>Ga0315282_10013503_pt1 | contig 12312 bp, 8 predicted proteins | sample YL17G07_20_MG_FD_203693 | JGI IMG/M metagenome (GOLD analysis project Ga0315282, IMG submission 203693) | Sediment microbial communities from Yellowstone Lake, YNP, Wyoming, USA - YL17G07_20 | ecosystem: Environmental > Aquatic > Freshwater > Lake > Sediment | place: USA: Wyoming | collected... | reverse complement strand
CGCCACGCCGAGCATGCGCGCCGGCTTCTTGCCCTTCGCCGGCGCGATGGCGACCAAGGCGATCTCGCGGTCGTAGTCGATGTGGCAGTAGCGCACCAGCATCGCCTTGGTGACCGCCTTGACCGGGCCGAAGAAACGGAACTCCGCAGTGGTCGGGGAGAGCGACCCGATCATCTCGGTCCAGAGCGGCTCGTCCTCCGGCTTGATGGGCCGCAGCAGCACCTTCTCGCCGCCGGTGCGGTACTCCCAGCGGAACTTACTGGGGTACATGCTGATCATCAGGTGAGACCCCGGCAGCACCAGCTTGCGCACGTCCTTCGGCTCGATGACGATGCGCGCGTCCAGCACGCTCAGGCCGTCGGGCCGTACCTGCAGGGGGTTGGCGTCCATCTCGACGATCTCCGGGAAGTCGACCAGCAGGTAGCTGAACTTCTCCAGTGCCTGCTCGAGTGCCGTCATGTCGACGGCCGGCGTGCCGCGGTAGCCCTCGAGCAGCCGGCTGACCTTGGTGCTCTGGATCATCGCGCGGGCCAGCGCCTGGTTGAGCGGCGGGAAGTCGACGGCCACGTCGCGGTAGAGCTCGACGCCGGTGCCACCCATGCCGAACATGAGCGCCGGCCCGAACGTGCTGTCGCGCTTGCTGCCGATGATGATCTCGTAGCCGCCGCGCGACATGGCCTGCACGGTCACGCCCTCGATCTTGGCTTCGGGCTGAGCGTGCCTCACGCGCTCCGTGATCTTCGTGAACTGGTTGGCGGCCTCCGGTCCGGAGCGCACGTTGAGAGCGACGCCGCCCACGTCGCTCTTGTGCGTGATCTGGTGGCTGAGGATCTTGATGGCCACCGGGAAGCCGATCTCCTCGGCCAGCCGGGCGCACTCCTCGGGAGTGCGGGCAACTTTGGTGGCCACCACCGGGATGTCGTAGGCGGCCAGCACCTGCTTTGCCTCGACCTCGCCGAGGATCTCACGACCGGCGCGCGCCACGTCGATGAAGATCTTCTTCACGGCCTCCCTGTCGGGGTTGAAGTTCGGCAGGATGTCGGCGGGTGTCTCGTACAGGCTTGCGAGGCTGCGGGTGTACTCGTACATGTACATGTAGGCGCGCACCGCGTTCTCGGGGGTGTCGAACGTGGGTACGTGGGCGGCGCGGAAGGCGCGCACCGCATCGGCCACCTTGATCTCACCCATGAACGAGGTCAGCAGCGGCTTGCGCTGGTGCGCCTGCGAGACCCGCACCAGCGCCTGCGCGGTCTCAGTCGGGTAGCTCATGGCCTGCGGCGTGAGGATGGCGATGATGCCGTCGATGTTCGGGTCCTGCATGAGGATCTCGGTGGCGGCGCTGTAGCGCTCCGCGGCGGCATCGCCGCCGACGTCCACCGGATTGCCGCGCGCCGCGAACGAGGGCAGCACGGCGCGCAGCGCCTCGTCGGTCGCCGGGCTCAGCTCCGCCAGCTCTCCCCCGAGGTCGAGCAGGCGGTCGGAGGCCATCACGCCGGGGCCTCCGGCGTTGGTGACGATGGCCAGCCGCGGCCCGCGCGGGCTGGTCTGACGGCTCAGCGTCTCGGAACAGTCGAACAGATCCCCGATCTCCTCGACTCGCACCACGCCGGCGCGGCGGAAGGCCGCGCTGTACAGCGTATCGTCGCCGGCGATGGCGCCGGTATGCGAGGCCGCAGCTTGGGCTGAGCGCGCCGTGCGGCCCGACTTGACCACGATGATGGGCTTGGTCTTGGCGAAGTGCCGCGCGGCGCTCATGAACTTGCGCGCGTCCGTGATGGACTCGACGTAGAGGATGATCGAGCTGGTGTGCTGGTCGGCGCCGAAGTAATCGATGAGGTCGCCGAAGTCGACGTCGCTCATGGAGCCGACGGAGACGAAGGCGGAGAAGCCGATGTGGTTGAAGGCGGCCCAGTCGAGGATGGCGGTGCCGAGCGCGCCGGACTGGCTGAAGAACGCGACGCGCCCCGGCTCCGGCATGACGTGCGCGAAGGTCACGTTCAGGTTGAGGGCCGGCCGGATGTAGCCGAGGCAGTTGGGCCCCACGATGCGCAGTCCGTACGACTCGGCGATGGCAAGGACCTCTTCCTCGAGCTTCCTGCCCTGGGCGCCGATCTCCTTGAACCCCGAGGAGACGATGACCGCGCCGGCCACGCCTGCCTCGCCGCACTCGCGCACTACCTCCGGCACGCCCTTGGCCGGTACGGCGATGACGGCCAAGTCGATCTTGCGCGGTACCTGGCTGATGGAGGCGTAGGCCTGAATGCCCTGCACGGCGGCTGCCGTGGGGTTGACCGGGAAGACGATGCCGTCGTATTCGGCCCCGATGAGGTTGCGAAGCAGGATGTAACCCACCGACCTCCGCTTGTTCGAGGCGCCGATGACGGCGATGCTCCTGGGGTCGAAGAGTCTGTCGAGGTTCGCTGTGCTCATTGGCCTACCAGCCTTCCTGAAGGTTGTCCAAGCACGCCACAGAGCCCTGAGGGCGGGGCGAGACGAGCGCAAGCAGTATGAGCAAAGGCTTCATGCCAGGCACGACGCGGCAGCGGCGGCATCTGGGGCGCCGTCCGCACCCCGGCTCGGTATCGTAGTCGCGCGCGGCCGTTGTGTACACCCAGCCGCGCGCTGCGCCGGCCCGCGCACCCGGCAGAAAGAATGGGGAGGGGCGCGCGTCCGCGATCGGACCCGCGCCCCTCCGGGCCGCTCGGCGGCCGGCCCAAGCAGCAGCCTTCGTTCGGGCGTCAGACCTGAGCGTTCGCCTTCAGTTCTTCCACCACGGACGGGTCGGCCAGCGTGCTCACGTCGCCCAGCTCGCTGCCGCGGCCCTCCGCGATCTTGCGCAGGATGCGGCGCATGACCTTGCCGGAACGGGTCTTCGGCAGGCCCGGCGTGAACTGCATCTTGTCCGGTGTGGCGATGGGACCCACGATCTTGCGGACGTGGCCGGCGAGCTGCTTGCGCAGGTCGTCGCTGGGCTCGTAGCCATCGGTGAGCGTGGCGTACACGTAGAGGCCGGTGCCCTTCACCGGGTGCGGATAACCGACCACGGCGGCCTCGGCGATGGCGGGGTGGGTGATCAGGGCCGCCTCGATCTCGGCGGTGCCGAGACGGTGGCCGGAGACGTTGACCACATCGTCGATACGCCCGCGCAGCCAGTGGTCGCCGTCGGCGTCGATCATGCAGCCGTCGCCGGTGAAGTAGATGCCCGGGTACATGCCGAAGTACGTCTCCTTGAAACGCGTGCCGTCAGCGTCTCCCCACATGCCCTTCATCATGCCGGGCCACGGCTGGGTGATGCACAGAGCGCCGTCTTCGCCGACGCCGCACTCCTCGCCCTTCTCGTTGAGGACGACGGTCTTGACGCCGAAGAACGGACGGCCGGCGGAGCCCGGCTTCAGCGTGCTGGCGCCGGGCAGCGGCGAGACCAGATGGCCGCCGGTCTCGGTCTGCCACCACGTGTCGCACAGCGGGCACCTGCCCTTGCCGACGTTGTGGTAGTACCACTCCCAGGCGGTGGGGTCGATGGGCTCGCCCACGGAGCCGATCCACTTGAGGCTCTTCAGCAGGTGGCGATCGGTGAACTCGGTGCCTTGGCCGGCGAGCATGCGGATGACGGTCGGCGCCGTGTAGAAGCGCGTCACGCGATGCTTCTCGCAGACGGCCCAATAGCGGTCGGCCTCGGGATAGGTCGGCAGGCCCTCGAAGATGACCGAGGTGATGCCGGCCCAGAGGGGGCCGTACACCGCGTAGCTGTGGCCGGTGACCCAGCCGATGTCGGCCGAGCAGAACCAGATGTCGCCGTCCTGGTAGTCGACGATGTACTTCATCGTAGATGCGACAAAAGTCAGGTAGCCACCGTTGGTGTGCATGCAACCCTTCGGCGTGCCGGTGGAGCCGGAGGTGTAGAGGATGAAGAGCGGGTCTTCGGCGTCGACCTCGGCGCACTCGCTGCCGTCCTGCACGTCAGGGGCTGCTATCTCCTCGTGGTACCACACGTCGCGGCCGGCCTTCATGTTGACGTCGCCGTCGATGCGCTTGACGACGATGACCTTCTCGACCGAGGTCTCGCCCTGCAGCGCCGCGTCGGCGTTGACCTTGCCGGCGGTGTGCCTGCCGCCGCGCCAGCCCTTGTCGATGGTGACCAGCAGCTTGGCGCCGCAGTTGTCGATACGCGCCTTCAGCGCCTCGGCGGAGAAGCCGCCGAACACCACCATGTGGATGGCGCCGAGGCGGGCGCAGGCCAGCATCACGATGGCCAACTCACCGATCATCGGCAGGTAGACGGCGACCCGGTCGCCCTTCTTGACGCCGTGCTTCTTGAGCACGTTCGCGAAACGGCAGACCTCGTCGAGCAGCTCCTTGTAGGTCCACTCGCGGACGTCGCCCTGGTCGCCCTCGAAGATGAGGGCGGTCTTGTCGCCCCAGCCCGCCTCGACGTGCTTGTCGAGCACGTTCCAGCAGACGTTGAGCTTGGCGCCCTGGTACCAGCGGTGATAGGGCACGTTGAAGTCCCACTCGGCGACCTTGTCCCACTTCTTGGTCCAGGTCAGCAGTTTCTCGCCCATCTCGCCCCAGAACCCCTCGGGGTCCTCGACGGAGCGCTTCCACATGGCATCGAACTCGGCCATGTCGGTGATGCGGGACGTCTTCTGGTACTCAGGATTCGGCGGATATGTGTTCGCCAACCTGCCCACCTCCCATTCGTCTAGGCAGTTTGCTTGGATACCGGGTCTTGGATGACGGCTCCTTCGCTCATGCCGGACCGGGAACAGGCCGTGTGGGGCGGGGGACCGAGCGATCCGAAAGGCGTGAGCCAGTCGCGGAGCCTACAAGTGAAATCGTCTCGATGCAAGTGTCCAAGGTGGAGAGACGCAGCGCAGGTGCAGGACAAGATGTGGGGCGCCCAGCCTCCGTCCGGCGGCCGTCGCGTCGGGCGCCGGCCCGAAGGCGCGGTCGTGAGAGGAGGTGGTGGGCAATGTTGGATTTGAACCAACGACCTCCCGCGTGTGAGGCGGGCGCTCTCCCGCTGAGCTAATTGCCCACTGCCAAAGCGGCTTCGCCGTGTCAGTGGGACGGAACTCCACTACGTCGGTTACTGCCCTTCGTTGACTACGTCTGCCTCGGCGACCGCGCCCGTCGCGGCGTGGTCGCATACCTTACCAGATTGCGCGCGACAGGTCAGCGGGTGAGCCGTGAAACGCCGCGGTTTGGCGCCGGCATGCGGCGGGCAGGCAGTGGTTGCGGGCGGCGGGAGCGCGTGCCTGCGAGGCCTGCGAGTGAGGTGCTGTGGATCAGGTATCCGAACGGGATCTCTCGCTGCTGCGCGAGAGCTACGGGGCCATGGGGCTCGGCGCGGCGAGGCCGGTGCTGCGGCTGTTCGGGCGACTGCGCGACGAGGCCGTGCGCTGGGTCGTGGTCGACCTTGCCGATAGCGGCCGCGCCTTCGCCACGCGAGACGATCCCGTCCGCGACCTGTTCGGCAGCCTGCCGGCGCACTGGGAGCTCGCCGGGGTGGAGGTCACCGGTATGAGGGTGGGCGGCGAGCGGGTCGTGGTGACCGGGCGCTTCCGCTGCCGCCCGAAGCGCAGATGGGACGTCGTCAGTGTCCCGTTCGCACACGTCTGGACCATGCGGTCCTGCTGCGCCGAGCGGGTCTACAGCTTCCTCGACGGCGTGGAGCTGCGCCGCCTCTGACCGCCGCCGTCCGCGGCGGTCGGCGCGGCGTGGTCATCACTCCCGCCACGCGCCTCAGTATCTGAATCCGAGCAGGTTCCAGTACGTCAGGAACCACACGAAGAGGAGCGCCACCAGCGTCACGAACGTGAACAGCACCCGCCCGACGACGCCCCAGTAGCCTCGCATCCACGAGACGACGCAAAAGACCGTCAGGGTGGCGGTCAGTGCCATGGCGAGCAGCGGCACCGCCAGCAGCGCCGTCACGCTGCCCGGCACCCCGTAGCGCAGGCGGTCTGCGGTGATCAGTGCGGCGGCGCCGGCGAGGAACCCGAGGTCCAGCGCCGCCGCGACCCCCGCTACGCCGCGGCCGATCTGCGCCGCCAGCGGTTCGACGTACCCGGGCGGGCGGCGCCAACCGAGACGGCGCAGCAGCGGCAGGCGCCGCCTCAGCTGCCCGAGCAGCGGGGTGGCGAGCCACGCGAGGAAGGTGAAGCCGAGCACGAAGATGAAGAGGATCACCAGCCTGCGCTGGAAGACGAAGGTGTCGTACCAGCGCAGTCGCTGATACGTGGTCGACCCCTGGAAGACGTACTCCACTTGGCCGCCGCTATCACGCTGGAAGACCGCGCAGGTCTCGCCGTACTGCTCGCGGAACAGCAGCGGCTCGACCTGCACGTAGCGGGTGTCGTGAATGGTGAGTACGTTGCCTGAGTCCAGTGCGACGCGCAGCTGTTCCGACGGGTCGAACGCGAGCCACTTGTCGAGGGTGGCGTGCGCCATGCGCAGCGTGCGATAGGTGCCCGTGAACTGCTGCAGGCCGACGGCCAGGCTGCTCGGCGGCTTGAGCCCGTAGAGCCGGTCGAGGTCCGGATAGTAGTGGTACATGAAGCGTTCGACGAGCTCGTTGCGCAGCTCCGTCTGGTCGTCGTTGGACGCCACGAACAGCCCAAGTCCGTCTTCGGGGAGAAGGAACACGAGGCTCGCGTACCCACCCCAGTCGCCGCCTTGTTCCATGAGCCGGCGGTTCGCGATCAGGTGCTGGGCGTAGGCGTAGCCGGAGGCAGGCACCTGGGGGGCGACGCTGAAGCGCGCGCTGAGCATCTTGCCCATCAGGTCGTCGCTGAGGATGCGCCGCCCGTCCAGGACGCCGCCCGCCAGCTGACAGATCATGAAGCGCGCCATGTCGGCGCCTGTGCTGTAGAGCTGGCCGCTGGAGGAAGCCACGAACACGTCGCGTGGAAGCGCCTGGTAGTGGCCGCCGGTCCAGTGGTAGCCGGGTGCCAGGTCGGCCAATTGCGCGGCGCTGGGCCGAAACGTCGTGGACGCCATCCCGAGCGGCGAGAGGATGTGCTGCTTCACGTACTCCTCGTAGCTGTGGCCGCTGACCGCCTCCACCAGGGAGCCGGCCAGGGCGAAGTTGTAGTTGGAGTAGCTGTAGGCGAAGCCCGCTGGGGCCACGCGCTGGGGGCGATTCGAGCGCACGGCGGCGGCCAGCGAAGGCGGGTCGGCGACGTCGCGTGAGCCGGTGCCGATGGAGCGCTCGTCGAAGCCGCTGCTGTGGGTGAGCAGGTCGGCGACGGTCACCGGCCGTTTGTAGGCACGCGACAGCGGCACGCTCGGCAGGTACTTGCTCACATCGCGGTCCAGGTCGATGGCGTGCTGTTCTACGAGCTGCAGCACGGCGAGGGCGGTGAAGGCCTTGGTCACCGAGGCCAAGCGGAACAGCGTGCGCGCGGGATCCACCGGCCGCCGGCGGGCCACGTCGGCCAGGCCATACCCGCGCGAGAGCAGGACACGTCCGTCCTTGACGACCACTACCACAGACCCAGGCACGTGCAGCGCGCTCATGAGCTGCCGCATGGTAGGATCGAGGAAGGTCGCCAGCTCGAGCGCGTCGGTCGGTCCGCTGCGGCCCGGCAGCATGTAGACGCCGGGCCGACCGTTGTCGGCGAAGCCGGTGTTCTCCAGCTTTGGGCGGGCATGCGGCTCACAGACCACGCCCGCCGTGCCGTTCCCGTGCAGCACGCAATCGGTGAGGGTGGCGTCGGTGTCGCCGAGCAGGCGCACGCCCGCGCCGCCCCTGCCTGCGAAACGGCCGCCGGCAATCGTCCCGCCCTCGAGGCGGCAGCGCAGCAGCCTCACGGTGCCGCCGCGGAAGAGCACGACATCCGACGGGTCCGACTCTGGCCCGGTGCTCTGGTGGCGCAGCGTGATGTCCTGCGCGACGAACCAACCGTTGCCGCTGAAACCGAGCACGTGACCTCTGGCGCTGCACTGGACCACCGTCGAGGCAGAGCCGGCCCCCAGCAGGCGCAGAGAGCGATACACGTCCAGGGGGGCCGCCAGCACGTAGACCCCCGGGCCGAGCAGAATGGTGGCGCCGGCCGGCGCCTCGCGCGCCGCTTCTGCAAGCGTGCGGTAGTCGCCGCGCCCGTCGGCGCTCACGTGGATGGCACGGCGCGGCGCCGGCTCGACGGCGCCCCGTGACGGCCCGCAGCTTGACAACAGCGCCGCTGCGCAAAGCGCCGCGAGGGCGGGGAAGAGGGCCTTGCCGCTCATGGTCGGCCGTGGCCACCCGCACCGGGCCGGGGCAACCGTCTCGGCCCCGGCGCCTCAGCGCGGGACAAACGGCCGCCGCTGCCGGATCCTGCCGTCATGGCAGAAGTGTACTCGCGGCGGGGCGTGCCGTCTGTGCGTCACGCCCGCCGCGAGCGTCACGCCAACTCGGCCTCGACGCTCAGCGTCGCGTTGCCCTTGAGGAGGTTGGAGATGGGACAGCCGTCCTTGGCCGCCTCTGCCACCGCGCGGAAACGGGCCTCGTCGATGCCGGGCACGACGCCGCGGACTCTGAGCGCCGACGACGTGACACGCAGGCCGGCGTCGGTCTTGTCGAGCGTGCAGGTGGCGCTCACCTCGAGACGGTCCGGTGGCATGCCCGCCTCGTCGAGCATGCTGGAGAACGCCATGGAGAAGCAGGAGGCGTGGGCTGCGGCGATGAGCTCCTCCGGGCTCGTCTTCCCGTCGGAGCGCTCGGTGCGGGAGGCCCAGGTCACGGGCAACTCCCTCATCGCCCCGCTGCGCAGCGTCAACACTCCGCTGCCCTTGGCCAGGGTCCCCGTCCAGGTGACTTCGGCCGTCCGTTCCGCCATCGGCATGATCGTACCTCCGCACCGTCGTTGCCCGCGCGGCCTGCCACAGTCGGCCGCTGTCAGCCCGTTATGCCCCGCCCCCCTTAGCGGCGGAACATCGAGGAGGCGGGGCCGGCCGTCTTGCGCTGCAGGCGCGCCACGCTGTTGACGGGCACGCCGAGCAGGTCGGCGATGCGCACCTTGGCCTCGATGCCCTTGGCCAGACCCGGCGGGCCGGTGATCACGCCGATGTCGAGCTCTTCGCGCAGCTCCCGCATGAGCGTCGAGTCGGTCAGGTCGTCGACCACGACTCCCAGCTTGTCCGCCACGTACCGCTTGGCCTGCGGAAGCCTCATCTTGCGCAGCTGCATGCGGGCCACCAGGTCTCCGGAGGTCCGCATACCGCCCATGCCCGAGGCGAGCGCGTGGCAGAGCGACATCCCCGAGGGGTCGCCGCCGCCCACCTACAAGCCGTCGGCGCGGCCGATCTCGACCAAGGCGACGCCGGCGCGGGTGACGACGTTGCTCGGCTGTACCTCGGCGGTCGGCACGCCTCCGACACCCATGCCCACATTGGCGTGCACCGGGATGGTGGCCGCCAGCGAGCAGGCTTTCACGAACGTGCAGGCGCGGGCCACGTTCCAGGGGCTCGACCTGCTGGTGTTGGTGGTCACGGCGGGGCCGAAGATGTGCGCCCCGGCCGCTTCCACAACGGCGACCTGCTGGTGCGGCCAGAGGCCGGCCAGCCGTGTCCCGGCGTAGGAGAGCTCGCCGTGGAAGCCGAGCACCAGCTCGGTGGCCATGCCGACCTCGATGGCCAGGTCGGTGGTCGCCGCCAGCTCCCCGACGGCCTCCAGGGTGGCGAGGAACTCGGCATCACCCGCCGACGCCGTGGTGTCGAAGTCGATGCCGTCGGCGCCGACGTCTGCGATGCCGTGCGCCACGTAGAGCATGTCGTCCCGCAGGCGCGCTGCGGCCTCGAGCTGAGTGGTGCGGGCCTCCTCGATGCGTCCGTCGGGCAGCAGGTCGGCCGGATTGGCGAAAGGGCCGTCTGGCCGGAAGTAGAGCCCCATGTTCGGCATGGCGCCGTAGAACAGCGGGATGACGCAGTCAAGCTGCGCCTGCTCCATCGTGAGCTGCTCGAGGGCGATCAGCGGTTTGGCCGGCTTGAAAGAATAATCGGGGTGACCGACCTCCATGGTGTCGAATCCCAGGGCGCGCTCGAAGACACGGATGCCTTGTTCGCGCGCCAGGGGGACACCGACCCCGCTCGACACCTGGCTGCCGTAGAGCGTGTTGGCGCAGCCGTCCTTGGTGAGGACGACCTCGTTCCCGGGCTGCACGCCGGCGATGCGGCCGGGATAGGCGAAGATGTCGGCGAGCCACTCGATCTCGGTGTCGTCGAGCGGCGGTATCTTCGCCCGCCGCGCCGCGTCCTCCGAGCCGGCCAGGAGGTCGCGGCGGAGCTCGTCGAGGCTCAGCTCCACCCGGTGGCCGTCGCCCATGCAGGTGCGGATGCTGGTCACGGCGTTACCTAGCCTCTTTCAGTGCTGTCACGTCGACGATTCCTGTTTCCTGCATGCGTCCATCGCCCTCTCTGTCGACAGCCTGGCCCCGCTTCAGTGCCCCAGCAGGGCGTCGATCTTCTTGACCCCGTCGGAGGCGTCCTCGGCGTAGGCGTCGGCGCCGATCGCATCGGCCCAGCGCTGGGTGGCCGGGGCGCCGCCGACGATCACCTTGTACTTGTCGCGGGTGCCGGCCTCCTTGAGGTGGGCGATGAGCTTCTTCTGCTCCTCCATGGTGGTGGTCAGCAGGGCGCTCATGCCGATGATGTCGGCTTGGTGCTCCTCCGCCTTGGCAAGGAAGGTCGCCAGCGAGCAGTCTCGGCCTAAGTCGTAGACCTCGTAGGAGTTGGCCTTTAGGTAGGCGATGACGATCGCCTTGCCGATGTCGTGCACGTCGCCCTGCACGGTGCCGATGACGATGACGCCCTTCTTGTGGCCGCCGCCCTCACCTAGGGCGGCGTTGGTGATCGCCATGGCGCCCTCCATCGCCTGAGCGCTCATCATCAGCTCGGGCAGGAAGAGCTCGCCCGACTCAAACAGCTCACCGACCTGGGCGATGCCGGCCACGAAGCCCTGCGACATGATCTGCGCCGGGGGGATGCCGGCGGCCAGGGCCTCGGTGGCGATGGCTTCGGCCGCCTCTCTGTCCTGCTCGACGATCGAGCGGGCGGCCTGGGTGAAGAGGTCGTCGGTCATGCTGCGCGGCACCTCCCCTGTGTGTCCCGGCGGTCCATCACGCGTTCACCTGGGCGGGCATGAGCCCCGCCCGTTCTTTGAAGCGCTCCACGCAGTTAATGGGGATGTCGAGCACCCGCGCGATGTTGAACTTGGCCTCGATGAAGTTGGCCTGACCGGGGTGGCTGATGGCGTAGGAGTGGATGCGGCCGAAGCCGTGCTCGCTCCGCACGTCGGTCATCACGGCCGGATCGGACAGGTCGAAGGTACTCACGCCCAGCTTGCCGGCGACGTACGCCTTGGCTTCCTTGAGACGCATGCCTCGGGTCATCTGCATCCGCGCCACCAGATCTCCGGCGGCGCGCATACCGCCCATGCCAGCGGCCTGCGTGTGGGTGCCCTGCATGCCGAGCGGGTCACCCGAGCCCACCTACAAGCCGTCGATCTTGAGGATGTCGACGAAGCACTTGGCCGCGCGACAGACGGCGTCGACGATGGGATGCACGAACATCGGCACACCCCCCACGCCCATGCCGACGTTGGGGTGGACGGGGATCTCGGCAACGGCCATGCACGGCTTGATAAGGGTGAGGGCGCGCGCCATGTTCCAGGCGCAGCTCTTGCCCGTGTTGATGTTGACGACCGGGCCGAACATGGTGGCGCCGGCCTTCTGGGCGAGCAGCAGCTGCTGGCGCGGCCAGAGGCCGGCGAGGCGCACGCCGTCGTACTCGAGCTGCCCGTGCATGCCGAGCACGAACTCGCCCGCCATGCCCAGCTCGACCCCCATGTCGGGGTACTTCTTGCGGACGATCGCGGTGGCCTTCAGGGCGGCGAGGAACTCGGGGTCGCCGGAGGCGCCGGTGGTGTCCCAGTCGAGGCCGTCGGCGCCGGCCTCCCACATGGCATCGGCCAGCTTGACCATGTCCTCCACAGCCATGGCCACGGCCTCCTCTTCAGCGGCGCGGGCGTCTGCGATGCGCGCCGCCGGCAGCAGCTCGTTCCAGTTCTCGCAGGGGCCGTCCGGCTTCGAGTACAGGCCGAGGTTGGGCATCACGCCGTACTGCATCGGCACCACCATCTGCAGCTGGGCGTCGTGGAGGCACTGCGCCTCGTAGGGCAGGATGGTGCGCACCACCTTGAGCGAGTAGTCGCCGACGCAGAGCTCGACGAGGTCGGCGCCGATCCACTGCTCGAAGCTCTGCATGTCCTGCTGGCGGGTGGCATGCGTCTTCATGCCGGTGCCGTCGCAGGAGAGGACGACCTCATCGCCG
>Ga0315282_10013502_pt1 | contig 12312 bp, 8 predicted proteins | sample YL17G07_20_MG_FD_203693 | JGI IMG/M metagenome (GOLD analysis project Ga0315282, IMG submission 203693) | Sediment microbial communities from Yellowstone Lake, YNP, Wyoming, USA - YL17G07_20 | ecosystem: Environmental > Aquatic > Freshwater > Lake > Sediment | place: USA: Wyoming | collected... | reverse complement strand
AGAAGAGAGTATGGAGCTTCTCCAAGAATGGGGATTCATAAGCGTCTAAATTGCCTGTCCCCAGATTTGTGTGCAAAGCGCGCGCTACGAGCCATCAGGAAGCGTTTGACCATGAATGCTGATACAACGCCTAGCAGTGCACCGGAGAATGCACATGTCTATGAACAACTCGCAGACGCGTTAGACAGGCTTCCTAACGGCTTTCCTCGGACAGCGTCTAAGGTTGAGGTAGGGATTCTGAGGAAGATCTTCTCGGCCGAAGAGGCGTCGCTAGCCGGCCAACTGAGCGGCCGAAGGGAACCGTTGGATGTGATAGCGGAACGTGTAGGACTTTCCATAGAAGAAGCCGGTGCCAAGCTCATGAGGATGGCTCAGGGTGGTCTCGTATTGTTTACTCAGAAGGAAGGAAAGCCACTGTTCAGGCTAGCTCCATTCATTGTAGGCATTTACGAAGCACAGCTCAACACCATGGATCATGAGCTTGCTCATCTCGTCGAAGACTATCTGGCAAAAGGCGGAGCGGTCGGCATTATGAAACCGCAACCTGCTCTGCACCGTGTCGTTCCCGCGCAGAAGGCGGTGAAGTCTGAATGGATCCTTCCCTATGACGATGTCCGGCAGATTCTGCTATCCGCCAAGAGTTACCGTATCCGTGATTGCATTTGTCGAGTGCAGCAAGATCACATCGGCCGCCGGTGCGACTTTCCGTTGAGAACGTGCCTCTATTTCTCACCGTTCGAGAAGCCGCCGGGGCCACTCGATGTTTCTCGGGAAGAAGCGATTGAGTTCCTTGACAAGGCCGAGGAGATCGGCTTGGTCCATACCGTGAGCAACGTGATGAAGGGCGTTGGCTACGTGTGCAACTGCTGCGGTTGTTGCTGTGGAATACTACGAGGAATCAATGACTACGGCATCGAGAACTCGGTTGCCCAAGCCAACTTTTTTGCGATCATTGACCCTGACGAATGTCTTGGATGCGGAACACGCGTGCTACGATGTCAAGTCCACGCGATCTCATATGATAACGAAGTGAGCGTTGTGGACCGCAAACGCTGTATAGGCTGCGGGCTATGCGTCACAGGCTGTCCCAGCAACGCAGCGAAGCTCCAACGAAGGCCGGAGGCTGAGATAATCCATCCCCCAGCGGACTTTGCCGTATGGGGGCACAAGCGGCTGCTCAACCGCGGGCTGATCAAGTAGCTGTCTTGCGGAAGTTGACTGGCGCAGCCACTTCACACCGGGTTTTCGAAAACACTCGTCCACGCGCGCGCGACCTTATATATTGGCGGGCCCGCAGGGATTCGAACCCTGGATTTCCGGCTTCGCAGGCATGCGCAGCACGCAGCTTCAGCGTCCTAATCCTGACTAGACTACGGGCCCAAGAGCTCATAACGTATCGTATTACCTGCGTTTTTGGTGTTTGAACTAGGTCAGGTTCCCAGCCGGTTCGTGTCTAGACGTTGTTGTTGAATAATAGGCTTTTCTTCAAGAGGTTCTTTTTTAGGCGGCAGGAGTTATGCGGTAGGTCGTAGCAGCCGGATGTTTTGTTGCAATCTTCGCAGAAGCCAGAGCTAGCGCGCGCTAGCTTGAAATTGTAGCGCCGTTCGCAGCATTAGCAGGACTTGTAGCAGTTGTATCAGCGGTTGTAGTGGTTAAGAAAAGAAGAGACTGACCTCTTTCTCTCTTTCTTTCGCAAGCCTCTCGAAACGGATCAAGAGTAGCTATGAAGCACTAAGAAACTAATGGGGCATTTACGCCCTAAGACCTACACTGCCTAATGCAATTCACTTTCTATTCTGCATATTCTATCTATTATAGAATCGTGTATTGTATTGCATTCTTTTCTTTCTTTCCAGAGCGCGCGCTGAACTATCATGTTCGCCTTTTGCCGAAAGAGAAACTTAGACGAGACTTCCTAGGTTCTATGTCTCTCAGAGTCCTGGCTATCTCTACGAAGAGCCTGGTGGATTCCAGATCGCGCATGCTAAGTGCTCTTAACGCGATCTCGTACGCAAGTATCACTTCTGCTGACACGTACTAATAAGGTGCAGCGCTTTTATTTTACGTTTGCCTAACCAAAGACCTTCAGTAGCGCGTGCTGCCCCAACCGCTTACCAGTTAAATCGCTAGCCAGGCAAGAGCGCCCTTACAGGGGATGCAGGACGCAGGGTGGTCACGGAGGTCCTCCCAATTCCTTCTTCAAAACCCCGACAACCTGTTCTCTTCCAAGATCAAGTATGTAGGTTCCAAGTCGAGGACCAGAGGGAACCCCTATGAGCATCATGTAGAGTATCCTGAAGAATCTTGCAGCTGACAAGCCATGTTTCTTAGCTGTGCCAAAGATCACATTTTGAAGGGTGTTCTCATCCGTTTCCTTGGGTATCCGTTCTATTAATTCTTCGACGGCTGACCTCTCTTCATTGCTGAGTAATATTGGTTCAGTTTCAATTGCCGCAAAATCCCTAGAGTAATTGACCGCGCCTTCAATCTTTTTGATGAGGCCTGACGTGGGGACATCTTTCAAATACCCATACTTCTTGAGCCTTGCCAAGGTGTATTCCATCTCGGCGTCCTTGGAAGCGACCGAGGCAAGATTGACCAACAAAGCGTAAGGTACGTGAATATCGGGATCGCTTGGGGGCCTAAGAAGCCAGGTGTATTCGTAGAGCCCTCTCAGTTTGGCAAGTTCTTTTTTGTCATCTGTCTTCTTCTTACCAAAATACGCGTCCTCCAGTGTGTCCAACTCATCCACGTAGGACGGAACGTCCTGTGGCTTTACTATTCTTGCTCCAACGATGCGTTTGTACATTAGTAGTAGGAGTGATTGGGGAGATCCGTACTTTAACCACAGTTGTGGGGTGAAGACGTTGCCAACGGACTTGGAGATCTTCTTACCGCCCTCATCAAGAAACATCTCATACCTTATGTGGTACGGAGGTACGTATCCAAGTATTTCCTCACATACTCGGTCGTTGACTTTTACTGAGTCAGCTATGTCTTTTCCGTAAGCTTCAAATCCGATCCTTAATGCGTCCCATCTTGCGGCGAATTCGACTTTCCAACTGAGCTTGCCTTCACCTTTGGTGTAGTCTGCGGCGCCTTTGTTTCCACATCCCGGAATCTTGCGATCCCTTAGTGTGACCCCTTCGCATGTGTACAGTATCTTCTTTGCTGAGGGTAGAAACTCGTATGCTCTGGTGGTGTATATCCTTCCGCATGATGGGCATAAAGGAAAGTATGGGAGAACTTCGGTATACTTCTCCTGTCCCAGCTCCTGCTTTATTATGTCTCCAACTCTTGACGCGTTGGCGAGTATCTTCTCTATTTGATCGTTGAAGAGTCCTCTTCGATAAGCCTCAGTCGCAGAACAGAATCTGTATTCTATTCCACATTTGTCAAGTGCGTCCCTCAACATGTAACTCATATGATCCCCGTAGCTCGGATGACATCCAAAAGGGTCTGGGATAGAAGATACTGGGTGGCCAAGATGCTCTCTTAGTGATTCAGGAAATCCAGTTGGAATCCTTCTCAACCCATCCATATCATCGGAGAATGCTATATACTCGGCGTCTTGACCTTGGCTTTCGAGAGCGAGTTTGATGCCGAAAGCTCTCGTACAATCTCCGAGGCTTCCTAGGTGCGGGATACCTGACGCTCCCAGTCCACTTTCAGTTCTGATTGTCTTGTTTTCTCTCTTCAGCTTTCGCTCTCTTTCTAGAAGCTCGTGAGCTATCTTGTCAAGCCAAGTTCCTTTACCGATTATATCGTCGGCCACTTGTATCTCAGCCAATCCGAGAAGAGTTAGATGTGGACTAGAATAAATTCTTGTTTCAGAGTATTTGAGATGGTTGCTCGACTGCTAGCGCCGCCGCAAAAACTGATAAACTCAGGAGCCCATGTTCAGCTTGGATGGAGTATATGTCGGCATCTACGCAAGATTTTGACGCTGAGAATTTCATAGCACTTCAAACTGAGGAGATCAAGAGGGTTCTCGGAAAGGAACGCGCAATCATTGCTGTATCAGGAGGAGTAGACAGTACCACTTGCGCTTCGCTGACAAGGAGAGCTATCGGTAAGAACCTTGAATGTTTGTTTATTGACACTGGATTTATGAGAAGAGGCGAGCCCGAAAGAGTCAAGAAGAACTTGGCAAAAGCCCCACTCGGTCTTCCTCTGAGAATAATCAGTGCACGAAAACGATTCATGGATAGCCTTCAAGGCTTGGCTGACGCTGAAGACAAGAGGAAGGCCTTCCGTGAAACCTTCTACTCAACTTTGGCTGAGGCTGCGAGGAAAGGGGGCTGCAAATGGCTTGTTCAAGGAACGATTGCAGCGGATCTCATAGAGACAGAAGGTGGAATAAAGACTCAGCACAATGTCCTTTCACAGATAGGCATAGACCCAAAGGAAAAATACGGTTTCAAGGTAGTTGAGCCGCTAGCCACCATATACAAACCTCAAGTGCGGATCCTGTCTAGAATACTGGGTTTCCCTGAAGAGACCTCTGAGAGGCAACCTTTCCCCGGCCCCGGGCTAATGGTGAGGTGCGTTGCAGCCGTATCCACCGGAAAGCTGAAGTCGCTCAAGATAGCGACCGACATCGTTGAAAAGGGCTTGAAGGATTTGGGGGCCCAGCAGTACTTTGCGGCTGTGATCGACAATGATCCGAGCGGGGGGTCTGAGGCAGAGGATCTCAAGGCCGTATCTAATATGCTGGGTCAGAACGAGACGACCAGAATCAAGACATTACCTAATCTTGCGACAGGAATATGTGAAAGCCGGAGAACCTACGGCAAGATTGCCGCAATTCAAGTGTTCCCGATCTCAAAGCGTCAAGCAGAGAGAATGTTCGTGAAATCTCATTCGATATGCAAAGACGTACTTGCAGCCAATCCGGCATATTCTCGTTTGCTTTTCGAGATCAAACGACTACCCGGATCTAGGTCATATGCCGCAGTGATCCGAGCTATCAGGACGGTAGACTTCATGACTGCCAAAGCGCCAGTGATCCCCTGGAAGGTCTTGGACAGGATATCTTCAAAGATACTTGTGGAGTGTAGAAACGTCTCCTCTGTGTACTATGATCTGACTCCCAAGCCGCCTGCAACCATAGAATTTGAATAGCGAATCAAAACCGGAACCGATAGATATTCTTAATTGGCAGCCTTGGTCTCTCATCGAGTAATAACTGTGGAAACTGGACTCCAAGACTAGTTCGGAGGCACATCGATTGAGTGTTGTCCCAAGGAGAATTGTCTTTAAACCAACCGCTCCCACATCACTTGTCTCAATTGTAATCTTAATGGCATCAACAGTACTGATTGAGATCTACTTCACCGATTACCTGATGGTCAGAGGACTGGAATTCAAGTCTTACCAGTTTGCTGCCCTTCCATCAATTCCTTATCTATACTTGCCCATCATCGGTTTCGTTGCCGTGATGTTGTCCTCTTGGATGTACCTGGCTAGAGCGAGATTAGTTGTGCAGGCAAAGCTTGGTGTCCAGCTACGTTCGACTATTCTATCAGCCAGAACATTCGAAGCAACATTTGTCTTAATGACCATTCAAGTTGCTGCGCTCTTCATACCTTATGTCCTTGGATCAAACTGGATGCTTAACGAACTATCCAGTGTCACGACACTTATTCTTGGACTCAGGGGGTTGTATCTATGGTTCTACGGAACAATCGCGCCAATGATGGGGCTGGACCCGATATGGAAATACTTCGCTTCAAACGCTGTATCGTACACCATAATAGTGGCTGCAACTTTGATCATGGCACGAAAACCTAGAAGGCAGATTGCGAAGCGGTAGACAGGCCTTCAAGAAACCTCAGATCAGCCTGAAGATCAGACGAAACATCCAGCATATTGACAAAGTCATACCAACCTTGTGCCTGGGATTAGTCTGAATTTTGCATTTTGAGAGATGAAAAGCTAGAGTTACTGGCGATCACACGAAATTATGTTCGACGGGAGTGTGAAAGTGAACGGGAAAGACATTTATCATATGTGAAAAGCCGGATGCAGCAAGAAGGCTCGCAGAAGCGCTAGCTGAGACTCAACCGTCTTCCCACAGAAAGCATGGGCTCACTTATCACGAAGTGACTCGAAAAGATGGTTCGTTGCTAATCTGTCCCGCGCTCGGACACCTATATGCCGTGGGTTCAATGGATCCTTCGAGGAGAATTTACCCAGTCTGGGACTTTACCTGGAAACCGAAACACGACCTTGAGAAGCGTTGCGCATCACAGAAGGAATGGTTGCGCGCAATTAAAGATCTAGCAAAAGGCGCTGACCGGTTCATCAATGCCTGCGACTACGATATCGAAGGATCTCTCATAGGGTACATGATTCTGAAGAACGCTTGTGACGGAGCTGACCGCAAAGCTGCAAGAATGAGGTACAGTACGCTGACGCGAAGCGACCTGAGAGATGCTTATCTGAATCTAATCCCCGAGTTAGACTATCAGCTCATTCATGCCGGAATGTGCAGACATGAAGTAGATTGGCTGTACGGGATTAACCTCTCCAGAGCTTTGACAGAATCCGTTAGAGAGTGCAGCAACAGATACGTGACACTCAGTACGGGGAGGGTCCAAGGCCCAACCCTTAGATTCATTGTTGAGAGAGAGTTGGAAATTCACAACCACGTATCAAAATCCTACTGGACCATAGACGTAGAGGTAGAGGTGAACGGAGTGCTGATCCCAGCCGAATACGTAAAGAGGAGATTCGAGGGCAAACCAGAAGCTGAAAGCGTCGTGAAAGGAGTTGCAAACAAATCTGGATACATAACTGAGACCCAACAGAAGCAAGTAAGAACCACGGCACCCCACCCCTTCGACCTGACCACGATACAATCTGAAGCTTACAAGAACTTCCACTTCGGCCCAAGCTGGACACTCAGAGTCCTTGAGAAGCTGTATCTTAAAGCCATAGTATCCTATCCCAGAACCTCTAGTCAAAAGCTCCCGCCATCCATCGACTATCGAAGGATACTTGAGGGTCTAAGGAGAAAACCCGAATACAAAGGCCTCTCAAGTGAATTACTGTCGGAACCTGCTTTGAAACCCTCAGAAGGAAATAAGATCGACACGGCACACCCGGCAATCTATCCGACCGGACAACTGTCTGAAGTCAGACTCGAGCGTTCAGAAAAAGCAATTCTCGATTTGGTTGTCAGAAGGTTCATGGCGACCTTTGCGCCAGCAGCAGTAAGACAGAATCAACATGCCACCCTGACAGTTGAGGGAAAACACGTCTTTCATCTTCAAGGGTCTAGACTCATTGACGAAGGCTGGATGCGGTACTACTTTCCTTATGTTGACGTGAAAGAGGCGGTTCTACCACCTCTCAGCAAAGGGCAAATCGTGACAATAAAAGAAATCTCAGTCAAGGAGCATCTCACGACTCCACCACCAAGATACAATCCTAGCAGCTTGCTCAAAGAGATGGAAGATAATGAGATCGGTACCAAGGCAACAAGAGCTGCAATGATCGATACCCTCTACAAGAGAGGGTACGTGACCGGGGAGAGTATGAGGTCGACACCCTTAGGCAGTAAGATCACAGAACTCCTGAAATTGCACTGCCCCAAGATTGTAGACGTTACCTTCACAAGAGATCTTGAGACACAGATGAACTCCATAGAGCTTGGAAAGGTAAGACATGAGAATGTCATCGCTGAAGCAATCGAGGAATTGAAATCAATCATGAAACAAATGAACACTCACAAGCGTGACATAGGCAGAGGACTCTATGATGCAATAAGAAATACGCATCTTCAAGGCACAACACTCAGGGTTGTGTGCCCGAATTGTGGTTTGGCACTAAGGATCATCAGAAGCAGAAGAACCAAGAAACGGTTCATAGGCTGCTCAGGAGCTTTGAGGAGTGGATGCCGATTCAGCCTTCCTCTCCCACAGTCAGGAACAATTGAACTTACGGACCGATTTTGCAGAAAATGTGGTTTCCAGTTGCTTATTGCGAAGGGCAACAGAGGTAGACCATTCATCTCCTGCCCAAAGTGTTATGTGGAAGGTCGTATGGAGAAGCTTGAGAAATAACTAGGAGAAATTAGCTTTCCGAAGTATGATCGATGATTTGACGATTCTCTTTAAGGACTATGAAAGAAACCAGGCTAATGCCTAAAAGTCATTGATGATGAATTTTGTCTGTCTTCGCCAACCTTTCTTTCGCTCAGCAGGTGATTCTGATCCTCACTACGGCCGCTACGGTTCTCCTAGGGCTCTATGCAGTAAACTGGTCTATACTCACAATTCTTTCTATCAAGGGGCGGAGAAGGGAAAATCTGGCACCTCAGCTTCAAGATCTTCCGGAGGTGACAATTCACATACCACTGTTCAATGAGCGAGGAGTCGCTGCACGTCTCATTGAATCATGCATCAAGATGGATTATCCCAAAGACAAGCTGAAAATAATAGTGATTGACGACTCTGATGACGGCACAACTGAGACAGCAAGGTCCTACGAAAAGGGCTTTCCTCAGCTCGTGAGGGTAATCCATAGAAATGCACGTCAAGGCTACAAGGCCGGCTCGCTGCAGACTGCCCTGGAGAATACCTACAGCGACTTTATAATGATATTCGACGCGGATTACGTTCCTCCACCAGACCTCCTGAGGAAAGTTGTACCCTATATCTACCTACATGAAGACGTAGCCTTCGTTCAGACCAGATCAACATACCTTAATCCAAGGCAGTCATGGGTGACCAAAGCGGTCTCCTTAGCACTTGACGGCTATGGCATAGTAGACCAGAGAGCAAGGTATACCGGCAACCTTCTAGCCCATTTCAGTGGCACCGGAGGACTCTTCAGATGTTCAGCAATCAGGTCAGTAGGTGGTTGGACATCCGATACTCTGACTGAAGATCTTGATCTCTCCATTAGATTACAGATGAAAGGCTGGAGATACATCTATCTTCCAAATGTAACCTGCCCCGGGGAGATACCCCCTTCCTTCGATCTCCTCCGCAAGCAACAGTTCAGATGGGCCAAAGGATTCGCCCAATGCTTCCGCAAGCATCATCGGGCAATAATGAAGTCGGCGAATCTGTCAGTCTTTCAGAAGTTTGAGGCTTTGATGCTACTCGCAACATATTTTGTGAGTCCTTTTTCAGTCATCAGCTTGGCATTGATGATCCCGTACCTTGCCCTTTTTCCCATCTCCTTCTTCTTCAACGAATATTGGCAGACCGTTTTCGCACCCATAGCCTCGACCATCTCTGCTGCCATCTACCTCTCCCCACTATTGCTCTATGGAGCTACGTTATCGGAGCTCTCAGCAGATGGACAACGCGACTACAGAAGGCTTTTAAACATAGTAGGCCTGGCGCTACTTGGCCTAGGGACCTTGCTCTCAAACTCGAAAGCCACTATTGAAGGACTCTCAAGAAAGATCTCACCCTTCGAGAGAACCACCAAGTATGGTGTGATCGACCCCATCTCTAGCTAGAATCGGGCGTTGGTAAAGAAAATGGCCTTCGAGGTGAGGAAGTTGCTTTCAATAGTCATTCCAACAAGAAATGAGCCTCTCATTGAAGAGTTAATTGCCCAAATCAGAAAAACCATGCAGACAATCACAGACGATTATGAGATACTGGCTGTTGACAAATCAGAAGACGATACAGCGCGCAAGCTCCGGAACCTCAGCGTCAAAGTGATAGACCAACAGAGTAAAGGACTTGGCGGAGCAATCTTGGAAGGGCTAGCGGCCGCTCAAGGCAATCCAGTTATTGTGATGGACGCAGATCTGTCCCATGACCCGAAGTTCATACCTACATTCCTCGAGAAGTCCTCTGAGGGATTTGACATAGTAATTGGCTCAAGGAGAATCAAGGGCGGCGGCATTGTAGGCTGGGGCATCTATCGTAAGGCCGTCTCGGGCGTCGGTAACCTGCTCGGAAGATGGATTGCAGGAATCAGAGTGTCGGATATGACCTCAGGATATCGACTGTATAGCCATGAGGTAATCAAAACTCTCGAATTTCAGAAATTTAGATCGAGTGGATATGCTTTCCAATTGGAAGTACTCGCAGAAGCTTCTAGGAAGGGATTTAGAATAGGGGCTGTTCCAATAGTTTTTCACGATCGCGTAGAGGGAGTATCCAAACTCACCAAAAAAGATGTTCTTGAGTTCGCTCTCACTGTAACTTGGCTAGGGTTGCTAAGACTCACTAACGCTTTTCGAAGACCTGGTTCTATTGTCCAGAACCGCAAAAAATGCGAAGAATGAGAGCACCCCTAATGCTGCCAGAGACGTATTGAGCAGTGTCGCCATCAAGCTGGCTTCTTCTGAAGGAATGCTAATTGAGAATAGCAGTGTCGAGAGCGCAAAAGTAGCTAGAAGAGGAAAAACCGCTATGGCGAGCCAAAAGGCCCACCTTTTCAACATGTAAACCCCTAGCCCAGCAAGGACTGAGGCAACGCCTAACAAAAGGAGTATCAAAAGGTTCATGTTAGGAGTTAGAGTGAATGCCAGCAGGTACAACCCTGCTGCGACATAGAATCCCGCTGCAAACAATAGACCTAGACTTCTCGTCTTTGGCAAGTCTTTGCTCATGTCTAACACCGGTAGCCCTCAAGCTATCTTGACAAGGTAATAAATAGGTTGCCTTGACTCTTCACCATGCGCAAAGACAAAAGACGACCCGCATAATATATCTATGTTCTGCCACTAATCAGAAAGGCTAACATAACCCCAGCTCATTTCCGTACAAGGATCCCCTTTCAACAAATGGTTTACACAGGTGAGATTAGGCCTTGCCAACAAAAGGAGACAATCTTCAGCTGTATGTGTCATCTGAGAAGCCCTTCAGTGGATACCCCAGAGATTTTGACGAAGCAAGATATGTCGTCCTTGGATTCCCTTATGACCGCACAAGTACCTATCGAACCGGATCGGCATTAGGACCAGCGGCAGTAAGAGATGCCTCAGCTAATATTGAGACCTATAGCCTTAGATCAGACATCGACATCGAAGATGTGAAGATATGCGATGTAGGTGACCTTACAGTCGTTGACAATGTCGCAGAGACACTAAGACGTTTAGAACTGGCTGTCAGAGACATTCGGGAAGCGGGGAAGGTGCCATTACTGATTGGTGGGGAACACACGCTGACCTACGGATCAGTCAGAGCCATGGGCGATGATGTTGCAGTTGTGGCCTTCGACGCCCACCTAGACCTTAGAAACGAGTACATGGGTGAGAGGTTATCACACGCGACCTTCATGCGTAGACTAGCTGAGGAGATAGGACCTGAGAAGGTAATCGAGGTCGGAACGAGAGCTGTGTCCAAAGATGAACTTCACTATGCAAAAGAGGCTGGGATTACGTTCTATTCCTCGTACGAAATTCGAGAGAAAGGCCCCGCACAAATTGCTGCATTGATTAACTCAAAGCTCGCCAAATCCGAGAATAGATACATCACAATTGATATTGACGTCTTGGACCCTGCTTATGCACCAGGGGTTGGAAACCCTGAGGGAGATGGACTTGAGAACCACGTGTTGATTGATATGCTGGTGCGAATCGTTGGAAAAGAACTGGTGGGACTAGATCTTGCCGAAGTCTGCCCCAGCTACGACCGTGGATCCACGGCGGCCCAAGCTGCCAAGATTTTGTTTGAAATAATCGCTGCTGCAGAAAGAAAACTAGGATAACGCTCGTGGAACTCCCGGATTCCCATGCCGTTGAATTGTGTAGCGCGCGCTATTCTAGGAATCCCGTTAGATCTTCGACTTTTTCGATCAGACCAATCGAATATCCCAAGATCTCGTGTATGTCAAAAACACCTTTGATAGCATATGGCGCTGTTGAGTACAAGTTGTGGAAACATGATGGGCACGCAGTGACCACCCCTTCAACCCGCGATTTCACAACTTCGTCGAAGAAGTTACTGCAGAGGCTATTCCTCAGTTCGGAATAAGGAACTCTTATCGTTCCGCCACAGCATCGTGAAAACTCCCTAGTCCTTTCAAGCTCCACAAGCTCGATTCCCACTATTCTTTTGAGTATGTTTCTTGGGGGGTCGTAAAGCTCGGCATATCTTCCCAAGTGGCATGGGTCCTTGTACGCAAACTTCATCTTTAGTGGTCGTATTGTTTTAAGCACTCCTTTCTCAAGGGCGTCTTCCAAGACCTGTGTTGAATGTTGGACCTCAATCTTTGACGCTGTACCGAGTTCTGGAAGGTCATGCTTGAATGTGTTATAGCACATGGGGCATAAGGTGATAATCCTTTTCACACCATGTTCTTTGAGCCTCTGTGCAGTCCTCGCTAAGACCTCTT
>Ga0315282_10013501_pt1 | contig 12312 bp, 15 predicted proteins | sample YL17G07_20_MG_FD_203693 | JGI IMG/M metagenome (GOLD analysis project Ga0315282, IMG submission 203693) | Sediment microbial communities from Yellowstone Lake, YNP, Wyoming, USA - YL17G07_20 | ecosystem: Environmental > Aquatic > Freshwater > Lake > Sediment | place: USA: Wyoming | collected... | reverse complement strand
TAAGGCTCTGATATATTTCTCTTTTATACCAAATAATTTGTAGTGGATACGCCTCAACATAAAAATACTGATAATCATTGATTAATACTCAATTTCTATAGATCATACTTGGCAAAGTCGAGATAAAATTAAATGAGGCAACACAGATTATATGCAGAGCCCTGAAAAAGTTGCCACCTGCCGACTAAAAAAACAACTCCACAGGGCTCTATAAATTATTATTCTTAGGCTAACTTCTTTAATCTCCAGGTATTCGCAAAGGCCCTCCCATTATTGCAAATATTGTGAAGCGATAAGTATTAGCAACTACACAATTTCTCTTTGTATTTACGCCACTCTCTGGACACAGCCTCCATGCCTCTTGCTCAGAATCCCAATAATACATCCATAAAGATGATTCATTTGTCAGACCGAAAGATTTAAACTCATCGTCTGTGTAATAAAGTTCTATTGTAATTGGCCATTTAATTTTATCTTCTGGGATATCTGAAGAAATATCAACAGACTTTAATACCAGCAGTTCACCGGAAGAGCTTTTTAGATTCTGGATACGTACAAATCCTTCTCCTCCATCGTTAGTTTCCATAATTACTCTTGCATCCGCCATTGCCTTCATGCCATTGATAATTGTTCTTTTTCCTGCAGGAACTTTTTCGATGTCAGTAGGATAACTAGGAACAGCTGAACAAAGCTCATACATTCTAACTTCTAGCTTTCCAGTTCTTTTAACGTACTCGCTTCCTATTTCTGTGTTAGGATCTACTTCAACAATTGGACAGTAAATCTTACGCCAGTTATTTACGTTATCATAAACAGTATCAGATTGTATGGTAATCCCCGCTCCAACTCCCTCTAAAATCTTATTCTGCACATTACAAAAGTTATTAGAACCATAATCACAAGCATCCATGACTAAAAGTCCCTTTCCCTTCTCAACAAAGGCTTTAATTGCATCAACATCAGACCATGGAAGAAGCGACGAATCTCCTCCATTACTCCCTGAGCCAAGTCTCAATTGTGGAATTACAAGAATATCATATGATCCTATCAGAGACGAAGTTATCGGCATAGTATTACTGGCTACTACTTTGTATCCCAAATCACCAAGCGCTGCAATAAGATCTGAGCATCTCGTGGTGGTGAAAGCAGCGTTATAGCCTTCATACCACAATATATTCTTTGCTCCTTGCACCATATTTTGGAAAAGTATGTCAAGAAAGACATCATATTCTCCTTTAAACCATCCTTTATTTTCGCCTGTCCAGGCAATTCCACCCGCTGCTACGGTTCCTTTTCCAACTTTTTTTACTTGTATAATTGGTGGAAACGTACCTATTTTAAAAGTCATTAAGGTGGCTGGACCTGTAACATCACTTGCATAATTAGTAACTATACCTTTAGCAATCACTTCAGGTTTAGATGATGCTTGTCCAATAGTAAATTCATCGATAACATTATTCTTAATATCTATGGCTTTCATATGAAGTATATCTGGAGAAACATTAAATAGAGTGAAATTATACTGTGAGGTTGGACCACCTGCATCAAACCACATAGGATACTGACTCTTGGAGAGGGGCCCACCCCACCCACCAGAAGTAATCCTTATAGTCCCTTCTTCAGGTGAGAAGTATTTACTAGCTGAAAGTGAAGCATTCATAGGTTGTGTTCTCTCATATAAGTGAGAATGTCCATTAAGGACAACGTTAACATGATATGTATTAAGTAATGGTAAAAAATTAGATGTACCACCTGTCCCTTGAGGGTTTGCTGGTATGTGGAATCCAACTAATTTCCATGTAACATCCTTTGCATTCTTAAGGTCTTGATTTGCCCATATGTATTGGTTGCTATGTGAATCTGTAAAAGTTGAACTGTCTAAAGCTGTAAAGTGAAGGTATGGCGTAATATCCAGCGAATACCAATCGGGTATATCATAGTATTGATGATACCACTTAGTATCAGCCATTGTTGTTTCAAATTCATCACTGCTCCCAGTCGAGATCTCATGGTTCCCAATATTTGGAACTATTGGTATGGTGTAACCATTCGAATCAATCCATGTGACAGCTATGTGACTGAACCAATTATCATAATCCGCGACTCTATACCCCATGTCGACAAAATCACCATCATGAAGCACAAATTGCGGATTGTATGTATTCATAAGTTTGGATATGGCATCTCTTGCATCTTTTGCTTCTGCGGAGAACGTCGTACCGCTATGCGAATCGCTACCAAATACAAATGTTACTTGTTTTGGATTCTCTGGAATAGTACGAAATTTACGTTCTTCGCTGTACCCTCCTGGGCCTCCAGCAACAAAGTAATAAGTTTGACCAGGAATTAAATCAATAAGTTTTACATCATGAATGTAACCACCTAATCCATCAATTGTGTGATGTACCCCGGTTACGGAGAATTTATATGCTTTTGTAGGATCTTCTTTTCCCATTCTGGAGACCACGTCATAAAAAACCGTGTCACCAGAATCTTCCGTAGCTGTTTTCCACGTTATCATCATTGTAGTAGATACATTATCATTCCAATATAAATGTATTCCTCGAGGCAATGTATCCTGAGCGGCGTTAAGTGTTATGGCTTTTAACCCAACCGATGAAAATAATAAAAAAATTACAAGTAAAACTACTAAAAATTTTTTGCTCATACCATCCTCCTTAGGTTTTTTAATTTATTCGAAAACTTTTCATGCCTTTTTTTTCTCTGCCTCACCCCCTTTTATAAGATAAACACATGTTAATAACTGCAAAGTGCATTTACAAAGGCATCGCTTGAGTTACACACATTTAAGTCATTGGATAATATTTAGCAAGAAGTTTTCTGGCATCTTTTAGAAGAAGTTTTCTCTTTCAACGATAGTTTTGAAACAATTATAATGAATAACTGCAACAGAATTTTTCAACAAAGGTTTTTTCCAAAGAAACTTAGTCCTGTAACAAAAGATAAGATTGAAGACATTAAACCGCGTAGAAACAGCAGTAAAGCAAATTGAGTTCTAAAAATTGCTCTGCACCAGAAGTTTTCCAAGAAAATACCTGCTTCACAACTTTCGCATTCCACTTGCACTTGTTTCTCTCCTTAACTTCCCGCTAAACCCCAAAAACGGCTTCTTATTATTATTGTATACAAAAAAATTTTTAGTCAATAGTTTTTCCCAGAGTGTTCTTATACCTTTTTTCGTTTAAAAATCTTTTTATCGCATTCTGCCTCACGTTCTCGCAAAATTCTCTATACCCCCCATGCATATTTATATATGAGGAAGGGTTGAGCGTAAAATGTGCACGTTTCCTAACCTCAAAAAAATCTAACACTTGGAGGTGCATAGATGATTGTAGTAGAAAATCCAGGAAGTCTGGGAATGATTTTCGCCATGCCTGGCGACAAGACAAGGAGCGAAAGTATTATGAACATTAGACCCACTGCAGCTGACCAGGACTTGTATGACATTGGACTTGCTATCGCTAACCTCATAACCGACGCATTGTCTGACATAAGGCACACTATAACTAAGGTTTACGCTGCATAAGGAGGTGAATGATGGCAGATACAAGTTCAACAGTTTTAAGATTAGTTTTTGGAACAGAGGTAGAAGGCAAGACCGCTTCAATGGAGTTTAATAACCCAAAGCCAACTGTAACACAGGCACAGATAGAGGCTCTGATGAACCTAATCATAACAAAGAATGTTGTGAACACCAAGAACGGTGCTCTCACATCGATTGTTGATGGCGGTATTGTAACAAGAACCTTCACTGATTTAATTCCAGATTAAGAGTGATTTAGTTCCATAGCATCCGTTCCCTATAAAGCGGGGGCACGAAGCCCCCGCTAAGTTTTAAAATGAAAGAAGAGGTGATTTAAAATGAATATACAACCACAATGGCTTGCAGGACTTATCGGAGTGATCGCTCCTTTAATTGTGAGATGGATTACAGGTGCAAATCTTTCAAGGAGATGGAAGAGTATCATTGCAATACTTGTGTCCGCCCTCATAGGATTTGCTTCCGCGTTTCTATCAGGGCAGTTTGACGCAGGAACGATATTAAAGTCAATTGCAGTTGCTTTCTCTATCTCACAAGTATTCTATGACCAGGTATTCAAGGACCTGTTCAATAAAAAAGAGAGTCCTATTGCATAAAAGGATACGATGAATGATATATTAAGAGCAGTTGCAGATGTCGGCTTTCCAATTGTTATTACTGTTTATCTTCTTATGGTATTCGGCAAAAAACTTGACAGACTCACTGATGCCGTTGAGAAACTCTCCCGCTACGTGGAAGGATTGAATAAGCAATTTCCCCCTGGCTTATGAAAATGAGAAACATTAAATACATAGTGCTCCATCACTCTGCAACAGATTACCAAGCAAATAAAGATGATATTGATGGTAAACTTATCGGAAGAACTATTTGCGACAGGGCACAAGAGCAATGGAAAAAGGAATATCCTGCATACAAATGCGATTATCACTTCATCATAGGGCACACTGGGGAAGTTTTTAAAGCACAACCAATTGAACAACCTGCCTGGCACTGCACGAATTACCAGGCAAACCTTGTAAGCATCGGGATATGCTTTCTTGGAAACTTTGAAAACATTGAAATGCCTACCGAGCAATTTAATGCTGGCGTAACACTCATTAAGTCGCTAATGAAGCAATACAACATACCACTAACGAACATATTGAGGCACAGAGACGTCGTTTCCGATATTTCGCACACTGCAAACTCTACAGAGTGCCCTGGCAAGAGCTTCCCTTATATTCATCTGCTTGATGCTCTCAGGGATGGCGAACCGTTCTTTGATATCGGAGAGGATTACAAATGTATCAATGAAGTTAAGTTCCTCAAACAGCTCGACATTATCAAAGGCGACGGCAAAGGATATTTGAAGCCTCACGAATTCATCACAAGGGAAGAGGCAATGCTCATTGCATATAGGATAATTAAAGCACTGCAAAACTAAATCCACATAGCTTTTTCGTGCTTCTTAACAGCTTTCCCAAGGCAATTTTGGGGAGAGCATTTAATTTTGTTTGAAAACCTTATGATAATGCTAAATCATTTTCTAACACACAACTAAATAAATCTCTTTCAAAATAAAACTGTCAGAGTTTGTTTTCTGTCTTTTCGTTGACAAGTAAAGTATTGCAAAATTGTTTCTTTAATATTTAATGCTATAATATAAAATAACAAAGCTTATGATGGGAGGAATGCATGAAAAAGAAAAATCAACATGTAGTACCCCATGAAGATGGATGGGCTATTAAAGGCGAAGGAAACAAAAGAGCAACAAAGGTTACAGAAACCAAAGCAAAAGCGGTAAAGGTAGCAAGAGAACTTGCTAAGAAAAACAGGAGTGAACTTATTATACACAATCGTGATGGCACAATATCTGATAAGGATAGCTATGGCAAGGATCCTTGTCCTCCGAAAGATAAAAAGCATTAAATATTTATTATGAATATTATAAAATTTTAAAAGAACAATGGACAGCAACGGGAATAAAACTGAAATAGAAACAAAGACATTGGAACTCTTGCATGACTTTGCAAACGGAAGTTTCATTACATCATTGGATATAATTGACAAGTTAGATCAGAAGTTAGTCACTTTAATTTCTGTAGATGGAATTATTATTTCTATTCTCTTCTCCATCAGATCATTTAGCAACAAGTTATTTTTTCATATATGCATATGTTTTATACTTTCTTCTCTTGTTCTTGGAGTTTGTGGCTATATCCCTAAGAGCGTATATGCTGTAGACACATACAAAACATGGGTAGATTACTATGGCTATAAATATGATAGAGCTATTGCACAACTTACTTCAAATCTTGTAGAGGCATGGAAACGTAATAAACATATTGCAGATATAAAAGGTTTTATTATAGCATTGGGATTTTTTACTTTAGTTGTAGGGATAGTTTTCTTATTTATTGATAAAATCAGATAAAAATGGGAGGTAAATATTATATGGCTAGAGATAATAAAGAACCTAAGAAACCAGTATCACCCGAACCTAAAAAACCTGAACCCGAAAAACCAATACCACCTGAACCAGAGCCAGGCAAGATAGTGGCTTTTAGAAAAGGGATGGGCAGGAAAATCTCCAAAAACAAAAAAGGATAAACAATAACAAATTCTTGATAGCGTTGGTAAATATGTAAAATATAATTGATACGCTTTCTAGATTAATGGATTCTCCGATATGCAAACCTAACAAATCTTATGGACCCTTGAAGGATTATTGTCTTTAATGAATCTCGTCGTCAGGTAATTCTAATATTGGTACTAACATAAGATTATTTTAAAAAGAATAAATTTGGCTTCTAATTTTGGTGAATTAATAATGACAAGTTTTCAAGTCGTCGAAGAAAGGAGGCACTATGTTTAAATACTATATTACCAAAGAAGAGTTTAATACGCTGAAAAAGGATATCAAATTTATGAATGCCATTAGATTGTTGAGAATGGAAAACATAATTGTTACATTTTTGAGCCTTATTACAAGAACCTATATTAATGATACAAATAGTGATAGAAGAGATAGGATGGAAGAAATTCTATATTATGGAGCAGTTTTATATGAGTCACTAAAAACAATATATGATATGAAAGGCCAGTTGGAGAATCTAAACGAATATAAAAATCATATTGAGGATATTAATTATTTGTTTCAGGAATTAAATAATCCTGATAGTTTTGTGAAAACAATTTTAAAAAGAATTAGAGACAAATTAACATTCCATTTTGATGAAGATGTTTTTCAAGAAGTCATTTTTAAAATTGATCTTCCTGAGGACGAATTTACAATTCTTGAGGGAGAATCTGAAAGGAGTGTTGATGTGAATTATACGTCAATACCAACCTTGTTCTTTAATTATCTAATCTCGTATGTTAATAAAGAGTGGTCAGAAGAAGAAAAAATTAAGTATATAATAAATGAAATGAATTCTATTGCTGTAAAGTTACGTGAAGTTATAGGCAACATTGCTGGTGAACTGTTAATAGGCACTGTACACCGTAAAGAGAACTAATAAAATACTTGCACTAACTCGGTAACGAATATAAGCGATTTTTTGTGTAACTTCTCTAATACCCTAAAGTTTTTATATCTTTAAGTTGTAAAAATCTTTTCTTCTCTTATGGGATCAATCTTTTATTGCGGGGCGTTCTTTGAATACAGGGTAGCGTTAGTGCTTTTTCTTTATTAAGAACTCTACGCTGTATTCTGCACCGCTACAATTGAAAAAGGGTGGGTGGGGTATTTGTCTTTGCCCAGGACTCGAGTCAAACCTAAAAATCTCAAACAAAAAAAGAGCGGGGCGTTCTTTTTTGGAAGTAGGAAATATGAAAGACAAAATAGATTTATTTTTCTCTGCTATAAATCAGTTGGAATAATTTGAGACAGCCAACAATCACATATTTCTGAATCATTTTTAACGAAAGTTTCTAGACTAACTATAAGTAGTTTTAGTATCTTTCTTAAAGTTATTTTTTGCGATCCTTCAATTAAATAGGCTGATTCTTATAATATGATGTTAGGTCCAAGTTGGGTTTTACTTGGAAAGAAATCTCTGACACTTGTTAAGGATCCAAAGGCCCTTTTGCATAAGGGAGATTCGAATCTGGTAACGGATAGCCAATACCGTGTTTTATTATACAACTATCACCTAACAACCAGTAGTACAAATTACCGTACTTATAGTCTGGGTGGATCTTAACGCCGATGCCACCTATTCTTCCAGAGTCTCTATTTAAGAGCGGTTTGATAGCATTAAAAACCCGTTGAGAGTAAGTGCTTTCGCCTGAAATAAATGCAAGACTTGCTGATGTAATGACATCAGCCATTTGAAGACATCTTACTAGTTTTGAAGGAGTAGAGAGGACGTTTACAGCAATTTGATCTGGTCGAACATACTTTGTTCCCGAAGTGATTGTTTCGAGGCAGTTTTGAAGGAACTTATCTTCGTCAGAACGGCCACCTGAGGGTCTGTCAACAACTATAATACCAGAGCGTCCTTTCTTAAAGAGTTGCGGGTTTGCTCGCTCTAAAAGCAGCCAAGTAACATCTTCAGCATTATCCTTTGCATCCGAATTAGCCTTCTGATAATTCTTATCAGCAACAATGATAGTTACGCTTGCTTGATTTTGTGCAACCTCATCAATTACCTCCAGGAAGAAGTCCGTTCGGGCTTCGCCGGTAAGATTAGAGTGCATCCACAACTCTCGCCCGGGCGACCACTTGAACTCTCCTGTTGGACCCGAAGGAAAACCAGTTTTTTTACAGATTCCCTCAAGCTCATCCTCCAGAAGCTTAACATTTTCACCTGGGACATGAACGAAGCCAATAGCGACAAGCGTACCCATACCTGGGCGCGTTGGTCTATCTTGTTTCGAGTCGTCTGAGAAAAGTATATCTAGCACTAGATCTCCTTTTGTTATTAATATGGATTCATTCAGATTTATCTAGATCTTCTTTTAATATTCTTGAAAAATCTGAAACAACATACCTAGAAAATTGTGGTTTTATATATTCTTTTTTCATTTTCGTATCTTTCCCATTAAACCAAATACTTCTCAATCCTGCATTTTTGCCGCTTTTATTTTGGCGTGATTCCCTAATAAATTCATTAGACGAAAGTATTAGAGTTACATCAAGACGTTCAGAATAGAAAACAAACCAATAGTTTTTCCGATATTCATGCGGTATTGCAGCAAAAAGTGCTCCATCACCAAATTTTACATCTTTTGATCTTGCTTTTATCTGTATTTCTACAAAACTGCCGTCCTCTCTCCTAACAACACAGTCAATAGCATTATCATCAACCAATGGAATATATAGGTCTAGCCCTTCTTTTAGCATTTTACCGATAACAAAGAACTCTATTCTTTTGCCAAATCCAACTGTATGTCGATATTTTATATCCTAATCCTCCTTTCTAGAATGAACACATTTTTATCTCTCAATAAAAATCTACCCCTTTTGGGAAATTTGTCAAGCGATAAAATCCTACTTCAAAGAATCTATATGAAAATGAATCATTACCTTTCATAAAAACCATATAAAATTACTTAATAGAATTCTTGATTTTGGCAAAACTAAAAACGAAAAAGTTTTTTAATCACTAATTTGAGAAAAGCTATATTAAATCGATATATAATCATAAATGGCTATTTTGGTTTATCTGGATAATTGCCTCTCTAGTACAATTTTCTAAAACATGCTTTTTTGACCTACCGCACGATTTGCATCTATCTTCGATAAGTCTACCCCATATTGTTGTTTTTTTCTTATCAATATTTTTAGTTCCGCATACGCATATCCACCCGCCATCTCCAGTTTCCTGTGCAAAAGTTATTGCATCATGTCCCTCCATTTCTTTTAACTTCTTAAACAATCTTTCTTCTTTTTGCTTTTCTTCTTCTCGCTTTTTTATCTCATTAATTACATTCCATTTCATATTCAATTCTTTCATTTTAGGTTGCAAAATTAAATCGATTTTCTTCATCTGTGATAAAATTTCATCATTATTAGGGTTACCTATGTAAAAATTAACAAGACTCGAAATATTAATAAAAGACCTTGGGTCGTATTTAATCTCGTAAAAATACCCTCTGTATTTGAATTGTTGATAAGGGCTAAAATTTGGAGTATCTCCAGTAATAATAATATCTCTCCTAAGTTCATACCACCCCTTCTCTTGTAATTTAATTTCATAAACCAAAGGGTAATGGAACTCATTAGGAGATGCCAAAAAAATATTTATTGCAACACGGTCCTTTTCTTTAAAGTAAGCAAACCAGGAATTCTGAATTAATCTATACATTATGTAGTCACTTTCCATTTTGTATCCTATAAAACTAAATAAAACATAAAGATTCTTTGCCATTATATATTTGCTATTCAAGGGTCCAGAGATGCCAGGTAAAACATCCTGATATACAGGAAAATCAAGGATCCCTAAGTCATCATATATTTCTACTGCCTTAAAAAGTTCTCCTTTGAGGATATAAAGAAAGCCGTTCATGTATTGAACAGCATTTTTTTCCTCTAAATTTGCCTTTGTGCCTTTGCAGAACCTCTTAGTATACTCGTTATTTAATTGTATATAAGCATCAATTAGTCCGCTTTTATTAATTTCTACTTTTTGATGATCTATAACATAACTATGATAAAACTTCTGAAGTTTCTCATAATATATCTTTTCTTTTCTATTTTCTTCCATTTTTGACTTAAGGTAAAGATACTGTTCTTTATCAAATCCTGGATTATCAATGAAAGAAACAATAACATTACTTCTACCTTCACCGGTTATTAGATTATACTCTTTAAAAAGTTTTGATAATTTACTACCATCAATCAATTCTATGTTTTTACCATCAGCAAATGCCATTGCTTTGTCCGAGAAACTTGAATTTGTAATTAATATACCCTTCGTTGCATGTTCATTTAAAATAGTACCATACAAATCGCGTATGACTGGTTCTCCAACTAATTGATTCCATCGTTTGCATTGTATGATGTACTTTCCTCCTATAATTGCCTGTTGGGAATAGGCGATTATATCCACACCATTATCCCCAGAAAGAGATTTTCGTTCAACTGAGAAACCCATTTTTTTAAGTAGCTCAGATATAAGTTCTTCGAATTCATGCCCATCCAAATCATTTATACTCATAACAATTCCTCCTTTTAAATAAACAGATTCTAATGGCAAGCTTTTGCGTTTTATGTTTTAACCCTATTATAATACTGCTGAAGTAAAAAATAAATTACTTTAAATATCCTCAAAAAACATTCTCACTAATGAATTAATCCTCAAAATCAATTTCAATTTATTTTTTCCTTCTTAGGGGAGGGCTTATAAATCTTGATAGTTATGTCTATAAGTTACCGCTCTCTGCACGGTGAGGTTACAAGTAGTTAACTTTTCATTAACCGAAACTACACGCCGAGCTACTAAAGAAAGGTGGGATGGGTGGCGTATTTATCTTTATTCGGCGAGCGAGGTGAAACAAAACTGAGCAAGACGAGGTGGAGCGAAACCGAGCGAGCAAAAGAAACCATAACAAAAAGGTGAGATTCTTCGGACAAAAAGAATTCTCAGAATGGCTGAGGAAGGGATTTCTCGCGTCACTTTGAAACGATCTATCGAAAAAATAGGATTATCAAACGAACAAAAAAAGAGGGGGATTTCTCCCCCTTAATCTTTTAAACCACCAAAGTAAGGCAAGCCGTGAAAGCCAACTTCAAGAAGCGGATTGTGCGGATCAACTTCCTGGAGCATGTTCCTGTAGTAGTGCCACCTGTGAAAGTCCCTGCACTGGTATTCAAGAACCATCCTTTCAACTGCTTGGATGAAAGCATTTCTTTCTTCGTTGTTATCTTGATCTCTCTCCATCGTCTGCCTCCTTCTTCAAAGTTTTCTTCAAAGGGTACTTGAAGCCTGTGTATTTTTCCCAGGCCTCAAATCTACGCTTGTCTATCTCTTCCCTTACGGCCTTGAGCATCTTCATCAAATCTTCTTCTTTCATTTCCTTTATTTCTTTCATCTTCCACCTCCAAAGATAGGGGGGTAACCCCCTATCCATAAAGCCTCACAAGGTCTTCCTTTGCGGAAAGGTCATCTATGAGGTCGCTTGCCTGTGATTTGGAAAGTTTGCTCAAGCTGTCTATTCCTGAAACCTTGAAAGCCTCCTCTTCAAGTTCCTCTTTCCCCATGTTGAGCGTGTGTCCCATAGCAAAGATTTTCTTGATCTGCTTGTCGGTAGCCTTATTCTCAACGGGACTGTCCTCTCTAATTTTCCTTGAAGGGGACACTGCCTTTGAAGAATCTCCTGCCTCTTCCTCTTTCACAGCTTTCTTTGAAGTGCCTGGAATTTCCTTTGGCGGAGCACTGAGAACTTTCACAGGCTGTGCGTCATCTTCAATCCCTGTAATGAGTTTGAGGAGCTTGCCGTACCAATCGTCAAAGGTTGATTCCCTTGCATCTTCGGGAACATCATCAAATACAACGGGTAGTAATGCCTTGATTACAACTTCCTTGGCGATTACTAACCTTTCTCTCTCAGTCTTCTCTGAGACGTTCACTTGTGAGTTATTACCATTTAGTGCCATGTGAGCACCTCCATTGCCTAAACATTCAGGCTCTTGAAGAGATTTTCTCTTCTTGAGGCTCTGTAATGCAGTTCAGGGTGCTTTGCAAGGTGGAGATGACTATTTGAAGATAATTTTCTTTTAACTAACTTGAAATGAAACACGGAAGGACAGAATGAAATTATAAATG
>Ga0315282_10013500_pt1 | contig 12312 bp, 15 predicted proteins | sample YL17G07_20_MG_FD_203693 | JGI IMG/M metagenome (GOLD analysis project Ga0315282, IMG submission 203693) | Sediment microbial communities from Yellowstone Lake, YNP, Wyoming, USA - YL17G07_20 | ecosystem: Environmental > Aquatic > Freshwater > Lake > Sediment | place: USA: Wyoming | collected... | reverse complement strand
ACTGCTCGAAATTCAGTGTAGCCTTAACCTTTTAAAAAGCATATAAAAATGCGGCTTAGCCAAGCATTGCTGGAGGTTCTATTCTTCCTGTGCAGCAAAGAATAGGAGAGCTTGGCACGAGCTTGTCTCTGGCATGAGCTTGAAATCTTTTGAAACGACCCCTTGTCCGCCTTTGGCGGACTGGCGTATCCCTGTTACTCTTCAGTTTCTGACTGATGGATTCGAATGCGTCCGACTTCGACAATCCACAGTTTCCTCTCCACCGGCATTCGGGCGAGTGCTTTCAAAAATTGACGGATCAGTTGTTCAAGTAAGGCAAGGCTGGGATTTCTCGGGACTCTAATGACAACTATACCAGCAACCTTAGCTGGCGGAAAACGTGTGACATCTGAAAAATCAAGATCAAGAGTGACAAGACAGCACTGTTCGTTACAACATATTTCAAAAAGATGCTGGTCTGAACATCCCTGTAATCCTTGCTCTCTGACAGTGTGGACGTCATGTCCTGCGGTACGAAAAATTTGTTGGGTTCTTGTTCCAAAGTTTTCGTCGAGTTTGAACTTCATGAATTATTAGGTTGTTTCGGCCGGGACTTCAACATAACGTTCACGGGACATTTCTGCACCATAAGCGATCGCTGCTCGAATATCATCTTCTGTTAGTTGAGGATATTCTTCAATTATCTCTTTAATCGTCATCCCGCTTGCAAGAAAATCAAGAATAAGAGATACCCAGATTCGGGTACCCCGAATACAGGGTTTGCCAAAGCAAACATTTGGATCAACGGAGATACGATTGAGAAGCGGATGTGTCATAATAAACCTCCTAAAGGCATTGCTTTAATAAAGTATATCATAAATTATTATTGGTATCTCTACAAAGATCCTCTCTTTAATGCGCTCAAAAAGACCCCAGGCCTTAATACTTTTACCCCTCCAAATTCCTTTATGTTTAAAAGATGTACATCCCGACTAACAATATATTGAGCACCGGATTTTATAGTTAAATGAAAAAACTTATCGTCATCAGGGTCTTCGAGAACAATCCTTTCTCTGAAAGTTCTCATAAAGATACGCTCTATAGTTAAGAAGAATAGGTTAGCCCATATGATTTATAAAATTGTTGACAGATATAGTATTAGAGCGGTTTTAAATTCTTTCGGAGAAAGAATTTTCCTCGGAGGCTCGACTTCTGTCGAGCCGAGAATGAGCGACAATACTATAAATGTTATTTTGCTATCCATTGTTCCTCCTTTTACTTTTTTAGGGTTTTTCCAATCCTTCTTTCTATTGATTTTACTTTCTCTTCTATTCTCTTGGGTTTATTCTTCCTATCATCGATCGATATAGTTGTAACCGCTCTTTCTCCGTTCTTCATCACAGTCCTGTGGCACTTCTTAATAAGCTTCATTATTTCATCCCATTCACCTTCAACAACTGTACCCATGGGATTAATCTTATAAGCAAGTCCGCTTGCATCGACTATCTTTAGTACCTCAGCAAGCTGATCACCGATGCTGCTACCTATCCCTACGGGTATGATGCTAAATTCTACAAGCATAAACTCCTCCTTTTATATTCCTAATAAACTAAAGGATAGCAAAAAGAATTTTAAAAGAGAAGGGGCAATCAAACTTGCCCCTTCTATCATTTAAAAATTGAATTTATCAGTTTATTTTACTGCATCTTTGAGTGCCTTGCCAGCTCGGAATTTTGGTATCTTGGCGGCAGGAATTGTGATAACCTCACCAGTCCTTGGATTACGGCCTTTCCTGGTTTTCCTTTTAACAACTGAGAAAGTTCCAAACCCGACGAGAGTAATCTTCTGTCCCTTTTTTAAGGCTGACTTTATGGAGTTTAATGTGGCATCCAGCGCCCTTGATGCGTCTGCCTTACTTAATCCCGTCCCTGATGCGACCTTGTCGATAAGCTCTGCTTTTGTCATCTATATTTCCCCCCTTTCATAAAAAAGAATTTTTAGTAATGATAAATAAAGATGAGATAACACTATCAAGGAAGAAATCTTTTTGTCAAGCCAAAAATGAATTCCTTCTAAAAGTTCATTGAAGAAAAATTCATACCAGTTCATTTTTCAAACTGAGGTTCAAAAATATCAAGATCAAAAAAAGGATATTTTTTATAAAAGAGGTAATTTTTATTTTTGAGTTAGATAGAGCTTCCCTGACATTTTCAACAATCATAATTCAATATATAGTAGTCTTCTAACCTATATCATACATAATATGGAAGACGTTGTTTTTTTCTTGACATCGGGGTTCTTCTGCATTATATTGGTGGTGGAAAGTGGAGGAAAGTGGAGGGAAAATGCCAGCTTTCTCCGGAAAATATTACTACGCTGTTGACCCAAAAGGCAGAATAATAATCCCTGCTTTTTTTAGAGAGATCATTGTAACTAATTATAGCACCAAACTTTATATCACAAACGATTCATCTGAGAAATGTCTTTGTATATACCCATTAGAGGAGTGGAATAAGCTTCAGGAACTGGTTCGGACAAAGCCAAGATCAGATAAGTATATAAAGTACTTTATGAAGAGGGTTATAGGCTCTGCTGTTGAAATAGAGATGGATAAACAGGGTAGAGTTTTGATACCTGCAGCCCTCAGGGTAGATGCAAAGATAAATACAAATATTGCTATAGTCGGACAGTTAGAAAGAATAGAACTATGGGACAGGGATGAATACGACGCCCTTTTTGAGCCTTCACATATGGATAAAGGAGATCTCGAAAAAGGACTTGCAACTCACGGCCTGTAGAGACAACAGTAGAGATTGACTTTGGAAATTGTTCATCTTCCTGTTCTTCTCAGAGAGGTGCTGGAGTCACTTAATCCAGGGCCGGGTGGCACATATGTAGATGCAACAATTGGCCTTGGGGGACATGCAGAGGAGATTTTGAAGTTCATAGGTTCAGAAGGAAGACTTATCGGCATTGACAAGGATGAAGAAGCTCTGAAGATAATTGAAAAGAGGCTCTCGGATAGAAGGGTTATTTTGAAGATGGGAAATTTTTCCGATATGGAAAGTCTCCTTTGTCAAGAGAGTATCTCTGAGGTTGATGGCATACTGTTTGACCTTGGCGTCTCGATGTTGCAGCTAAAGAATCTTGAAAGGGGATTTAGTTTTATTTCCGATAAACCTCTAAATATGAGGATGGATAAAAGACAGAAAATATCCGCATGGGATGTCGTGAACAAATATCCTGAAAAGGAACTCGAACGAATTTTGAGGGAATTCGGTGAAGAACACCTGTCAAGAAAGATAGCGACGGCAATAGTCAGGTGGAGAGGTAAAAAACCGATTAATACATGTTCTGAGCTATCAAAGATCGTGGAAGGTGTATATGGTAGAAGGGGAAGATTTCATCCTGCAACAAAGACATTCCAGGCATTAAGGATAGAAGTTAATAGTGAACTTGAACAACTCAGGGCAGGGCTTGATGCTTCATTGAGACTTCTTAAAAAAAATGGAAGATTGTGCGTTATCTCATACCATTCGTTAGAAGACCGGATCGTTAAGAAATTCTTAGTAGATAATGCAAAAAAAGGATTCGTCAAGATAATTACAAAAAAACCAAAAACACCATGCCCTGAAGAGCTCAGTTTAAACCCCTCTTCAAGGAGTGCAAAACTCAGAGCAGCGGAGAGGATATGATACACACAAGCACGGATAGGAACATAGTTTCATTCATTCTTAAGCCCTTATGTATTGGCCTCTTGCTTTTTGGCGTGTTCGGTCTTGTATACCTAAGGTCCAGCGTTTTGACGTTGGAATACAGTCTCGGCGACCTTGAAAAAAAGAAGATGGATTATCTGAGAGAGAGAAAGATGCTTTTGGCTGAAAAGATAAGCTTGCTGTCTTTTGAAAAAGTGGAGGCATCTCTTAGTAATAGCAGTGGCTTTGTCTTTCCTGATAGGATCAGGGTTATCCATGTAAAAAAACAGAAAGGCTCTTTACCGTATAAGGCCTCTCTGGAGAGAAAGCAATTGACCGAGCCTTATTGATAGGGGGGGGGTTGAATAAAAAGAGGGCGATCATTTTGACTACCGTTATTATCTTCAGTTTCTTTGCAATCTTTTTGCGTCTTACAGACTTAATGATACTCAACCACAAACGCCTTTTGATAGAGGCTAATAAAAGACATATAAAGGTGGAAGACATTCAGGTAAGAAGGGGAATAATATTTGATAGGAGGGGAAGGGAGCTTGCATTGAATCTCGAACTCGAATCTCTCTATTGTGATCCGGAGAACCTTGATCTCAATAGTGATGGAATAGTAAAGCTTGCATCTGTAATGGGGAAAGACCCCAAGATCATTTTATCGAAGATTCCTGCTGAGGGGAGATTTGCATGGATCGAAAGAAAGCTTGAGCCTGATGCCGCAGAGAGGATAAGAGAACTTAATATCGAGGGTCTGGGTTTTCAAACCGAGGCAAAAAGGGTTTATCCAAATGATAAACTTGCATCTCATATTCTGGGTTTTGTTGGGATAGATAACCAGGCTCTTGAAGGCGTAGAAAAACAATACGATAAATATCTGAAAACCACTGGTGGGAAGGTCCTTCTTGGAAGGGATGCGAGTGGCAGGACACTTTCACCGGGGGTAAATAGAGAGGCAAAAGGAAATAATATTGTTCTTACGATAGATGAAGGACTCCAGTGGATTGTAGAAAAAGAGATTGATAAAGCAATGTTGAAATGGAGGGCTACTGCTGCAACAGCTATTATGATGAATCCTTTTACTGGCGAGATACTGGCCCTTGCTAACAGGCCAGCATATAATCCTAACAGCCAGGGGACAGCGAGGTATTCCGAGAAAAGAAACAGGGCTATAACTGACTGCTATGAACCAGGTTCTATATTTAAGATTATTATTGCTACCGCCTCACTCGAGGAAAAGATAACGAAGCCTGATATGTTATTTGATGTGAGTAAAGGAGGTATTGAAGTTGGAGGCAAGACTATTCGAGATGTCCATAAATATGGGGTTCTTACATTTAAAGAGGTTATTCAGAAATCTTCAAATGTAGGTTCTATCATGATAGGCATAAAACTTGGAAAAGAAAGGATTTATAAATATGCAAAACTTTTAGGTATTGGTGAAAAGACAGGGATAGATTTACCAGGTGAGGTCTCAGGTTGGATACGCCAGCCTGAAAGGTGGTCAGGTACATCTCTCGGTGCAATACCAATTGGTCAGGAAGTCGCCGTAACACCACTTCAAATGCTCAGGGCCTATTCTGCAATTGCAAATGGAGGATTTCTTGTAAGACCACACGTTGTATCGGAGGTAATCTCTCCGAATGGCCAGGTACTTGCTTCATTCACAGATAAGGAGCTGCCCCGTATCATTTCTGCAAAAACCGCGGAGACATTTAAAGATATATTGAAAAGCGTTGCAGAAGAAGGTGGAACCGGCAAGAGCGCATCTATCAAGGGAAATGAGGTTGCAGGCAAGACAGGCACAGCACAGATTATCGATCCAGTTACAAAGAGGTACTCGAAAGAAAAATATGTCAGTTCCTTTGTGGGTTTTGTGCCGGCTGATAATCCAAGGCTTGCAATAATTGTTGTTGTCTATGAACCTAAAGGCCAGATTTATGGAGGAGTTGTGGCCGCACCTGTTTTCAAGGACATTATTGACCAGGCGTTATCCTATCTTGATATACCGAGGGATGATAACCCTCAGCAGAAAACCTTTTTGGTATCCAGATGAGGCTTGGAGAACTTCTTAAGGGTTGCGATTATATTAATAAGGACTTACCAGTGGATTTAAATATCTCGGGTGTAGCTTATGATTCGCGGAAGGTAAAAGAAGGTTACCTTTTTGTAGCAATTAAAGGAGAAAGGTTTGACGGACATGATTTTATCGAAGATATCATTAAAAAAGGTGCAGAGGCGGTAGTGCATGAGCATAATAATGCTCCATACAGAATTCGGCATCCACAATCTGCGATTATCTTTATTCGGGTTAAGAATAGCAGAAAGGCACTTGCCTGTATCTCTAATAATTTTTGTGGGATGCCATCAGATAGTCTTATACTAATAGGGATAACTGGCACAAATGGAAAGACAACGACAACGTATCTCCTCAAGTCTATACTCGAGTCATGGGGGAAGGAAGTTGGCCTGATTGGTACAATTCAATACTTAATAAAGGATCGGATTTACCCAGCACCATATACAACACCTGAATCTCTGGAGTTTCATGGATTATTAAAGGATATGCTCTTATCAGGGTGCACACATGTGATTTCAGAGGTCTCTTCTCATGCTCTTGCGCAGTACAGGATAGATTGGGCTAATTTTAATACTGCGGTGCTTACAAATCTTACCAGAGACCATCTTGACTTTCATAAAACCATGGATAATTACTTCGAGGCGAAGGAGAGGTTGTTTAAAGAACTTCTTGATAAGGACGGGACCGCAGTAATAAATCTTGATGATCCATATGGAAAAAGACTTATCTCTTCACTTATTGATCGTAATCCATCAAAGGGTATATTGACATATGGGATTGAGGCTGGAGCAGATATCAAGGCATATGATATTGATAACTCATTCCGAGGATTGAGGCTCAAGATATCATTCCGCGAAAGTAATTACGATATCTCATCTCGTCTTATTGGTATCCCGAATGTATACAATATACTATCTGCAGTTGGTACATCGGTCTCTCTAAGAGTTCCATGGCATGTAATCCTTGAAGGCGTGGAAAAGGCAGGCGATGTTAAAGGCAGGTTTGAAAAGGTTGACATGGGGCAAGAATTTATATGTATTATTGATTATGCTCATACAGAAGATGCCCTTGAACAACTGATATACACTGCAAAAGAACTGATAACCGGGCATTCTGTATTCAGGTCTCACGATAATCTCCTCATCCCCCCTTTAGTAAAGGGGGGTAAGGGGGAATTTGTACCTCGTATTATAACCGTCTTTGGCTGTGGGGGAGATAGGGACCGCGGGAAGAGGCCGGGTATGGGTGCGGTAGCAACAAGGCTTAGTGATACTGTAATCATAACTTCTGATAACCCGAGGTCTGAAGAGCCATCCAATATCATTAAAGAAATTGTGAGTGGAGCAGTAAGGAACAACTATCTCATAGAGCCTGACAGGAGAGATGCAATAAAAAAAGCGGTTGATATGGCAGGTGACGGTGATATCGTCCTTGTTGCAGGAAAAGGGCATGAGGATTATCAGGAGATTAAAGGTGTCAGGCATCGATTCAATGATAGGGATATTCTTGAAGAGGTAATCAAAGATAAATTAAGAGTTCGAAGCACAAAATGAATAATGTGAGATGCCCTGTAAAGGAGGTTATGGGAATTTTAACAATCGAAGATATCATCACAGCAACAGGGGGGAAGGTTATCTACGGGAATTCAAATACCTTCACAGGGGTTTCTATTGATTCAAGGACAATAAAAGAAGGTGAATTATTCATTGCACTCAAAGGAAGGAGATTTGACGGACATAATTTTCTTCATGAGGCATTGAAGAGAGGAAGTGGTTCTCTTGTAAATATTTATCCGGGAGAACCTGTAAATGGGAAGACAATAATCTATGTAAACGACACCCTAAGAGCCCTTCAGGAGATTGCGCGGTATATGCGTTTAAAGAAGGATATCCCTGCTATAGCTGTAACAGGCTCTAATGGCAAGACGACGACAAAAGAGCTGATAGCATCGATCCTGAGTACAGGATACAGGTTACTGAAGAATACAGGTAATCTTAATAATAATATTGGCCTTCCTTTGAGCCTCACAAGGATAAGTGATGAAGACGAGATTGTTGTGCTTGAAATGGGTGCAAGTGGACCAGGTGAAATAAAGGAGTTATGCGAGATAGCAGTTCCAAACTACGGAGTTTTGACTAATATAAGCCAGGCCCATCTTGAAGGATTCAAAGATCTTGAGACAGTAAGAAAAACCAAGCTTGAACTTCTTGATTATATCAGAGTGGCTGTTGTTAATGCCGATGATCCATTCTTAATGGAAGGCATTCATTTATCAGGGTTTAAAGGTAATGTAATCAGATATGGAATAGAAAATTCTGCTGAAATCTGTGCTTCTGATATAAGACTTTTCGAAAATGGGTCGGTCTTTAGTCTACACACTGGTGAGAATAAATCTATAGAGGTCCATCCAAAGATATCGGGGATGTTTAACATTTACAATATACTTGGAGCTGCCTCAGTTGGCTATCTCTTTAATATAGACCTGCAGAATATAAAGAATGCAATCGATTCGTTTGCAGGTGTGCCAATGAGGCTCGAGCTTAAGGAACTGAACGGCATTAAGGTTATCAGTGACGTATATAACGCTAACCCGGCCTCAATGGAGGAGGCTATAAAGGAGCTTGTCAGAATCAGAAAGGGAAGAATAATCGCAGTTCTCGGCGATATGCTGGAGCTCGGCTTTTATGAAGAAGAGGCCCATAGAAGACTCGGCAAGTTGATGTCAGGACTTTCGGTTGACATCTTTATTGCAGTGGGTGAACGTATGGCCTTTGCTGCATCAGAGTTTTCAGGCAGTGTTTACAAATTACAGAATGCTATAGAGGCAGGAAAACTGCTAAAAGAAATTAGCAGAGAAGGAGATACAGTTTTGATAAAGGGTTCGAGGGGAATGAATATGGATAAGGTTCTGGAGGCATAATGCTCTATAGCCTCTTATATAGCCTGCATGACTGGTTTTCGCCCCTGAATGTCTTCAGGTATATCACTTTTCGAACCTCCCTCGCCGTACTTTCAGCAATGGTTTTTGCACTGATATTAGGTCCATGGATAATAAAGAGGCTGAAGCGTTTAAGTATGACCCAGCAGATAAGGGATGACGGCCCCAAATCCCATATAGACAAGGCTGGCACTCCAACCATGGGTGGGCTTCTTATTATCCTTTGCATACTCCTGTCGATTTTTATGTGGGGAGACCTTAAGAATATGTACGTCTGGGTTATGATCATTTCCCTTGTCGGTTTTGGAGGCATCGGACTTTTTGATGATTACTTGAAGATTGTAAGAAATAATCATAAAGGTCTCAGGGTATACCAAAAGTTTGGGCTTCAGATAGCCCTTGCGCTTCTAATTGGCATTTTCCTCTACATGAATCCGAAAGATCCATATGCAGATGTGTTAACTGTTCCATTTTTTAAGAAATGGCTCTTTGATTTTGGATGGTTTTATATTCCGTTTTCAGTGATTGTTATCGTGGGATCATCAAATGCAGTCAACCTCACAGATGGCATAGATGGACTTGCAATAGGACTTGTGGCTGTTGCAGTCCTGGCTAATAGTGTACTTGTTTATATCTCAGGACATAAGGGATTGGCACAGTATCTCCAGGTCCTTTATCTGCCTGGCACAGGAGAGTTGACTGTTTTTTGTGGTGCGATGTTAGGTGCTTCACTTGGGTTCCTCTGGTATAACGCTTATCCGGCAGATATTTTTATGGGTGATGTGGGTTCTCTTGGACTCGGGGGCTCACTAGGGACCCTTGCCATAATAACAAAACATGAGATAGTACTTGCGGTTGTAGGTGGTATCTTTGTTATTGAGACAATTTCTGTCATGCTACAGGTAGCATCCTTCAAGCTCACAGGTAAACGGGTATTTAAGATGGCACCTATTCATCACCACTTTGAATTAAAAGGATGGCCTGAGCCAAAGGTGATTGTAAGATTCTGGATAGTCGGAATAATGCTGGCTCTCTTGAGCTTGGCAACTTTAAAGGTGAGGTGATTATGAATACATATAAGCAGCAAGCAGCAAGCAGTGAGCACCATATTGGGGAAGGATGTAAGATTTCACTTTTTCTTTTTCTGCTCGCTGCCTACTGCATATTTCCTACTGTCTCTTATTCTGATGAGTTTCGTTCCCGTGCTGCAGTTGTAATGGATGCATCAACAGGGAGGATTCTCTATGCAAAAAATCCAGATCTCAAATGTCCTCCAGCAAGCACAACAAAGCTGATGACAGCAATAGTGGCAATAGAAAATGCAAACCTTGCAGATATTGTAACTATAAGCAACAAAGCCGCCCATGTTTCTCCTCATAAGGCAGGTTTCAAAAGAGGAGATAAAGTGACAGTTGAGAAACTCCTTTATGCCGCACTACTTGGGTCTGCAAATGATGCTGCTGTTGCTCTTTCAGAAGCAGTTGCTGGTTCAGAGGCAAGATTTGTTGAGCTCATGAATAGAAAGGCTGTTGAAATAGGGGCAAGGGATACTAAATTTATCAATTCAAACGGGCTTCCTGGTCCGGGACAGTATATAACTGCTTATGATTTATCAAAGATAATGAGTTTTGCGCTGAGATATCCCATCCTGAAACAGATTATTGGAACGCGTGTAACAGGGATATCAACCGAGAATGGAAACGCTATATTCCTTAAAAACACAAACAGGCTTTTATGGTCTGATGAAGATCTCGTTGGGGGAAAGACAGGGTATACACGCAAGGCAAGACATTGTTTTGTATGTGCTGCCGAGCGTAACAAAGGGACTGTTATTATTGCCCTTCTCGGTAGCCCGAGTAGGGAGAATCTCTGGAAAGAAACAGAGGAGCTCATTGGTAAAGGTTTCGAAATAATTGCAAGTAAAGAAGGACCTATTATCTATTTTACGAAGGCAGATTATGATTCCATTAATCTCAAAAAGGCATCATATAAGAAAAATTCAAGATTAAAGATTAAAAATTCAAAGTTAATAAAGACAAAGACAAAATTTGCAAAGAAAAAAGGAAAGATGAAGACACTTGCAAAAGGCAAGGACAAGAAGGGAAAGAATTACAGGATTGCAGAGAAAAGTGAGGATAGAAATAAAGGATAAGAATGTGACAGTCGTGGGCATTGCAAGGAGTGGAATAGGTGCAGCAAATCTACTTTCCGAACTCGGAGCAAATGTTACGGTAACAGATATAAAGACAAAAGAAGAGCTAAAGGATTCTATACCGGGTCTTGACCCTTCGGTCAGACTTGTTCTTGGAGGTCATCCCGAGAATATCTTCGTATCGGCTGATATGTTGGTCGTTAGCCCAGGTGTTCCACTTGATATACCACCTATTATAAATGCAAAGTCAAGAGGTGTAACAGTAATAGGTGAGTTCGAACTGGCGTATCAAATAGCAACGCAAAGCATAGAGCAGGCAGGATTTCTTGCTGTCACAGGAACAAACGGGAAATCAACAACAACCGCTTTACTTGACTTCATGATGAAAAAGGGTGGGTTCAGAACAGTCTTGGGAGGGAATATAGGAAATGCACTTACAGGGGAAATCCATGAGAGAACCCGTGAACCGGAGAATCGGGGAATCGGAGAAGTCACCGTTTCACCGTTTCACCGTATCGCCGTTTCAGATATTAGTGTCGACTACATTGTTACTGAGGTATCAAGCTTTCAGCTTGAGTCAATAAAAGACTTCCGACCAAAGGTGGCCACAATACTTAATATTACACCTGACCACCTCGACAGGTACCACTCATTTGAAGAATACAGCGATGCAAAGGCAAGGATCTTCGAAAATCAAAAAGAAGATGATTTTCTCGTACTGAATTGGGATGACCCTGCAACAATGAAAGTTAAAAGTGAAAAGTTAAAAAGTGAAAAACCGAGAATCGTTTACTTCAGTCGCAAAGAAGAAGTCGAAGGTCTTTATTTCAAAAATAGGCGTATCTATTCTAATTTTTCTGACTTGTCGTCTGTCACTCGTCGCTCACCACTTATAGCTGCTGATGAAATAAGGATAAAAGGTGTTCATAACCTTGAGAATGCCATGGCTGCTTCAGCCATGGCTCTCATTGCAAACTGTCCGTTGGAGACAGTTATAGACTCCCTGAGGGAATTTCCTGGTCTTGAGCACAGGCTTGAATTTGTCAAAGAGATAAATGCAGTCAGGTATTTTAATGATTCAAAAGGGACGAACGTCGGTGCAGTCATGAAGTCACTTGAGAGTTTTATAGAACCGATCATCCTTATTGCAGGAGGCAGGGATAAGGCAGGAGATTTCTCTCAGTTGAGGCATTTAGTAAGAGATAAAGTGAAGACCCTTGTATTGATAGGTGAGGCGAGTGAAAAGATAAAGATAGCACTTGGAGATCTTACAGAGACAGTTATGGCTCAGGATTTAAGAGAGGCTGTAAGAATATCACGTAGTATGGCAGTAAAAGGCGATGTTGTTCTCCTTTCACCTGCTTGTGCAAGTTTTGACATGTTTGTAAATTTTGAGGACAGAGGCAGGCAATTCAAAAAGATTGTGATGGAGATGAACTCATGAGACCGAAAGTTTTGCAGA
>Ga0315282_10013498_pt1 | contig 12313 bp, 7 predicted proteins | sample YL17G07_20_MG_FD_203693 | JGI IMG/M metagenome (GOLD analysis project Ga0315282, IMG submission 203693) | Sediment microbial communities from Yellowstone Lake, YNP, Wyoming, USA - YL17G07_20 | ecosystem: Environmental > Aquatic > Freshwater > Lake > Sediment | place: USA: Wyoming | collected... | reverse complement strand
TTATCATCCACCAGCAGCGGCACGATTCCCTGGCAGATCAGGTTGCGGCGATGGATCCGGGCAAAGCCCTTGGCCAGCACCGCCTTGACCCCCAGGTGCTTGGGCGCCAGCGCCGCGTGCTCCCGCGACGAGCCTTGGCCGTAATTATCTCCCGCCACGATAAACCCGCCGCCCCATTTCCGCGCCCGCTCCACGAACTCGGGGTCTTCCTTTTCAAAGGTGTGCTTCGAGAGCGCCGGCACGTTCGAGCGGTCGGCCATCGCAATCGCGCCGTCCGGGGCCATGCTCCCGGTCGAGATATTGTCCGGGAGCTTGATCAGCACCTTGCCGGTGAGCTTGGCCGGCAGCGGCTTTTGCGGAGGCGGCGCCACGATGTTGCGGCCCCGGATAATGACGATCGAGGCCCGCTTCTCTTTGGCCGGCGGCGGGATGATGTCGCGGTCGTCTATGATCGGGGGTGCGTTCTCGAATTTTGGCATCTCGCCCAGCTCGCGCGGGTCGGTGATCACGCCCTTGAGCGCGGTGGCCCCGGCGGTGGCCGGGCTGGCGAGATAGACCTGGTCGTTCTCGGTGCCGGACCGGCCCCGGAAGTTGCGGTTGAAGGTGCGGACCGAGGCCTTGCCTTCGGGAGGGGCCTGGCCCATGCCCACGCACGGGCCGCAGGCCGGCTCGAGGATGCGCGCCCCGGCGTGGATCAATTGACCGAGCGCGCCGGAGCGGCTGATCCGGTCCAGGATCTGGCGCGAGCCCGGGTTCACGGTCATGGTCAGGTTCGGGTTCACGCCTCCGCCGGCCGCCAGGATGGCCGCGGGCAGGGCCAGGTCCGGAAACCATGAGTTGACCGACGACCCGATGCACACCTGCACCGCCGGCGTCCCGGCCACCTCCCGCACCGGCACCACGTTGTCCGGCTGGCTGGGCTTGGCGATCAGCGGCTCGATCCGGCTCAAGTCAATCTCGATTTCCTCGTCATAGCGCGCGTTCGGGTCCGGGCCAAGCTCGATCCACTGGTCCTCTCGTTGCTGCTCCCGCAAAAACTTCCGGGTCTGCTCGTCCGAGGGGAAGATGCCGGAGGTGGCCCCCAGCTCGGTGATCATGTTGCAGATCGGCGCCCGCGCCGTCACCGCCAGCTTGCTCACCGAAGGGCCGGTGAACTCGTAAATTTTCCCCAGCCCGCCCTTGACCGAGTAGCGCCGCAGCATCTCCAAAATCACGTCCTTGCCCGAGACCCAGGGCGATAGCTCGCCGACGAGGCGCACCGCCACGAGCTTGGGCGTCTCCAGCGCAAAGGGCCGGCCGGCCAGAATCTCGGCCACGTCCAGGCCGCCGGCGCCGATGGCCAGGCACCCGACCGCGCCGGCCGTCGGCGTGTGCGAATCCGAGCCGAGCAGCATCTTGCCGGGCCGGGCAAAGCGCTCGGTGTTGACCTGGTGGCAGATGCCGTTGCCCGGGAGCGAGAGATGGATGCCGTATTTCGCCGCCATGCCCCGCAGGAACAAGTGGTCCTCCGGGTTGCGGAAGTCCAGTTGCAGCAGGTTGTGGTCAATGTAAATAATGGCGAACTCGGGCGCGATCTCCGCCTTCCCCATCGCCTCGAACTGCATCATGGCCATGGTGCCGGTCGCGTCCTGCATGAGCACGTGATCAATCTTGAACTCGTTTTCCTCCCCGGGCTGAAAACGGCCCTTGACCAAATGCTCGCGCAAGATCTTCTCGGTCAGGGAAAGGTTCATCGCTGTCCTCCTTGACAATCGGGTCCCCGGGCCAGACCCAGGCCCCGCTAAAAATTCTTATTGTTTTTATATTAGCATTTTTGTCAAGCCGCGGCCCACCACCGGGCCGGCGGCATAAAGTCGCTGAACTCGACCAAAAACTCCGCGAAAGGGAACGGGTCTCCAACACCCATCGTCCTCACGCCTCTTCGGCTATTTGACTCCCGCCGCTTACCTGGCTAAGCTTACGCCTCGAGACCCCAAACGTTCCACCAGAGTGTTTACGAGGTATTGAACTTGTACACGATGGTTTGACCGGTGGCGGCTCTCCTTGATCCATTCAACCTGGCTCTCTTTTTCGAGAGGTTGAAATTTAATTACTGAGGCTCGCGTAATTAGTTGACACCTAGAGCAATTGCAGAATTTTGTAGCCCACCCTTCGCGTCCGCGCGAAGGGTGGGGTTTGCCCTGGAAAAACAAGGCCCTTTCAACGGAACCCACCCTTGCAGACAAGGGTGGGCTACAAACTTTGAGAGGCTTTTCCTGTCAATCTATTTTGCGATCCTCAATAGAAAGGCTCCATCCCATGAAAAAATGTCTCATGACCTTGGCGCGGTCGGCAATGGTCTTGATTCTAGCCGGATCGGTTTCTCGAGCCCAAGAGTTATGCCAGGAACCGGTCTCCACCAGCGAAGGGCCCGTGCTCGGGAGGGCCGACGGAGAAATTTGCTCCTACCAGGGCATCCCCTATGCCCAACCTCCGGTAGGTAACCTGCGCTGGCGGGCGCCGGAACTCCCTTCCCGGCGCGATCAGGTGCTGGAGGCTAAGGCCTTCGGGCCGGAATGCTCTCAGATCGAGATGGCGCCCGCTTACCTGAGGCTGGGACAAAAGCCCCATCGCAGCGAGGACTGCCTTTACCTCAACATCTGGAGGCCGCGGAAGAGCGGCGCCTTCCCCGTGATGTTCTGGATCCACGGCGGCGGCTTGACCAGCGGCGCCGGCAGCGACTCGATGTACTGGGGCGACCGGCTGGCCGCCCAAAAGGACGTGGTGGTGGTGACCTTCAACTACCGCCTCGGCGCCCTGGGATTCCTGGCTCATCGGAGCCTGTCCGCGGAAGACCCCAACCGGAGTTCCGGCAACTACGGCTTGCTGGACCAGGTCCAGGCGTTGAAATGGGTCAAGCAAAACATTGCGAATTTTGGCGGCGACCCCAACCACGTCGCCATTTTCGGCGAGTCGGCCGGGGGATGGAGCGTTTGTCTCCATCTGGCTTCGCCGTTATCCGCGGGGCTTTTCCAGCGCGCCATCCTGGAAAGCGGCGGGTGTGACACCACCAGAACTATGGAGCAGGGCTTTGCCGACGGAGATGGATTCGCCGCCCGGCTGGGCTGTTCCGGCCCGGATGCGGTCTCCTGCCTGCGGTCCAAATCCGCGGACCAGGTCGTGGGCGCCATGAAAGCCCGCAAAGAGTCAACCGGAGATTTTCTGGCCCTGAAAAACTGGGAACACGTCTGGGCGCCGCACGAGGACGGGTGGTTCTTGAAGGAGACGCCGATCAAATCGCTCCGCCGCGGCAACTACAACCAGGTCCCGTTTCTGGTCGGCAGCAACCGGGACGAGGCCAAACTTTTCGCCGCGGAGAACAAGGTCTCCAATCGAATGACCCCGAAATCCAAGGTGACCGCGGCGACTGAGAAATCGCTGGGCCCAGACCTGGCGCCGGTGTTTGAAAAGCTCTATCCCTTCAACCAGTATCGCCGCGCGATGGATGCTTTTGTGGATGCGAAGGGCGACATCATTCTCGGCTGCAAGTGCTTCGAGGCGGCGGAAGCCTCGGCGCCGGCTCAACCCACCTATTATTATCGCTTTGACTATGACCGAAGCCGCGCGCCCCGCGTTCTGGGCGCCGCTCATGCCGTCGAGATACCCTTTATTTTCGACTCGCTCGATCGCTCTTTCTTCCGGCTGCTCTATTCCAGCGGTCAAAAGGAACAAGCCCGCCCCCTGGTGGAAGCGGTGATGAGCTACTGGGGCAACTTTGCAAAATCCGGCAACCCCAATGGCCCCGGTCTGAAAGAGTGGCCGGCTTATGACCGCGAGCAAAGGAGCCGAATGATTCTCGATCTGCCGCTTCGGGTCGAGACCGCGGATAACGTCGAGAAATGCGAGTTCTGGAAAGTTCACGGCCCCGATCTGAAATAGCCAGGCTCGGCTTTTGCCGGCCGGAGGGCCGCCGGACGCCGCCTCCTATTGAGAATCGCAAAATAACTTGACTGAATAAGAGAACTCTCCCCGCGCGGCAGGGCCGCAACCAAACGTAGGGGCATGGCATGCCATGCCCCTACGGATGGAATGCTGTTGCAATATGGCATAAAGATCTTTCCGATAAAAAAGATCTTGCCAGATTGCAATGCAGGACCCAAACCCACCCTTGCGGACAAGGGTGGGCTAATGTCAAGGAATTATGCGAGCATCAATAAAACCATCCCAGAGTTATCGCGTCAACTTGATCTTCCTGAATAAACAGGTAAGAATAGATAAAAGCGAGATCACCGATGGAAGACTTTGCGGCCCAGACCAGTCGCTATTTATTCGCGACGCCGGGCCGGCAGCCGCTGATGCTGGTCCGGGGCCAGGGCTGCCGGGTCTGGGACTCCGCCGGCCGCGAATACCTGGACTTTGTCTCCGGCCTGGCGGTCACCAACCTCGGCCACGCGCATCCGGCCGTGACCGCGGCCATTCAGGAGCAGGCCGGCCAAATCCTGCACACCTCCTGCCTGTACCACATCGAGCCGCAGATCGAGCTGGCGCGGCTGCTCACCGAGAACAGCTTCGCCGACAAGGTCTTCTTTTGCAACTCGGGAGCCGAGGCCAATGAGACCGCGCTCAAGCTGGCCCGCAAGTATGCCAAAGAGCATGGCCAGGGCGGGGTCGAGGTGATCTCCTGCCTGGGCTCGTTCCACGGCCGCACCCTGGCCACCCTTTCGGCCACCGGCCAGGAAAAATTCCACGCCGGGTTTCACCCCCTGGTGCCCGGTTTTCGCCACGTGCCATTCAACAACCTGGAGGCGGTCCGGGCGGCCATGTCTTCCCAGACCTGCGCCGTGCTGGTCGAGCCGATCCAGGCCGAAGGCGGAGTGAACCTGCCCGGGCCGGACTATCTGCCGGGGCTGCGCCGGCTGTGCGACGAGCGGGGCGTGCTCCTGATTTTCGACGAGGTCCAGACCGGGCTGGGCCGGACCGGAGAGCTGTTCGCCTATCAGACCTTCCAGGTGGAGCCGCACGTGATGACCCTGGCCAAGGCGCTGGGCAATGGGGTGCCCATCGGCGCCTGCCTGGCGCTCGAGCCGGCCGCGGCGGTGATGACGCCGAGCACGCATGCTTCCACGTTTGGAGGCAATCACCTGGCCACCCGGGCCGGCGTGGCGGTGCTGCAGACGCTCCTCGAAGGCTCTCTCTTGCCCCATTGCCGGAAGATAGGCGCCTACCTGATGGACGGATTGCGCGGGATCGCGAGGCGGGCGCCGAAGGTCAAGGAAGTGCGGGGCAAGGGATTACTGATCGGGATGGAGCTGGACCGCGAAGCCGCGCCGGCGGTCGCTTACTGCCGGGAGCGGGGCGTTCTGCTCAACGCCACCGCCGGCACTGTGCTCCGATTCCTGCCTCCCTTGATTGTAACCGAAAAAGAAGTGGACCAGGTCCTGGCGGTAGTCGAACCAGCGCTGAAGACATTTTAGCCGTGCTCGATCATCCAAATCTGGGAGAGCGATGCCCGAGTTAAAAGCCGACCTCCACATCCACACCGGCGATGACGAGGTGGATTATCACCTGATCCGCTACTCGACCGCGCAGGCGATCGCGGCCGCGCGGGCGCAAGGGTTCCAGGTGATCGCGGTCACCAATCATCGTCGGCCGACGGTCACCCCGGAGCAGAGGGCGCGGGCGCTGGAGCAGGGTCTGATCCTGCTGGCCGGGGTGGAAGCGGAGCTGAACCACCGGCATGTCCTGGTGATCGGACCCGACGGCCAGTTCAAGCCCCCCGCTTCCTTTGACGATCTGCGGGCGATGCGCAACGATGGTTACCTGGTGATGGCGCCCCACCCGTTCTACCCTTCGCCCTTTGCCTTGCGCGGACTGCTGGAAAAGCATCCGGATGCCTTTGACGCGGTCGAGTTCTGCCACTTCTATTCGCGCCACCTGAACCCCAACCGCCGCGCCGAGGCTTTTGCCGCCCAAAACCACAAGCCCCTGGTCGGAACCTCGGACATGCACGCCGCTTGGCAATTGGGCAAAACCTACAGTATGATCGAAAGCCAACCCTCGCCGGAAGCGATTATCGCCGCGGTCAAGGCCGGCCGGGTCCGGGTCGTGACTCAGCCCCTCCAGTTGGGGAACTACCTGCGGGGATTTGCTTTTAAATTCGCCACGGATGTGTTTTGGAATATCCCGTATTATTTCCTGGTTACCCAGCGAAAAATGCGCCGGGAACGACCGGGTTAGATTTTGAATACAGTTGTGCTAAAATAGTAGAGCAGCGCCGATGAAAAAAGATTTCTTAACCCTGACCGACTTGAGCCGGGACGAGGCCGCGGGCCTGCTGATCCGGGCGGCCGAATTCAAGGCGATGCGGCAAGGCGGCCGGGCCCCGGAGCCGCTGGCGGGCAAGAGCGTGGCCATGATTTTTCTCAAGTCATCCACCCGCACCCGGGTTTCTTTCGAGGTGGGGATCCGGGAGCTGGGGGGCTATCCGCTCATCTTGTCCAAGGACGGCACCCAACTCAGCCGGGGCGAGCCCTGGAAAGACACGGCCCGGGTGCTCTCGGGCTACGTGCACGGGATCGTGATCCGGGCCTTTGACCACGCCGAGGTGGAAGAGCTGGCGCGCTGGGCCACGGTGCCGGTGATTAACGCGCTGACCGACCGTTATCACCCCTGCCAGGTGCTGGCCGACCTGTTCACCCTGTTTGAGGCCGGCCTGCTCAAGACGGGCCTGCGGGTGGCGTTTATCGGCGACGGCTACAACAATATGGTCCATTCCTGGATCAACGCGGCCCGGCTCTTCGAGCTGCACCTGGCGATAGCCTGTCCTCCGGCCTACCGTCCGGACCCGGCCATCGTCGCCGCGGCCGGCGAGGCGGTGACCGTGCTCGAGGACCCGAAGCAGGCGGCCGCGGACGCGGACGTGCTTTACACCGACGTCTGGGTGAGCATGGGCCAGGAGGAGGAAAAGGCGGCGCGGGAGAAGGCCTTCCGGGGTTATCAGATCAACGCCGACCTGATCGCGCGGGCCAAGCCCTTGGTCCGGATCATGCACTGCCTGCCCGCGCACCGGGGCGAGGAGATCACGGAAGAGGCCTTGGAAGGTCCGCACTCGCTGGTCTTTGCCCAGTCCGAGAACCGGCTCCACGTCCAGAAGGCGATTCTGGAGCGGTTGCTGGCAGGACAGACATTCTTGTCTGTCAAAGGTTCCGGATGAGCGCGCAATCCGGCTCCAAGAGCCGGCCGGAGGAGATTCCGTTGGAGGCCGTCCCCATCGTCTGCGAGGGGATTACGCTCGAGAACTTGTCCTTGGATGCGCGGGAAGGCTTTCTGCTCTCGCGGCTGGATGGCCACACCAACGTGAAGCATCTCTGCGCGCTGAGCGGGCTGGGCCAAGAGGAGACCCTGGCGCTGCTGCGGCAGTTGCAAGCCAAGCAGGTGGTGATCTGGCACCAGCCCAAGGCGCCCAAAGAGCCGGCCGCGGCCGCGGAGGCGCGCGCGAAACCCGTGCCGACCTCTTGGAAGCGGCCGGAGTCGGAAGAAGAATTTGCCGCCCAGGTGGACGACCTGTTCCGCCGGCGGGAGTATGTGACGCTGTATGAACTGATGGGCGTGGATACCGGCGCCACTTCCAAGGCGGTCAAGAAAGCCTACTTGCAGCGGTCCAAGTCTTTTCACCCGGACCGCTACTTCCGGCGGGGGGACCCGGAATTTCGAGAGAAGCTCCAGGAGATCTTCAAGCGGATCAACCAGGCCTATAAGGAGCTTTCGGATCCGGTCCGGCGGGGCGAGTACGATGCCGAGCTGCGAAAGGAGGACGCGAGCAAGGGCCCGCTCGACCTCGCCTGGGAAGAAAAAAAGGTGGAGCCCGAACCTCCGCCCAAGCCCCAGGGCCCCAAGCTGAAGCTGGAGTTTGGCAAGTCGGCGCTGGAACGGCAGATGGAAGCGAAGTTGAAGGAGATGGAAAAGAACCCGGAGGGGAAAAGCCGGTTCGCGCAGGCGGCCCGGTTTTATCAGGGGGCGCTGACCGAGATCGAAAAGAGAAACTTGAAAGCGGCGGGAATCAATCTTAAACTGGCGTTGCAATTTGATCCGCCTAACCCGACTTATAAGGCCGAGATGGAGCGGCTCAAACAACTCGAAAGCTCGATGCAGGCGGAAATCGCCTTCGAGCAGGGGGTGGCGGCCGAGGAGGAAGGCGATCAGGTCAAGGCGATTAAATTGTTCGGCGAGGCGTTGAGGATTCATCCGGACCGGCCGGATTGGCTTTACTGCTTGGCCAAGCTGGTGTTGGAGCATCAACACAATTACGAGCGGGCCCGGGCGTTGATCCTCAAGGCCATTGATTTGAAAAAGGGGAACCCGGATTTTCATTTTCTGCTCGGCCGGGCTTATGAGGGGTTGGGCCAGAAGCAGCCGGCGGTTATCCAGTTCGAGAAGACCCTGGAGTTGAATCCAAAGCACAAGAGCGCGGCAAAGGAGCTAAAGGCTCTGCGCAAGAAGTAGGAAGGAGAAGCGGGATGGCGAAAGTAATCGGGATAGACTTGGGAACTACCTATTCGTGCGTGGCGGTGGTGGAGGACGGCCAGCCGAAAGTGATCCCGAACAAGGGCGGCTACCGGACCACGCCCTCGGTGGTGGCCTTCGAGGAGGGCGGCCGGCGCCTGGTGGGGCAGTTGGCCAAGCGGCAGATGGTGACCAATCCCAAGAACACCATCTATGCCAGCAAGCGTCTGATCGGGCGCAAGTTCGACTCGCCCGAGGTGAAGAAGGCGCTGGCCTCTTATCCGTATGAAATTGTGGAAGGCCCCCATGCCGACGTGCGGGCCCGGGCCGGCGGACAGGAGTTCAGCCTGCCCGAGATCGGGGCCATGGTCCTGCAGGAGATGCGGCGGGTGGCCGAGGAGTATCTGGGCGAGCCGGTCAAGGAAGCGGTCATCACCGTGCCCGCCTATTTCAACGACGGCCAGCGCCAAGGGACCAAGGACGCCGGCCGCATCGCCGGGCTGGACGTGCTGCGGATCATCAACGAGCCGACCGCCGCGGCCCTGGCATACGGTTACGGCAAGAAGCTGGACGAGACGGTGGCCATCTACGATTTGGGCGGAGGCACTTTCGACATTTCCATCCTCGAGATCAGCGAAGGCGTGTTCGAGGTGATCTCGACCGCGGGGGACACCTACCTCGGCGGCGACGACTTTGACGACCGGATCATAGATTATTTGTCCGAGACCTTCCAGCAAACCGATGGGGTCAACCTGCGCCGCGACAAGATGGCCTTGCAGCGGCTGAAGGACGCGGCGGAAAAAGCCAAGATCGAGGTTTCGACCGCGCTGCAGACCGAGATCAATCTGCCCTTCATCGCCATGGGCGACAAGGGCCCGCTCCACCTCAACCTCGCCCTGACCCGGCAGAAGCTGGAAGCGTTGGCCGAGGACCTGATTGAACGCACCCTCGCCATTTGCGGCAAGACCCTGGAAGCGGCGGGCCTGACCAAGGAAGACATTGACGAGGTGATCCTGGTCGGCGGCCAGACCCGGATGCCCAAGGTCCAGGAGGTGGTGCAGAAGTTTTTCAACCGGCCGCCCCGCAAGGGCGTGCATCCGGACGAGGTGGTGGCGGTGGGGGCCGCGATCCAGGGCCACATCCTCTCGGCCACCGCGGAGCCGGGCAAAGAGGAGGGCGCGGAGGATCTGCTCCTGCTCGACGTTACTCCCATGAACCTGGGCATCGCCACCTTTGGCGGCTTTTTCACCCGGGTCATCGAGCGCAACACCACCATCCCCACCCACGCCTCGCATATTTTCACCACCGCGGCGGACAACCAGGCCTCGGTCAAAATCCACGTGCTCCAGGGCGAAAGCGACCGGGCCGCGGACAACGAGCTGCTGGGCGAATTCATGCTCACCGGGATCCGGCCGGCCAAGCGGGGCGAGCCCGAGGTCGAGGTGACCTTTGACATTGACTCGGACGGGATCGTGAGCGTGTCGGCGAAAGACCTGGACACCGGGCAGGAACAGTCCATCACGGTGACCACCTCTTCGGGCCTGAGCGAGCAGGAGATCCAGTGGATGGTGGACGCGAGCAAGAACTACGAGGTGGAGCTGAAGAGCCGGAGCGAGGTGGAAAAGGCCTGCAACAAGCTGGAGAGTCTGCTCCTGCAGATGGAGCGCGAGCTCCACGCCCGCCACCAGAGCCTGGGCAAGGCGCTGCAGCAGGAAGCCCAGAGCCTGGTCAAGAAGGCCCGGCGCTCGATCGAGTTCGGGGACATGCAGGAGATCAAAAAGCACCTCGAGACGGTGCCGGAGTTGATTAACCGCATTACCACCAGCGGCGGAGCCGGGTGAATTGACGCAACCGTTGTTAACGAGGGTAGGGGAACGGCATGCCGTGCCCCTACTTCTTTGCAATTCTGAATACCATTCCAAATAAAATCAGCGCCGTGCCCAGGCTGCTCCACAGCCCGATCCGGAAAGCCCAGGGGCGGTAAACCATCTCGATCCGCGAAGCGCCGGCGGGGACGAACACGCCCCGGAAAGCCAGGTCCGCAGGGTAGATGCGGACCGGCTGCCCGTTCCGCCTGGCCTGCCAGCCCGGAAAATAACTTTCAGTGATAACCAGCAGCGAATCGCGGCCGGCGGTCGCGGTCAAGGCCAACGCGCCGTCCGATTTCTCCACTCTCTCCACCGGTCCCGCCGGCTCGGCGCGGCCCGAAGCTGGCGCGCCCTCGACCACGGCCTGAAGCCGCAGCATCCCGGCTCCTCTCATCCAGTCGGCGCCGTGCCGCGCGCTTGCAGCCTCTTGCCAGGCGCTGACCAGAAACGCCGGCGGAAACGCCCGGGGGTTTTCGTGCACCCGGACCCCGTCCTGAAGCCGGCCCCGGGAAACCCGCTCCTCTTGCCAGCGCAGATCGCCCCATCCGGCCCAGTCGCGCTCGCGGCCGGGGCCGGGCAGGGTGATCAGGTCGGCCGCCCCGGGGCCCGGGAAACTGAAGTCGAAATCCACCCAATGCCGATCCGAGCGGCGTCGGGCGGGATTCAAATGTCGCGCGACTCTCAGCCGCCCCGCGGCATAAGCCTCAAACCACACCCCGTCTCCAGGCTGAGACCATTGCGCCGGGTCGAGGGCCAACCCAAATTGCAGGCCGTGGTGCTTCCCGGTCTCCTCGACCGGGATCTCAATCCGCGCCGGCGGATGCTCGAACAGGACCCGGCGAAAATCTCCCTCCAGGTCGAAAGCGGCGCGAGCGATGAACTCCGGGCCCGGCGCCCAGCCACGCGATTTGGCCAGGACCTCGTCAATCGTGGCATTGGGCGGCAAAGGCTCCCGGCTCAGGAACCAGCGGAGCCGGGCCAGGGAGGCGAGCGATCCCATGAAGCGGGCCGGATCAGGCACGACCCGGGTATGGTTATAAGAGAGGATATAATCCCGGGCTTGCGCCGGGGTTTGGCTATTGAGAAGGTTCAGGAAGGCGATGCCCCGGGCCACGAAGAGCACATCCGTTACGCGCAGGTCGTCCGCCTGAAAGGCCACGCCGCGATTGGGCGTGAACACGTCCTCGCTCGCCGCCAACCGGGGAAAATCCGGGGGCTGAGACCGGAACTGGGCCAGGAAGGGGAGGTCGCGGGGAACCAGCCAGGGAAGTTTGAGCGGCGTGTTGAAGTGGGCGTCTCCGATCAGGCCCAGGCCGGCGAGAAGCGCGAGCCCCGCCCCGCAGGGCCGCGCCTGGAGAAGCCAGCCGGCGATCAGCACGGCCGCGGCCAGGCCGCAGGAGAGAAGGCGGACCGAGCGCACTGCCGGGAACCAGTTGTAGCTAAAGACCGCGGCCACGATGAGGAAGATGAACGCGAGTGCGAATCCGGATTTTCGCTCGCCGGGCTTGAGCCGGTCTGCGGCCAATCCGGCCAGCACGGCGACCGCGAACGTCAGCAGGGGCTGGCAGTATTTTAAAAAGGCGAGCCGGTTGAGGCCGGGCAGGGCCATGACTTGGCCAAAGACCGGGAGGCCGTGGAGGAACCCGAAGCTGATCAGGGCGGTGGCAACGAAGAAGCCGGAAGCGGGGGAGAGCCGGCGCGGATGGAGCAGCATGGCCAGAGCATAAGCCAGGGGAACCGCGCCGAGATAGGGCAGCATCATCATCACGGGCAAGTGCTGGTCTCCGGTAAAGCCGAAAAAGCCGGGAGCGAGCAGGGTAACGGCGGTAGCCAGCGGCAGGTGCTGCAAGCCGAACCCGGCTGATTGATAGGTCCAGGCCTGGGCAAGGAATTCCAGAAAAGGCAAGGTCTGAACCAGGCTGGCTGCGCCGGCCAGGCCGAGCGGCACGGCCAGCCGCAACACG
>Ga0315282_10013497_pt1 | contig 12314 bp, 7 predicted proteins | sample YL17G07_20_MG_FD_203693 | JGI IMG/M metagenome (GOLD analysis project Ga0315282, IMG submission 203693) | Sediment microbial communities from Yellowstone Lake, YNP, Wyoming, USA - YL17G07_20 | ecosystem: Environmental > Aquatic > Freshwater > Lake > Sediment | place: USA: Wyoming | collected... | reverse complement strand
TTTCCCCGGACGACGCGGGGATCCAGAACGCCCTCGGGCTCTCCCTCCTGGCCTGCGGAGAGACCGTTCAGGCGGTCGAAGCGCTCCGGCAGGCCATGAAGCTCAGCCCGGACAAGTCGAGCATCGCCATCAATTACGCCTACGCCCTGTTCAAGATGGGGGACCTCGACGCCGCGACTGCCGCGCTCGAGCAGGTACTGAAAAAGGAGCCGTGCCAGTCCTCGGCCTTGAACAACCTGGGGCTCGTTCACAACGCCGCAGGACGAGTGGACAAGGCGAAGCGGGCGTTCCGGAAGGCTCTCGAGTGCAACCCTCAGCACCCGAGCGCGGCAGAGAACCTCAAGGCGCTGGAAGAACCGCAGCCGCAGGGCCCGTCTGGAAAGTAGGGGTGGAGACGGATGCGAGACAAGACCTGGAAAGTCCCCATGACCGCAGTCATGACGCTCGCCGCCTTGGCAGCCGCAGGGCTTGCCGCTTCTCCAACGCCTGCTCCTCATTCCCTGTCGCTCAACGAAGTGCTGGACAGGGCCATCAACCACGCGCCGTCGGTCCGCGCGGCCGGGGCGCGCACCCAATCGGCCAGGTCGGTCCCGGACCAGGTCTCGGCCTGGCCCGCCCCAACGGTGGGCGTGAGCGCCATGGCGTGGCCCGGTGATTTCTCGACCGGCACCGAAATCTGGTACAAAGCCTCCCAGGAATTCCCGCTCACCGGCATGCTCGATCGCAGGAAAGAAGCGGCCGATGCCGAGGCCCTCGGAGCAGAGGCCGAAAGCGAGACCGTGAAGCTGGACGCGGTGTTCCGGATTCGGATCAGGTATGCCGATCTCGAGGGGGCTCTCATGGAGAGGCGCATCATCCTGGAGCAGATGGAGACGATGCGGCGCATGGAGCATCTGGCCGAGACGGCCTACGCCTCGGCGGCCGAAAAGAGCTCAAGCACGGATCCCATGAGAGCGAGAGCCGAGATTTTTTTCCTGGACGACAGCCTGGCCGAAATCGACGGTCTAGCCGAGGCGGCGCGGGCCGACATGTCCGCGGCTGCAGGCCTCGACGCGGGCGAGTCGGTCCAGGACCCGGACCTCCCGGACATCCTCGCCTACTCGCCGGGTCCCTTCCCTGATATCGAAAAGCTCATGAAGACGGCCGAGGGGATGCGGCCGGAGTTCAAGTCGGCCGAGGCGCGGATCAGGGCATCGGAGTCCAAGGCCGAGGCTGCGGACGACGAGCGGATCCCGGACCTCATGATCGAGGCCGGCGTGAGGCAGCAGATCGGCACCGACATGCCGGTGGCGTTCATGGTCGGAACCTCCATGCCCCTGCCCTGGCTCACGCCGGGCAAGTTCGACGCCATGGTGGCCGGCGCCCGCGCCGAAAAGGCCGAACGGGAGGCGGACCGCGAGACGCTCCGGAACTCGATTGCGTCGGGCCTGCGCATCATGTCCGCCCGCCACGCGAGCATCCGCAAGGGGATCGATCTCTACAAAAAGGCCATCTCGGAGCTCGTGCAGGCCGAGCACGCGGCCACTTCGGCCTACGCGTCCGGCCTGGGCGACATCGACGCCGTAATCAACCTGGAGCTCCGGCTCCTCGAAGCCAAGCGAATTCTGGTGCAACGGATATCCGAGTCACATAGGATCAAGGCCGAGCTCGATCGCGTCATCGGCAGGCCGGTGACCGCGCAGGCGAAAGACCCGGAGGGAAATCCATGAACGGAGAAGAGCAGGCCAGGAACGCGCCGGACGGGCCGGTCCGAAAAGGCCGGCGCTGGGAGGTCATCGCCGTCATCGAGTTTCTCGTCCTCCTCGTGCTGGCCCTCACCTTCCTGATCCGGGAGCCTTCCCGGGAATCCTCCGAGCAAGCGTCTCCGGCCCGGAACGACAGGGCGCCGGCCGCCGAGAAGGTGCTCTACACCTGTCCCATGCACCCCGAGGTGATCCAGGACCACCCGGGCAACTGTCCCATCTGCGGCATGACTCTGGTGAAGAAAACCACGGCCGGAGGCAGCGAAACGATCGACCATCTGCTCGAATCCCTGCCCAGCCTCTCGAAGGTGACCGTGCCCGAGGCCATGATGCAGCGCATCGGCGTGCGAACCGAACCGGTGCGAAAGGAGACCGTGGCGGACGAGCTCGACACCGTGGGCCAGGTGGTGGCGGACGAGACCCGGACCGTTCACGTCCATGCAAGGACCTCGGGCTGGGTCACCTGGCTCGCTGCAGCCCAGACCGGACAGAAGGTGCAGCGCAATCAGGTGCTCCTGAACCTCTGGAGCCGCGAGGTGTACGAAGCCGACCTGCAGCTGGCCCAGACCGAGCGGATGCTCAAGGACAAGGACGCGGGCCCGGGTGATTCCTCGGCCGATCTCACGAGGTCGGCCCGGGATCGGCTCGCGGTGATGGGCAAAAGCCGAGGCGGAAGCGGTCCGGCCGGAATGGAATCGGTCCTGAGCCCCATCACGGGCCATGTCATCGACAAGATGGTGCTCGACGGGCATTACGTGGACCCCGGCGTCGAGCTCTTCGAGATCGCAGACCTCTCCAAGGTCTGGGTGCAGGCCGAGATCTACGAGCAGGACATCTCCAAGGTGCTCAAGGGCGACGAGGCCGAAATACTCGTCGAAGCGATTCCGGACCGGGTCTTCCGGGGCAAGATTGCGTTCTTGAGCCCGACCCTGAACGAGATCGCCCGCACCTTGCGAGTCCGGGTCGAGATCCCGAACCCCGAAGCGCTCCTCAAGCCCGGCATGTGGGCCACGGTCCGGATCCGGGGAGAGACGGCCGAGGCTCTGACCGTGCCTTTCGACGCGGTAGTCGACAACGGGAAACACACCTACGTGTTCGTGGAGCTCCGGAACGGCGAGTTCACGCCGAGACAGGTCGTCGCGGGCCACCGGTTCCAGGACCGCGTCGAGATCACCTCCGGCCTCAGCGTCGGTGAGGCGGTCCTCTCGTCCGCGGTCTTCCTCATCGACGCCGAGAGCCGGATCCGCGGCGGAGGCCGATAGGCATGGTCGAGCGGGTCATCCGCTGGTCGGCCGGGCACCGGAAGACCGTGGTGGTCGCCGTGACGCTCGTTGCGGTCATGGCGTATCTCTCGCTCCGGTACGTCGCCCTCGACGCCATCCCGGACCTTTCGGATACGCAGGTGATCGTCAAGGCCGAATGGAAAGGCCGCTCGCCCGACCTGATCGAGAACCAGATCACCTACCCCGTGGTCACCTCGCTCGTGTCGATCCCGCACGCCAAGACCGTGCGCGGCTACTCCATGTTCGGCATGTCCTACGTGTACGTGATCTTCAAGGAAGGCACGGACATCTACTGGGCCCGGTCCCGCATTCTCGAGTCCCTCTCGCGCATCCAGGGCCAGCTTCCCGAGGGGGTGACGCCGAGCCTCGGGCCGGACGCCACGGGCGTAGGCTGGGTGTACGAATACGCCCTCGTCGACCCGAGCGGCGGCCACGACCTCTCCGAGATCCGTGCTTTCCAGGACTGGACGCTCAGGTACTGGCTCGAAAGCGTGGAAGGTGTAGCGGAGGTGGCCACGGTGGGCGGATTCGAGAAGCAATACCAGGTGCTCGTGGATCCGGACCAACTCCGGGGCCGCGGCGCCACGCTCGACGAGGTGGTGGACGCAGTCCGGGGATCGGGCGGCGAGGTGGGCGCCCGGGTCGTCGAGCGCGGCGGCCGGGAGTACGCGATCCGGAGCCGGCGCTACGTGCGCGATCCGTCCGACATCGCTTCCTCGGCCGTCCGTGTCGACGACGGCGTGCCGGTCCTGGTTCAGGACGTGGCGATCGTCCGGGTCGGACCCGATATCCGGCGCGGCGCTGCGGACCTCGACGGCCAGGGGGAGACCGTGGGGGGGATCGTAATCATGCGCCACGGCGAGAACGCGCTCCGCGTGATCGACCGGGTGAAGCAGCGCCTCGCCGAGGCCGAGAAGGGCTTCCCCGCCGGGATCCGGCTCCGGACCGTATACGACCGCTCCGACCTCATCCGCGGCAGCATCGATACGCTTCGGACCACCATCATCGAGGAGATGATCATGGTGGCCCTCGTCATCCTTCTCTTCCTTCTCCATGTCCGGAGCTCGATCGTGCCCATCCTGACGCTGCCGATCGCCGCGCTCATGGCGTTCCTGCCCATGGTGCTCCTCGGCGTCTCGTCGAACATCATGAGCCTGGGCGGCATCGCCATCGCCATCGGAGCCATGGTGGACGCCTCCATGGTGCTCGTCGAGAATGCACACAAACGGTTGGAGCGCGCGCCGCCCGGGGCTGATCGAAAAGAGATCATCACCGGCGCGGCGGCCGAGGTCGGGCGTCCGCTCTTTTTCGCCCTGCTCATGATCACGGTATCGTTCCTGCCGGTCTTCACCCTCACGGGCCAGGCGGGCCGGCTCTTCTCGCCGCTCGCGTACACCAAGACGTTCTCCATGGCCTTTGCGGCGATTTTGGCCGTAACCCTCACCCCGGCGCTCATGGTCTGGCTGATCCGCGGCCGGATCCGGCCCGAGGCGAGGAATCCCATAAGCCGCGGCCTCGTCGCGTTCTACCGGCCCGTGATCCACCTCGTGCTCCGGCACCGGTACGCCGCCATCCTGGCCGCGCTCCTCATCATGGCCTTCACCATCCCGGTGGTGCCGCGGGTCGGAAGGGAATTCATGCCCGCCCTCGACGAGGGGTCGCTCCTCTACATGCCCACCACGCTCCCCGGCATCTCGATCGAGGAGGCGCGAAGGTCCCTCTCGGTCCAGGACGGGATCCTGAAATCGTTCCCCGAGGTCCGGACCGTGTTCGGCAAGGTGGGCCGTTCGACGACCTCCACGGACCCGGCGCCGCTCGACATGATCGAGACCGTGATCATGCTGAAGCCGAAGAGCGAGTGGCGGACGATCCAGGTTCGGCGGTGGTATTCGGACCTCGCGCCCGAAAGCCTCAAGGCGTTGCTCAGACCACTCTGGCCCGAGGAGCGGCCCATGACCATGCAGGAACTCGAGGACGAGATGTATGCGGCCCTGAAAATCCCGGGCTGGGTGAACTCGCTCTCTCCGCCCATCAAGACGCGGATCGACATGCTCAGCACGGGCGTGCGCACCCCTGTCGGCATCAAGGTCCTCGGGCCGTCACTCGAGGAAGTGGAGAAGGTGGCGACCGAGGTCGAGAAGGCGATCCGGACCGTGCCCGGCACCCGGTCGGTGTTTGCGGAGCGGCCGGGCGGCGGCTACTATCTCGACATCACGCCGAAAAGGGACGTGATCGCGCGCTACGGCCTCCGTGTCTCGGACGTACAGGACGTCATCGCCACGGCCATCGGCGGCATGGAGGCCGGGGTCACGGTTCAGGGCCGCGAGCGCTACTCGATCCTGGTCCGGCTCAACCAGGATTTCCGGTTCGACCAGGACGCCATCGCCCGCATCCCCGTGAGCCGGTCCGAAGGCGGTCCGGTGCCGCTCGGCCAGGTTGCAGACATCCGCGTGAGCGAGGGGCCGTCCATGATCCGGGACGAGAACGGCTCCATCGCGGCCTACGTTTTCGTGGACGTGGACGAGACGAATCGCGACCTCGGCGGCTACGTGGACGAGGCCAAGCGCACGGTCACGGCCTCGCTCCGGAACCATCCCGGCGTGAGGCTCCAGTGGACCGGCCAGTTCGAGCTCCTCGAGGAGATGTGGTCCACGCTCCGGTATGTGATCCCGCTCACGCTGCTCTTGATCATCGTCTTCGTCTACCTGAGCTTCCGGGGGGTGACCCAGACCGCCCTGAAGCTCCTGTCGCTCCCGTTCGCGGCCGTGGGCTCGGTCTGGCTCATGTATCTCGCGGGATACCACTTCTCGACCGCATCGATCGTCGGGCTCATCGCGCTCATGGGCGTTGGCGCCGAGACCGGCATCGTCATGATCCAGTTCATCGACGATGCCTATCACCGCAGGCGTGACGCAGGTCTCATGCGGGGGCTCCAGGACATCTACGAGGCGCACGCCGAGGGGTCGATCGAGCGGGTGCGGCCCAAGGTCATGACCGTGGCCACCACCATTCTCGGTCTCGTCCCGATCCTCTGGTCCCAGGGGATCGGCGCTGACGTGATGAAGCGCATCGCGGCGCCCATGGTGGGCGGGCTCGTGTCGTCCACGATCCTCACGCTCGTCATCATCCCGTCGGTGTACACGGTCTGGCGCGATCTCGAGCTCCGGAACCTGTGGCGACGCACCGTGATGCTGCTTTGCTGCCTGGCTCTTACCGCGGGGCTGCCCGTTTGTGCGGCGTTCGTTCCGGCGGTCCGCGGCGTTCTTCCGAACCCCTGGCTCGCCGCCATCCCCCTCACCGTGCTCTCCGCCGCCCTGGGACTCCATTTCCGCTTCAAGTCCCGCTCACCGCTCCTGGACGACCCTGGCCGGCTTTCGTCCTGATCGGTCGTTTCCCGCCTAGGGATGGTACTCGTAGGCGCCCATGTCCGCGACGGATGTCCCGGATCCCGGCATGTCGTATCGGGAATCACCCTCGAGATCTTCCAGGGGGGCATCGCCGTCCGATGCCTTGTCGATACACGGCGAGCCCGAGCTCAGATGCAGGTCATAGATATGGAACACATCGCCGGCTTTCATGAAACGGGTCATATCGCCCGGCAGATAGATGGTCGATTCGGAGTTGCCTCGAATGACGAACGATTTGATGCTTTCCGAATCGGGCATGACATACATCTTCGATAACGAATCGGGGGTCCATGTTTGAGACGATTGCTCCAGCTCGGTCCTGAACTCGTCCGGATTGAACTCCACATGGCTCCAATGGCCGGTCGTGAGAGGATCCGAGAGGAACACCGGATCCGCGTCGATATTTCCCTCCCCGGGATACCCGCCCGAGATATCGCTTGAAACGACCGATATCTGCCTTGATAGCAACGTCTTGATTTCATCCTCGGTATCGTTCCGGAAAATCGTATTCATTATCGAAACATGATTGATTTCAAAGGTCAGGATGCCTCGGATATTCCAGAATATGGTGCAGTTCTCGACCGAGACATCGCTGTCCGCCGCGTTGTAGACTGCCGCATTGCCGTTGCCGATCAGAACGGAATTCATCACATCGACACGACTTTGGTAATTATTGAATATCCCTCCGCCCTCGGATGCGTCGTTTGCGGCAATGACACTGCTGCGGATTTCCGTCCGGCTGCCGGCATGGCTCGCTATCCCCCCTCCGGCCAATGTCGCTTTGTTGCCCGAGAAGTACGATTGCACGATTCTGGAAAAGCCTTGATTGAACAGTCCCGCTCCTTTCTGCGCGTAATTGTCCACGAACCAGCAATGGAAAATATAGGAGGAGCCCTGATCGTTGATCATTCCCGCTCCCTCTCCATTCCGAGTATCGGTCTGGTCCGCTCGGCCGCCGGTCACGGTGAACCCGTCCAGCACGGTGTTGTCGGAGCCCGTGACCACATGAAAGACCTGGATTGGAATGCCGGCATCCGGGCCGCTGTCGGCACCGGCGTCGAAATCGTGGGTCACGCCGCGACCATCGAGGATGGTGAGGTTTTTCTCGACGTCGCGGCTGTCGCGCGAGGTCTCGTCGCCCGCGAACCCGCCGTAGAGCCCCACACCAGCCCTGAGATGCACCGTGTCCTCACGGCTGTTCTCGTAAACGGGATACCGTCCCCTGGCCACCCACACCTCGCAGGAGAGATCGGCCCCGGCGTCGCTTCCGCCGTCCACGCCGGCGTCCAGAACGCCCGAGTCGATGAACGTGTAGGCCGAATCCAGGCCGTCCTGAACCCGTGCAAAGGCCGTGGCCCACGTGAGGCCGTCAGGGCTCGATGACGCGGCATTCACGTTCACATACCGGACGCAGGTCGAACAGTCCGCTTCGGCCCAGCCGGGCTTGCAGACATCGCAGTCATCACCGGCCCAGTGATCAAGGCATCGGCACTCGGCCGCGGTCGAGGAAATGTTCACGCACTCGGCGTTCTCGTCCGGGCAGCCTGCGGCAAGCGTCCCCTTGTCGCCGCACGAGTCGAACCAGTATATCTCCCCATCCTGGCACTGCTGGTAGCTCTCGAGCTTGCATCCGGCGTCAGTATCTGCGTCTGCGTCTCCGTCCGAGTCGCTATCCCCGTCGATATCGGTATCCAGATCGCCGTCGCCGTCTGCGTCACCATCGCCGTCTCCGTCCGCATCCCCGTCGACGTCCGAGGCGTCCCGGCCGACGCTCGAGTCCGATCCGCCATCCCCCTCCGCTTCATAACCGCTCGATCGCTTGCACGACACGGACAACGCCAGCACCAAAACCGGAATCACCAGCTCTGCGAGCCATCTTCGCTTCATGAATGACTCCTTTCTTCAGGACTCAGGCGATGGAATTCCATCTACATTAAACTCGTGGCCATGGCAACCCGGCAATCCTGGGTCGTGCCTGTACAGTCTTTCCCGATGTCCTTCGATCTGATTATCGGCTGAATCGAACGATTCGTTGCATTGGCAGGAGCGGAAAAGTGATCGGCGGGCGATCCGGACCTCAGTACATCCTGATCTCGTCCCACCACGCGTCGGACAGACTGCTGTTGTACAACTCGATGGCGGTGATTCCGGTGGACGCGGCGTTGTAGAATCCGAGGCCGGACTGGAGGAGCACGCCGTCCAGGTAGAAGTCGAAGGTATGCAAGCTCCAGTTGATGTTGCGGTATTCGATGTGGTGCCACGTATTGGCCGAATACGAGCCCACCGACATGCTGGTCCCCCCCTCCCCCAAGGTGATGGTGTCGCTGCTGTTCAGATAGGTCCACGAGAAATAGCTGGCGCTGTCCGTCAGCACCACAAAGGCATTGTTGTAGGTGGTGCCCGAGGATCGGACCCAGTAGGAGATCCCGGTTGGAGTCACGGTCGCTAGGGCGTAGTTGAGCCCGTCGGCATAGCCGCCTGCACCGCCATTGAGGTGAAGACTGCGCAACGTGCTGTTCGCGGCCGTCGCGGTCGTGACCTCGCGCGTGTAACTTCCCGCACCCACGGTCCAGCCGTTGTAGTCGCCGTCCTCGAAGTTCTCGAAAAAGATATCACCGTCCCCATCGGCATCGGCGTCCGCGTCCGTATCGACATCCGCGTCCGCATCGCTGCCTGACCCGAAGCAGGCGCAGGCCACGTTCCGAGTGGCATCGTTGTTGGTATCTCCAGGGTAGGCGCCGTTCCCGGTCGAGACGCCGGACGAGCACTTTCCGTAGTAATACCCGCTCTGGTAGCCGTAACCCAGGGTATGGTAACCCGTACTGCCTCCGGTCCCAATCCACCCCCCCGGATTGCCGCCGGAATAATAGAACCAGTAGGAGATGTCGTTCGACGCCGCTGTGGAGCAATTATCCGGCCAATAGGACTCGGCGGTATTGGCCAGGTTCGAGCCGCCCAGGTCCGAGCAGGCTGTGTCGCAGGTTCCTCCGGCGACCGTGAGGTACCAGCAGAATCCGTACTGCCGATAGGGCCCGGCTATCGAGCCGTACCCGTCGTAGGAAGGGCAATCCGAGTCGCCGTCCGCATCCGTGTCCGTGTCCGAATCCGAGTCTGTGTCGACATCCACGTCCGTGTCCGTATCGGTATCCGTATCCGTATCCGTATCCGCGTCCGCATCGGCATCTGCGTCCGAATCGGTGTCCGCGTCGGTATCCGCATCGGCATCGCTGTCTGCATCGCCATCCGAATCGGAGTCCGCGTCAGAGTCCGTATCGGCATCCGAGTCCGAATCCGCGTCGCTGTCCGAATCCGTATCCCCGTCCATGCCGGCGTCTGTTGCGTCGTGGCTCTTGTGGCACCGGCCGAACGAATCGCAGGCCTCGCCCGGATCGCAGTCGTCCTTGGTCTGACAGTCGAACATGCAGGTCTTGGCAAAGGAGCAGTACTGCTTCACCGGACAGTCCATATCGTTCTGGCAACCCCCGGTCTCCGGCGTCGATCCGCACGAAACAATCATGAAAGAGAGCAACAGACCCGGCAAGCTGAATGCGATGATTGGATGCTTCATTTTGATTCCTTCTTATTAAATCGCATTGAGATATTTTAATGTCTCCATAAAATGTTATTCTTCATTTCTCACGACTGACAAGTTTTTCTTACTGAAGAATGATGGATGATCGATCGACAATATTCATCACACAACACCCACGCCGTGATGAAAAACGGCAGGCTCCCTAAAGGGGGGGCAAAAGGGAGCCTGCCAGCCGTTATACTACCCCATCATCCTCATTCCCTCCAATAAATTGGTGTGCGGTTCTCTCGTCGATCATGGACCTTCGCGACCAAGACGTGCTAGGATTTTTTGAGATGTATGCCGAGGCCTCCACCTTCTTCGTTTTCGCCGGGTTTGTGTTCGGCATTCTGGCCTACTTCTCGGCGCGAAAGCAGGAGAGGCGGATCAATCCGACCTTCGCGATGCCCACCGCGGTGCTCGCAACCATCGTGGCGATTCTCATGTTCTTCTTCGGTCTTGGGCTCGTGTGGTGGCCGGAGCTCTTGTTCAAGGTGGGGAGCTGGCTTCCCTGATCAGTGCGCGCTGGTACGGGCGGTGCTGGAGCCGTTGTAATCGGTCTGGTTGTTCGAGGTCGCCGGCTGGGGATGAGGATCGCTCGTTCCGTCAATCGAGTCGTTGACGGCATCGGAAATCGCGGGCTGAGGATGCGGATCGCAGGAGGGGGTACCCACCACCACCGTTCCACCGGTGCCGCCGGACTTGGTCTCCACGAAGCCATTCTGCTGGAGCTCGTCCAGAACGTCACCCGCATCCATGTCCCTGCCGAGAAGATTGATGAACGCGTCGATCATTTGAGGAACCGGACCGGCGCACATCGGGCTTTGCTCGACGAACAGGACGGCCCATCCCGCGTAGCCGGGCAACAGTTTCAGCATCGCCTCGGTCTCTCCACCCCAGGTCATGCCCTCACATCCGTCCATGGATACGCTGTAGTCCGGGAAGGTGGTCCGAAGCGTCTCCGCCACCCGGTCCTGATCCATGCCCTGGAGCGTGGATCCCTCATCGCATCCCATGGCCAGAAGCCCTGTGAGCGCGAGCAGCAGGATGAAGAGCCCCTGTTGTTTTAGGCACCTCATGGCATCACTCCTTTTCTCATAAGCGATGGTGATTCGTCGTCGACGTCGTCCTCTTCCACCTCATCGCTTTCCTGACCCTTATCTTTAAGCGTAATGTTGTACTCCTTGACCAGCTGGGAAAGCCTCGGCCTCTTCATGCCGAGCATTCGCGCGGCATGAGTGATGTTGCCGTGGCTCTTCTCGAGAGCCTCCTTGATGCACTCGAGCTCCAGCTTTTTCTTCTGTTCCAGAAGCGATATCTTGCCGGAGAGAACCTCTTCGACAAGGCCTCCCTCCGGCTCCGGAGCCTTGCTTCCATCCCGGTCCACGAGCACATCGCTCCACCGAAGGAGGTGTTCCTTCTCGATGACCTCCCCTTCCACGAACAGGCTCACGCTGCGGAGCACGTTCTCGAGCTCCCTGACGTTCCCCGGCCAGTGATGGCGTGTGAGCACCATCAGGGCCGGCTTCGAAAGCTTGAGCCCGGGCCTCGAGCGCTCCTCCGCGATACGGCGGAGCATGCTATCGGCGATGAGCGGGATGTCCTCGATGCGCTCCCGAAGGGGCGGCAGATGAATCTGGACCCCGGCGAGTCGGTAGTAGAGGTCCTCGCGGAAGATCCCCTCGACCACGAGCTTCTCGAGGTCCCGGTTGGTGGCGCACAGGATTCGCACGTCGACCTTGATGGGCTTTGACCCGCCCACCCGCATGAAGCTCCTCTCCTCGACGACCCGAAGGAGCGCCGCCTGGGTCCTGGCCGAGATATCGCCGATCTCATCCAGAAAGATCGTCCCGCCGTTCGCCGCCTCGAAGCACCCCTTCCGGAGACCGATGGCGCCGGTGAACGCGCCCCGCTCATGGCCGAACAGCTCGCTCAGAAGCAGGGTTTCGACGAGCGCGGCGCAGTTGACCTTCACGAGAGGGCCGCGTCGCCTCGGGCTCTGACGGTGCAGCGCCTCGGACACCAGCTCCTTGCCGGTGCCGCTCTCGCCGGTGATGAGGACCAGGGAGTCCGCCTTCGCGACCTTGTCGATGGATGAGAAGACGCGCCGCAAGGCCGGACTCTGTCCCACAATCGCGGGGTATCGTCGGCGCCACGAGGAGAACTCCTCATCGGGACGCTCCGGAAGAGGCTGGATGTTCAGATCCTCGACCTCATCGACGACGTCGTCCTTTTCCGCTTCCTTGGCGAGGGCGTGGAGCATGGCCCGGTCCGGATGGCCGTCGAAAGACGCCAGGTAGGGCTCGGGGAC
>Ga0315282_10013496_pt1 | contig 12314 bp, 11 predicted proteins | sample YL17G07_20_MG_FD_203693 | JGI IMG/M metagenome (GOLD analysis project Ga0315282, IMG submission 203693) | Sediment microbial communities from Yellowstone Lake, YNP, Wyoming, USA - YL17G07_20 | ecosystem: Environmental > Aquatic > Freshwater > Lake > Sediment | place: USA: Wyoming | collected... | reverse complement strand
GAATCGTTCTCTTCAATCTGTTTCTTAAGCTGAGCTACTCTACCATTAATGGCCGCGGTCTTACCCGCACCTTCCACTATAGTAGTATTCTCTTTATCTACTTTGATTCTCTTTGCCCGGCCCAAATCTTCGATATCCACATTTTCTAACTTGATTCCTAAATCTTCGGTTATTGCCTTGCCGTTGGTAAGTACCGCGATGTCTTCCAACATCGCCTTGCGCCTATCTCCATAACCCGGAGCTTTAACAGCACAAGCAGACAATGTCCCGCGAATCTTATTCACTACCAATGTTGCTAAGGCCTCGCCTTCTACTTCTTCGGCAATAATCAAAAGCGGTTTCCCGGTGCGGGCAATCTTCTCTAAAAGAGGCAATAAATCTTTAAGTGAGGATATCTTTTTTTCATTGATAAGAATATAGGGGTCCTCCAGGATACATTCCATTCTTTCCGCATCAGAAACAAAATAAGGAGAAAGGTAGCCCTGGTCAAATTGCATACCCTCGACTACCTCTAATGTAGTAGCGGTTGACTTTGCCTCTTCCACGGTGATCACGCCGTCTTTACCTACTTTATCCATTGCTTCAGCGATTAAATCACCGATTGCCGTATCGCAGTTTGCGGCGATGGAGGCAACCTGGGCTACTTCTTTTTTATCTTTAATGGGCGTGGAAAGTTTCTTTAATTCTTCCACTACCTTTTCTACTGCCTTTTCAATCCCGCGTTTTAAAGCCATAGGATTTGCACCGGCAGTGACGTTCTTTAAACCTTCCCGATAAATCGCCTCCGCCAAAATTGTGGCGGTGGTTGTGCCGTCGCCGGCAATGTCTGAGGTCTTTTCCGCAACCTCTTTTACCATCTGCGCGCCCATATTCTCAAACGGGTCTTCAAGGTCAATTTCTTTGGCTACCGTAACGCCGTCTTTGGTGATAGTGGGTGAGCCGAATTTTTTATCTATCACGACGTTGCGCCCTTTAGGCCCTAAAGTCACCTTAACTGCCCTGGATAGCTGCTCCGCGCCGCTTAAAATTTTTCTGCGCGCTTCATCCTGAAATAATAATTGTTTTGCCATAACTTTCTCCTTTCAGTCGAAAAAGTGTACAGTGAACAGTTTACTGCCTAACGCTGTAAACTGTAAACAGTCAACTGTAAACTATTTTATTATTGCCAATATGTCTTCTTCCCGCATAATCAATAACTCTTCGCCGTCTTTAGTAGTAATCTCATTGCCGGAATATTTTCCGTATAATATCTTATCGCCGACTTTTACCTCTAATGAATGCACCGTCCCGTTTTCTAAGACTTTACCTTTACCTACAGCAACAACCTTACCTTCCTGGGGTTTTTCTTTCGCAGTATCAGGTAAGACTATACCGCCTTTTGTCTTTGATTCCGCCTCAAGCTGTTTTACCACCACGCGGTCTGCCAATGGTTGAATGTTCATACTCTACACCTCCTTAAATGAGCCCCCATGCTTTCTTGCGCAAGCAAGAATGGGGGCGAATTTAGCACTCTTATTTCCAGAGTGCTAATTATAAATTAAAAAAAAATTTTGTCAAGAACTTTTTTGAGGTCTCGTGAAAACCCTTAAAATTCAGTCAGAGACCTCTTTTTATTTGGCTTTCAAAAAGTACCCCCTATCCCTTTTTACCTTCTGGATATTCACCTCGGGCACTTTGAAAACCGGGTTAGAAGGCGAAACCTTAACGTAGTAAACTTTCTCTGAATCAATATAGCTACCCACTGCCAACTGAACGGGTTTTTCACCCTGAGCATCTTCTAAGATAATTTGTAATAATGGTTGTTCAAAACCGTATATAGTTAAACCGGGGTCGCAAACTTCTTTGGCATACATATTAGAAATATTCTGCAAAAATTCATCGAGCATAGCCGAATCGACCTCTTCATTTTTGGCTTGCGCAGGTTCAATGCTCCATATAGCTTTATTTTCGGACTCACCTTTCTTGAGAACCACTGACACTTTGTTAATATTCAGCTCTATTTTTACTACCTGCTTAGTATCAAAATCAAACATCTTTAAATCCATAAGAGAAGCGCTATCCAATTTGGCATCTTTATCATAAAGATTTAAAAATGATAGTATATTTTTGTCTACCAGAACTATTTTTGCAGAATCATATATTCTTACAAAACTGTTATTCCACTCCGGTTTCAGGAAGGAAACCAAAAGATGGCTTAAGGTCTTACCGGCATCAGACTCTAAGACAATATGCACCGCCTTTGCATCTTCAATCTGGAAGTCGCTGAATACATCTTTGGATTCTGCCCGGATTTCTCCTTTTAAATTTTTTAGTTCCTTTAAAAGCTCATCCACCATGCTTTTTTGGACTTTGACACCGAATTTATTCTCTATAACCCAAATCCCTTCGACATTCTTAGATAAAACCAGCTTATTGTTCAGGTCATCGCCCTTATATACGACAATCTTAGAAATAAAACTATCCGCTAAATCTTTGGTTAACTCAAATTCATTAATTAGTCCTTTCTCCTGTTTAGCTACTTCTATTTTCTGAATAGATCTTTTAATAAAAGCCAGCGTAAATAATACGAGCACAACGACTACAAGAATAAGTAGTTTTTTAAATCCCACTTCTATTTCTCCCTGGCCATCACATAATGCCTTGTCAACTAAATATTATTATGATTACGCAGATTAATAAACACCTGCCTGCCGGCAGGCAGGGATTACACAGATTAATTGCCCATCGGCAATCTGTGTAATCGGCTTTTGAAATCTGTGTAATCAATAAAAGCATTATTTTTTAGACAAGGCAACATAAAACTGTTTTTCTTTTCTGCGCAAGAATAAACGAACGGCAGCTAATATTGCCAATAATATAGGAACCAGAAAGACCGTCATAAACCGATAAAAGACTTTCTGATTATCGGTTACCTTCTTAATATCGCGGCTTGAATAGGCACCGGAACGAATCTTGATAATATCATTCCCCAGGGTTAAACCGTCAATAATATTACTGAATAAACCCAGATTCCCCGGGTTGGTAATCAGGTTGTCGCTAAACATTTTCGAGCAACCTATAACTATCAATTTTCCCGGTTTGGGGTTTTGCATTTCTGCCTTTTCTGCTTTCTTTGCCGGTTGAGTTTCTTGTCCTTGTCCTTGCTGCGCCTGTTCACTCGGCTTATCAGTAGGCCAATCAGGCAGGGTTTCCTGTGTAAATGTATTGCTAAACTGCCCTTCTACCATTAAGCCTAAGATAAATTTTCCCTCAGAGCCGGCCTTGGGAAATACCAAGGATTCCCTTTTTATATTTCCTAATTGGGAAGGCGCTTTCCAACTGCGGCTGCTCGAGGTAAACATAATAGACTTTTTCAAGCCGGATTGATTCAGGATTTCATCAGAAACATCTAAAGCCGAACCCCACAGATACAATATCGGCGCAAGGCGCATCATAAAAGGCATATTTTTATTCATTGTTGCGCTACTGACTGTAATCTGATTGGGAATTTTAATAGGCATGGATAATGCAAACGGCCCCGCCCTTTGTCCGGTGATAACTTCAATAATCTGGCTGTTTTCATCCATAAGCATATCTTCATTTATATTAATACCCCAATTTTTGAGTAGCTTGTTTATGCGCAAGTTGAGCTTTTCTGCGGAAATCTCTAAGCCAGAAGGCGGTGTAAGCTGAAATGAATAATCATACTGCTGCGTAACGATAAAAACTGCTCCTCCTTGATATAAAAATTGATTTATTTCATAAAGCTGCCTGTCGTTTAATTCCCCGGAATTTACGAGCAAGAGGGTATTTGTTCCTTCGGGTATGGAATCATCTTTGGTCAAAGCAATCCGCCTTACTTCATAACCATTATTTTTCATTAGCGGCAGGAGCGTCTTATATTCATCTTCGTATTGTGGTTTACTCTGTTGCGTCGCGGATAACAAACGGCTAATTTCAGGTTCGATGTCTTGAGATTTTAAGGGAGAAAAAACAGCGATTTTTGGTTTTTTATCACCCGTAAGCTTTAAAATCCTGGAGAAGAGAAGATATTCTAAGTCAGGAAGACTCTGCGGCAGGATGCGCGGAAGAATTTCTTCTTTTTTTTCCTTGTAACTAAGTGTCATAGCAGAATAGACTAATTTCAGCCCCACCTCATCCCTGTCAATGCTTTCCACCTGAAAAGGAACGATTCCTTTATCCTGGAGTGTCTCTTCAAGCGACTCAACTTTTTTTTCTTCGCCTGCTTCCTTCTTCTTTTCCAAAAGACGAGCGGCTTCAATATGAAATACCTTAAAATTAAATTTATTGTTAGAGGCAACTTTTAATTCTTCAAGCTTTCCCACAATATCTTCTTCCAGGGTCTTAAAAGCTGTAGGCATCTTTTCTTGCGGCGTAATATAAAGATTTACGGTAACGGCAACTTTCAACTCTCTAAATATTTTCTTAGCGGTATCAGAAACCGTATAAATTTTATCTTCCGTAATATCAAATCTGCCCCCGGGAAAATCATGCACCAGCCAATTAAAAACCACCACTCCAACGAGGCACACCAGGACCGCCAGGCTAAAAACTATTTTTGCTTTTGGTCTTAACCTGCCTTCTAAAAATAAACCATTGAGCAAAAGAAAAACCGAACTTGTTATAGCAAAATAAATTATATCTTTAAGGCCTATAACGCCTCTGCCAAAACTTTGAAGATGCGAGGCAGCGCCCACATAATTTTTCATAAAGGTTCCTAAACCCCAAATCCACCCATCCAGGAGAGAAGCGATAAAGTCTGTGCCTAAAAAGAAAATTATAAAACAACTTAATGTAGTCAGGATAAAAGCGACAATCTGCTCCTGGGTAAGACATGAGATAAAAATTCCTATGGCTAGGAAAAGGGTTCCGAACATTAAAGAACCCAGATACCCCCCCACAATAGCCCCTGGGTCGGGCCTGCCCGTAAGATAAAGAATTATGGGAACGGTTATAGTGCTTAATAGGGATAAAAGGTAAAAAATAAAACTGGCAAAAAACTTACCCAGGACGAGCTCTACCGGCCTCATAGGAAGGGTCATCAATAACTCAAAGGTATGCTGTTTTTTGTCTTCAGCCCATAGCCTCATCGTGACTACAGGAATAAAAATGAATAGCATCAAAGGCAAAGTATCAAAATATGTCTTCATATCCGCCTTACCTACCAGAAAATAACGGGTCATAAAGAGAGTATTATTAATGGCAATGAAAACGATAAGATAAATACAGGCAATAGCAGAGTTAAAATATGAACCCAGCTCTCGCCTTATAATGGTATAGATATTCCTCATGGTTCTTTTTTAAATAACCCCAGGAAAATCTCTTCCAGAGACGGTTCTTTAAAAGAAAGCTCTCTTAAAAACCAGCCTTTTCCCCTCACCAGATGGTTTATAGAATTTATTGCTTCTTTAAAAAGAACAGGATCAGTTGTGCATAAGAATCTGGAGGCGCCTGATACTTCTTCCATAAAATTAAAATCTTTTAAACCGGATATCTCTTTGAGGCTAGATTCAATCTCTCCCCGGGCAGCCTCAATCGCAACAAAGAAAGTATTCTTAAGGGGCTTATCTTTTTTTAATTCATTGATTGTGCCTTGCGCGATTATTTTACCCCGGTCAATAATCAAAAGGCGGTCGGAAACGCTGGATGCCTCCTGAAGGATATGCGTAGAAAAAATAATGGTTTTATCCTGAGACAACTCCCTGATAAGCTTACGTATACCTACAATCTGCATAGGGTCAAGACCGGCTGTCGGCTCATCCAGAATAAGCACCTTAGGGTCGTGAAGCAATGCCTGAGCAAGGCCTACTCTCTGCCTATACCCCAAAGAGAGTTCAGAAATAATATGCTTCCAGACGCTGGAAATCTCAACCGCCTCTACAACCCAATCCTTTCTTTTCCTTAATTCAACTGAGGATAAACCGCGCGCACGGCCGATGAAATCAATAAATTCGTCAACCCGCATGTCCATATAAAGCGGAGGATTTTCCGGAAGGTAACCGATTACTTTTCTGGCTGAAAGAGGGTCCTGGGTAATATCAAATCCGCAGATTCGAGCTGTGCCTCTGGAAGGATAAATAAAAGAGGTGAGAATACGCATGAGAGTAGACTTACCTGCTCCGTTGGGACCGAGTAAGCCAATAATCTCTTTTTCCTTGGCACTGAAAGAGACATCATCCAGCGCCAGGAAAGAACCATAATACATAGTGAGATTCTTTGCTTCTATCATGTGTATCTGCTAAATCCTTCTTTAACAAAGCCCGTCTACAAGAAAGAGATTTTATATATTTTTCTTATTTTGTCAAGACTAAAATGGGATGCAGTTTCCCCATTTTTTCATCGTTGTCATTCTGAGGAGGGCAAAGCCCGACGAAGAATCTAAAAACAGATTCTTCGCTTCGCCTTCGGCTTCACTCAGAATGACAACTCTGTAACTTCTTGTGTATACAATTGTTGGGTAAAATATTGTATAAATTTTGGGGAATGTTCACTATCTTTTGGTGCTTTTTTTCGGAGCCGTTGGTGTCGGTGTCGCTGTTTTTAGTGATTTTTTCAAAAGAGACAACTTGCCTATTTCGTTGTCTAACATCGCATTCATTTTAGTAAAAGAAGCCTTCAATTTCTCCATATGGACTCTTGTATTCTCTTCTATCGGCTCTGATGAATTCAGGCTTTTTATATTCAATTCGTTTGACTGCTTAATTGCGCTTAACCATCCGCTTAAGTAATCAATAGGAGGTTCGCTTAAATCTTTTTCTTTTATGGTATTAAAAATACCCAACATGGAAAAATAAGCATCCATTTGCGTCATTGTCATTACGCAGGCATCCCACATGCTGCTTAATAAAAACACGTCTTTTGAACTTATCAATAATGCTTTTATAGTCTTGGACTCTTCAAATAATTCACTACGCATATTAACAAAAGACGTAGTCTGCGCATAAGCGTTAAAACATAACAGGATAACCAAAGCCAATGCAATAAAAACTCTTTTCTTCATCTCTCCTCCTTAAATTAGCCCCGACGATAAGTCGGGGCGAATTTATCCCGACGAGTGCAAAAAAATTTTAGGCACGAAGCGCCAGCAAATTTTTGCAGCCGCTTACGAGTCGGGATTATGATTTATCTACGGCATAAATATTTTGGCTATTGACATACTACACCTGGCTACGCTTGATTCTTTTGATTTAGGAGTTATCTGGTATTTCTCAATTACTAATAATCTATTTGAACTTTCTATATTATACATAAAGTCAATGAGTTGTTCCATCTGCGCCTCGCAATTTAAGTTCAACAGAAATTTTTTATATGGCCCCACCGACTTTAATCCCGAAGGCTTCATATCAATTAGAGAAATCGCAGTTTTATCTGCCAGACTTTCTATTTCTTTAAGAAGTAAGGTCGTCTCTTCATCCTCGGACTTCATCCGGCTTAAGTAGGTAGAGTATTTAGCGCTCTCAGATGATATCTTATCTTTCTGGGACAACATAAGCATATTCTTTCTAATTCCTGTCTTCTTTTCTTGAATCTCTTTATCTAATGACCGTATTTTGGAAAAAATCGGGTTTATTACTGTTCGGTCTAACAGTGTTGCCGAGATAAAAAATATCGCGCTATAAAAGATGAGTTTTTCCCTTTTAGATAGACGCGCAAGAATGGTGTAAAATGACGAAAGTTGTGATAATATTTTCATTATTCGGCTTTTTTACTTAAGAGACAGGCTATTTCAAAATCTGACACGTCCCTTGTTGCTTCTTTTCTTTTTGTAGTATATTTGGTTTTTACATCTTGAAGATATTTTGATTTCTTCATACTATCTACGAAAGAAAATATTATGGACATAGATTCGGCTGTTCCCCTTATAGAAAACTTACCTTGGCCGTCAAATCTGATGTCATTAACCTCTAACTCTAAAGGCGCCATGTTATACAGTTCGCTCAATACTTCTAAAGAAAGTCCCCGCTGGGACAAATACTGTTTTATCATATTGATTTTTTCAAAATCATTCTCCAATACCTTTGCCTCTTGTTCTAATGGCTTGTATTTTTTATCTAAGTTATTTAAATAAGCGGTCTTAAAATAAATTTTGCTCGTTAATATTGAAAAAATCAAAACAAAAATTGTAAGAATCAGTATCCCTGTTTTGATTAATTCTCTGCCCCTTTTCTCGATTGACTTCCTCAATTTTATCTCATCAGGCACAAGGTCAACTTTCATCTCTTCATAAGCTAAAAGCGATGCAATTACGTTTAAAAATGAAACCCGTCTTATGGAGGATGTCGTTTTTAAAACTTCTTCTGAAACAACTAAATTTCTAAAATAAGGCACTAACTTAACCGGGCAATGCAATGTGTTATTCAAGGCATCCTCTAACTCCTTTAATTCCTGCACCGCGCCGGTGAGAACAAGCATGTTAGGGATTTTTTCAATACTTTCACTCTGATACGCCTCAAGAGACCTCTTTATTTCCTCGGTGAACCTTATTATAAACTTTTCTTTTTCGCTCATTAGGTGTTGCGTGCCTATAGGAATCGGACGAATAAATATTAGTTTATTTTTAAAAACAATGATGAAGTCTGTAAAATCCTCATCGATATGCGCGATATTCAAAGGAAATTCCTGGGTGGCTAATTTTAACATCTTTGGTATGGTCCAGGCCAACCCTTCAGGCGCAAAGAGCACCTTTTCAGATCTTAGGCCCGCTTTATTTAATAGTTCAAACTGTCTCTTTACCGTATTACGCGCTGCGATAATTAAAAGAATCTTTGTGTAATCGTGTTTGTAAGTACTTATATCAATGTAATCTATGATTATCTCATCGCGCGAATAAGGAGTATGTCTTCCGGCCTGCAGCCTTATAATTTCTTTTATCTCCTGGGGATTAGTAGAGGGAACCTCGATATTTTTGGTGATAACCAAATGAGAGGACATAACACTTATGACTTTTGGGTTTCTTGCCTTTAGCTTATTAAAAGAGCCTGCGATAATCTTGGAGATATCATCGTCGGACAAACCGGAAATATTCTGGCTAAAAAGATTGGCGACCTCGACTTTATTAGAAAATAATTTTACGTGGACAAGTTTTAAATTATTGCCGCTTGAGTCTATTCCTACGAATTCTCGATTTCCCATACCGGATAAAGGATTTAATCTTCCAATGCCCATTTTATTTTGTCTTATCTACTAAATAAAGTGAGATTGCTGAGTTAAGGCTTATTTTTAACAAAGTACTGCTTAGGTAATGGGTCAGTTATTGGGGGACAGTGCAGGCGTGTCATTGCGAGCGAACGAAGTGAGCGAAGCAATCTCGTCGGGATTGCTTCGTCGCTACGCTCCTCGCAATGACAAATCTTGTCAATTTCCCCCGTTTACTGACGCATTACCTGCTTAGTAGGCAGAGTACTATGATTCCTGCCAATATAAAATCTTTCCCTTCCAACTAACTATACAAACTGTTTCGCCGGTATTCTGTCTGTTATTCAGATTGGCTACGCTTCTAATCAGAAAATTACTGGACTTGACAGCTAATGCATTAAGCAGTCCTTTATCCAATTCGGTAAGATTACAAACCGGGTTAAGTTTCTCTACTACTTCGGAAGATGAATTAAAAACATAGTCATCAGAAGTACCAACAATTTTGTCGTCTCCGGCACGAAAAGCTAAAATATTATCTACGATAGGTTCGTTTAAACCTAAAGATAAAAGGACAATTTTTGAGGCGGTATTGATATTAATCTCACCACCCCCATAAACAGTAATGTAATTTTTGAGCTTCTCAAAGCTATCTTGCGTCATTCCTTTAACTAAAAGGAGTTCTTCTAAAACTTGGAAATCTGCATTTTTTGCCTTATAAGGGTATTCTAAGTCCATATAATAGCGGTCTTCTGCACTGCCCGCTTCTATGGAGAGTAGGTTGTCGTCATCCCGCCAGTCAATAATAGAGGCGGCTAATTCTTGTGCCTGTGTATCGTCAAAGTTAAGCACGAGTCTAAAAAGGGTCTTCAGCACAGACATATTTTCTATATTTATTTTATTTATATTTATTTTTCTTTCCTCATCAACCATACCCCACCAAACTGTTTGAGCCCCTGACACATCGTCTATATAATTATAGCAAACATTAAATTTCCCATTACCGACGGCGATATCGCTAAAGGCTTCTATATTATTGCTCCATTCATCCTTTAAAGCCGAGTTAGTCTGACTTGCCCAATTCGTATTTTTTATTTCAGCGATTGCTTTTTTTACACCCGCCTCAGCGATAAAATGCAATTTATCTCTTTCATCAAGCCGTTGGACTAATATGAGCTTCTGCCTCACTCCATAACCCAAGATTACAGCAAAGGAAGCTAACAAACAAAGAGACCAGAGGGCAATCATTAGTATACTGCCTTTTACAGTTCGCGAGTTCGCGAGTTCGCGAGTTCGCGAGTTATTAAGCCGGATAGTTAGCATTGTGAAGTTATCCACCGACTGGAATACTGACGGTTTTGGTGAATTTGAGTATTTGTTTTCCATCGTCAAACTCTAATTCCATTCTTACAGCTCGAGGTAGTTTCTCATTTTCCCAGCCATACTGCCACAAATAACTATTTCCCTTTGTGTCATAAAAGTTGTATTGAAAACTTAGAGATTTTATGTTATTGATGAACTTTTTATTCTCGCTTTCTTCTTGATTGCAAACCTGCGAATAATCCTGTTGTTGCCTGCTCAATATTTCTGACTGGCGGTCATAGGAATAAGTTACTTTGCCGACAGTTTTATTATTTAATCTCGCGCTGCTTACTAAAGTTGCGAATCCAAGCGTATTTTCTGTTCCGGCAAAACTAATGCCTTGAAATTCGAAGCTGTTTTTTAAATCATTGGAAAACCTGTCGAAAAAAATAAGCAGGTCCTGCGCGGGTAACTGCCTATTTATTCTCTGCCAAATTTTTATACCATTATTTAGAGTGGAATATATAGCTAACGAAATAATAGACACCATTACCGTAACGATGAGCATCTCAATGAAGGTAAAGCCTATTTTGGTTGGCGGGTTGGCGGGTTGGCGGGTTGGCGGGTTAAACTGGCGAACCGGCGAACTGGCAAACTGGCTAACTAATTTATTCTTTCTTCTCATATAATGCATACGCGTTCCTTGATAATATAATTTTTCTTTTTCCTTCTTGCCAGGAAACCTCCAAATCTATTTTGTATAACGCCTGGTCTTTATCTAACGCATCATATGACAAAATCCATTTGAGCACGCTTACCCCGCTTGTAAATTCGCCGTTTGTTTTGGTGCCGGTTAAAGTGCCAAGGCAAGTTATGCCGTCCTGCGCCTCCCAAATCTTCTCATCCATCCAAGGCGAGACATTTAAATAATTATAGCAATAGTCAAAGGAATTTAAAGAAATGAAGAACGCCTCGTATATCAGGACTATCCCTAAAGATAAAACCGCAGTTGCAACCATTACCTCGATGAGGGTAAATCCTTTACTCCGAGAGCTCTGAAAAAGTCTTTCTTTATGATTACACCGATTAAAAAAACACCTGCCTGCCGGCAGGCAGGGATTACACAGATTAAATCTCCGACGATAAAATCTGTGTAATCTTTCTAAAATCTGTGTAATCAGAGGTCTCTGGCTGAATTTTGAGGGTTTTTCAGAGACCTCATTCCCAGTTCTTGACATCATCTCCTGTGCCCTCTTGTCCGTCTTTACCTAACGAAGATAAATCGTAATCGGCAGGCCTGTGTTCACCAGGACACCTGTACTTATATTCTCTTCCCCAAGGGTCTTGAGGCTTCTTTTCTAAATATGGCCCATTCCAGTTTGTGGCAGAACTCGGTTTACTCAATAAGGCATTTAAGCCCTCTTCGTTGCTGGGGAAATTACCGTTGTCTAACTCATAGAGCTTTAAGGCAGTGGCGATATTGGCGCGTATATCTGCTTCTGCTGCTACTGCGCGCGCCTGTTCGCCCCTTCCGGTCAGTCGCGGCATTACCATTGCCACTAATGCCCCAATAATTATAACCACAAGCATAATTTCGATAAGAGTAAAACCGTCTTTAGTTTGCGGGTTTCTCATCTTTAGCCCTCCTTTTATTCTAACAGATATTTATACCATTCTTTTTCTAAAGCCTCCAGGTTCGTTATATGTGTAGGATAAGCAAACCTTAAGGCCTCTTCTAATGATTTTCCGTCGCGCAATTGACGACAAAAATCAGCAAAATTACCCGAGCCGTATTTTTCTATCAAAAACCCCACAAGAGAAGCTGCCTGTATATAATAGGTATGAACCAATTTATCCCCGCTTAAAAATAAGACATCGTC
>Ga0315282_10013495_pt1 | contig 12315 bp, 11 predicted proteins | sample YL17G07_20_MG_FD_203693 | JGI IMG/M metagenome (GOLD analysis project Ga0315282, IMG submission 203693) | Sediment microbial communities from Yellowstone Lake, YNP, Wyoming, USA - YL17G07_20 | ecosystem: Environmental > Aquatic > Freshwater > Lake > Sediment | place: USA: Wyoming | collected... | reverse complement strand
TGGGTTGATCATAAAAACTCTTGATGAGAATCTTCTGGCAGAAAAGCTGTACCGTATATTCCAAAACAGAGAATTGGCTAAAAAAATGGGTGAAAAGGCAAGATTGACCATTCAAAAAAAATTCAACTGGTCGAAATTATCAACCAAAATAATGGCCGTTTACGATGAGTTCAACTCAAGATGATAGATGATAAATATCTAAATGGGAGCTACCTCAAGAACAATCCTTCCTGGCATATGGAAGATTCTCTGACTAAAGCAAAAAATATTCTGAAAATTCTTAAGAGGAATAAATTAGCCCCCAGGTCTATTGGCGAGATCGGCTGCGGAGCCGGTAAGACTTTGAGGCAGCTCCAGATGAAAATGGATAAGGAATGCATTTTTACGGGATATGAGATCTCTCCCCAAGCTTATCAACTTTGCCAAAAAAGGATCAATTCAAAACTCAAGTTTAAATTGAAGGATATTTTAAAGGAAAAGGGATCCTCTTTCGATTTGATACTTGTTCTGGATGTCATAGAGCATCTCGAGGATTATTTTACTTTCTTGAGAAAAATCAAATCCAAAAGCAAGCATAAAATATTCCAAATTCCTCTGGAAATAAATTTGTTTCATTTGATAAAGAACTCTTTTTTGACTTTTAGAGATTCCGTGGGACATCTCCATTTTTTTAATGATCAAATGGTATTCAGAATCTTGAAAGAGACGGGGTATGAAATCATCGATTATCTCTATACAGACTACCTGGACTTCCCCGACCAACCCCTGCTCTACAAGTTTCTGGGCCTTGGAAGAAATCTGATTTTTGGGCTAAATAAAAGCTTGGGCACTCGGCTGGGCGGCTATTCTTTAATGGTCCTCGTGAAATAGCCTAACTTCTCAGAGAGTGCTTAAGGAATGGTTTATTTCAGGTTCACAGCCAGCAGGCGCAGCTCGGTCATTTCCTCCAGCGCATAGCGGACGCCCTCCCGGCCGAAACCCGATTCCTTGACCCCGCCGTAGGGCATGTGGTCCACGCGGAAGGTGGGAATGTCGTTGAGGATAATCCCGCCCACCTCGAGCGTCTCGAAAGCGCGGAAGGCCTTTTTTAGGTCGTTAGTGAAGACGCCGGCCTGCAGCCCGTAAATGGAATAGTTCACGCCTTCCAGAGCTTTTTCAAAGTCCCGGTAGGGATAAACCACCACGATTGGCGCGAAGGCCTCCAGCCAGGAGATGCGAAACTCAGGCCGCACGTTCTCCAGCACGGTTGGCTGGTGCATCGTCCCTTTCCGCTTCCCGCCGCACAGAAGCCGGGCGCCTTTCCCCACCGCCTCCCCAATCCATTCCTCGGTCTGGCGGGCGGCGGCTTCATCGATCATGGGGCCCACGTCCGTTTTCTCATCCAGCGGGTCGCCCAGGGCGAGCTTTTGCGTCCTGGCCAAGAAATCAGCCATGAAAGCATCGTAGATTTTTTCGTGCAAGAAAATTCGCTGCACGGAAATGCAAATCTGGCCGGCATAGGAGAAGGCCCCGGTTACGATCCTGGGCACGGCGAAGGCCAGGTCCGCGTCGGGCTCAACCACGACGGCCGCGTTGCCACCCAGCTCGAGCGTCACTTTCTTTTTGTGGGCCTGCTTCTTGAGGTCCCAGCCGATGGCCGGGCTGCCGGTGAAGGTCAGCATCTTGATCCTTTCGTCGGTCAGCAGGGGCTCCGCTTCCTTATAACCGGAGGGAATCACGTTGACTCCTCCCGCCGGATATCCGCAAGAGGTGATAATGTCGGCCAGGAGGAGAGCCGTGGCCGGCGCCTGTGAAGACGGCTTGAGCACGACCGTATTTCCGGCGGCCATGGCCGGAGCGACCTTGTGGGCCACCAGGTTAAGGGGAAAATTGAAGGGGGATATGGCCGTAACCGGGCCTATGGGAAAACGCCGCACCAGGCCCCAGCGCTTCTGTGCGGCCGGGATCCAGTCCAGGGGGATCATCTCACCGTCCAGGCGCTTGGCCTCTTCGGCCGCGCTCTTAAAAAGCCCAGCCGCCCTTTCCACCTCAACCCGGGAGTCGCGGATGGGTTTGCCGGCTTGGAGCGCGATGGAGCGGGCCAGCTCTTCTTTGCGCCGGATGATCTCCGCCGAAACTTTTTCCAGAGCCTGGCTCCGCTCATGGCTGGCCAGGCCGCGCGTTGCGCCGAAAGCCTCCTCAGCCGCGGCAATGGCCTCCAGGACCTGTCCCTTCTCGGCGAAATACACCTCGGCCGCGACACTTCCGTCATAGGGCGATTTGATCTGCCTTAGATTCGACGACTCGCGCCATTTCCCGTTGATCAGCATTTTATGCGGCATTTGCCCCCCAGAAAATTAGCCCCGCTTTTTCACCCCATTTCCCCCTACCGCTTCGACCCATACAGCTTCTTCAGCATCATGGCGTCCGCTTCCAGGTTCGGGCTTTCGCAGATGACCGTGCCCGAGACGGTATTTTCTTTGAGCGCTTCGATCCATTCGTCATAACGGAAGTTGCTCTCTTTGAGGTCCAGGTGCTTAATCTCGCCGATACGGCCGTAGTCAACGCCGGCGATGTGGAAGTGGACGTCCTTGAGCGCGGCGGGGCCCAGCTTGCGGCCGAGTTTTCTCAGGATGCGGTCGAACTCGGGGAAGGAGTTGACCCGGCCCTCCCGGGCGTGGATGTGGGAGAAATCCAGGCAAGGGGCAAGCCCTTCCAGGTCCCGGCATAGAAAAAGCACTTCCTCCAGCGTGCCGAACTGCTTGGGCCGGCCCATGGTCTCGATCCTCAGCGTCACCGTGTTCCTCTCCGATTTGAGGACCGACAGGATTTCAGCCAGCGCTTTCTTAACCAGCCCATAAGCTTCCTGCGGGCCAAGCTGTCTGTAGTAGCCGGCATGGAAGACAACCGACCTGGCTCCGCACAAGCCGGCCACGCGCACCGAGGTGATAATGTATTTCTGGCTGGCCAGCCGTTTTCCTTCCTCGGGCGATAGCAGGTTGATGTAATAAGGGGCATGGAGGCTGAGCTTGATGCCGTGCCGTTCGGCGCGTTCTTTGATCTGGCGGGCGGTGTCCTCGCCCAGCTTGACGCCGCGCACGGCCTCGATCTCCAGGCAGTCCAGCCCCAGGGCCGCCACGCGCTCGATGCCCTTGACGGTCGAGTCGCCGTCCGCCGAATGGGGAACTCCGGCCGTGCCGAAAAGGAGCCGCTGGGGGCTTGTCGAACTCGGATCAGCAGATGAAGTCACGGGCCTTTCCTTGGGGGTCGAGGAAATCGCTGACGATGCGCATGGCGCAGAACTCGCCGCACATGGAACAGGCCCCTGACTTGGTCTTTCTCAATTCCCGGATTTTCTCGAAGCGCTGAGGATCTATGGCCAGTTTCTTTTGTTCTTCCCAGTCCAGCCGCTTCCGCGCCTGCGACAATTTGAGGTCGCGCTCCAGGGCGCCGGGCACACCTTTGACGATGTCCGCGGCATGGGCGGCGATCTTGGAGGCGATGAGGCCCTTATGCACGTCGTCGAGGGAGGGAAGCCCCAAGTGCTCGGAAGGCGTGACGGTGCACAGGAAGTCCGCGCCGGCAGCCGCGGCGATGGCTCCGCCGATGGCCGCCGTGATGTGGTCGTAGCCGGGAGCGATGTCGGTGACCAGCGGGCCCAGCACGTAAAAAGGCGCCTCGTGGCAGACCCTTTTCTGGAGCTTAATGTTCATGTCGATCTGGTCGAGCGGCACATGGCCCGGGCCCTCGACTATGACCTGGACGTCCTGATCCCAGGCGCGCTGGACGAGCTCGCCCAGGGTCAGGAGTTCCTCGATTTGCGGCCGGTCGGTGGCGTCCAGGATCGAGCCCGGCCTCAGCCCATCGCCCAGGCTCAGGGTGATGTCGTAGCGGCGGGCGATGTCGAGCAGGCGGTCATATTGGCTGAAGAGGGGATTTTCCTTCTGGTTGTGGAGCATCCAGGCCAGGTGAAAGGCGCCTCCGCGCGAAACGACGTCGGCCACCCGGCCCTGGCTCCGCAGCCGGCCGATGGCCTTGGAGGTCAGGCCGCAGTGCACGGTCACGAAGTCCACGCCCTCTTTGGCCTGGGCCTCGATGGCTTCGAAGAGGTCGTCCTCGCTCATATTCACGATTGAGCCGCGGCGGTCGATGGCGGCCAGGGCAGCCTGGTAAATAGGGACTGTGCCCAGGGGCACTGTCGCCTTCTTGAGGATCTCGCGGCGAATGGCGACGATGTCTCCGCCCGTGCTGAGGTCCATCAGCGTGTCGGTCTCATAGGCCAGGGAAACGTCCACTTTGGCCAGCTCGGTTTCGAGCTCGGGAAAATCGGCCGAGGTGCCGACATTGACGTTGACTTTTGTCCTTAGGCGCCGGCCGATGCCGACCGGACGGGCCTGGAGATGGCGGCTGTTGTGCGGGGCGACGACTTTGCCCGAGGCCACAAGCTCCAACAGCGAATCCGCGGAAATCCCTTCATCGGCCGCGATTTGCAGCAGGGGGGGCGTCGCCACTCCCCGTCGCGCTTCCTGTAGTTGTCTCATGGCCATACAGCTCAATATAAACGGCCGGTTCGAGGGTTGTCAAGGAAGGTTGAACTCCATCAGCGCGGCACTCGAAAATATAGGGCCCGTAGAATTCTTGTTCCGGATAGCCTATTATTTACGTAAGCATTATACGGGAGAGTAGTGTGTAAGATATGAAACCTAACAATCGCTTCCAGCCGAAGTGTAACCGCGCGGCTGAAGCGCGGCGCTAGGCCGAAGATCTCCGTGAGCCGCGATTCGTTCGGGGAGCGGAACGTTAGGGAAGACTCCGGCCTCATCCGGCCCGCCCTCGGTCACCGGAAAATGGAGATGGGGTTGAAGGATGAGGTAGTCGGTCTTCGTATTCGGCTATGAGGCTTGACAAAGCCGCGAGGCCGATTTAATATCCGGCTTGAGAAGAAGGGGGTAAATTGATCTTCTCCGAAGCACTGTCCGTAGCCGAAGAAAAGCTATCCTATTCTACGCGAGCTCCGAAGCTACTGGACCGGCTGCGCGAGGCGCTCCGCACCCGCCATTACAGCCGCCGTACGGAACAGACCTACCGCCATTGGGTCAAGCGCTTCATCTTCTTTCATAAAGTTCGGCATCCGAACGAAATGGCCGAGCCGGAGATCAATGCTTTCCTCACGCATCTTGCCGTGAAAGAGAAAGTCAGCGCCTCGACGCAGAACCAGGCGCTCTCCGCGCTTCTGTTCCTGTATCGTCATGTTATCGGCCGGGAGGTCGGAGATCTGGGCAACGTAATCCGCGCCCGCAAACCCATGCGGCTGCCCGTCGTCATGACCCGCGACGAGGTGAAGGCTGTCCTCGCTCAGCTTAGCGGCGACAAGTGGCTTATGGCTTCGCTTATGTACGGCGCGGGCCTTCGCCTGATGGAATGCCTTCGCCTGCGGGTTCAGGATATCAATTTTGCCCGCAACGAAATTCTCGTCCGTGACGGCAAGGGGGCCAAAGACCGGATCACGATGTTGCCCGAAACCCTTAAAGTTCCTCTCCGGGAGCATTTGAAGAGAGTCAAAGCGATCCATGACCGAGATCTGGCCGAGAACTGGGGACGCGTTCAGATGCCTGATGCGCTTGACCGGAAATATCCTAATGCTCCCGTCGACTGGCGCTGGCAGTGGGTCTTTCCGCAGGAGAATCGTTGGAAGAACACCAAGACGGGAGAAGAAGGTCGTCATCACGTCCATGAGACCATTCTACAGAGGGCCGTCAAGGAAGCCGTTCGTAAGGCCGAGGTAATTAAGCATGTCGGTTGTCATTCCTTCCGGCATGCCTTCGCCACACACTTGCTTGAAGCGGGCTATGACATTCGAACGATCCAAGAGTTATTGGGACACAAAGACGTTAGTACGACCATGATTTACACACATGTCCTGAATAAAGGGGGCCACGGAGTACGAAGCCCGGCCGATAGGCTTTGACCCGGTTTATACAGTCTGTATAAACCGGGAAGCTCTGTGGTGAAAGATGGAGGTAAGCAGTTGAAATGAAAGGCGCGGGACGAAAAGATAGGAAAAGGGAGCGACTTCTTATACGGAAAGGGACAGTCTGTATTTCCAGAATTATGCAGACTGTATAATCATTGTTGGGCCGCAGTTAGCGTCCGTGACGACTTGTTGAAGGAGGTGTAAAATGCCTGAGCCTTTGACAGAAATAACCGCTGGCGGGTCGGCACCGTTACCGCAGGTAACGCGGATCGCTGACTACTCCGTCATGCTGCTGGCCATCGTCCTTGGCGGCGGGTCACTGGTCTTCTTCTTCTGGGCAGGCCGCCCGATGCTGGTGCAGATGCACTTGTCGCCCGCCGGTGTTCTCTGGTGGAACGCCCTCCTGTCGTTGCTTTTCTTTGCACAGCACAGCGTGATGATCCGCCGGTCGATCCGTGGGCGCTTGGCGACAGTGATTCCCGCGCGGTACGACGGAGCATTTTATGCTATCACCTCGGGTCTTGTATTGACCCTCGCGGCCTTGCTGTACCAACGCGTCCCGGCGCCGCCGCTTTTCGTTCTGCACGGCCCGTCGCGGTTGATCGTCAACATGGCAGCCCTGCTGGCGGTGGCTTTAACTGCTTGGACTATCGTTGCGCTGCGCACGTTCGACCCGTTCGGGGTTCGCCCGATCCGCCAACATCTCCGCAACGGTCCGGCCGCCTCGCCGGACGCCACCCCGTTTCGTGCCAAGGCGTTCGTGGTACGCGGCCCCTTCCGTTGGGTGCGCCACCCGCTGTACTCGGCGATGATCATCCTGCTATGGGCCACTCCGCAGATGAGCCTCGGTCGCTTCGAGTTGGCCGCGCTATGGACCGCCTGGATCTTAGTGGCCACGCTGCTCGAGGAACGCGACCTGATGGCAGATTTCGGCGAGACCTACAGACAATACTGCAAACGGGTGCCGATGTTTGTCCCCTGGCGGGGGCCCGTGCGCGTCCAACTTTTTACAGGGTGAAAGAGGGGGTAGAGTACGGGCAGCACGGCTGAAGGTATCGAAACCCTTTGGGGCCACTGCGGCCCAACAACCGGTTGCAGCGGACGGTCCGCTGCGCGGCCCGCCGCTGAACCGGAGCGTTGGGCGGCTGGCTTCGCTTTTTTCTTTCTATTTTCCCTGGTAGTTGGGTTTACACCCCGCCAAAAGTGTGTATAATTGAGGTGGTATTCTGAACTAATATTATGACGGAAAAGTCCGTGATAATTTTATGGCGGAAAAGTCGTGATAATAATATGACCGAATTTGCGGTCTAATAATTGTTAGGCGGCCCGCTTCAGGCCGTGGTCGAGGGTGGAGACAATCTACTAAGCAAGGAGGTTTGCAATTGATAATATTTCCAGCCTATTTCAACCTCTAGGAACAGGATGGCGACCACAGTTTTAGTCAAGTCCAATTCAATGAAACCCATCAAAATCGTTCAAAAAAGGAGAAAGAGAAAAATGAATACAAACAAACAGATCACCGGAATGGAAGATATGAAAGCAAAACTTTCAACATTATGGATATTTGTAATGTTGAATATGATTTATGCGGATATTCTTTTATTTATGAAGCCTGGGTTCCTAAAGGAATTAATGACAGGATACGCAGGAGAGGTTCAAATCACTCAAGGATTTTTGTTGGTAGCCGCAATAGTGACGGAGATTCCGATTGCTATGGTTATCCTGTCCCGAGTATTGAAGTACAGAGCAAATCGCTGGGTAAACATCATCGCGGGTGCAATAACTATTGCGTATGTTATAGGTCTTGGAGATACATCTCTTCATTACATATTTATCGGAACTGTAGAAGTTGTGTGTATGTCACTAATTGTCTGGTATGCTCGGCATCCTGTACAGCGCTTGCTTTATCTTTTTCGCTTATGGAGGCTTTGCCCGAGTGGCCATTGTCGCAGATGAAATCAAGGATCCTAGGCACAATGTTCCCTGAGCCATCTTGCTGTCGCTGGCTATTTCCACGGTTTTTTATATATGTGTCGGCCTGGTGGCCGTCGGGCTCGCCGGCACTTCCGCCCTGGCTCGCTCTCCTTCACCCCTGACCACGGCCATGAATGAAACCCACCGGGCCGCTGCATCCTCCGTTATCTCGGTGGGGGCTTTGCTGGCTACGGCCAGCGTCCTGCTGACATCCATTTTGGGAGTTTCCCGGATGGCTTATGCCATGGCCAAAAGAAATGACATTCCCCAAGCTTTAAGCCGGCTGCATCCGAAGCATAAAACACCCTATTATTCAATCTGGATCACCGGCGGCCTGATGACGGTGCTTGTTATAATTATCGATCTCTCCAAAGCTGTGGCCATCAGCACTTTCGCCCTGCTGTTCTATTACTCCTTGGCTAATATCTCGGCTTTCAGGTTGAAGGTCGAAAAAAGACAATACCCGCAGCTCGTGCCGATTCTGGGCGCAGCCTCATGTTTGGCTTTGCTCATTTTTATTTTCTTCGCTTCACCGACAGCCTGGATTATTGGAAGTGCTGGACTTATCTCGGGGTTGATTTATTACATTGCTAGAAATAATATCCGGTCTTAGATTCCGCTTTTCATATTTATGAGAATTGCCAACTGGGCCTGAATCCCGTGATGGCTTCTTTTGACAAAAGATCTCCCTCATTATAGAATAATAACGCGGTTCAATCTCAAGGCCTTAAAAAAATGATGCGTCGAATCTTTAATAAGTCCTTTAGTTTTGCCGAAGCTGAACAATGGGACATCGAGCAACACGTCCGCATGAGCCCGAAAGAAAGGCAGAAAGCGGCTAGGGAATTGAAAAGACGGGTTTTCGGGAAATCTCCTCTAGATGTTCGGGATGCCCATAAAGCAAGATGACCGCCGCTCACTTTTCCAAATACTCCAATTCGGCGTCCCGCCCCACAGAATTGACCTGGTGAATTCCATCACGGACGTGTTTTTTGCGGAGGCTTGGACGTCCAGGGTGGAAGAGAAAATCAAGGTCGGCCGTCGAGAGTGGGCCGTTTATTTTATTGGGCTTGATGCGCTTATTAAAAACAAGGAGTCCGTCCGAAGGCCCAAGGACCTCGAGGATTTGAAATATCTCAAAATAACGGCCGATAGGTCAAATCGAAAAAAATAAGGAACTTCTTTATCTTTTTATCTTTTTAATGGCAAGGAGTTCAGGTGGGGTGAGTGAGGGGCCTCGAACCCCCAACCTTCGGATCCACAGTCCGATGCTCTAACCAGTTGAGCTACACTCACCGCCCAAAATGTGGACAAATTTTCGCATTTTATGGGGGAAATTGTCAAATTGAGGCATGAATACTGGAATAGCGGACACAACACTTAGTTTAATGAAATAAGGTGACAGGCGCCGATTCAAGAAAATCGGATCCTGTCACCTTATTTCTGCCCTTCGATGAGATTGAGGACGTCGGCCGAGTCGCGCCAGTCGGGGCGGACCTTGATCTGGAGGTCGAGATAGACGCGGGAGTCCAAGTATTGCTCCATGTCCCGGCGGGCTTCGCTGCCGATGATCTTGATCAGGTGGCCCTGCCGGCCGAGGATGATCTGGCGGTGGTTGGTCCGCTCGACGAAGATCGAGGCCTTGACGTAAGTCAGGGGCAGCAACTGACGGGCTTTTTTCCCCTTGAATTTCTTATCCGGCCGAAAGGTGGGCTGGAGGGGCAGGCCAGTGAGGATGTTTTGATGCTGCTTGTTGAGAACGTCTGGAAAGGTCCGTTTGCTCTTGGCTTCAGCCTCAAACAATTCATCAGAAGAGGAAGCATCATTTTCAGAAATGGTTTTAGCCTCATGAGCAGGGCTCCCGGGAGCTTGTTGATCCGGCCAAGGCCGGCGCTCGACCTGGTCGATGTAAACGGCGGTGACGAAAGGAAGCTCCATCTCCACGTGATTGAGGATCTTCTCCCGGATGAGCTCGGCCAGGAGGAAACGCTCCGACTGGTCGGACAGTTCCCCGTCGTCATAGACCTTTTCGGCGGCGGGCAGACGGTCATAAATGCATTTTTCCAGGACGTCCAGGTTGGCGCCGGTGAGAGCCGAGATGGGGATGATCTCCTTAAAGGGCAATAGGTCTTTATATTTGTCGATGATGAGCAGGATTTTGTCCTTGCGGATGATGTCCACTTTATTGATAAGCAGGAAGACGGGCTTGGTCACCCGCCGCAGGGTTTCCAGGACGAACTCGTCGCCGTGGCCGAAGCTCAAGGTGGCATCGATGAGCAGGCAGATGACGTCGGCCGTTTCCAGGGCGGAATAGACGAAGCTCATCATGCGCTTGTTCAGCTTGTGGAGGGGCTTGTGGATGCCGGGGTTGTCGATGAAGATGATCTGGCCGCGCTCCGTGGTCTTGATGCCCAGGATGCTGAGGCGCGTCGTCTGGGGCTTGTCCGAGACGATGGCTACCTTTTGGCCGAGGAGGCGGTTGAGCAGGGCGGATTTGCCGACGTTGGGCCGGCCGACCAGGGCGACAGTGCCGGTCTTATACTTGGGAGCAAGAGTCGGCGAGGGTATTTTTTCCAGCTTATTTGTCGCTAAGGGCTTATCAGAGATGTTCGCTTCAGTTTGAGTTATTTGGCTTGGCGGCATGGAAACCGAAGAAGTCGAAACAACTGTTTTGGTCCTTGTCGGCTTGGCCTTCCTGGCTGTTTTCTTGAGCCCGGGAATAGCTTTGTCAGAGGAAGAGTGTGAAAGGGCAGCCCCGGTTCTCGTTATGGCCCGTTTTCCTTTTCGTCTTTGATTCATGCCTGTCTATTTCCGGAGTCTTGTTATTCTTTTTTCTCGCCTTTCGCCCCCACGGCCGGCGCCGCTTTGCGGAGGCGGAGTTTGGTCACCCGTTTCTGGTCCACCTCCAGGACCTCGACCTCCAATCCCTTGATATCCATTTTTTCGCCCCGCTGCGGCAGGCAGCCCAGGTCATGAGTGATGAAACCGCTCATGGTCAGGTAGTCGTCCTCGGCCAGGTCCATGCCCTCGAAAAGGTCCTCGACCTCCTCGACCTTGACCTCTCCCGAGACCGTATAGTCCAGGGGGCCGTTTTGGTGGATGAGGGCCTCTTCCTGGTCGTATTCGTCCTGGATCTCGCCCACGATCTCCTCGAGCAGGTCCTCCAGGGTCACCAGGCCGGACACGCCGCCGTGCTCGTCCACCACGATGGCCATCTTCTCCTTCCGCTTCTGGAGTTCCTTGAGCAGGTCGTCGAGCTTCATGGCCTCGGGCACGAAGTGGACCGGCCGGATAAGCGGCTTGATGGGAGCCGACTTGTGCTCGTCCTCGGAGAAGGCCAGCAGGTCCTTGGCGTGGATGATGCCCTCGACGTTGTCGATGCGGTCCTTATAGACCGGGATGCGGGAGTATTTCTCGGCAATGACCAGGTTGCGGAGCCGATCGATGGTCGAATCCTCGCGGATGCAGACCATGTCCACGCGGGGGGTCATGATTTCCCGGACCACGCTATCCCCGAACTCGACCACGCTGCGCAGGAGGCTGCCCTCGTCCTTGGCGATGATGCCCTCCTCATGGGCTTCCTGGATGAAGGTCTCGATCTCCTGGTCGGTCGTCTCCCGCTCGGCTTCCTCCTTCGGTTCCTTGGGCTCGAATCGGCCCAGGAGCAGAAAAAAGGGCGAGGAGATGAAGTGAATGAGCGGGAAAAAGGGCAGGTACAGGCCGATCGCCCGGCCCTGGGTCAGGGCGGCGATGATGCGGGCGCTCCAGTCGAAGATGATAATATAAATGCCGGAGCCGACGAGGAAGAGCCACAACGGCCAGAGTCCGTTATGCGGCAGGAGGAGGAACAGGAGAAGCAGAAAGCCGATGAGGATAATATTTCGCAGGAACCCGGACGCGACAAAGACCTGCTCATAGATGCGCAGGAGCCGGTCCCTCAGCTTCTTATCCTTGTTGCGCTCTTCCAGGTAGCGGCCGAAGGAGATGGGGGAGGAGGCCTCCAGGGTGATGCGCAGCAACGACAGAAAAAACGTCACCAGGAAGGCCAGGCCCAGGACGATCCACAGGATGCTGCGCGCGGTCATGATTTCCACATAAGCAGGGTTTTTTGAACCTTGGCCTCCTCTTCCTCGATTCCGGCCGAATGGTCATAGCCTATCAGATGCAAAAACCCGTGCACGGCCAGTATCTCCAACTCCCGCTCCAGGCTGAATCCCTTCTCCCGGCTCTGCCGCCCGGCCATTTCCGGGGCGATGATGATGTCACCCAGGTAGTGTTTCCCGTCCGCCGCCTTTTCGCCCAGCGGGAAGCTCAACACATCGGTCGGCTTGTCCTTCTTTAAATATCGCCGGTTGAGCGTCCGTATCCGGCCCCTGCCCACAAAGGAC
>Ga0315282_10013494_pt1 | contig 12315 bp, 19 predicted proteins | sample YL17G07_20_MG_FD_203693 | JGI IMG/M metagenome (GOLD analysis project Ga0315282, IMG submission 203693) | Sediment microbial communities from Yellowstone Lake, YNP, Wyoming, USA - YL17G07_20 | ecosystem: Environmental > Aquatic > Freshwater > Lake > Sediment | place: USA: Wyoming | collected... | reverse complement strand
TCTCCTGGGCAGGAATCGGCAGCTTCCGGTGATTTTAAACACGGCCTACTCCACGTATCGGGATAATTTCATGGCCTGGGGAGCGGAAGCCTACGTGCTCAAATCTTCGGACCTGACGGAGTTGAAAGAAAAGATCAGAGAAGCTTTAAGACGGCGAAAGAAGGGATGAAAACGGAAAGACGATCATCCCTTTGGAAAAGGATTCTGGATTCAGAAGATTTTTATGAGGCTCAGGGCGATAAATCGTAGTTGGAAATAGTTATAACGCGGCCCATTAAACTTGGGGAGTAAAAACTTGGAGTGCCATTAAATGCCAACGGAATTAACCAAACGGGAAGAAAGGCTGGTAAATCGATACAATGATCTTTTGGAAATCGCCCGCCTGGTGAGCTGGTGCACAGATCGGGATTTTCTCCTTAAAACCTGTCTTGACCACCTTTGCTATAGACTGGGAAAACGAGCCCGATGCGTATTAAAGGAAGGAGACGAGCTAGAGATCCATTGCTGGGTAGGTAAATATGATTGCCCGATGGAACGGGGCCCCATCTGTCGGGAGAGCATTGTTTGGAAGGCGGTGCAAGAAGGGAAAGCCCTGAACTTGACCGATCCTCATGAAACCAACGGTTATAAACATACCCTGGCGGAACAAATCAAGCTTAAGGCCATTGTCCCTCTATGGTACGTGGATCCGATGACCCAGGAGGAAAAAAGAGTGGGAGCCTTGATTGTCGATTGCGGAAAAAAAGGGGAACCGATTTCGGAGGAAGATTTTGAATATTTAAAAACCGTGGGGGAGTTGATCGGGTCCGCCGCCGGCAAGATCGACCTTTCGGAGAAAGTGCTCGAATCCTACCGGAAAAAGGAGGCCATTTTGAAAGAAACGGCCCATTTCTTTCGCAATCGGATTGCCGCGATCGGGGGGATCTCGCGTCGCTTAGCCCGATCGGCAAAAGGTGGATTTTGGGCTGAAGAAGCCCAGAAGGTGTACCAGGAAGCCCAGGCATTAGAAACTCATCTAGAGCGATTTGAGAAGTATTGGGACTCCTAATTCCTCCTGTTCAAAGAAGTTTTCTGGAGGTAACTTGCGGGGTTGGGGGCCGCTGGTAGAACCTAAACATTTTTTTCTTGGCAGCAATTTTTATTATTGATGTTATGATTATATAATCATAATTACATTTATATTGGCTATGGATGAAAGGGCAATTCAATTGAAGTCGGAGGTATTGAAAGCGCTGGCTCAGCCCACCCGGTTGAAAATACTGGAATGCCTCCGGGGCGGCGAGAAGTGCATGTGCGAAATCGTCCCGGCCATCGACGGGGAACAGTCCAATATCTCCCGGCACATTTCCGTGATGCACAAAAACAACCTGGTGGCCACGCGGAAGGACGGGGTCCGGGTTATGGCCAGTGTGGGGGATCCGTTGATTTTCGAGATTTTGGACAGGGTCAGCCAGATTCTGCGAAATCGGATGAAAGAAGAACAAAGGTTGTTTTTAAGCCTATCCCCCTGGGGAAAGATTCGCCATTGGCGACATTAAAGAAAGGAGATTTGCTCATGAAGGAATTGAAAGACACTTTGAGACGGCCTTAAAGTTTCATGGCCACAAATGTCCAGCTATGCCCATGGGGTTAAGGGCGGGCTTGGCGGCGATGAAGGCCCTTGGTGTGGAGAGGGCGAAGGACAAGGAACTGGTGGTTGAATCCGAGACGGGAGAAGGCCATGCGGCCGGCTGCTTTGTGGACGGCGTTATGACCGCAACGGGCGGCTGCTCTGCATCCCCTGTGCGGAAAAAGAGAGATAAAGGCTGGCCAAAGATATTTGAAATTTTCCCTCTCACCCTTCTCTCTCCTCCGAAATGGGGGAGAGGGCGGGGTGATGGGGAGGTGTTAGGAGAAAGTTATCAGACTTGAAAGTGTAAAAATATAAGGGAAGGAACAGATGAAAGATCGATATTCATTTTTGCTCGTTCTCGGCGCCTTTCTGGCTGCTTACTATATCCCCTGGTCGAGCCCTTTAATCCGACAGTCCGGTTTAGAGGCGTTTCTGATGCTCCAGGAATATGCGCAGGAGCATGTGCTCACCTGTCTGATCCCCGCGCTGTTCATTGCCGGGGCCATTGCTGTGTTTGTCTCCCAGGCGGCGGTGATCAAATATTTCGGAGCGGGGGCCCGGAAGATTCTGTCTTACAGCGTGGCGTCGATTTCCGGGACCGTTCTGGCGGTTTGTTCCTGCACGGTCCTTCCTCTGTTCGCCGGGATTTACATGAGAGGGGGGGGAATCGGCCCGGCCACTTCTTTTCTCTATTCGGGGCCGGCCATCAACGTGCTGGCCATTGTCCTGACGGCAAGAGTTTTGGGGTGGAAACTGGGGCTGGCGCGGGCGATTGGCGCCGTCGGGTTCGCCTTTATCATCGGGCTCCTCATGCACTTCATTTACCTAAAGGAAGAAAAAGCCCGGGGGGCCAACAATCTTTTCCTGCCCGAGGAGGAAGCGAAGGCTCGTCCTCTCTGGAAAGAGACAATGTATATGGCCACGCTGGTAGCCATCCTCATTTTCGCCGCCTGGGGCAAACCGGCACAACCCGTGGGATTCTGGATGGGGGTTTGGGAGGTGAAATGGTATATCACGGCTGCCCTCCTCGCACTCTTGGCCCTGGAACTCTGGTTATGGTTCAACAAGGAGGAGGTTAACAGTTGGGGACAATCTACCTGGGGATTTGCCAAGCAGATTCTTCCCCTGCTCTTTGGAGGTGTCCTGGTGGCCGGATTCCTCCTGGGGCGTCCGGGGCATGAAGCCCTGATACCGGAAAGGTGGATCCAATCCTTGGTGGGGGGGAATTCCCTCCGGGCCAATTTCTTTGCCGCCTTTGCCGGAGCCTTGATGTATTTTGCCACCTTGACGGAAGTCCCCATCCTTCAGGGATTGATCGGCTCGGGCATGGGACAGGGGCCGGCCCTCGCTTTGCTCCTGGCCGGTCCTGCCCTGAGCCTGCCCAGCATGCTGGTCATCCGCAGCGTGATCGGGACCCGAAAAATGCTCGTGTATTCGAGCCTGGTGGTGATTCTTTCCACGACCGCCGGAATGATTTATGGCGCCTGGCTGGCATGATCTTCTCGGGCCTGAGAATCCCCGCCAATTTCCAGTGGATGCTCGGAAGGATTGGGGGGGAAGAAAAGAAAATTCCTTGACTTCCTGTAACTGAAGTTATATGATTAATTAATCATAATTACATGGAGGTCCGATGGAAAAAAAGGTGCTTGAATTAAAAGCCGAGGTCTTAAAAGCCTTGGCCCAGCCCACCCGCCTTCAGATTTTAGAATGTTTGCGGGGAGGGGAGAAGTGCATTTGCGAGATCATTCCCGCCATCGGGGGGGAGCAGTCTAATATTTCCCGCCACATCTCCCTCATGCAGAAGAGCCATCTGGTCACCACCCGCAAGGACGGGGTAAAAGTGATGGTCAAGGTGAGCGACCCGAAAATCTTCCATATCCTGGACCAGGTGAGCGTTCTCTTAAAAAGCCGGATGAGCGAGCATCATCAGCTTCTCCGGTCTCTCTGATTGAAACCACAGCTCGGGGGAAAGCATGCCTTTTGCAGACCCCCAAATATGTCAAGGGCAGGATATCTTGCCTTGATTCGGCAAGGTTAATGTCTTCCAAGCGAGGTGAAGCATATGAAGAAGATCGAAGTATTGGGAATGGGGTGACCCAAATGCAACCAGCTCGAGGAGCGAGCTAAGGAAGCCGTGAAGGAACTGGGCATTGAGGCGGAAGTCGTGAAGGTCAAGGATATCAAAGCGATCAGCAACTATGGGGTGATGTTTACCCCCGCGCTGGTAGTGGATGGAACCGTTAAGGTGGCGGGGAAGCTTCCCAGCGTGGAAGAGATAAAAAAATGGATTCAATAAGGAGTCGCACTTAAAGACTGGATAAAATTTCACGGGCATTTTTGGGTGGGCGATTTGAAGGTGCCATGGACTGGACCAAGAGAAGCTTAAAGGAGAAGACATACGTGAGGGTTCGCCGAATGTCTGCTCTGATTGGATGGATTCTTTTACTGGCTCTGACCGCCGGAACGTCTTCAGCCGGCGCCCCATCTCCGGATTTTAGCAAGGTGCCCGCCAAGGGCATGGTCACGATGATCGACCTGGGCGCCACCCAATGCATTCCTTGCAAGATGATGGCGCCGATCATGGAAAAGATGGAAAAGGTGTACCAGGGCAAAGCCGCCATCGTATTCATCGATGTGTGGAAAAACCGGGGACAGGCCGGACGCTTCGGCATATCCGCCATTCCCACTCAGATTTTTTTTGACCCGAAGGGCAAAGAGGTTTATCGCCACGTCGGATTCATGAGTGAAAAGGCGATCGTCGCCCAACTGAAGAAGATGGGCGTGGATTAGAGAGAGAAAGGACGAATGCTGGACACCTTTATTTTAACCGTTAATGGATGGATCGCCGGCGGGTCTACCATTGCCGCCGCGGGATGCTTCTTATGGGGGATGGTCAGCGTCCTATTCAGCCCGTGCCACTTGGCTTCGATACCCTTAATCGTTGCTTATGTCGGCGGCCAGCAGCGGGCCATTGCCCCCAAACAAGCCGGCCTTTACGCCGCCGCGTTTACGGCCGGCCTCTTTATCACCATCGCCCTGGTGGGGATCGTTTGCGCCATGTTGGGCCGCATCCTGGGAGACGTGGGACCCTACTGGCAGGTTTTGATCGGCGGCGCTCTGATTTGGGTGGCCCTGGGGATGCTCGGCGTGGAAAAGTGCCAAATGTCGGGTGGCTTGCTCTACCGCTTAAATCTCCGGGGGGTGTTCGGCGCTTTTGGGCTGGGGTTGGCGTACGGCGTGCTGTCCGGGTCGTGCACCTTTGGATTCATTGCGCCGATTCTGGCCATCATAACGGTGCAGCAAAAAATTACGACGGGCATTCTTTTCATCCTGCTTTTCGCCGCCGGCCATTGCCTGCCGATCATGGTGGCGGGCAGTTCCACCGCGGCGGTTCGAAAGGTGATGGAAAACAGCACCTGGCAAGGGGCGGGCAACTGGTTTCGGAAAGGGGCCGGGGTCATGATCTGCCTCCTGGGGGTCTATTTCATCATAAGCCCCTTTATCGGGACATAATTTTTGAGAGGTGATTTAGGAGTTGGATAGATTAAGGAATGAATCAAATGAGGATGAGTGAAATGATCTGCCATGAATCGGGGCTCCGGAAAACCTTCGGCACCCCCAGAGAGAAAGACTTGCTTTAAAAGCAGAAGGAGGGATGTTCAATTGGGCAACGATTTTCTGGAAGTGACCCATGACAAATTCGTCTTCCGGGTAAGGAAGGATTATCTCTATCATCCCGAAGAGTGTTGGGCGAAAGAAGAGAATGGCCTGATTATCATCGGCGTCACCGACTTTTTACAGAAGACGGTTGGCGATGTGGCTTTCCTGGAGCTTCCAGAAGCCGGAGCGGAATTGGCCCGGGAGGGGGAAGCCGGAACCATGGAAACCATCAAAACCTCGGTCATGCTGATCTCTCCAGTTGGGGGGATCATTAAGGAAGTCAACGGGGGACTCGACGAGAATCCCCAGTTGATCAATACCGACCCGTACGGGGAAGGGTGGCTCTTCAAGATAGTGCCCGGGGACTGGGAAGGGGATAAAAAATTTCTCCTGGATGCCCAAACCTATTTCCCTAAAATGGAAGCGAAAATTAGAGAAGAAATGGCCAAAAAATAAACCGGAAGGAACATATATGAGAAAAAAAGTGGTTCTCCTGCCCTGCAGTGGAATTGGAAAGGCGTATGGAGAAATGGGACGGCAGGCCATCTATGAACTGATAGAAGATTTCGGCACCGAGGAGGTTACGACCACTTGCCTGGCCCGCCTGATGATCGAGGACCCCGATACCAAAGATCTGGTGCAGGGCAACACGGTGATCACGGTAGACGGGTGCGCCAAAGACTGTGCCCGGAAGAACGTAGAATTCACGGGTAAAGCAGTAGATCGCGCTCTGCGGGTGATCGATATCTTCAAAGACAATCGCGCTTTAAAACCCGAGGGGATCCTGAAACTGGGTGAACCGGGGTTCAAACTGGTCCATATGCTGGCCCAAAAACTCAAGGAAGAAGTTGAGCAGGCGAGGGGAAAGGGGAAGGGAGATGCTTGACCAATTTAAACAGGTGAAGGTGGGCGTTATCCCCTGCAACGGGGAAGAGATCTGTGAGGGTACGCTGACCCGCTTTGCCTGCCGGAAAGTACTGGATTTGCTGCGCCCTCATGACACCGTGACCCTATGTCTCCCCTTGTTTATTTCCGGCGACAAAGGAGAGCAGAATTTTGCCAAGACTTTTCCCACGATCACCGTGGATGGGTGTGAAAAACGGTGCAGCCAGAAGAGCACAGAGAGGCTGAGCGGGCGTCCACGGCACGCGATCGTGGTATCTGAATTGTTGAAAGAAAGAAGCCTTCAGCCACCCCGATCCAGACGCACCCTGGAGGAGAAAGACCAGGCGGCCATAGACCTGGTAGCAGAAGAAATAGCCAAAAAAGTCGACGAAATCTTGAAGAATGGGTAAGGAGCGGGAGATGCCGGTTTATACCAATAAAGTGATCTGGAAGAGGGAACATCTCGGGTATACCTATTGCGGGAACGGCACCGAGATGAATTTTTCCGCCCCCCCGTCCCTCTACGGCCATCCCAACATGATGACCCCTGAGGACGCCTATCTGATGGCGGTAAACACATGCATCCACATGATGGTGCTCTGGGCGATGAAGCGTTTCAAGGTGGAGCTGGTCTCATTTGAGTGTTCGGCAGAAGGAGAAGTGGAAGAGCACATCGATAGAACTTCCTGGTTTAAAAAGATCGTTTTACAGCCCCAGATCACGGTTCGGGATGGTTCTGAAGGGGCAGTGAAAAGGGCCATCCAAATGGCCAGGAAATATTCGACCATTGCCGAGTCAGTGAAAAGCGAGATCCTCATCGAACCGGATATTAGAATTGTCAAATGAATCAGAAAGAGAAATACTCCAGGGATGAGCGAGGGAACATGGCATACGGTGATAGCGGGCCTGCCAGAAACACTGCTAGGATGAGAAGCTATAGGATGACGCATATCCTGCCCTGCCTGGCCGATGCGGACAAGATCAGGGCGATTGGTACTATGTTCCCAATTGATCGTAAAACCGGATGTTATCCTTCAAGCAGCTTTTTCATGGAGAAGTTAAATTGAAAGATTACTATGCAATATTGGGGGTGAAAAAAGGTGCTTCGCTTAAGGAAATTAAGAAGGCCTACAAAGAAATGGTCAAAAGGTGGCATCCCGATTTTCATCCAAATGACCCCGACGGCCTGAAACAGATAAAGGATATCAATGAGGCTTATGAGGTTTTGGCAAATTCAAAAAAGAGGCAGAGTTATCATAAGCGGGTGAGGGAAGATGAAATGGATTATTACAGACGGATGGCCTATACAATTCATGAGGAACATCCTTTTTTCGCCTATTTTCTGAGATTTAGGGATAGGTCTGGGATGGAAGAGAGGATGGAAAAGAATTCTAAGAAAAATAAAAGATGAATGGCTTTAATGAACGGGGAGAGTTTTATGAAAAGAGTTCTTTTTATTTGTACGAGAAATAGCTCCCGCAGCCAGATGGCCGAAGCCCTGGTCAACCATGATTTGGCGGGGAAATATGAGGCCTTTTCCGCCGGCACCGAGCCGTCCTCGGTGAACCCCCTGGCGATTGCCGTGATGAAGGAATTGGGCATTGATATTTTCCACAAGCGATCCAAAGGGCTGGAGGAATTTGCCGGCCAGGAATTTGATTATGTCATTACTCTCTGCAGCCAGGCTGATGAAGCCTGTCCGGTTTTTTTCGGCGGGACGAAAAAAATTCATATGGGCTTTCCAGACCCAACGGCATCGAATGGGGGCGAAAGGATTGAAACCTTTCGAGAGATAAGGGATCAAATCCGGGAGCGGATTGTGGGGTTTTTGTCGGCTGAATTTTATTCTGATCGATCCGGAAGGGGAAAGTGAGTTGGATTCAGTTATCGAGGAAATTGACAGGAAAGAACCGAGGGGCGGCTGGCGAGGGGAAATTGATCCTGACGGACGGTTGATCTTTCCTCCGGAGCTCGCCCGCCGCTATGGGCTAAAACCGGGATCGAAAGTGCGTATGGAAGAAACCATGGTCGGCTTGCGCATGCGACACCCGGTTACCCATCTCGCCAAGGTTTATATTGAGCCCACCAATTGCTGCAACCTGGAATGTCGGACCTGTATTCGAAATAGCTGGGACGAACCCATGGGGAAGATGAGTCGGCAAACTTTTAGGCGCATTTTAAAGGGATTGCGCGTTAGCCCTCCCGGTCTTTCCGTTTTTTTCGGTGGGTTCGGCGAACCGTTGTCCCATCCGGACATTATCTCCATGATCACCCAGGTTAAGTCTCGGGGAGCCTATGTAGAAATGATCACCAACGGGACCTTGCTGACCCGGGAAATATCCCGGCAGTTGATTCAGTCCGGGCTGGATATGCTGTGGGTCTCCATCGACGGGGCGACTCCCGAGAGCTATGCCGACGTCCGCCTGGGCGCTACCTTGCCGGAGGTGACGGCCAATCTTACAGCCTTTCGGGAAGAGCGGTGGAATGTGCAAAAGGGAACGCCGGAACTCGGGTTTGTATTCGTGGCCATGAAACGCAATATTCAAGATCTGCCGGCGGTCATGCGCATGGGTTATTACCTGGGAGTGAAGCGCTTCCTGGTTACGAATGTTCTGGCGTACAGCAGGGAGATGAGCAAGGAGATCTTATATGAAGGCATTGTGACCCAGGGAACCCTTCGAGGTTCCCTAAAGAACGCATCCCTCGAATTGCCCAAAATGGATTTGAATGAACTCACGCGGGAGGCGCTCTATTCGACGATTCGAGGCGGGCAGTCCACGAGCTATGCCGATATTCATTTTGATGAAGGGACGGATTTCTGCCCCTTCATAGAAAGCGGGTCCACGGTAATCACCTGGGAAGGAAACGTCAGCCCCTGCATGGCATTGCTCCGCAATCATGTCAGCTATTTTGACGGGCGCGAACGGTTTTCCCGGCGATATGTCGTTGGCAATGTCACCGACCGGAACCTGCAGGACCTCTGGAACGACCCCGATTACCTCGCCTTCCGGGAACGGGTCCAGACCTTTGACTTTTCTTTTTGCACCGCATGCGGAGGCTGCGAACTTTCGGAGGCGAACGAGGAGGACTGCTTCGGGAATACCTTCCCGACATGCGGAGGATGCCTTTGGGCTCAGGGGGTAATCCGCTGCCCATGACTTTTCAAAACGCTTAGCGCATGGGGCATAACACGAAGAGTTCAGAGCTCGGAATACAAAGCGCAAAATGAAGTTACAGGTTTCGTGTTGCAAGGTTAAAGTCAAGAATAAAAAGGTGAGAGCCGAAAGCTGATCGCTGAAAGCTAAAGAAACTTTAGCATTTGATTTAATTCATACGGGCATTTCAATTTATTTTGAGGAGGAAATTCCATGGAAGATAAGGCTACGGTGAAGAAGCTTTCCTTTCTGGATCGGTTTTTAACCCTTTGGATCTTTCTGGCCATGTTTGTCGGCGTAGGATGGGGATATCTTTTCCCTGGAGTTGTGAATTTTTGGAATCAGTTTCAGGTAGGAACCACCAACATTCCTATCGCTATCGGGCTTATCCTGATGATGTATCCGCCCCTGGCCAAAGTTAGATACGAGCAGTTGGGACAGGTGTTTCGAAATTACAAAGTCTTGTTTCTCTCGTTGATTCAGAACTGGATCATCGGCCCCATTCTCATGTTCCTGCTGGCGATCTCTTTCCTTGCCGGGTACCAGGAATACATGGTGGGTCTCATTTTAATTGGCTTGGCCAGATGCATTGCCATGGTCATCGTATGGAATGACCTGGCGGCAGGAGATCGGGAGTACTGCGCCGGTCTGGTGGCCTTCAACTCCATCTTTCAGGTCCTGTTTTTCTCGATCTATGCCTACATTTTCATTACGGTCCTGCCCCCGTGGATCGGACTGAAAGGAATGGCAGTAAAAATCACCATCGGCCAGATTGCCGAGAGCGTGTTCATTTATCTCGGTATCCCTTTCCTTGCTGGCCTCTTCTCCCGGATCATCGGCCTGAAAACCAAAGGCCGGGAATGGTATGAACAAAAATACATTCCCAAGATCAGCCCCATAACACTGATCGCCCTCCTCTTCACCATCCTGGTCATGTTCTCTCTCAAGGGAGAGTTTATTGTCCGTCTGCCCATGGATGTAGTCCGGATTGCCATACCTTTATTTATATATTTCGTGCTCATGTTCTTCGTTTCTTTCTTCCTATCCATGAAGGCAGGAGCCACCTACGAACAGTCCGCGACCTTAAGTTTTACGGCTGCCTCCAACAACTTCGAGTTGGCCATTGCGGTTGCGGTTGCGGTTTTCGGGATCAATTCCGGGCAGGCCTTTGCAGCGGTCATTGGCCCCCTGCTGGAAGTCCCGGTATTAATCAGCCTGGTAAACGTGGCCCTTTGGTTCAAAAGGAGATTTTTTCCTTTCGCCGTAGAGACACCCACGGGTGTTTGCCATTTAACTTGCAAACCCTGATAGGTTTAAAAAAAGGCCGGAATCGATCTTCGATTGGTTCCGGCTCCTTCTTTTGCCAGCTCCTTTCCGTTTACACAAGGGGGGACCTTTGTCCCTTGGAGGAGATTATGTTATGAGCAAGCCTAAAATCCTGTTCCTTTGTACGACGAATTCCGCCCGGAGCCAAATGGCCGAAGCTTTTCTGAAGAAATACGGAGGAGAAAAATTCGAGGCCTGCAGCGCGGGATTCGAGCCGAAAGCGATCCATCCCTATACGGAGCTGGTCATGCAAGAAATAGGGATTCCTCTGACTGAACAGTATGCAAAAAGCTTCCGGGAGTATATGGGGAAAGTTCATTTCGCTTATCTGATCACGGTGTGCGCTGAAGCAGAGAAGAAATGCCCGACAACTTTTCCGGGGGTTGGGCAAAGGCTCCGCTGGTCCTTCGAGGATCCGGCGGCTTTTGAAGGATCGCATAATGAAAAGATAGCGAAATTTCGCGAGGTGAGGGATAAGATCGAACAAAAAATAAAGGAATGGCTGGAAAATCAATAGAGGGGGGAAAGAATGAAACGGGTCCTCTTCATCTGCACCAGAAACAGTGCCCGCAGCCAGAAGGTGAGTATCTTGAGATCAGTGCTTTGGGTTTCCATGGAACTTTGGAAGCGAGTCACCAATCGGTCCTTCCGAGTGGCGCCTCTCTTCTTGGTCCTCCTACTTTTGGTGATTTTTCCGGTCAGTCCAAGGGCGGAGGGCAAGGAGGCGACGATACTTCTGCTCCACACTAATAATGTAACCGGGCATTTTTATCCATGTCCCACCTGAGGTGACCACATACTGGGCGGTCTGGCCCGGCGGGTTGCCTATGTGGAGAAGATACGAAATGAAAGGCAGTCAATCCTGGTTGTTGATTCGGGGGACCTCTTTTTTGACCATTGGGTCAATATGGACCCAGAGCGGGCGCTGAAAAAAGCCCGGCTGATCGGCCGGGCCTACCGGCGCATGGGTGCTTCGGCCGTCAACGTGGGCGATCTGGACTTAGTCCGGGGGGTGGATTTTCTCCGGAGCGAATTTTCTCAGGGTCTTCCGCTGATCTCAGCTAACTTGCTCGACCCTTCGACTAAGTCTCCCATTTTTCCACCTTTTGTGATCCGGGAAATTTCGGGAATGCGTGTAGCCTTCTTGGGACTCCTCCCCCCGGAATCCGGGCCGGCAATCAGTGCCGCCATCCGGAAAGCCAACGAAGGAAAAATTTTGATCCGAGATCCCGTAGAAGCTGGGCGGGAAACTCTCCAGAAGCTGCGGGGGCAAGCAGACCTGGTTATCCTGCTTTCTGACCTGGGCCTTTCCAGGGACCAGATCGTGGCCGGGACAATCCCCAGCATCCATTTCATCCTGGGGGGGCATGAAGGGCGCCTCGTTGTCCACCCGACTCTACAAGGGGGAGCCTACCTTATGCAATCGTCTGCGAAGGGAATGTACGTGGGAAAGCTCCAGCTCGCCGTTAAGAACCCCGCTTTTCCTTTTGAGGACAAAGAAAAAGGCGAAACGATACAGGCAGAGATGCGCAACATTGAACGTCATCTCCAGGCCCTGCGGGGGCAGCGGGAGCGTCAACCCAGCAAGGAAATCGACCAAGGAATCGAGCTGTGGAATCAGCGAAAGGAAAAGCTCCAGGAGAAGCTTGCCTCCTCCTCCAGTGAGTCTCCCATCAA
>Ga0315282_10013493_pt1 | contig 12315 bp, 6 predicted proteins | sample YL17G07_20_MG_FD_203693 | JGI IMG/M metagenome (GOLD analysis project Ga0315282, IMG submission 203693) | Sediment microbial communities from Yellowstone Lake, YNP, Wyoming, USA - YL17G07_20 | ecosystem: Environmental > Aquatic > Freshwater > Lake > Sediment | place: USA: Wyoming | collected... | reverse complement strand
TTGTCCTGGATGAACTGGCGGCGGGGCTCGACGGCGTCGCCCATCAGGACGGTAAAAATCGAATCCGCTTCCACCTGGTCCTCGACCCGCACCTGCAGCAGAGTGCGTTGCTCGGCGTCCATGGTAGTTTCCCAGAGCTGGGTAGGATTCATTTCGCCCAGCCCCTTGAAGCGTTGCACGGTGAACGCCTTCTTGCCGATGGCCATCAGGTGCTCCAGGAGTTCCCGGCGATCCTCGAGGGTGAGCTGGCTGCCGTTCGTGGAGATGACGAAGGGGGGCTTGTCGTAGGTGCGCACGCGCCGGTGCAGGTCGAGCAGCCGCTTGTAGTCCGCGCTCGACACCAGCTCCCAGTCGATGGTCCGCTCGCCCAAGGTCTCGCTGGAACAGGTCAGGGTGTAGAGATTGTGCTCTTCGTCGAGCTGGAGGGCAGTCTTGAAGCCCTCCGCCTTCAGCTCCTTGGCTACTAGCTCGAGCCTGGCCTTGTCCTCCAACTCCATTTTCTTGCCCAACTCGGCCTTCAGCATGGCGTTGGTGAGGCGCGCGTCGCCGATCCGCTTCTCCAGCTTGTCGAAGATCTCAAGGTACTCGGCCAGGGCCATAAGGAAATTGGTCAACTCACCGCCCTGGAGCCGGACCTTCTTGGCCCCGTCGCCAATTTCCACCGCGTGATCTTCCGTGGCCCGCCGCATCACCTCCCGCCGGAATTCCTTTTCATCCCGGATGTACCGCAGGCTCCTGCCCTTCTTGAGGAGATAAAGCGGCGGCTGGGCGATAAAGACGTGTCCGCGCTCGACTAACTCGGGCATCTGGCGGTAGAAGAAAGTGAGCAGCAGCGTGCGGATGTGGGAGCCGTCCACGTCGGCGTCGGTCATGATGATGATCTTCCCGTAGCGCAGCCGGGCGATGTCGAAGTCATCTTTGCCGATGCCTGTGCCGAGCGCCGTGATGAGGGCGCGGATCTCCTCGTGGGAAAGCATCTTGTCCGGGCGCGCCTTCTCCACGTTCAGGATCTTGCCCCGCAACGGCAGGATGGCTTGGTAGCGCCGGTCGCGCCCTTGCTTCGCGGAGCCGCCGGCGGAATCGCCCTCCACCAGGAACAGTTCGCAACGTTCAGGATCTTTCTCCTGGCAGTCGGCTAGCTTGCCCGGCAAGCCGCCGGAATCCAGCGCCCCTTTCCGGCGGGTCAGTTCCCGAGCCTTGCGCGCGGCCTCGCGGGCGCGGGCGGCATCGATGGCCTTGCCGCAAATCTTGCGTCCCACGGTGGGATTCTTCTCGAAATGCTCCATCAACTTCTCGTACACGAAGCTGGCCACGGTGCTCTGGATGTCGCTGTTGAGCTTGCCCTTGGTCTGCCCTTCAAACTGCGGCTGCGGCAGCTTGACGCTGATGACCGCCACCAGCCCTTCGCGCACGTCCTCGCCCTGGAGGTTTTCTTTGACGTCTTTGAAGAGACCCTGGTTTTGCCCGAACTGGTTGATGGCGCGCGTCAGTGCCGAGCGGAAGCCGGAAAGATGCGTGCCGCCGTCCACCGTGTTGATGCTGTTGGCGAAGGAAAACACCGTCTCCGCGTAGGCATCGTTATACTGGAGAGCGAATTCCATGTGGACATCTTCGCGGTCCGACTCGCCATAGATCGGTTGGGAGTGCAGCACGTCCTTGTTCTTGTTGAGGTGCTTGATGAACTCTGCGATGCCGCCCGTGTAATGAAATTCCGCCTGCTTGTTGCTCCGCTCGTCTTTGAGGCGGATGGTGAGGCCCTTGTTCAGGAACGACAACTCGCGGAGGCGCTGCGCGAGTGTATCGTAGTTGAACTCGATGGAATCCAAGACCTCGGCGTCCGGGCGGAAGGTGACCTTGGTTCCCCGCCGGCTAGTCTTGCCGGCGCGCTTCAGGTCGGCGAGTGGCTTGCCCCGTTCGTAGGATTGCTCCCAGGTATAACCGTCCCGCCAGATCTCAAGGTCGAGCCACTCCGACAGCGCGTTGACGACCGAGACCCCGACTCCGTGCAAGCCCCCGGAGACCTTGTAGCTGATGGCGTCGAACTTGCCGCCGGCATGGAGCACCGTCATCACGACCTCGGCGGCCGAGCGGCCCTCGTCTTTGTGCAAATCGACCGGGATTCCACGTCCGTTGTCAACAACGGTCACCGAATTGTCGGTGTGGACGGTAACATCCACGCGGTCGCAGAAGCCCGCCAGCGCCTCGTCCACCGCGTTGTCCACCACTTCCCATACCAGATGGTGGAGGCCCATCTGGCCGGTGGAGCCGATGTACATCGCCGGCCGCTTGCGAACCGCTTCGAGGTCTCCCAGGACTTTGATGCTCGCGGCATCGTAGGCTTCACTCGAACTGTTGTTCGCTGGCTTTGGCTTCGCCACGCGCACTCCTGCCTTCCTTGCTGGCCCGCCCTTACACAAAAATACCGACAGAGAAGCAACTTCCCCGTCGGCCTAAGGTTTGCCCGAAAACCCCAATCCTGATTCGTGTTCTCAGAACTTTCACCCCTCGACCGCCTGTGTTGCTAACTTCTCACTTGCCCCAGCGCGTCAGGGGCTACTGTTGACCGCAAACATGCTGTCTAAATGCGCATGGGCATCACTACATAGCGATAGCGGTAGGCTTCCTCATCGCTCGGACGGAGTTGGCCAGCGCTCTGCTCATCCTTCAACTCCAAGCGAATCTTCCCGCCCTCGCCTACGACGTTCAGAAAGTCAAGCAAGTACTGGTAATTGAATCCGATCTGCACTGCGTCGCCTTGGTATTGCGCGTCCACAATTTCGTGCGCCTCTCCGTATTCCCCACTTGAGCAGAAAACCTCCAGGCGGTCTTTATCGACCTGAATCCGCATGGCCCGTGAGCGCTCGTCCGCCAAGAGCGCAACCCGGCGGATAGCCGCCGTGACTAGATCTTTATCCAGCTCGACGATCCGATTGTTCTCTCGCGGCAAGACGGCCTCGTAGTTAGGAAATTGTCCGGTCAACATGCGGGAGATCAGCACTCGCTCGCCCACCGAAAAAAAGAGATGGCTCTCATCTTTGGCAAATTGCACCGGTGTTTCCTCGTCACTATCGGCCAGTAACCGCTCGAGTTCACTCATGGCCTTCTTCGGAATTAGGGCGCGTAGTTCATTGGAAATGCCTGGTACTTTTGTGTCGCGTTCCACTAAGGCGAGTCGATGCCCGTCGGTTGCGACCATGGAGACGCTATCAGGCTTGAGCAGTAGAAGAGCTCCGTTTAGCGTGTAACGCGACTCTTCACTCGAGATGGCAAAAATCGTCCTCCGGATCAGCGCCGTCAGGACGCTCGCGGGAATTGTTGCCAACGGTTTGGGGATGACTGGAAGGACCGGGAAATTGTCCTTAGCCATTCCCACTAACTTAAACGAAGAACGTTCGCAGGTAAGCTGCACCCAATGGTTCTCAAGGATCTTGAACCTGACCTCTGACTCCGGCAACGACCGCACGATCTCCAGAAGTCGCTTGGCGGGAACGGTTCCTGCGCCTTCCTTTTTTACCTTCGCAAGGCAGGTACAACGTACCCCTAACTCCAGGTCGGTGGCACTCATCCGCACGCCTGAACCTTCGAATTCGAGAAGTAAGTTAGAAAGAATGGGAATGGTTGTCTTTTTTTCGACAACCCCCTGAGTTAGGTTGAGTTCCTTGAGGAGGTCTGATTTCTTTGCGGAGAATTCCATAAAGTTAAGTCCCTTTATATAGTATTTTAGCAGTAGAGCCTGTGTATTTGTGTAAAAAATTCAAAAGTCTTAGGAGAGAGAGGTTTGGAAGCTGCGCCGCTCGGAACAAGACAACACCCCCTGTGAGTTCTTGTGAAAAACTCAGCTTAGCCGCGCAATCCACGAATCCTCCAACACACAAAGCCGTCGAGAATAGGCGAACTCTAGCCCAAGCTATCACTCAGCTTGTTGATAAGTCTGTTTAAATCACGGTCAGTTTTGCGCAGTTCAGCGATCTTGCTGATGGAGTGCAGCACGGTTGTGTGGTGCTTTCCGCCAAACTCCCTGCCGATCTGGGGCAGGGACGCTGGCGTTAGCTCCTTGGCAAGGTACATAGCGATTTGCCGCGGGTAGGTGACCACTCGGCTGTTATTCTTGGCCTTGAGCTGCGAAAGGCTCAGACCGAATTCCTGGCACACCACTCTTTGGATGTTCTCGATGGAGACGCGCCGCTGGTCCAAGTCCACAAGGTTTTTCAGGTGGTGTTGGGCCGTGGGCAGCGTGATCTCATCTCCAGTCAGTGAGGAATACGCCACCAAGCGGGTGAGCGCACCCTCGAGATCACGGATGCTCGACTTGATGTTCGCGGCGATGAAAAACGCGACGTTATCAGGGAGGGTGACGCCCTGAGCCTCAGCCTTCCTTGCCAGGATGGCCAATTTAGTCTCAAGATCAGGCGCCTGAAGGTCGGCGGTTAACCCCCACGCAAACCTCGAACGCAAGCGTTCCTCTAATCCGGGAATCTCCTTGGGCGGGCAGTCACTGGAGATGACCACCTGCTTCTGCGCCTCGTAGAGAGTGTTGAAGGTATGGAAGAACTCTTCCTGGGTACGTTCCTTGCCCGCCAGGAACTCGATATCATCCATGAGTAGGATATCAACGTTGCGATATTTGTCCCGGAACGACACCATGCGGTCGTAGCGCAGCGAGTTAATGACCTCGTTGGTGAACCGCTCGGAGGAGACGTAGGCTAACCGCATTTCCTTCCAGTTCTTCTTGATGAGGTGGCCCACGGCCTGCATCAAGTGAGTCTTGCCGAGGCCCACACCCCCGTAAAGGAAGAGGGGATTGTAGCGCTTGGAGGGTGCCTCGGCCACGGCACGGGCTGCAGCGTGGGCGAACTGGTTGCAGGACCCCACCACGAAGGTCTCAAACGTGTAGCGGGGATTGAGTTGGTGCTCCACGGAGTCGAAATCCAGCTTTCCCTGCACGGCCCTGGGCTCGCCATTCTCAGGCGTTTTCCGCTCGACGCTCTCCTCGAACACATAGGAGACCTGCTGAAACTCGAGTCCCAGGCTGCCCAGGGCCTCGTGGATCAGGCCCCCGTAATGCTCCTGGATCCACTCCTCGAACTCCCGGTTGGGCACACGAACCACCAGCGTGTCGTTGGCGGCGTGGCTGAAGCGCGTGGGGCGCAGCCAGGTCTGGTAACTCTGGGGGTTGACTTTCGCCTTGAGAAAATTCAGGACTTCTTGCCAGGCGTTCATAGGCTCCCGACAGCGGAGAAGATTCTGAGTGTGCCGACCGGCTCTGAGCGTTCCTTCGCTCGCCTGGAGAAGCTGGTTCCGAGACCCGCCGCTATGGGCCCCGAACGCGCGCGACCTGTTTCTTGAGCTTTCTCCGTTCTATTGGTGATGAATCGTACCGAAGAGGGCGACCGACCGAGCCATAGATTCTCGCGCGAAACGTGTACTATACCACAAAAAAAAAATCAATCCAATTGTTGCCCCTGCTCTCGGCGCAGGCCATAAGCTCCACCACCCGCACGGCGGTTACCTTACGAGCTTTCCAGCAGCCGCGCCATCTCGTCGCGCGCCGGAACGCGAAGCGGGCGTGCCTTGGCCGCTCCCTCCTCCAGCAGTTGGATGCCCTCGGCTTCCGGGCGAACCTCCCCCACGATGGCGGCGGCAATGCTGTGGTGAGCAAAGGCGTGGAGAACCTTGCCCGCGGTTCGCGCGCTCACGACCAGGAGCAGCGTGCCCGAGGCGATGAGCGCGAAGGGATCAAACCGGAGGACTCGGCTGAAGGCGCGCGTTTCCGGCAACACCGGGACACGGGCTTTCCATACACGCAGCCCGACGCCGCCGGCGCGGGCCAACTCGTACAGGCCGGAGAGGAGTCCGCCTTCGGTGGGATCGTGCATGGCGTGGACCTCTCCGTACCGCACGGCCAGCAAGGCCTCCTGTACCACGCTGATGCCAGGACGAAAGAGCAGGCGCTGAGCGCGCCGCACCATGCTCTTTCCGACTCTGCGCTCGAGCAGCGAGGCTTTTGCCCGCCCCAGGATGGCCGTCCCTTCCAGCGCTATCCCCTTGGTGAGCAGGATGAGGTCTCCGGGCCGCTGGCTTTCCTTCCTCACGAGTTTCGATTTCTCGACCTCGCCCAACATCTGCCCCACCACAATGGGCCGGCTGAGACCGGCGGTGATCTCCGTATGTCCGCCACAGAGCGTGATGCCGAGGGCGCGGCAAGCGCGCAGCGTGTCCTCGAAGATGCTTCGCGCCAGCGCCGTGGTCGTTCTGGTTTCAGGCAGCAAAAGCGTGGCTAGGAACCAGCGCGGACGCGCGCCGAGCGTCGCGATGTCGTTGGCGTTGACATTGACGGCGTACCAGCCGATGCGCTCGGCAGTGAAGGTGATCGGGTCGGTCTTGACAGCCAGGTATTTTGGCCCCAGGTCGATCACCGCGGCGTCTTCGCCCAAGCGCGGCCCGACAATGACGCCGGAGCTTTTCGGGATCGGGCAGCGCGCCAGAAGCGCCTCCAGCACGCGCGGGGGCAGCTTACCCACTGGAAATCGAACGGGCATCGCCATAGCGCCCGAAGTATAATCCCGTTTGCGTCCCGCAGGGGCGGGTCCGAGACCCGCCCCTGTGTCTGCCGCGAAAGGGTGGCTGTATGGGCAGGGTTCTCGGGGTCATCCCCGCCAGATTGGAATCCACGCGCTTGCCGCGTAAGCCGCTGCGGCTGATTTGTGGCCAACCGATGATCGCCTGGGTCTATGGGCGCGCACGGCAGGCGCGGTGTCTGGACGCGCTTGTAGTGGCCACCGACTCCGAGGAGATTGCCGCTTACTGCCGCGGGAACCAGATTCCCGTCGCCATGACCTCTTCTCGGCACCGCTCGGGAACCGACCGTGTGGTTGAGGTGATGGGCCGCGAGCCGGCGGACATTTACGTGAACATCCAAGGCGACGAGCCGATGGTCACGGCGGAACATATCGAACTGCTGCTGCGTCCTTTCCGCGAACTTCCAGAAACCCAGGTTTCCACGCTAAAGGTACCGATCGGGCCGGAGGAGGCGGCAAACCCGAACAACGTGAAAGTTGTGACCGACTTGAAAGGGCGCGCCCTTTACTTCTCGCGTGCGCCCATCCCGCACGACCGCGACGGCGCCGGCCGCGTGCAGTACTATAAACACCTCGGGCTCTATGCCTACGCCGCCGAGGCGCTCCGGCAGTTCCACGCCCTGCCACCTTCCCAGCTTGAGCAACACGAGAAGCTGGAGCAATTACGGTTTTTGGAAAATGGCATTCCCATCGCCGTCGTCGAAACCTCTCAAGACACGATTGGTGTGGACACGGAAGAGGACTTGAAAAAGGCCGAGGAATATTTCCGGCGCGAAGGCCTCACCCTGCCGATCATCTAACGTGGGCGCTCACGGACAGCCACGGCAGATTCACGCCACAGGTTGCGCGAAGTAGGCCGGATAGGTGCGTTGGAAAGGTTTCTTCTCGCGGTAGGAGCGGGCGAGTTCGAGATAAATGCCCAGGTCGCGGTCGAGGTCCGACTGCGTGCCGTCGAAGTAAAAGTTGCGTATGGGAATCCCGCCATAGTCCTTGCTGAGCTTGGGATAGATGGACTCGCTGACGATGCCGTTCATGCAGGTGAACGGGCTGATATCGATGATGCCGTCGGCCCCGTGTTGGGCGAGGTAGGCGGCCTTGCCGACGCTCAACACCATTTCTCCGAGCGCCCCGCCCGTCGGCAGGTAGGGCCAGGCCAGGTCCAGGATTTCCCGGATGTCCGCCGGCTCCTCGCAGCCCACAAAATCCTCGTGGAAAGGCGCGGTGAGAGCGTGCTCGTCGGCGAGCTGCACGTGCGACCGGACCTTGGCCTTGAGCATGTCGAAGGAAAACGCACGGCCGCGTAGGCGGAGCTTCCGTTCTACGTCCGCGTTCGTGTAGGCGACCCATTCGGCGATGTGGCTCAGCCACGTCTCGGCGCCAAAGCCTTCCAGCCGGCGAATCAAGTCCTCATTCGAAAAGGTGTGCAGGCGGCAAAAGATCTCCCCCACCACCCCGATGAGGGGGGCCTCCGGATCGTAGTGGGCCGGAACGCGGCGGAAGCGCTCCCGCGCCCGGACGAGCGAGGCGACGAGCGAGCGGAGCTGGCAGCCTGGATCGGCGCAACTCGCTTCGAGCGTATCGCAGAAATCCCGCAGGCTTTCCTGGTAAACGCGCTCGGCCGCGCCGGCAGTGGTCTCATAGGGCCGGGTCTTGAGCAAGGCCCGATGGAGCGTATCGCCGCCGACCAGCGCGCGCCATGCCCCCCGCATGAACAAGCTGCCGATGTTGCCCAGGTCCGCGTAACCGTTCTCGCTGGTGGGCGAGAGGACCTGAACGTCGCCCCAGCCCGCGTCGCGCAGAATTTTCCTCAAGAAGAAAGCATATTGGCCGAACCGGCAGGGTCCCTCAGCCGTCGGCATGAAGAAGGCGGCGCGGCTGGCCTGAAAGCCGGGCGTCTCGATGACCCGCAGGAAGTCCCCCACGGTGACCTTGGCGGGGTAGCACTCGTCGCCGGTAGTGTACTTGGCGCCCAGCTCGCGCGTCCGCTCGTTCGAGGGCGGGGTAGGCTCAGCCTGGATCCCCAGCCAGCGGAAGCAGGCGGCAAAGCACTCCGGACTCCCCTCGCCCATGGTGGGGATATAGACCTTCTTGCCCGCCAGGGGGTGCTGGGGGTCGATCTTCCGGCTTAGGTGGCGATGGCGGAAGGCTGGCATCGCAAGAATCCTTTGCTGTCCAGATATGCTTCGCAGCGAGTGATGAAGCCCGCGTCGTTCGAGTGGCCGTCGAACTGAAGCACCAGCGAGGGCCTGCCGGCGGCGGCGTTCAGGAACGACTTGATGTAAGAATCGGGACCGCACTTGAAGTTGGAAATGTAGATCAGGTGCAGGTCAGGGTGGCGCCGCGCGATGCGCGCCGCGGCGAGAATCCTGCGGCCCGAGTTCCAGTACATGTTCGGGTTCACGTCGGAGATGTCTTCCAGGTCCAGGGGCAGGAAATCCATGGGCAGGACGTTCGCGCCGTAAAGGGTGCGGAGCTTGCGCGGGATGTCGCAGTTCCCACTGCGGTCGTAGATGTTGTAGGTGCGGCCCAGCAGGACCAGCGCTGGCTCACCGGTGGCGCGGAGTTTCTCGAGCGCCTGGGCGCCCGCTTCCAGCAGCGCGTCAGTGAAGGCGCCCTGCGCCGCATACGCCGCCAGGACGGCGCGGTCACTCGCCCGACGCGAAATCTTGAGCGTACGCGCGAACTCTCCCAGCTCCTTTTCCACGTGCTTCCTTCCGTAACGGAAGTGGACGGTGGGCGCCAGGAACTTCTCTCGGACCTCCTCCAGTTGCGGCACGGCCCGCACCACAAAGGGGAGGGTCTGGTTCCACGGGCACAGGTGGGAGTCCACCCGGCTGGCCGGGGCCTCGGCGTTGACGGTGTTGGGGATGAGAATGTAGTCCACGCCCCGCTCGAGCAACTCCTGGACGTGCCCGTGCGCCAGCTTGACGGGGAAGCAAGGCTCGGCAATGGTCAGCTCCTCGCCCAGGGTGGTAATGCGTCGGTCGGTGGGCGAGGAGACCACGACATCAAAGCCCAGTTCCTGGAAGTAGGCGCACCAGAACGGGAAGCGATCGTAAAAGTACATGCTGCGTGGAATGCCGACGGTGGGCTTCCCCCCGCTCGCGGGCACGTGGACTTCCTCGAGCACCTTGTCGCGGTATTCGAGCAGGTCCTCGATGACCGGCTGGCGGTCAGTGCGGGCGCGCTTGCGGAACTTGTCCGAGCACTTGTCGCCCCAGTAGCTCCGCTGCCCCTCGATGGTGAACTCCTTCATGTCGCAGTAGTTCGAGCAGGCGCGGCAGACGAACTCGCGCGTGGAGAAATTCACGCGGAACAGGTCGTAGCCGCGGAAGCGGCTGGGCCGGCCGGTAGCCTGTATGCGCTCCTGGGCGATGAGCGCCATGCCGATGGCCCCCATCACGCCGTTGTGCGGCGGCACGATGATGGGTTTGCCCAGAATCTGGGAGAATGCCGCGGCCACGGAGTCGTTGTATGCCGTGCCGCCCTGGAAGAAGATGACCTTGCCGATCCGCCGCCCGCGCACCACGCGGTTCAGGTAGTTGAGCGCCACGGAGTAGGCCAGGCCGGCGCACAGGTCGCCCACCTCGGCGCCCTTCAGCAGGAGGCCCGTGACGTCGCGCTCCATGAAGACCGTGCAGCGTTCGCCCAGCCGCGTGGGAGTGGCGGAGGCCAACGCCAGCCGCGCAAATTCCTCCTTGATGGAAATGCCCAGCTTCTCCGCCTGCTCTTCTAGGAACGAGCCGGTGCCCGCCGCGCAGGCCTCGTTCATGGTGAAGTCCACAACCACGCCCTGGTCAATAGAGATAAACTTGGAGTCCTGCCCGCCGATTTCGAAGATGGTGTCCGTCGGCTCCAGGTTCAGCCGCTGGCAGACGTGCAGGGCGCCCGTCTTGTGGGCGGTGATTTCGTCGTTCACCGTGTCGGCGCCGACCAGCTCGCCAATCAGTTCCCGACCCGAGCCGGTGGTCCCCACGCCGCGGACATCCAGAATCTCGCCCAGTTCGGTTTCGATTTCCTTCAGCCCGCGGCCCACCACTTCGATGGGCCGACCCTCCGTGTAGAGGTAGATCTCCTTGAGCAGGTTACCCTCCGCGTCGAGGGCCACCAGGTTCGTGCTGACCGAGCCGACGTCGATTCCCAAATAGGCTTCGATTCTTTCGCCGGGCGTGACCTCAGGTGGCTCCGGCGGCTTGACGCGGTCGCGCAGCAGCGCGACGTTCGCCATGGAGAGCGGGTCGGAGCAGGCGAACTCTTTCTTCGCTGCCTGATGCTGTTGAAGTTGATGAATGTGCTTGAACGACCGCTTGCGCCACTCCTCGGCCTCGAGCATCGCCGCCCCGGCGGCCCCTAGCCAGGCGTAGAGAGGGGAAACCAGGAACTCCGACTCTCCCAGCTTGAACGCCTGGCGGAGGGCGTCCCGCACCCCCTGGTTCAGTGCCACGGCGCCGATGAACACCACCGGCGGAACCACCCGCCGGCCCTTAACGAGGCTTGCCTTGTAATTCCGCGCCACGGCGTCGCAGAGGCCGCGCAGAATCTGGTCAGTCGAGTAGCCCTTTTGCTGGGCGTGGATCATGTCCGTCTTGGCAAAGACGGAGCAGCGGCCGGCAATGCGCGCCGCGCAACTGGCGCCGCAGGCTACGGGGCCCACTTCCTCAACCGCGTACAGCAGCCGCGAGGCCTGCTGCTCGATGAATGAGCCCGTCCCCGCCGCGCAGTCGCCGCTGGTCTCGTAATCGACAATCCCCAGGTGCTTGGAGCGCGCCGTCGGCTCCAGACGCAGGAACTTGGAGGCCTCCCCGCCCATCTCGAAAACCGTCCGTACTTCGGGATGAAACACCCGTACGGCCTTGGCAATGGCCCGGAACTCGTTCTCAAAGTAGATGCCTAGGATCTTGGCAATGAGCTGGCTGCCGGAGCCGGTGACTCGGATGCCTTCGACGTTCTGCTCCGGCACGTGTTCGTAGAACTCCTTGAGTAGATCGAAGGTGGACTGGATGGGGCTCCCCTGGATCTTTCGGTAGCGGGAGAGCACCAGCGGGCGGCCGGCAAACGGGCCGGAAGCAGGGAACTCCGCGGCAAAGAAGGAATCCGGCCGCTCGGTGAGGGAATCAAGGAGGAGCTTGTCCTCTGCCGCCCCAATGGCGGCGAGTTTGAGACTGACCGCTCCGATGTCCAGACCGATGTTGGTGCTCATGAGCTTCTGTACGCGCGCTGGCGGCCCTCCGCAGGGAGGGACACCGCTTCCCTCATGCCCTCAGGAGGCCTTGCATTCAGTTCCGGTCGGGCTTCAGCCCGTGGCGGCGAACGGGCGCTCCCCTCCCCCCACACGCCCTGGAGCGCCTTCGCCGCCTGACTCGCCGACCCTAGCTGGTAACACCCGCGCCCCATAAGGCGGCGTCCTTACTCGGGGTCAAGACGCGCTGCGGGGTGCACGGAGCGAGCCAAAGGGGGAACTTGAATGCCAGCGTGATTATGATGTCTCGCAAAATGTCTGATGTCAAGGGAGCAGCGCCCACGGGCCACAAGTTGTCTGAATTGCCCTCAGCGCACTCGTTTGAGCTCAACCTTGGCGGCTCGCGAAAGGGCACGACTTAACCTGTGCCGCAAACGCATGTACTCTTGATCCGCTTCTGGGCTTCAGCCCCCGGGGCTCACTACTGCTTTGTGGCGGCGGTCTGTGCCCCCCGGCTCGATTTTCCCAGGGTTCCGGCGCGGCCGGCGTCCGCCGCAG
>Ga0315282_10013492_pt1 | contig 12315 bp, 5 predicted proteins | sample YL17G07_20_MG_FD_203693 | JGI IMG/M metagenome (GOLD analysis project Ga0315282, IMG submission 203693) | Sediment microbial communities from Yellowstone Lake, YNP, Wyoming, USA - YL17G07_20 | ecosystem: Environmental > Aquatic > Freshwater > Lake > Sediment | place: USA: Wyoming | collected... | reverse complement strand
TAAACGACGCTTCTCTTAAGTTTGTGATTTTTTGATAATATTTTCTGCTTCACGAGATTTTTTCTCACTAGGTTACGAAGGTAAACGCGTATCGCAGATGTAGAATAACCTAGCGAATGCGAGAGCTCATGAGAAGTTGCGTTTCCTTCAATCAGCTGTAAGAGTAATCGTTTTTCTTTCAAAATAACGGATTCGGTTGAAGAACCTCCTCTCGGTTTGAATTTTGTTGAAAGCATCGAAATAATTCTTTGTTTTTTGCTGACTGAGGCAATGGGAATTTTCTCTAAGAATTTCTCAATTGACTTCTCTTTTCTTACAAATAATTTAAACTGTTTCGCATCAATGGCGGACTCAATGCCCAATGAGTCTAGCATATCTTTCAGCATTTTGAGAACGAAGAATTTTGTGTTGGAGATAAAAATCTTTCTTTCATTCTTATGCGCGTGTCCTTCGTCATCAAAAAATGCGCCAATGAAATCCGGATAAAATTGTTTCTTAATATATCTCTTCGGATTAATGAATATGGGGTACAGTAATCTCCCTATCAACGAAGGCAATTGTACATAATGAACTTGTTTATGATTAGGTTTAACTAATTTATTTTTATTCAAAGCTATTCGGGGTTTAGACTTAAACACAAAATAGATATCATCTGAAAATCTCTTAAGCAAATCGAGATTAGTGTTTGTGTACCTGAAGTCATAGCAGTTCTCCTTTTTCATCTTTCCTGCATCTAAAGAACCGTCTCCCCATAAATTTGCGATTACGCATGCAAGCGAGCTGGAAGAGCGGATAGGAAATGGGTTGGGTATGCGAAGGTTCTTGTTCACGCCGATCAGTTCGTTTGGCACAATTTCAAGTTGTTTTATGAGCCAGAGAGGAATGTCTCTTTTTCCGTTTTCATAAGATGACAGATTTCCTTGAGAACTGCCGAATCGCTTACTGAACTGTTTTTGCGACAGCTTTAATTCTATTCTTTCCCTCTTAAGATTTATGTTTGCAAAAATATTTGTTTTCTTATCAATTCCTCGAATGAAATCTGACCAAGTTACTAATGGTTCTCCTATCTTATCTGAATGAGACAGACAAACGACACGGTCTCCGCTTTTTAAGTCTTTTGCAGGCACATATGAAAAAGAGTCATTGTTAAAAACATAAAAAAGATGGTCATGAGTGGCTTTAATTTTCATCCCATCTGAAAATATTACTTCAAGCATTTTTTCATTCTGTTTGAGTCTCCTCTTGCTTATAATTGGAAATGGTTGTTGTAGAGTCTCCTTCTCATGAGTTGATAAACATGAGCACCTTTCATTAATACCAATTTCAAGCTCACTGTCTTTTATTTTCTTAACGCAGCTATCAAAAAGTGATGCTAAGGTCGGGTGATGCAGGTGGTTATCATTTAAAACCTTAATCGCAGTATCTCCCGCCAAACACTTCGTCCCAAGGTTCAGTTCATCAAGCAGCTTGATTAAGGCGGCGGGTGTATATCGTGGCTGGGGCTTGGTCTCTTTCTGCTCGTTCTTGATGCCAGTCACAGAGACTATCTCCTTCTCTTCCAGTTCGGGCAGTATCACCTCTTCTGACTTGGAGTAAGGATAATATTCGCGCCAGCCCGCGGCCAGTATGGTCTTGCCCCGGGCGATGAAGTTCCTGCCTTCATAGTCTAGAGCCACTTTGACCGTCTCTATCTCAGCGCTCGGAGACAGGGTAGCAAAGAAACGCCTTACTATCAGCTCGTATATCTTCCATTCGTACTTGTTCAGCTTTCTTTTGTCCGCGAGCTCTACCGGGTATATGGGCGGGTGGTCAGTAGCTTTCTTCTTCCCTTGGGTCGGGATTATCTTCTTCTGGTTCAAAATAGAGCCAGCAATCTCTCCGAATTCCGGGCTCTTCCTGAACTTCTCCAATATGCCTTTTATGCCGATAGACGACGGATAGACTGTATTGTCCGTCCTTGGATAACTGGTCAGGCCGTTCATGTACAGGCGTTCGGCGATTGACATGGCCATCTGGGGTTGATAGCCAATCATCGACGCTGCCCTAAGAAACTCGGTCGTGTTGAAAGGGCTCGGGGGCTTCATCTCCAGTCTCTTCTTCTCTATGCTCTTCACGCGTGCTATCGAGGATTTTATCGCGGCTATCTCCTCAGCCTTGTTCTTGTCGAAAATCTTCTCTTCTTCGTAATGTGCGATAAATTTCTGCCCCTTCTTGTCGCAGGTTATATACACTGCCCAGAACGGCTCGGGTTTAAAGGCTTTTATCTCTTTCTCCCGCTCGACGACCAACGCCAGCGCAGGTGTCTGGACCCGGCCGACTGACAGGAACTCTTTGCCGAAGCGCCTAGCGGCTATCGAGACATATCGCGTCAGCACAGCTCCCCAAATCAGGTCTATCTCCCGCCTGGTATCGGCGCTATCCGCCAGGTTGTAGGAGAATTTAGTAAGGTTGGAAAAGGCGGCATTGACCTCTTCCGGCGTGAGGGCGGAGAACTTGGCGCGAGAGACTTTAATGCTTGGATTCTTATTCCTGATTATGTCTATCGCCTCTTTGCCGATGCTCTCTCCCTCTCGGTCATAGTCGGTTGCTATCTGCAGCTCGTCGCATTGGAGCGCATAGATTTCGAGCGCTTTGGCGATAGACTTGTTGTTTATGTCGTAATGAATAGAGGCATTAGCGAGGCTGTTCAGGTCCGTCTTCTCCCAGTCCTTGTACTCGTGGGGGAAGTCGACGTTAGTTATGTGGCCCTTAAGAGGTATGACCACGGTGCCGTCCAGAATGTGGCACTCGATGTTGTTTTTTAGGACTGTCTTGGGTGTGCCTAGAATATCGGCTATTCGCTTCGCTGCTATCGGTTTTTCAGCGACAATTAGTCTCATCGCTTCTCACGAATTTAAAGTTATAGGCAGACTCCAATAAAAACCCGTCAGAATCAGTTGTGCTGGAGGGGGTATCTCATCAGGTATAGCTCTGTTGCAAACACCTGCAGGAAAGGCAGTATCCCTATGGAGACTATTATTATCGATATGACTTTGTGCTGCCATGCGAAGAAGAAGCTCAACCCGTATTCAAGGGTGGCCAGGAGCAGCAAAAGGAAGAACCCAAGCGCCAGATAGGCCAGAAGCGCTTTCATAGAGTTTTTGATGAAACTGAATGAGTCGCCAAGGGCCTCAGCTACCCCAAGGTCCTCCAATATCAGAATCTGCGGTGCGAAAACGAAAGGAATCCAGACAAATGCTATAACCAGTTGGATAACCTCTCTCGGAACGCTAGCTGACTCGAGGAAGGTGCCGGCTAATATAGATACGACTGCCAAAAACAACAGCAAGAAGAACATCCTGGCCACATAGTCTGGAAAAGCGTCCCAAACCTTTTTGAACCTGAAATGGTCCATCGTCTCCTTCAGCTTGATCGTGGTTATTATAGACGAGAGGAACAGTGAGAGAAAAGCCAGCGATACCAGTCCGACAAGCGCGAACAGGATAGCCTGTTGGTAGGTCATGTCGTAGATTATGCTGCTGAACCTGATGAACGCGCTGCCCAGATCTATATAGGCTGAGACCAGCGGCAATAGGACTAAGGCGCAGAATATGAAGATGCTGAAGCCCAACGTCAGAGGGAAGATACTCGAATATATTTTGATGGAACGGTCAAACGCCTTCCTTATTGTTTTCATGGATGTATTAAGGAGCAACAAGTATTTATTTGTTAATCTCGCCTTTGAGGTGCGAATGACCCGCGTCCATTATTTTCGCGTAGACAAGACCAGCGGCTCTACCGTCCAGAAAAACCTGCTTGAAGTTGGGGGCTCTCGCCAACCGCCTATCGTTGTCTATAACAAGGCACTCCATGACCCGCCCCACATACTTCTTGTTCTGCTCCAGGATTATCTTCTTGCAGATTTTTGAGAGCGCGACCGACCTCTTCTTCAGGACCTGGGTCGTCAGGAGCTTCATCCTAGCCGCGGCTGTATTGGGTCGGGGGTAGAACTTTGAGATATTGGTTATGTCCGGCCTCACTATTTTGATTAGCTCGACTGTCTTCTTGAAATCGTCGTCAGTCTCGGTCGGAAAGCCAACTATTATGTCGGTCGAAAGACAGATATCCTCTACTTCCTCTCTGAATCTATCGACTATTTTTTCGAACTGGGCGACAGTATAGCCGCGATTCATCTCCCTAATGACCCTATCGCTGCCCGACTGTACTGGGATATGGAGAAACTTGTATACTCGGTCGTCCTTGTAAACGCCTATCAATTCGTCGAGCATCTTCAGAGCATAGTTCGGGTTCATCATGCCTATCCTCAACCTATAGTCTCCATCTATTTTCAATATCTCTCTGAGCAGCTCGACCAGGTTAGAATGTATATCTAGACCGTAGCATCCAGTGTCTTGCGCCGTCAGGTAAATCTCTCTCTTGCCGTGCCCTAACAATAGTCGAACTCTAGCCACTATGTCCTCTATCGGATAACTAGTAAGATCGCCTCGTGCGTTCTTGGTCCCGCAAAATGAACATCGCGATAGGCAGCCTTCGCTCATCTCTATTATGCCCGTAAGACTGTCGTCAAGACAATGAGGCATCTTGAGCTTGTTTTTATGGTCTGAAGAAGTAAAAATAGCTCTGGATTTAATCGCTAAAGGCAGCTTATGTATCGAGTTAGTATCGACAATAGAAACTGGGAACTGCTCTAATAGCTTTCTGTTTATTTTTGGTAGACAACCTGCAACTACCACTCTTTTGCCCAAGGCTAGATACTCCCTTATCCTCGAGAGCATTTTTGATTGGGTCGCTCCTTTCACTGCGCAGGTGTTGATTATAACGGTCTCCGCGTCAGACAAATCGGTAAACTCCTCTTTCCTCAAAATGCCTCTAATTATCTCTGCATCAGCTTGGTTTAGAGTACAACCATAGCTGTCAAGAAAAAGTTTCATTTCCTTTCCCTATAAGCGCGATAGACTAGATGAGCAGCTCCTCCAACCAAGAGAGCCACAGCAAGCCAGAGGAAGACTCCGCTTGACATTGTGTAGAACAGCTCGATATTGTTTAAACTGAAATATCCGAATATGAAGAACGGGTACATGATAAAGCCGAGGAAAGACAATAGAGCCAGGAGAAAGACGGAAATCCAGGAATAGGCAAACTTTTTCGATACCTCCAGCTCCTCAAGCAGGTATGGGAACACGTAGCCGAAAGTGACTCCGAAAAGCATTATGAAGAAAAAGGAGATGTCGTTCATTACTTGCCCCTCTTTACACGTTCGGCGACCACCGCTGTACCATAGGCGAATATCTCTGCTGCACCTGGAATGGTCTGCGTAGAGGTCCCTATCCTGACCCCAACGATAGCATTAGCGCCCAGAGCGCGGGCATTGTCGACCATCCTCTCTATGACGTATCTTCTCGCCTCGTTCATCATGGAGGTATAGTCTTTAATCTCTCCACCGACCAGAACCTTGAGTAATGCTAGTATTTCTGTGCCCAGGAATTTCGACCTGACTGTGGTCCCCCAGACCAGGCCTTTGACTTCTCTTATAGAATAGCCTGGAAGATTCTCAGTGGTGACTACATGAATATACGGTCTTTTGAGTTTGCTTACCATTAAACCACCTAAAAATTATAACTGACGAATCTATTTAAATCTGTTGGTCCATAACTATATTACTCGTTTTGGTGACTATATGGACATAGAACTGCCTTGGACTGAAAAATACCGTAGCAAGAAACTGGATGACAATATAGTCGGGCAGGAAGCGATAGTCAAACGCCTAAAAGCTTATGTCAAACAGAAGAACATGCCTAATCTACTATTCGCCGGACCGCCGGGGGTTGGAAAGACTCTATGTGCGATAGCTTTGGCCTACGAGTTGTTTGACGACAGCTTCGGCCAGAACTTCATGGAGCTGAACGCGTCTGACGCGCGCGGGATAGATGTGGTCAGAGAACAGATAAAGAGCTATGCCGCTAGCCTGCCTTTCGGCGGAATCAGGTTCAAGGTTATCTTTCTCGACGAGGCAGACGCCCTGACGCGGGATGCGCAAAATGCCTTGCGTAGGACGATGGAGAATACTTCAGCAACCACCCGCTTTATCCTGAGCGCCAACTACTCCTCGAAGATAATAGAGCCGATACAGTCGCGATGCGCTCTCTTCAGGTTCAGGCCGCTGAGCGAAGACCATATCACCGAGCGACTAAAGCATATAGCGCAGAAAGAGAAGGTGCATGTCGATGCTGACGGGTATAAGGCATTGGTCTACGCGTCGGAAGGGGATATGCGAAAGGCCATAAACTACCTCCAGACCGCTAGCACTCTTGGCGAGAAAGTCACGGAAGACACGGTCTATAAGATCGCCTCGAAAGCCAGGCCGAAGGAGGTTAGAGAACTCATAGATCTGGCCATGGAAGGCAAATTCGAGAACGCCAGAAAGAAGCTCGATGCTCTCCTCTATGAATATGGCCTATCGGGCGAGGATGTCATACTGCAATTGTATAGGGAAACCATAGGACTGGATATGGATCAGCGCAAGAAAATCGAGCTAATTGACAAGATTGGTGAGTATAACTTCCGGATGACCGAGGGCGCTAACGAGAGGATACAGCTAGAGGCACTATTGGCATATCTGGTTCTGATTGGGAAAAAATAAAAGAAAGAGACTAATAGGTTTACTTGTGGTGCTTTTTCTCCACGTTTTCTATCTCAGGCTCCTTTGCAAGCTTAATTCTTTCCATTACTAAGAAGATTAGGAGCGCTGTTACAACTACGACCACCAGAACGTATATGACCCAATCGTAGTTTGATGCTGGCGTTATTCCCTCTCCCGGCGGTTGTGCTGGGGGCTGCGCTGGCGTGTAGCAACTGCAGTCGGGATAGGCTTTCTGCGACTGGTCCGGACAGGTATTGGAACAAACGGTCGGTGTTGGTGCTGTCCCTTTTGGAGATGCAGTTATAGCAAATGTCGAAAGCCCAGGTGAGTCCGCCTCAAAGTAATAGTAGGCAGTGTCATTGCTGCTAACCTGCACGGTCCTCAGAGCGGTCCATACGCCATTTGAATATCTATTTAATTTAGTTGTTGGTGGGTCCAGGTTATTTGCGGTATACCAGCTGATATTGACTCTGAACTTTATCTTCACTTTTTCCATGTCCGAACTGAGGATGTTTTGGGTGGTTATGTCGGTGTATTTAAAGAGCGTGCCTTCGGGCGAAGCTATGCCTACCGGAGACATGTTCAAATTCGTCACAGTTATCTTTACGTTGCTTGCGCTCTTGGACGAAGTGATATTTACTCTCGTGATGTACAGCATAGTGTCTGAGAAGCTTGCTATCGCCGGTATGCCTTGTGTGACGGTTGCAAGGGTTACTGATTGGCTTCCTGACGAGACCCCGCCACCAGCTCCTCCGCCTCCCCCTCCGCCACCAGGATTATTATTAACAATTGCAGTTAAACTATAAGCAGCAAAATCTGTAAAATGATATGTCCAAATAATCAAGTCCGTATTAGTTGAATCGTTTGTATAGCACTCTCTTGCTGAACTGTTTATATTTGCCGGAGTTGGTTCATTATTATCGCAATAAACAGGTATATTTGTGAATGCAGAGTTTCTTGACCATGCAGCTTTTTTACCAGCCATTCCTCCAATAACCAGTTTAACGGGGCTCGAAAAATTCAATTCATTAGAAGAACCAACACTTATAATTTTCTCCAAAGTTGTTGTATATCCCGATATAGATGGGGCGTCTAATCCAGAAGTCGATCCTAAAGTTGGAAGTTTGAAATCTCCACTCCAATTACTTCCTCCGCTTATAACAACACCTGCGGGTATTTCAACACTATAATTTGCAGAACTTCCTGTTCTTGTCATACTTACATTCCCCCCAAAACTCATATCACCATTAGAATCAATTCTCTGCCCAAGATTCAATGTAATGGGCTCTGTTTCTGATATGTTTAGAGGTATTATCACTGTAGCTAAGCTTTGGTTTGTCGGAAGAATAATTTCAGTTGTATTTCCCCCAACTTCAAAATTAGAATCATTCAAAATAAATTGGTTATCTGCTAATGCGGTGATATTAAAAGAAACATTCTTACTTGCAGTATTATTATAGCTATCATTTGCATAGAATATAAACGTATAACTATCATTTGTTAAATTAAGATAGTTTTCAGAATCAAAGGTCACATTTTCAGTAGTATTATAATACCATAAACTGCTTACCCCACTTAAATCACTTGCTGAAAAATTAATTCTTATTAATTGTCCAACAAAATAGCCCGTATTGCTTGGAGAAAGAATAGTGATCACTGGCGCGGTATTATCTGTAGCATTTACCCAATATGTTTCACTAGAAGCAGTATAATTCTGGGTAGCAGAATAAATAACAGTTATATTATATAATCCTGTTGAATTGAATATGGTATAATTTGCCAATGGAGAACTTCCTGAATTTATTAAAGTCCCATTCTTGCAAAGACTAATATCCCCCGTTCCATTATTTAGTGTTGCATTTAACCAGATATAGGTTCCGGAATTTCCAATGTCTAGAGTTAAATTACCCTCAGAACCATTTAGATAACAAGAAACATTGCCAGCAGCCTTATTTATAGTATAATTATAAACAATTGTTTGATTTGGATGTCCAGCAGAGTCATTTGCCCAAAAATAATATGTATAATTTCCAACACTCAAACCGGTTAAAGTGTAATTATAAACACTGCTTACATTACTCATTGTGTAATTTGTTCCATTAAAGTTTAATCTTGCTAAAGAAATTCCATTTGTTTCTGCCCAAGTGATATTAAACTGATACTGCTGCCCTTGCGAGTATGTTACGGGGGATAAAGGATAAGTTAAATTATTTGAATAAGTTGGAGCTATTGTATCTATTGTTATTGTTCTATTTTCTGTACTGTAAGAATTTCCAGCCCAATCAAATAGGTTATAGAACCACGTATACACGTTATCAACCAAACCAACAACAGTTCCGGCCATTGTTTGGGTTACTACAGTAGAATAACTTATACTTGTAGAATTAACTAAACTATTTGAAGAATTATAAATATTAAGTGTTGCATTTTTTATTCCAATGTTGTCTGTCAGATTTGCAGTATAATTTTGAGATGCTGTAGGATTGTATGAATTATTTGCAGGAGATATTAATGTGGCATTCGGAGCAGCGGTATCAACCGTTACATTTACAGAAGTAGAATTTATATTTCCAACTAGATCATGAACAGTAGCATTAATTGTAAATAATCCGTCTACAGAAACGCTCAAAGAGGTTACAAAATTACCATTGGTTGTATTAATTGAGCTATTAACAAGGCTCCCAGTAGCGTTATATATAGAAATATTCGTATAATTAAAATTGGCATCTGCTGGAGTTAGATCTATTGCGATTGTTTTTGAACTTAAATTTGCTCCTGCTAGTGGAGAGTTTATTGTTAAGCTCGGGTTTGTTGTATCAACAGTTATATTTGAGATTGTTGACGTAGTATTGTGCCCCAATAAATCATATGCATTTAATACAATTCTATAACTTTCATCTGATAGATTAGTGTAATTAGCGATGTAATCTGGATAACTATATGGCCCAAAGGTATAACCGATTGAATCGTTCCTTATATTCGATGTCGAATTGTATAATTGAATGTAAGTATAATTGTAATTTGTGTCATTTACTGTCCAGTTAATTGTAATATAATTATAGTTTTGATACGAATTCGCTGGAGGAGAATGAATTGTTAATGTTGGCGCAGTTGTATCTAATACTATTATTCTACTCCCCGTTGAATTTATGTTACCCCAAGTATCATTAGCTGTTGCATTCATTGTGTACGTTCCATCGGGGAGATTCGTGAAATTAGCAAAGAGGTATGCATTAGAAGGATCAATAGTGTTATTTGTGCTATAATTATACAATCCAGTTGAATTAAATAAGAATATTGTGATACTATCAATAGCACTAGAGTCTCCAACACTAACATTTGCCCAAATGGCATTTCTTGAATAATTTCCTGCTTGGGTTGTCGTTGCATCTATAAACACTATATTTGGAGAAATATTCTCTCCAATTTCAAAATTAAGAGAATAAGAATTTGTGCTTGAACCTCCAAATGTGTAAACAGTCGAATTAACTCTATTAAGCACATTATGGGCAGCAGATAAAGCACTGAAATTTACATACAGTAAATAAGATTGATCTTGTGAAATATTCACAGGAATATTATTCCATGATATAATATGGTTAGCATAATCCACTCCATCAGGACCTAATGAAGCAGTAGTATAGTTATAATGCACATCAAACTCGTCTGATAAAGTAAGATTATAAATATTGACGCTTCCCATATTTGTCACATTAATCAAAAACTTTACAGTATCTCCAACATTTGGTCTTCCAGAATTCAACAAAGTTAAATTTGTTGTTGAGTTCACTCCAGGTCCAGGCCCCCAATTTTGACTGGCATTGAATTCAAGAGAAGATAGTGTTGTCCAGCCAGCATAATCCCTTGCTTCAAATGCAAATTTGTATGTGCCATTTGTTACTTGCATGAAGGTTGTATTCACATTGCTTGGTTCCCCAATATTATAAAGAGTAACAACTGTTGAGTTATCATGTAACCACTCGGCACTATTAAAATCAAAATAGTCTGTTTGGACTTCAAATTTGCTAGTCCCGTTTTGTATTATTGTATTATTAATAACGCATCCTCCATTCCCACACCACTGATCATTTGCTAAGCCCAAAAGCCTTCCAGCATGATTTGTATCATTATAAACAAGCCACCATCTATATGTACTGCAAGAGCTTTGATTTTCGCATGTACCCCCACAGTCATAATTTGTTCCATTTGAAGCAAAACATCCGGGAATGCTAATGGTAGCGTTGCTAATTCCTACAAATCCAAATTTGTTATTAACTGAGACAAGAGTATTATTTAAATAATAAACTTCAGAGTGCCATGTTCTGTTAAAAGTTCCTTGTTCAAGTTGCTGGCAAGAATCTGTTTGATTTTCACTGCAAAACCTTCCATACCCAGCAACTGAATAATTACTCTCATTTAAAATATATGCCGCATCATCGTAAAGATATTTTTCAGTTATATTGGCTCTTGCAAAAACAGTGCTTCCATTCACAGAGACATTTATAATACCAATTGTAGGAGCAAGATTATCTATAGTTATATTGTTAAACCAATTACTAATCCAATTTCCGAATAAATCAGTTGCATTCAGGATTAGAGTATAATTTTCACATTCGCCTGCGCAGTACTTTGTTGTATTCCAGGCGCAGAACGTTCCATTTACAGAAAGATTCCCGAAGCAAAGAGAACTGTTTGCAATTCCGCTTGAATTTTCAAGACTGATTGTCCAGTTTGCAAAACTAGTGCTATTTGCATACCCCGTTAGATTCATAGTCCTATAAGCAAAACCCATTAAAGCTCCACTTATGTTCTGCCATGAGAAAATATCAGGATTAAGATTACTATTCAGCCCGCCAAAGATAGTGATATATTCTGTAGTGCCAGAAGATGCACCCCAGCCTGCATAATCCTGCGCTTCAAAAATAAAAGTATAGTTGCCAGTGCTAGCTTGAGTATTGGCAATGGGGGTATTATTACTATTTCCGATAGAATAAAGAATTATTTCGGTTAAATTACTGCTTGTCCATTCATTTGAAGAATAGTTTAAATATTTTGCTTGCAGCATGAATTTGCTTGTCCCATTCTGGATTATGGTAGTATTAAGTACACAGCCAGCGCCAGGAGAACACCATTGCTCACTTCCTATTCCTACTAGACTTGCCAGAGAAATATTTTCCCCAGAAAAATTATAGACAAGATAATAAGTATAGGGGTTGCCGTATGGCGTTATTCCCCCGCAATCATAATTTGTTCCATTTAAAGCAAGACATCCGGGAACTTCACCAGGATGAGAATCTCCTACAAAATAAGAGCCAAACATGAGGTTATGGTAAAGAGGAACAGAAGTATTATTCAAACTGTAAGTATCAAGATTCCAGGTCATATTTGATATTCCGCTTCCAGAGCGTTCACAGTTATTTCCTTGCGACTCATTACAAAGATTAGTCCAATACGCGATAATAAAATTACTTCCATTAAAAACAAAGGAGTTTACCGCTGAAAGATAGTTTTCAGTAACATTCACTCTTACAGTCCAATGATTATCTGAAACATTGGATTCAATGATTGAAATGTTTGGAGCAAGATTATCTATAGTTATATTGTTAAACCAATTACTAATCCAATTTCCGAATAAATCAGTTGCATTCAGGATTAGAGTATAATTTTCACATTCG
>Ga0315282_10013491_pt1 | contig 12315 bp, 13 predicted proteins | sample YL17G07_20_MG_FD_203693 | JGI IMG/M metagenome (GOLD analysis project Ga0315282, IMG submission 203693) | Sediment microbial communities from Yellowstone Lake, YNP, Wyoming, USA - YL17G07_20 | ecosystem: Environmental > Aquatic > Freshwater > Lake > Sediment | place: USA: Wyoming | collected... | reverse complement strand
AGAATAAGGCACTTAAGAAATCATTCAGAAAGATTCTATCTATGCTTGAAAAAACAAGGCTGAAAATCTTCGCAATGTCCATACTTGTGATTGCAACAAAATCTCCTGGAGTTTTGCCATGAAGATTCTTCAAGTGTGCCCAAAATACTATCCATCTATAGGCGGGGTTGAAGAACATGTTAGGAATATTAGCGAGAGACTAGCTAAGAAGCATGACGTAACGGTTTTTACAACTGATCCTTCTGGAAAATTGCCAAAGGAAGAGGTCATTAACGGCGTAAAGATTAAACGGTTCAAATCTTGGGCACCTGATGAGGCATATTACTTTTCTGATGCGCTCCGAAAATCTTTGATTAGGCATTCCAACGAGTTTGATGTGGTGCACGCACATAACTACCATGCTTTTCCCGCTCTCTATGCTGCTAATGCCAAGAAAACAGGTAGATTTGTCTTTACCGCTCATTATTTTGCTAAAGGTTCCACTTCTTTTAGAAGCTTCTTGCATATGCCCTACAAATTATTTGGGAAGAAAATATTTCAGAAAGCAGACGCCATTATTTCGATTTCAAACTTCGAGAAAAATTTGTTATGTGAGAACTTTCGGATTAGCTCTGATAAGGTGACTGTGATCCCTCATGGAGTTGCTTTAAAGAGTTTTGGAGGTTTAAGGAAAAGTCATCATCCTTGGAGAACAATTTTATACGTGGGGCGACTAGTAAAGTACAAGGGAATCGATTATGTCATTAACACTCTTCCTTACCTTGACCAAGATATCAGACTAGAAATAATTGGCAGCGGTCCATATTATCCGCATCTTCTAAAGCTTGTGAACAAGTTAGGTTTGACCGATAGAGTTTCTTTTCTAGGTGGAGGTTTGTCAAAAGCAGAAATTTTACAGAAATATGCGGATGCAGATTTATTTATCCTGCTTTCGAAGTATGAAGGTTTTGCGATTAGTGTAGCCGAAGCGTTGGCTGCAGGTACTGTTTGTATCGTCGCAAACGTTTCAGCATTAACAGAGTGGGTTGATAACCATAATTGCTTTGGCGTCAATTACCCAATAAACATTGAATCGTTGAAAAAGTTGGTAAACGAAACGATAGGGAGGCGTGCGGTAGGCGTTAAGTTGTTTGATTGGGATGACTCTGTTGCCAGAATTGTTAATGTGTATCGTGGTGTCAAGTTTTGAAAGTGCTTATGTTGTCTGATCTTTATCCTCCCGCTTTTGGTGGAATGGAACGACATGTATCCCTTCTGAGTAATGAACTAAGTCGCAGGGGTCACGAGATTACCGTTTGCACAACGTCAAGCAGTTATTCGCCAGTATGCTCGATGGATGGAAAGGTGAGGGTGTTTCGAGTTCAAGGGTTTTTCCAAAGATTACCCTTTTTATATAAAGACCAGAACAGGAGATATCCGCCACCAGTTAGGGATCCTGTTGTCTCTAGGACTTTGGAGTCTATAATTAGGAAGGTAAGACCAGATATAGTGCATTCGCATGGTTGGATTTTGAATTCTTTTTTGTCTCTTAAGAAACGTTTTGAGCTGCCTTTGGTTGTTACTTTGCATGGGTATGATTTGATTTGTCCCAAGAAGACTTTGTTGACGTCTTTTAGGAAAACGTGCGATAAGCCTTTTACTTTTGGGTGCGTTAGTTGCTCTAAGGAATCATTTGGTTTTACGAAAGCATTCTCGACTTACTTGGCACTAAGAAAATATGAGGAGAAAACGAAAGTTGTTGACCATTATCTTGCTGTGAGTTCTTTTGTTAAAGAAGCGCACGTCAAACATCTGGGGTTGAATGTGAAGGACGTTACTGTTGTTCCAAATTTTTATGAACCAACTGAAAACGAAGTTGGAAAGGAGAGGCATGATATTTTACCTGACCAGTTCATTTTATTTGTCGGCGCTTTGTCTGCCCACAAGGGAATAGACGTCTTAGTTGATGCTTTCAAAAAATTGCGGTCTAAAACAAAATTGGTTATTATTGGTAGCAGACATCCAAGTTACTCCTATCATAGTGACAATGATATAACCGTGATTGAGAACGCATCGAACGCCTTGGTTAATGACGCGTATTCTAAATGCAGTTTTGTGGTTGTTCCCTCAATTTTTCCTGACCCTTGTCCGACAGTTGCGTTTGAGGCGATGAGTAATAAGAAAGCCATAATTGGCACAAACATTGGCGGCTTGAGTGACATAGTTGTAACTGGAAAAACTGGGCTTCTGGTAGCCCCAAATGATTCAAGAGAACTCTCAAACGCGATGGAATTTTTGCTATCTAATCCAGAGAAAACTGAACAATTTGGTCTTAATGGATATAATCGTTATGTTACTTGTTTTACTCCAAGTGCAGTTGTTCCTCAAATTGAAAAGATATATCAGAGTATCAGAGCTTGATATGACTGTAGCATGAGAAGGTTATGGCTAAGGGTGAGACAAAATCATGAAAATATGCTACATTGTTGGTGAAATTTTCGGTCATGGCCATTATGGTGGTTTCGGAAAACTCGTAAGAGTCCTAGGCAAGGGATTAATCGAAAAGGGATTCGAGGTAAGCGTTATTACTTGGCGACGCGACAACCAGCCAGAAATTGAACGTTTAGACGGAATGCTTGTGATGAGTTGGCCTTACACGGTGTCTCACTCGATTTCTTCAACATTTGGGCATTTTTTCCAATACGCGTCATCAGTTGCATTATTTAAGAAAGCAGACGCAGATGTTTACATTAATTTCGATCCAAACTTATCTGCGTATCTTGTGCCAAGACCGCGATTATAATACTAATCCGGCACTTTATTCCGCGATGTTTCCCAGTTACTTTCAAGAGACTTATTGCAGGAATAAAAAACTGTCGAAGATCACTGCTCCTGCTTTAGCCTGCTGGATAACTTCCAATCAATTGGTGAAACTCTAAATTAAGGTTAATCTGTATGAGTAAATTATCGAAACGTAGCATCTTAATTTCATGTTTCTTGTTTTTCTTCATTTTGGCAGCCTTTTCATTTCTTATTATCAGGATAGCCCCTGAAGGGGAGTTTTATGCATACGATGTAGCAACATTCAACCTGTTTTTCTATATGCCGTTGACTGTCTGGGTTGCCATTTTCGGGCTTGGCGGCTTGTTGATACTTCTTGCCCTACACGATTTCGATGGGCTTTCTCCAAAGTTCACCTATGGTCTTATGCTTCTCATATTACTTGTGATTTTTACAATTTTCTATGGGCGTACCTTATCTTTTTGAGCCAAACCCTTACAATCTAAAGGTTAATATACCAAAAATTGAAATGTCATAATTCTTTTTTAGAGGTCTGCTTAAAATGTAAAATTTGGACGTTATACTGAACAGTTGATGAAGGATCGTGAATAAGGGATAATGGGATTAACATCGTTTAGCGAATTTATGAATGCTGCACAGAATCCGTAGGTAGAGGTCTATTCTATGACGTTATTTCGATTGCAAGCTACAACCTCCATGACAAGGTTGTTAGCATTAGGAACGTCGTGGGCAATTGGGATAGTGCTCTTGGTTTCAAATTATTATTGGCCATTCCGAGGCGGTCTTTCATATGCCCAGTTTTGGCTGGGTATTTTGTTTTGCATGATTCCAGCCTCTTTTCTGATTTTAGGTAACGCTTTCTCGCGAGGAAGTAAGGCTCTTGTCCTATTTGTGTGGGGTGTCACATTATATTTACCAAAAGTGCTAAGAACGCCCGAATTTTTCATTAATAGAGACGAGTTGTCTCATTTTCAAACTCTAAAGTTAATTTACGAATCTGGTAGTCTTAATATTAATCACACAGTTTTCAAGGCGAGTATATACTATCCTGGCTTAGAATTATTAACAGTCTCTCTGAAATCAATTACAAATTTATCGTTGTTTTCTACAGGTATTTTATTAATAGGATTCATTCATTCGCTCTCATTAGTCTTCATTTTCCTACTCTTTGAAAAGATAACTTCATCTACGCGGATAGCAGCTCTAGGTGCTTTTCTTTACACCGCCAACACAGGCTTTACTTATTTTGGTTGTTTGTTTAGCTATGAATCGCTTGGAATTTTTCTTGTAGTTCTTCTCCTCTTCTTAATTTCAAAAGGATTACATGAAATGAATAGCATGCGAATTCTCTCATCTTTATCGCTAATAGTAGTCTCAGCACTAGTCATCACACATCATTTTTCTTCCTATATGCTCCTCTTATTTTTAATAATTCTAATCCTTGTTCAATTTTATAAAAATGTGATAAGTAAAAAGAGCATAGACAAAAAATCGTATCTTAATTTTGCCTTACTAACTGCAACACTTATTTTTGGTTGGCTGATATACGTTGCAACTATCTCTATAGAGTACTTGGGAGGAATATTAACTGACAGATTATATAATATTCTTAAATTTTCGATATTTGAGGGACAAAGACAACTATTTTGGCAATCTCCATTACCAAATTATGAAGTTTTTATCGATACGTATACGTATATTCCTTTAATCTTGTTATTTTCTGGACTAGGAGTTTATTTTATCATTAAAGAGAGAAAAGTTCACAATACATTCATTTACGCATTAATTGTTTATGGCCCTGTATTATATTTCTTAAGTCTTTCTTTGATACCGACATATAGTGCGGATATCGCATACCGCTCTTGGTCATTCTTGTTTATAGGCGCATCCTTTGTAGTTGCTTTCGCCACAGATAGAATGATTCAGCGGAAAAAAGTTAAATTTTTGAGTCACCAACCTTTACTAAAGATCTTTTCGTTTGTTGCTATTACCTTAATATTCGTCGGTGGAATTAGTATCAGTCTTCCAGAACCCGTTAGGTTTTCCGCCCCACCAAAATTTGCAACAGGGCCGTCATCGATGTCCTTTGATGTTTTTCATAGCGCAGACTGGTTCCAAAACTATTTTGGTAGGTACAACAATATCGTAGGAGATCTAACAATTGAGGACGCGTTTGGAGCATACGGGATACAAAATGCAAGAGCTTGGCTTGCGTGGGAAGTCTTTTTCCCCAAGATAATCGATAATCATGTGTTAGATAACCTAAAAGGTTTTCAGGATAAATACCTTATAACTAATGCATTAATGTCAAGATATCTTGCAGAGAGTGGATTTTACTTTAAGCAAGGAGAATTACACATAGAGGAGCACCCTGGCTATGGTCGCACCCAGCCATTACCAAAAGAGTGTCTTGATAAGTTCGATAATAGTATTTTCTTTAATAGGATGTATACAAATGGTAACATAACTATCTATAAAATCAATTTAGAGAAATTCCCATGAGTGTACGCTTTAAATAATTATCAATTTAAAGACTGGCGCACTTGTTTATGCCTTTAAATCTTCAGAGGTTTTGTAACAATACAACGGTGTAGCCGTTCATACTCATATTCATAGGTAATAACGACAGAAAAAGACCGCAAAAATATTTTGACATAAGTAACATGGTTGACAATCTGGTAGAAGTATATCAAGTAGTCACAACTAAGAGTTCTTGGCTCATGCAGGGAAAAACTTATTCTATGCGTAATTATGCTGTTATACTGAGCAGGAGAATGGTGTACCCGTTCAACGTGATTGCCAATGGTTCAGTATACTTAATTGTCACTGTTTGAATGCTTCCTTCAATTATGCCGGTTCTCTCGATTCTCTGAACGGTGATGGAGGCACCTTCTGAAATACCGAGATCTAATTTAACATTGTATGGCTCTGGTGGGGGAGGGTTTACATAAATATCATCCGTGTTATAAACTCTAGAATCAACATCTTGCTTTCCAATCAACAACAACTTTAAATCGTTTCCATGTCTCCAAGCTAAACAAGAAACAGCCGTGGGATCGGACGATGTGCACTGATAAAGTGTGTCTCCAACCGAAAAGTTGTTTGACAGCATGCGATGCAACTTGAGGGGGTAGAACTCTATATAAGGTGGGTAAATCCCGTCTGGGTCTGGTCTTCCGTCCGCCACCATCCCGAAGCCGTATCTGCAAGTTAATTTACTTTCTCCCCATCCCCCGTCCCAATACTCGTCACTATCGAAAACGAACCAAAGGGAGCCGTCTACGCCTCTAAGAGCGAAGTCTCTAACAACCTCCGCGTACCAGACGGCTCCGATGATCTTCTGAATTCGAGGGTCTGTTCCAAGCTCCCATGCACAGTTGAGGTTGAGTTCTGTGCAGATGGTAGGCAACTCTTCACCCCTCGCCATCGACCATTTTTCCCGCATTTCATCTGGAGGGTAACACACTCCCAAGCCACGGAGGCCCACTCCAGTTGTGGCTCTTCGCAGAACCTCCTCGTCGCTTGCGTAACCCTCTGGATTATGTAGCCAGTGACCATTCGCGTCGTACTTGTGGAAGCTTAGAAAACCGACACCCTCTCCGTAGAGGATTAGATGTTCAAGGAACCCCCTTATGTTAGACGAGTCTGTGCCACATAGAGCGTTAGGGAACACGTTGTGCACCTCTCTCGCAATCGCGTTAAACAAGTCTATGAGGACACGCATCTTAGCTGGCTCAGGAGCCCACCAACTAAATGCGTAGCAATCTGGCTCGTTAAAGATTTCCCAGTATTTAACGTTCCAGCCTTTGTCCTTAACGTGGTTAAGTACATCTCTTGTATACTGGAGGTAGTCTTCAGGATAGGGCATGTTCGTTTCTGGGTTGATGCTCATTTCTCTGGGGTAAAACTGGCCGCCTGCTACTCTTGAGCTTAATTCGCCGACACAAACTAGAGGTTCTGCCTCTACATCATAAATGGTTTGCATGAACTTGTCGAAGGCTACCCAATCGTAAGTTCCTGTATGCGTGGTCATATTCCAAGTACAATCTACGAAACTGGCAGTGAAGATACGGATCAAGCCAAAATTAACGTCTCTAGCCTTCTGTTTCAACTCTGGACTGTCGGCGAAGAAACACCACCTATCCCCCAACTGTGTTCCGAGAGTTAAGTTATTTGTACCTATACGAGTGTTGTAGTCCACCTGCACCAAAATACCTGGGAGGTAGGTAATTACCCCACTAGAGGGAATACTTTGAGAACCTTGTAAACCTAGAACTGGCAAAATAGCTGAACAACCAATGATGAGAAGAAACGCGAAGGCTAAAAAAGTACATGATGAGTTTCTCCACTTCAAATACTTTTCATTAATCCGCCCCTTACTTCTAGGGTTTTGGCTTCAACCTTAAACCCACCCTCTTTCCTGAGCCCCCCCTCATCTTTTGGCGGGTCTGCCACAACCTGTTTGGGTACTTCAAAAACTATGATGTGTACTCCACATTTGGCTGAATACAATATATCCTTCACGTTCACGTTCTCATGGGTCCTAAGCAAACGCTTTGCCTCAGCCCTCCCAATCGCCAACAAATCCCCATAATCCTCCAAACCATCCCCAACAACAACCAAAGCCTTCAACCTCACCAAAACCACCCTCCCCTAACCACTACCAACAACCACAATATCAAAACTGAATGTTGTTATTCCCTCAATATTGGATGAAATGGAAAGCGAAAGAGTAACAGCCACAACCTGATTAACACCAATCGCCTGACCACCATAATCCCAGCTTAAAGAAATATAATCCGCCGAGTTAGCCGGATTCCAATTGGCAGTCTGCAAAGAAAGCGTCATTGGAGCGTTACCCTCACTTTTAACATAAACCGTTACATTCTTGACAGAGCCAGGATCAGCCAACCCCCAATCAATAGAACTCACAGCCTGACTGCAACCGCTATCCCAGTAAACACCCACACCAACAGCCTTAACAGTCCCAACACTACTCAAATACACACTAACAGAAGTCAAAGCGTAAACAACAGCGATGCTGGCTAACACAACAGCCACTACTCCAATCTTTGTAAGTTCCATGCCACGCAACACTATCACCCCCTTCAATCTTATTGTTTACGATTCACTAAACTGTATCCTGTATTAATATTTAATATACCTTTTGGTATAACCGTTCAACAAACCTACAACAAGTCCAGAGGCCTTCCTATGACCAACACCTCAAATCACGTCAAAACCAGAAATCTTCCCCTCCACTTTACGCAGCTGTTCCATAGAAACAACATAGCCTTAACTTTGAAAATCGCAACCCTAACCATCGCCACACTAGCCATCTTCCACCAAGACCTAGCCATAGTGATAAACGATGCCCTGCAAAGCGAAATCACAAACTACATGCTAGCCATACCAATCATATTCACATACCTAATCTACCGTAAAAGAAAAATGTTAAGAGCAGTAATCCCCATCGAAAACCAGAACCAACCAAAACAAACAAAGCACATACCCACGATGGCTGGCATACTTCTCTGCACAGCAGCCATAACATTCTACTGGTACGGCTCCTACACGTTCACACCACTAGAACACCACATGGCAACCCTACCGATCTTCGTGGCTGGATTAACCCTAATACTATTCAACCCCCAAACCCTACGCCAACTAGCCTTCCCAATTGCCTTCCTCTTTTTCCTAACGCCACCGCCAGCAGAAATCCTCTACGCCATAGGCTCAACCCTATCCGTCATAAGCTCAGAAGCAAGCCACACCATCATAAAAACATTAGGCGTACCATCAACCCTCACAGGCGAATACGGAAACCCAACAATAACCATAACAAGACCAGACGGGTCAACAATACCCTTCGCCATAGACATAGCATGCTCAGGCATATACAGCCTTATAGGCTTCCTAATATTCGCAGCATTCATAGCATACATAACAAGAGACAAAACATGGAAAAAAGCCGCAACATTCATAACAGGATTCCCACTAATCTACGCACTCAACATAATCCGCATAACAATCATCCTCCTAATAGGCTACCAATACGGCGAGCAACTTGCCCTACAAGTCTTCCACTTCTTAGGCGGGTGGGTCCTCATATTTCTAGGCACATTACTGCTTCTAACAACAATGGAAAAACTATTCAGAACAAGAATATTCATAAAAACACACCCACCACAACCATGCCAAAAATGCAACCCAGCTGAAAACCAAAAAGGAGACTTCTGTCCCTACTGCGGAAGACTGCTAAAATACCCACAGATAAACCCCAAAAAACAAGACCTAATAAAAATAGTTACAATAGCCTTCGCCGTAGTACTCCTACTCTCAATCCAAGCGCCAGTATTCGCCCTAACAGAGGGCCCAGCCCAAATAATAATCCAAACACCCACAGGCGAACAAGGAAACACCCAAATCCTACCACAAATCCAAGGCTACACACTACAATTCGTATACCGCGACAAAACATTTGAGCAAACGGCAAAACAAGATGCCTCATTAGTATATGCATACATCCCCCTAAACAAAATGAAAGCCACAGTATACGTAACCATAGAAGTAGCCTCAACAAAATCATCACTCCACCAGTGGGAAGTATGTCTAATAACATATCCATTAACCCACAGATACCAACTAGAAGTAACACAGCTGTACCTAAAAGACGTACAAATACTACAAAACCCGCCAATAATCGCAAGATGGTTCGCCTTCCAATACAAAGACACAAACCAAACACAAGCAGTCCTATACTGGTACGAAACATCAACATTCAAAACAAACACCACAGCCCAACAAAAACACGTAAAAATAAGCCTGATAGCATACCCAGAAACGCCAGAAGAAACCCCAACAATCGAAGAACAGCTGCTTCCAGCCGCTGAAGCTATAGCAAACCACTGGCAACCAATAAAAGCATGGACACAAATAGCCCTAACAATCTCCCAAAACGGACAAGCCCTCACAATAGCAACAGCAACACTACTAGCCATAACACTAGCATACCAAAAACTCCAAAACCAACAAGAAAGAAAATCAAACATAAAATTATACAATAAACTCTCTGAACACGATAAACTCATAATACAGGCAGCCCATCAAGCATCAAAAGAAATTAAACCAACCATTAATGCAATAGCTTCACGCTACAAGATACTCGCGGGAAGAAACATCGAAAACGAAGAACTCACCAAAAAACTTGACGAAACACAAAAAGTAGGGCTAATAAAGAAGGATATAACCAGCTATGGAGACGAACCAAGGCTAACATGGAAAACTAAATTAGGCTAATAAAAATCTAGAAAATTTGCAAAATTTTCCTTACATACTTAAATACCATGGAACCACAGTTTTAAATTGTCCTCGTTATTAAAATGATGGGTGAAAATGTGAAAAAAATATACGGTATTCTCGGCATATTTATTATAATCGCAGCAATCGCCATAGGTTCAGTAATAATTTTCCGACCGAAACCAACTCAGCCACCTACACACGCATGCGGAGCAATAGTAACTCTCAAAAACCCAGCAGACACACAAGAAATAAACACATTCCTCCCAAGCGACAGCGTCTATGCTAAAGGCTCAGGCATGGGAAAAAACGCCAACTATACAATTTACATAATCAATGACACCACAATCATAGAGGGGATGGCTATCCCATCTAATGTAACAACTCCAGTAAACGTCACAACGGATGCAAACGGAGCCTTCTCAGCAACATTGATCTGGTCGCCAACCCTCACACCAGGAGACTACGACATAATTGCAGATTGCCAAACTGCAGGTGTTCCAGGCTTTTATGATAACGTCGACGCCATAGACGATTATGAAGTACACGATACAGCAGGCTTCTTCGTCATCCCAGAAGCTGCCTTAGGCACAATCGGAGCCCTATCCGCCGCTTTTGCAGCAGCATTCCTCAAATACAGAAAAGCCTTCTAAAACTAAAAACGAAAGACTGAATCAGCCAAAAAAGTCTTTATTTTAGACCTCTAATTTTACTATTCATTCTGACTTGCGTAAGGTCAAATTAGATGCCAAAGCCAAGATGTAGGTTTCGCAGTAAACGTATTTTGTGGTGCAACCTGCTCAAGAAGTTTTGTAATTCACCATACGAATATGAGACATGTGAACGTTATGAACCAAAAGAAAAAAAGTAAGTGTGCATTGTTATTCTCAAGTTTATATACACCCATGCAAGTAGCCAGGTTGTAAGGAAAATATGCCGACAAAAACGAACAACAAAAAACCAAAAGCGTTTAAAGTCAATATTCGATTTTCCACCCGAATGCTCGCCTCCACAATTCTTATACTCGGGCTCATCTCCTTAGCAGCCTCAGCATTTTACGCTTCATCCATCCTAGCCTTCATCGGTTTAGGCCTAACTTTTTGGGGAGCCCTCCTCCTCTACATAACCCCAACCAGATATGTAAAACTGGACCTGCTAAACGCAATTGCTCCTTCAACATTAGCCAACATCGAAAAAATGCTTACAAGCTCAAAGCTAAATGAAAAAGGAATCTACCTACCACCAAAATACTTAAAAGATTTCGAATCAAGCCTCGTGTTCATCCCCTCCAAAAACAACAAAACATTACCAAGACCAGGGGAAATAGACGAGGAAAAAACATACTCGAAGAATCCGGAGGGCGTATTCTTAACCCCATCTGGATTAGCCTTGTCACGGCTGTTTGAAAAAGAGCTTGGAACATCCTTCACAAAAACAGACCTAAACTACATACAAAACAACCTTCCAAAACTACTAATCGAAGAAATGGAAATAGCCGAAAACGTGGAAGTTGAAATCAAAGACAATTTGATAACCGTAGAAATAACAAACCACATTTTTAGTGAAATCTGCGAAGAAACAAGAAAACTCCCAAAAACACACGAAGCAATAGGATGCACCTTATCCAGCGCAATAGCCTGCGCCCTAGCGAAAGCAACAGGAAAACCAATAACAATACTAAAGGAAGAACAAAGCCAAAATGAAAAAACAACGAAAATCCAATACCGCATACTAGAGGATTAAAAAATGCAGATTCCACTCAGCTTCTGGGACATAAGCCTTTGGCTTGCAGTAACAGCCATAATCCTACTAATAACAGCAGAACTCATCTCACCATACTACGGACAAACAAACCTCCACATAAACAAGAAAAAACTAAAAAACGCAGCCCTAATCATGGGAATACTATTCCTAATAACAGTCGCCATACGCATCTACGGAATAATAACCGCACCCTAACAGCAACAAATAAAACAATAATATAGAAAAAACCAAAAATTTTCCATACACAGTAATATAAAACAACACCTTTTACCTTTATGGAGAAAGGAACATGACGATAAAAAACATTCTCAGACACACGGCATTATCAATAATTACAATTTTATTAATGTCGATGGTTATTTCCTCAGCATTCGCACAAGAAGATGACCCAGTAATCTTCATAATTGGTGAAGGATCAACATATGTTGGAGGTAGCGGCTGGTACGCTGGCTACGTCATTTACGGCCGATC
>Ga0315282_10013490_pt1 | contig 12317 bp, 6 predicted proteins | sample YL17G07_20_MG_FD_203693 | JGI IMG/M metagenome (GOLD analysis project Ga0315282, IMG submission 203693) | Sediment microbial communities from Yellowstone Lake, YNP, Wyoming, USA - YL17G07_20 | ecosystem: Environmental > Aquatic > Freshwater > Lake > Sediment | place: USA: Wyoming | collected... | reverse complement strand
GGATCAACGTGTCCGACCAAGACGCCTCCTCTCGGAAAGCTTCGGGCTGTCTGCCAACTGCTCAGCGATGACCCAAGACTAACATAGAACCGGACGCTTGTCAAGACTTTTCGGCCGGACTTCTAGGACCCCCTCCGCGCTCACGCGGGCGCAATAGAGCCCGCCAACGGATGGTCTCCTGTCTACCCACGCCACCAAGTATCCATTCGGCCCGGCGGCGACGGCAACTGAGTCCTGCGCGCCGGGGTCGTGACAGATCGGGGTCGCCGCGCGGTCCAGCGGCGACCCCATCGAGGAAACCCGGATACCGTAGATACTCGCTGCGGTTGAGTCCCCCAAGTACCCTGTCCAAGCGGCGAAGTAGTTCCAGTCGCTGCATGCGATTGCCGGACTGCTTTGACTGAGGTAATAGGGACTACTGCCAGCCAGGGCGAGGCCTTCTGGGTCAAGAACGGAATCGGACAGGTCGAGACGCGAGCCGAACACCGTAGGTCTGAGAGTGTCGGCACGCTCGTCCTTCCAGACCAGGAGTGCCTGCGTGTCGGTGCAGGCAACAGCAGGGTGCTGTTGCACCCCGTATGCCTGGATCAGCCCGAACCCGGCCGGCTCTCGGACCACACCCGCCCGGCTGACGTGCGCGCCATATATATCCTCCGCCGATGCCTGGTTTCTCGCGTCATCCCAAAACACCAGGTACTCACCACCCTTGTAGACAACCCTCGGATGCCGCTGCCTGCCTGGGGCGGTGCCGATACGTATCGCCACAGAGTCAAGGACAACACCGTCGTGGCTGACGCGAATCCCGTAGATATCGCTGTCAGTCAGCGCGGTCTCCTCCCAGACCACAAGATAGTCAGTGCCGTCGCTGGCGACGGCCGGCAACTGCTGGCCATAGCCGTCTGGAGCGAGATAGATGCCAGCCGTGTCCCGAAGACGCCCCGCGGTGTCAAGCCCTGCGCAGTACACCTGTGACAGGCCACGGTTGCGGTCATCGACCCACGCCACGAGGTAGCCGGAATCGCCGGCAGCTATCGCCGGCTCGGCCTGCCAACCGGGACCGACCGCAATGTCAATCGGCCCCTGCACGTTGCCTGCTGTATCAACAAGGGCCCCTGCAACGTTGCGGGAGCCGAAGTATTCGTCCCAGACGACGAGGAACCGCCCGCCGGACGGCACTGCATCCGGTGAGTGTTTGTCGCGATTGCTCAGCAGAATCGGGAACCCGCCAGGGGAAAGCACACGTCCGGCCGTGTCGACCGCTGTTGCGTAGACGTTCCACAGAGCAGTTCGGCCGCTGTCTTCCCAGACCACCAGATGATAGCCACCATTGGAGGTGGCTGTCGGCGCGACCTGCCTGCCCAAGGACTGCGCCAGCACGATGCCGCTGGTGTCCAATAGGTCGCCGGTCTGGGCGACCCTCGCCCCGAGCAGATCCCACCTGCCATAACGTCTGTCCTGCCAAACAACCAGGTACTGACCAGCTACAGCCGACACGGCGGGCGGGCCGCAGGCACTCTCCGACGGCACATAAAGACGAGACGTGTCCAGAAGGAACGGCTCATCCCACAGCAGGGATAGCGCCGTCGTGGCGACGGTACCATGGCCAAAGGCTGGATGCGGGCCGACCAGCCTGGAGACTGCCATCTCTCCGCTGAGCGCCAACACGTTGACGAATGCTAGCAGCATTGGAAGCACCCAGGCCCCTCTGCTCCACGCAGTCATGCGCACTAACGTGGCCCCTTAGTCCACGAGTACGAACTTGCGTACGACTGGGCATCCTCTCCCGGCCGCGCGAGCGTAGTAGATTCCACTCGCCACTTCACGACCGGTTCCGTCCCTCATGTCCCAGACTGCTCGACCTGACTCAAACCGCAAGCGACGGACGTGCTTCCCTGTGACGTCCAGCACATCCACGCTCACATCTGAACTGTCGCCCGTGACGAAGAGACGGGCCTGTCCCGAACGCCGGAGAACGACAGACGCGGTTGCAGCGACAAGCAGGTGTTTCGTGTCCTGCTCGACTACGCCGACCTGAAGGTCGAGCGTGAATCGCCATTGCGCGCTCCAGTGGCCCCACCCGCGGCTGTCATGTGCCCGGCTCTGCCACCGGTGGGTAGCCCCATTTATCAAGACCGCCTCCGGCACTGTGCAGCATTGCGCCGTCACGGTATTGCGCCACAGTGTTTCTCCTTCATACAACACCAGGAAATCGAAGCTGTCGATCGGAGGCTGCAGAGCCCTAACTTCGAGAGTAACCGGCAAGGTGTGGAGGACTTGGCCGTCTGATGGTCGAACTAAGGTTGGCGGACTTGGCGGCAGCGGACCCGGGTCCGCGACGAATCTGCCCCAGATGTGATTCCCGGAAGCTGGTCGGCCGTTGACCACCGTGGTGGTGCATGAATATACCACGAGAAGCTGGTTGCCGCCGCCCCTAGCGATCGCGGGCCTGTACTTGTTGCCCGGCCGTCGAGACACCGAGACCGTATCCATCCTGCCCAGGGATGGATCCATCCACGCGCCCAGTATGTCGACGCCGCCACTGCGCGTGTCCTCCCATGCCGCCAGATAGTTGTTTACGCCGTACTCAATGTCAGCGTTCCCGCGCTGTCCGGCCGCACTCGACACACAGACTCCGCCGGGGTCCAGCACTATGCCCGTCTGAGATATGCGGGTGGCGTAGATGGACCGAGCCTGGGAGGCCTGCCACACGATGCAGTAGTTTGTGCCATCGAACGTCATCGCCGGGAGCGCCCCATTCCCGAACTCGACGAGGGACGTGTCCGGTCGGCCGCCGATGCAGTTGATGCGCGTGGCGTATTTCGGCCCCCAAGCCACCAAGTATGCCGAGTCGCCGAACGCAGTCGTGGGGTGCGTGGCGACCTCAGGAGACGGAACTGAAAGTGGTGCCGAGTCGAGCACCTGCCCGGCAGGATTGACAAACTTGCCTTGCAGAGCAGCGACTCCGTCGGTCTGCCAAGCCGTCAGGAAGTTCGTTCCGTCGAAAGCCACGGTTGGGATGCGTTGGCTGTAGTTGTACTGGTACATAATCGGGATGCCGGCCGGGTCAAGCACGCGCCCGTCGCGGCTGACCCGGGCACCATAGATGTCGTAGTTGTTGTAGGGAACGCGCGTATCCTCCCAGACGACCAGGTAAACGCTGTCACCGAACGCAACCGCAGGTGCCTGCTGCAGGTTGCTCGCCACCGCCACCCGGAAGACCCCGGGTTCCAGCAACTGGCCGGAATTCGACAGCAGGGCACCATAGACATCGCGGTTGTTCGCCCCGGCGCGCTCGTCCTCCCAGGCAACCAGGTAGTTCTCGCCGTCGAACGCCACAGCCGGGTAGTTCTGGTTCGCAAAGGTCCGCACTAAGGCGCCGCCGGGTGCCATCTCAGGGCCTGTGGGATGGCACAGCGAGTCAATGCGAATCGCGCGGACGGCGGGGTTGTTCTGACCGGTTCGCCGGTCGAGCCAAGCAATCAGGCCGCCGCTGTCGCCCGCGCAGGCGACGGCAGGCACTTCCTGTGAGGAGTCCGCAGTACAAACGGGGACGCCTTGTGGGTCAAGAACTTCACCGGTCGGCGCTACGCGCGCCGCGTGGATGTCGTAGTAACCATTCCGCCCGTCCTGCCAAGTGACAACGTACGACGCACCGTTGAAGGACACGGCGGGTTGTTCCTGAATCAACGGCCCGCTCGATACTGCGATTGGCTCTCTGTCCAATACGACGCCGCCGTGCGTGACACGCCTCCCGGCGATGTCGGCCGAGGCCTCGGAACCAGCTCTCCAGACTACGAGGTAGCTGGAGCCATCAGAAGTCGCCGCTGCCTGCGAGCACTCATCGCCTTCACCGGTGAGGAATATCCCGGCCGTGTCGATTACCGCCCCGGACGACTCGACCCTAGCGCAGGCGATTCCCCAGTATCCGTGCAGCTTGTCCTCCCAAGCGACAAACCACTGGTTGCCGTCGGCGCACGCCGCCGGGGACCTGCAGCCGTGTTCCAGGATGCTGCGCGTTGTGTCGTGCGCGATGAGGAAGCCGGAGGTATCCAGCAAAGCGCCCGCAAGCGTCACCCGTGAGCCCCAGACTTGCCATCCTCGCGGGTTCGTCTGACTCTCCTGCCAGACGACAAGCCAGCAGGAGCCATTGAAGGCCACGTCAGGAAAACGCAGGATTGTGCTGCGGTCCGCAATGTTGAAGCCCCCAGGGTCGAGTACAACGCCGCCACGACTCACTCGGGCGGCCCTGATGCTCCAAGACGTATGCTCCCAGACAACCAGGAAGTTCGAGTCGCCGAACGCCACGGCACACTTCTGGTAGTAGTCTCCGGTCGGACAGACGACGAACCCGAGCGAGTCGAGCAGTACGCCCGAAGCCGAGACCCGGGCTCCGAAGATAGTATCCGTCCCGACCAGCGTCTTCCAGCAGACCAGGTATATGCCATCGCCGAAGGCCACCGCCGGGTAGCCAGCCGGCCCGCCGCGCGTGGTGACCGTGTAGCCCGAGGGCGTCGTATCGATGAGGAACTCGCCCGAATCGGTCGGCAGGCCAGCCCGAGCGGTCGCCGCGTGCTGTGCGATTCTGCCGGGGTCAAACGGCAGCGCGGCCGCGTTGCTGACGCCGACTGGTAGCGTAGTCGCCATCACTACGAGCACAAGTAGGAATGCCCTCAACTTCTACTCCACCCGGACGAGCCTGACGCTCGTTCTCGATTGCTTACCAGCCAACTCGCAGAAGTAGACGCCCGGCGGGGCTGGCATGCCGGTCCCATCAGTTCCATCCCAGACCGGTTCATCTCCACCGCGCACCGCGATGACCCGCACGCACCTGCCCGCGGCATCTCGGATGCGGATTTGCGGCTTAACAACCTCTCCGAGTACCGCAAAGGCCACCGTGCTCCGGAACGGGTTTGGCCGCGCATCGAACGCGCGGGGCCTGCTGCCACCCAGCCGATACTCGCCGACTCCAACGGGCAATCCAATGAACCCTGCCCAGATGCGGTCCAGCGTGTCGCATCCGCCGATGCCTCGGGCCGGACCGGAAAAGGCCAGAAGAACACGCCCATCCGACCCACGGCACAGCGCCGGCGTGGCCAGATGCCCGAGTGGCGTCGTAGCCTCGAGCGAATCGACGACCGTCCCATCGAGGTCGACCAGCGAACCACGGATGGCTCCCAAGTAGTCCTCTTCCCAGCAGACAACATAACTGGACGTGCCGAATGCGACCGCAGGGTACATGCGGTTCGAGCTCCTCGAGCCCCACGACAGCGTTCGCGCCTCTGGATCCAGTATCTGTGCTGACGGGGTCACTCTTGCGCCATAGATCTCGCCATAACTCGTCCAGACCGCGAGGTAGTTCGTACCATCAAAAGCAACGTCCGGATATCGCCCGCCGTGTCCACCCGAAATGAGGAAACCGTAGGGGTCGAGCACTGCACCGCTCGGGGTCACCCTTGCGCCGTAGACAAGGGCGTTCGCCTCCCATACGACAAGGTAGTTGGCGCCGTCAAATGCCACAGCCGGGTTGAATGAGGTTGAGGTCGCTATCACGGGGAAGCCTTCAGTGTCAAGCACCGCTCCGGTCTGAGAAACCCGCGCAGCGTATACGCCCCTCTGTGTTTCACTCCTGAACGACACGACCAAGAAGTTCGTGCCGTCAAAGGCGACATCTGGCTCCTCGCCGTTGAACGTAACCTTGATGCCGGACGGATCCAGCACCGATCCGGCAGACGAAACCCTGGCCGCAACCACCCCGAGGTAGCCACGATTGCTGGCGACCAGCAAGTCAGAATCCCCAAGCGCGACGGCGGGCGAACCTCTGGCCCACGAACCGGAGGTTACGGTCGTTGGTCCGGTATCACAAGGCAGGCCGTCTGCATCCAGAAGTCGGGCAGTGATGGCTCCAGCGCTCTGCCACGCCGCGACGTAGCCAACTCCCGTCTGCGACAACGATGGTTTGTCCTGATCTGCGTACAGCGGCTGCAGCGACGATACCCGGAAGGGCGTGCGCCTCACGTGGCCGGACGTGTCAACGAGCGTGCCGACCACGACGCTGCGCTCCTCGTTGTGCCAGACGACCAAGGACAAGCCCGCGCCGCTCACCGCAGCGGCCTGCAGGTCGTTGCTGTAGGCAGCAGTGAGCGTCAACACGCTGTCGCACACGTCGCCGGAACGACTCACCCGCCTGCCGTAGATGTCCCAGTAATCTGTGACATTGTGGCTCATCACTTCCTGCCATGCCACCAGGTAGTTCGCGCCATCGAATGCGACGCAGGCGTGCTCGGAGCGACGAGCCGGGAAGGGGCTGAGCCTGACCGGCTCTCCCTGGCGTCTGCCGTCGGCTGCGACGAGTTGGCTGTAAACTTGAGACGAGTCGCCGCCGTGCCAGGCAACGAGGAAGCCCACCGCGTCCGATGCGACCGATGGTTCCTCCGCGGGGAACACCTGTGAGGCATCTCCAGCAATGGGGAACCCGCCCGGGTCGAGTACGCGGCCAGGTTCATTGACCCGTGTGCCCCAGACCATCCAGCCGCCATACCTGTTCGTCTGCCACACTACCATGAAGTTCCGCCCGTCGTACGCCACTGCTGGCGCCCGCTGATCGCCTGCCCCGGACGCGATGACGATCCCTCTGGGATCGAGTACCCTCCCCGACAGGCCGACCCGAGCCCCGAAGACGTCCAGTGTGGTACCCTGCTGCTCCCAAACCACGAGCCAGCCGGAATCGCCGGCGGCCACCTCAGGATAGCCTTGGCCATACTGGTCGGCATGAATGACCACTCCCTCGGGGTCCAGCACGGTGCCAAGACGCGAAACGCGGGCACCATAGATGCTCCCTGGCGATCCTCTGCGCGTGTCCTGCCACACCACCAAGTACAGCGAGTGGCACCATGCGACCGCGGGTTGAACCTGGTTGCCGGCGGCTCGGGCGATGGGTAGCGATGACAGATCCAGGACTGCGCCACTGGTATCGACTCGGGCACCGTGGATGTCAGCGCCTACCCCACGTCCATCCTCCCACACTACGAGGAAATTCTCGCCGTTGAAGCCGACTGCGGCGTCGCGCTGGGAGACCGCGGCGCACGTGACGCCGGAGTCAATGACAAACACCGAAGGATCGAGTAGAAGACCGTCCTGCACACGGACACGGCTGGGACCAAATGCACGCCCTGCGGACCGGCCCGCGCCACTGGGCCACTGACCTGCAAAGGCGAGGCAACTCACCGGCAATAGGAATCGGAGCAGCCGGGAGCCCACCCTCATACTCTACCTGACCCGAGTAAGACCATATGTCTGTAAGTGATCCGGCGTCCTGACGATCAAGTAGTACCTGCTGGCTGGCAGAGCCGCGGTCGGTATCCAGATGGTACTGGTGCCGGCGTCGACCACGCGGGAGAGAACTCCTCTGATTCGACGTCCGGTTCCGTCGTACAGCGTGGCGCGGACAAAGGAACGCCGGTCCAGGGTCAGTTGACAGGCCCATCGTGCTCCGCCGAGAATCGTCGTCGGGCTGACCGGACGATGAGGACCGTGCCTGGGTTCTTGCGCGCCGACGAAGCTGTAGCCATCGAAGTAGACTTCGCCGGTGTTGTACCGTACGTAGGCAACGTAGCCGCCCATGCTCGCGCGTGAGTAACCGACCTTGGCTCCGAACTCGTCCGTCGCCCGTAACTCGTTGCGGACCGCCCTTTGTTCCCAGTCTGCGGGCGACCCAGGCCTGGCAAAAGCGTAAACCAGAGTGTCCCAGTTCCTTGAGGGCTCGTGCATCGTGACAATCGCGCGAATCAGGGCGTCATCATAGGACCGGCGGACGTTCGGAAATCGAGCGTCCCAGGTCGTGCGAGTCTGGTTTGTCGGCGGCCACACGAAGTAGCTCCAGACCTCTCCGCCGGTCGTGGTCCAGCCGAAGTGCGGGGCAATCCGGCCTATGCTGTCCCTGTGGCTGTACAGGACAATCGCGGTCTGCAGCGAGCAGGGGGACTCACGGTCCGCGGCGACAGAAACGTTCCACGCGCGGCGATTAGAGCTCGAGTCGAGCTTGGCTAAGGCAGTATCAGAGCCAGCGAGGTTGCCAGTATACCGCTTCACCCAGACCCATGCCGAGTCCCGGGTATTTGCCGCGACGTAGACGCAGCCACCGCCTCCGGCACAGAGCGACGGTCTTTCGCTCTCGGTCAATGCCGTCTTGAGGTTTCCCCAGGTTTCGCCTGAGTCGGTCGAACTCATCAGGTTGACCAGTCCGCCTTGGGTTTCCCAAGCAACGAACAGGTGTTCAGGCGACTCGATGTTACGGTCTGCGGCAACGCGCAGGAGCGTGTCGCCCCCGACGATTCTGGTCCAAGTGGGCTCGGACGTACCGGGTCTGCGTCGGAGTAGCCACAGGCCTTCTGAGTCGGCCCCGTCGAACACGACGAAATCGTACAGCCACGCGCCGTTCGCGTCGTGCCCGACCCTGAGTTCGCAGTCTCGGATGCCACCGTGAATTGAGTCGCCGGTCGCACGGTAGCAGGTATTCCAGGAGAAGCCGGCGTCCGTGGAACTCCAGACCTGCAGCGTGTCCTCGAATCCGGGACCCGGGTCGAGCACGCCCACATAGATGTCGCCGTTCGTATCGGCGTCTGATACGAGCTTGCCAGCGGTGGGGATTGTACCGGTACGGCCAACAAGCACATCACGCCCCCAGTCTGTCGGTTCCTCAGAAGACGAGACAGGCGAAGCGTGGCCGAGGGCCACGACTACGAGGCCGATAATCGAAAGCGGGGTCAAACGACCGGCTTGCATGACGCCCCCCTTGTCGTCCAGCGCGGGACAAATCGTCGTGCGCGGACGCAAACAGAGAAGGAACTAACGATCGTGTTCGGCAACGACATCCCTTTAGTGCTGGCACAATATACGCCGAGTGGCACGAGTTGTCAACGCCGCGTGCCCGTTCGGGACGGACCGCCCAGCCGCCTGACGTACGCCGCAGGCGCACGACGAGCGCTCCTCTTCGATCAAGCCCGCCATCCGGCGCAGCTGGACTCAGTCTTGCTGCTCAGAGAATCAGGGGCCAGCCGGCGTCGGGTTGCCTCCGGCCAAGGTTCTGAAACGCAAGCGCTTTACGATATCAAGCCTGGCTTGCGCTTGACGGCCAGTCCGAGCCCGCCCAAAAGAGCGGCCGCCCCGTTGCCGAGGCGGCCGAACGCTTACGCTGCCGGCGGCTAGTGTGTGCCGTAGCCGCCGCCCGAACCGAAGTTCGAGAGGATGGACATGTAGGGCATGATAATCGCAATAATCAGGAAGATCGCGCCCACGCCCATGACGCCGATCATTATCGGCTCGATCATACCTGTCAGGTTCTTGACCGCGTATTCGACTTCGCTGTCGTAGTAGTCCGATACCTGTTTGAGCATGTCGTCCAGAGCGCCGGACTCTTCGCCGGTCGCGACCATCTGGACGACCATGGTCGGGAACACGCCGATTTCGCGCATCGGCGCCGCCAGGCCGCGACCCCGACGTACGCTCTCCGCCAGTTTCTCGACGGCTCCCGCGAGATAGACGTTGCCGACGGTCTTGCCCACAAGTCCCAGGCTGCGCAGGATGGGCAGGCCCGTGCGGTCCAGGGTTTCAAACATCCGGGCGAACCGCGAGAGCGCCATCTTGTAGATGATGGGACCGAAGACCGGCAGCTTGAACTTGAGCCGGTCCCATGACAGCCTTCCGGCCGGAGTGCGTATGAACAGGAAAGTGAGCACGACCAGGCCGGCGACCACCAGCACGAGGACGTACCAGAACTTGGCCATGAAATCCGTGAACGCGATGAGGATTCTCGTGGGCAGGGGCATCTTGCCGCCGACCGTCGTGAGCAGTTGCGTGAACTTCGGCAGCACGAAGGTGGACAGGACAACGATGGCTACGAGAAAACCGAACATCAGGATAATCGGGTAACGCATTGCCGAACCGACGTCCGACTTCAGCTTGCGCTCGTGCTCGAGCAGCATGACCAGCCGGTCGAGAATGTCGTCCAGAACACCGCCCGTCTCGCCCGCCCAGATCGAGTTGACGTACAGCTCGCCGAACACCCGCGGGTGCTTGGACATGGCTGCGGACAGCGCGGCGCCGCCCATCAGGTCCTTGCGGATCGTGTCCAGCGCCTTGGCCAGGGGCTTGGATTTGGTCTGGGCCTGGAGCGCGCCGATCGCCGACAGCATCGGCAGACCGGCACGGTGCAGGGTGACGAACTGGCGCGTGAAGTTGATGAGGTCGACCGGCTTGACGCGCTCGAAGAAACGGGCGAAGTCGAACCCGGCGCCTGTGGCCGCCTTCTGTTCCCGGATGGTAATCGGAACGTAGCCCAGGTTGTCGAGCTTCTCGACCACCGAGGTGACGTCGGTGCCTTCGAGCGTGCCCGATACGACCGAGCCTTCCCTGTCGCGGACCTTGTACTGGAATAGTGGCATAAGGCTGCTGCTCCTAGGTTAACTACTCTACCTTTTCCGCCTCGTCCATCACTTCTTCGATGGTGGTCACGCCCGAGACGACCTTGAGGATACCGTCTTCCCAGAGGGTCTTCATGCCGTACTCGCGGGCCAGTGCCCGGATGGCGCTCGTGGGTGGCCGGGTGACGACCAGTTCGCGGATGCGGTCGTTCATCTTCAAGACTTCGAAGATTCCGATGCGGCCCTGATACCCGGTATTGCGGCACCGGTCGCAGCCGCGGCCCCGATAGAACTTGGTGCCGGGCGGCAGCTCGAGCTCCTCGAGCAATTTGGCCGGCGGGTCGTAAGCTTCCTTGCACTTGGCACAGATCTTCCGCACGAGTCGCTGGGCCACCGTGCCTTCGGTTGCGGAAGCCACGAGGAATGGCTCGATGTTCATGTCAATCAGACGGGTGATGGTGCCCGGCGCGTCGTTGGTGTGAATCGTGGAAAAGACCAACTGGCCGGTCAGGGCGGCGCGGATGGCCACGCCCGCGGTCTCGCCGTCACGAATCTCACCGATCATGATGACGTCCGGGTCCTGGCGCAGAATGTGCTTGAGGCCCAGGAGGTACCCATAGCCGGCCCTCTCGTTCACCTGGGACTGGCAGATCTTGTCCATGTCGTATTCGACCGGGTCCTCGATGGTAATGATGTTCTTGTCGCCCGACCGGATTTCGCCCAGGATGGCGTACACCGTCGTGGACTTGCCCGAACCGGTGGGACCGGTGACCAGCAGCACGCCGTGCGGCTTGGCAATCATCTCGCGCATCAGCGTCGCTGAATCGCCCATCAGTCCGAGTTCGTCGAGCGAGAGCAGGCGCATCCGGTCGAGGATACGCATGACCACCGTCTCGCCGTAGGTGGTCGGGAACGTCGAGACGCGGAAGTCGATCTCGCGCCCGTCCACAATCGCGCCGTAGCGGCCGTCCTGCGGTATGCGCTTCTCGGCGATATTCATCCGGGACATGATCTTGATACGCGACACGACGGCGAGCTGCAGCGCTTTCTTCGGGGCAACGATGCCGTGCAGGATGCCGTCGATTCTGAACCGGACGGTCAGTCCTTCCCGCGTCGGCTCGATGTGGATATCCGAAGCGCGCTCGCGCACGGCGCGGATAATCATCTGGTTGACCCAGCGCACCACCGGCGCCTCGGAAGCGAGCTCTTCCAGCTTCCTCGGCTGGAGACCCTGCTCGGCCGCGGCGCCCGACTCTTCGTCGGGCAGGTCGTCGAGGCTCGAAATCTCGGGCTCGTCAGGCAAGTCTGGGGTCTGCGGCACGGTGTAGTACTGGTTCAACGCCTGGTAGAACTCTATCTCACGGCAGACCATCGGCTCGACTTCCATGCCCGTCATCCGCCGCACCTCATCCACGACGAAGATGTTGCCCGGGTCGCAGAACGCGACCGCCAGCGTGTTGCCCGAGCGGAATAACGGAATAAGCTTGTTGCCGCGCATGAACTGCTCCGGGAACATCTGAAGGACTTCAGAATCCACCCGGAAGTTCGCCAGGTCCACGAAAGGCACGCCGAACTTCTGCTCCAGTGCGGCGCCGGTTACTTCTTCAGGTTGCTGTTGCTGCTGCTGCTCGTCTGCCATCTTGTGCCTCCTAGTGCCACGGGGGCGTTCCGGCTGCGGAACGCCGGACCTGCCCGGCCGTCTCTGCGTAACGCGTGGACGCCCTCATGGCAACTGATTATACAACACCCGCGAACCGCGTGTCAACCATTGTCGGCGACCCGGTAGTGTCAATTCTTTTGTGTAACTTTCCACGTCCATTCACGCGGCTTTCCTGCTGACTTTGGCCCGGGCCTTGGGCCGGCGCTGACTCGCCCGGCGCTGTTCCCACCGCTTGTTGG
>Ga0315282_10013489_pt1 | contig 12318 bp, 8 predicted proteins | sample YL17G07_20_MG_FD_203693 | JGI IMG/M metagenome (GOLD analysis project Ga0315282, IMG submission 203693) | Sediment microbial communities from Yellowstone Lake, YNP, Wyoming, USA - YL17G07_20 | ecosystem: Environmental > Aquatic > Freshwater > Lake > Sediment | place: USA: Wyoming | collected... | reverse complement strand
CACCACGGCGCCAATCACCCGGTCATGGACCTGGCCACCCGCGAGGTCGCCATCACCAGCCAGAACCACGGCTTTGCCGTGCCCGAAGATTTTTTCCAAAAAGAAGGCAAAGCCTTCGAACTGACCCACCTCAACCTCAACGACCGCACCGTCGAGGGCATGCGCCACCGCGAGCGGCCCATCTTCAGCGTGCAGTATCACCCCGAGGCCTCGCCCGGTCCGCATGATGCCGTCACTTTGTTCGACCGCTTTTTGGATTTGTTGGAGGAACGTTGATGTCCGACGTTTTGGAACCGGTCCTGCGCCGGCTGCACGAGTTCGTGGCGCAGGCCGAATTTGCCGAAGAACTCAACCGGGCCAAGGCCGGCTACTTCGAGCAGGTCGGCTCGCCCAAGGACGGCGAGCCTTTTGTCGAGATGCGGCTGGCCTTGTTCTTGGAATGGTTCATGTTCGAGCGGACCCTCGACCGACTGCACCAGACCCCGATCGAGCTTTGCCTCAGCCGGCGCGGAGCGGAGCTGAGCGAACCGGAGCGCGGGACGTGCGCCGCCCTGACCCGGAGCATCCACCGCTTGTTCCAGGTCAAGAAGATCAAGGACGACCGGGCCGTGCTCGTGGATTTGCTCGACAAAAAGAAATATAAAGAAGTGCATAACCTGCCGCAAAACCTCCACAGCGGCGACATCGCCGAACTGCGCCTGGTGCCGGTGGGCAAAGAATGGGTTGCCACCGAAGCCTATTGCTACCACCCGCCCGAAGCGCACAAGTTCATCCTCAAGGAAGCCAAGCGCGCCGCCAAAATGGGCGACGACCCCGGCGGCCTCCTCCGCCGGCTCATGGCCATGAGCACCAAGTGGGAACGCTACCCGCGAATGAAAATTTCGGAGATTTATAAGTAGGAGAAAGCTATGCCACTTCCTTGTCAGCATTTGGAATCCTTGACCAGGCAGGTCCAGCCCGCGATGAATTTGCTGAGGAGTCTGGATCAGCGATACCCCAAGGTTTTGCGAGAGAATCAAATTCGACCTGAGGATTATCATCCAGGTTTGGTATTTCGATCCGCAGTCGAGAGCATCCGCGGAAGTTTCATTGCCTCCTCAGTTACTGGGAGGCATGGAATGGTGGCCTCTTTATTGAGCTTATGCCAAGAGCGAAGGGGAATTCACGACTTTCAAAGAACCGGAAAAGGCATCCGGCACGATTTCTCAATTATTTTTGACGCGAGACGCAGAAAAAGAGCCGCTCTTGAGGTTAAAGGTGGAGAAGGTAATTCCATCAACATTTCAGAAAGACCTGTCTGGGCGGACGAGTTTATCGTTTGGTGCCATCTTGATGGAGCCATCGTGAACCAACCTCGGGCGGGGGCCAATTCCATAATCTTTAATCGATTGGCAAATGAGCTGGTTCATCGGGCAAAAATTGTAGATGTTCTTATCATCAAAGATATATTGTGCGGTACCCCCGCGCGACCTTGCCCCAAATATCAACGCCCGCCTGATCATCCACTTGGAGTAGCGCCGTGTATCTTCCTCCTCCCGAGAAGGCAACCAACAAAGAAGAATACAAATTCTCCAACTCATACTTTACAATCAGTTTCCCTCCCTTCTATCATCTTAGACGCACATGAGGTTCCTAACCGAGAATGGGAAAAACATCTCTATTTCGTAGAAATAAATCTTGAGAAAGTTAAAGAACACTGGTTCAGGACTACGCGCGTTTCCTACCGAGGTCAGATAGTGGAGACTCGATCCTCTAGAGCGAGGCTGGAATAAAATGCAAAGGCAACTCCACCTTTTTCAGTCTCATCACAAGGCAACGAGGGTTGATCCCGCCTTATGGCAAGGATCTTTTAATGATCGAGAGAGTTCCCTGCATCAACTTTCCCCATATGTTGGCAAGCTTAAGTCAGGCATGGTCCGGGTGCTTCTCGAAACATTTTCTCGTCCCGGAGAATGGGTTTGCGATCCCTTTTCAGGTTCTGGAGTGGTTCCTCTGGAAAGTTTAATTTTGAAGCGCAAAGCGGCCGCCAATGACTTGAGTTTATATGCTTATGTGCTGACCATGGGTAAGGTCATGGCACCGCCTGGTCTTGACAAAGCGTTGAAAAATGCTGAACGGCTAATTTCGCTGGTAACTGAAAAAAAGACCGGCGTAGATGAAAAGGGTATCCCAGATTGGGTTAGGGAATTTTTCCATCCTGAAACCCTTAAAGAGATCGTAGTGGCTTTTGAGGAATTAATTGAGAACCAAGATTATTTCTTGATGGCTTGCCTATGTGGAATTCTCCATCATGTCCGCCCCGGTTTTTTATCTTATCCGGCCAGCCATCTGACTCCCTACTTGCGCAAGAGCAAATACCCGTCGGAACAATTTCCCGAAATGTATCACTACCGGGATCTCGGGTCACGGCTTCGGGCAAAAGTCATCAGGATGTACCGGCGGACAATGATTGAAGGATGGTGGACAAAACATGATTACCAGGTTACCCAAACTAACGCCATGGCGCTGCAGTTTGACTCGTCATCCCAGGATCTAATTCTTTCCAGTCCTCCCTACTTCGGAGCTTTAGACTACGCCCGCGACAACCGTCTTCGCCTTTGGTTTCTCGGAGAGAAGAATTGGAAAAAGCTGGATCAGAGTCTTACTGCGAGTGAAAAGATTTATCTTCCCCAGATGAGCAAATGTCTTGTGGAGATGCACAGAATCTTAAAAAAGAATAGATATTGTGTTTTGGTTCTCGGAGACGTGGAACGGAATGGTAAAAACCATGATACCGCAGAAATCGTGGCAGAATTGGGTTGCGAAGTGACAAAACAAGGTTTTATGGTAGAGGAAATTGTAAGTGATTTTATTCCTGATGAACGACGCTCCCGAAGAAAGACCCGGACGACTAAGTGTGAAAAGATTGTCATCTTGAAAAAAGTGAAATGAAGCAAAAAGCAGAAATGAAGTTTTCTTCGGATCTTAGCCCTCGCTTCCTACAGATTTCATCCGAAGAGATGAGCCGGCGCATTCAGGCCGGCCTGGAGTTGCTCTCGCCCTGTCGGGTTTGCCCGCGCGAGTGCGGGGCGGACCGGATGGGCGGGGAAAAGGGCTTTTGTGAGACCGGGGCATTGGCCGAGGTGTCGAGCTACAACGAGCACCATGGGGAGGAGCCGCCGCTCAGCGGCTCGCGCGGCTCGGGCACGATCTTTTTCGCCCATTGCAACCTCCGCTGCGTGTTTTGCCAGAATTACCCGATCAGCCATCTCGGGCACGGCTCGCCGGTGACCGCGGAGGAACTGGCCGAGATGATGCTGTCGCTCCAGCGTCGGGGCTGTCATAACATTAACTTCGTGTCGCCCACCCACGTGACGCCGCAAATCCTGGAAGCGCTCAAGCTGGCGATCGCCGGCGGCTTGAAGATCCCTCTGGTCTGGAACTCGGGCGGCTACGATTCGGTGGATACCTTGAAATTACTGGATGGCATCGTGGATATTTATCTGCCGGACATGAAATACGACGATGACTCAAATGCGGAGAAGTATTCCGGTGTGCCGAATGGTGGTAGGGGCGACCGGCCGGCCGGCCCTACGAAGGGATATCGGGAAGCGAACCGCGCCGCCATCCGCGAGATGCACCGCCAGGTGGGAGACCTGATCTGCGATGAGGAGGGCATCGCGGTGCGGGGCCTGATCGTGCGGCACCTGGTGTTGCCGGGTGGGTTGGCCGGAAGTCAAGGCGTTTTGCGATTTCTGGCAGATGAGATTTCACTCAACACCGCGATCAGCTTGATGGCGCAGTTCTTCCCGGCGCACCGGGCGCGCGAGTTCCCGGAGCTGGCTCGGGGACTGGCGGCTAAAGATTATCGGGCCGCGGCCGAGGCGATGGAAGAGCTGGGATTGGAGAACGGGTGGAAACAGACGCGATTTTAGGCATGCGCGGGTGAGGTCACCCGCGCCCCGAAAGAGAAGGTTAATACGGGCGCCGCGCCCCGAAAGAGAGTGTTAGAATAACGGAATGCCGAAACGCACGGACATTGAAACGATCTTGATCATCGGCTCCGGGCCAATTGTGATCGGGCAGGCCTGCGAGTTCGATTATTCCGGCACCCAGGCGGTGAAGGCGCTTAGGGAGGAGGGCTACCGGGTGGTGCTGGTCAACAGTAACCCGGCCACCATCATGACCGACCCGGAGCTGGCTGACCGGACCTACATCGAGCCGCTTACTGCGGATACGGTGGCAAAGGTGATCGCCGCAGAGCGCCCTATGACACAGAAAGGCTTTGCCCTCCTTCCGACCCTCGGCGGCCAGACCGCGCTCAACCTGGCGGTGGAACTGGCCGAGATGGGCGTGCTCGAGCAATACAAGGTTGAATTGATCGGGGCCAAGCTCCCCGCCATCCACAAGGCCGAGAACCGCGAACTGTTCAAGCAAGCCATGCTCAAGATCGGGCTGAAACTCCCGCGCTCCGGCACGGTCCATTCCCTTGAAGAGGCGTGGAAAGTCCTCGAGCGGGTCGGCTATCCCGCCATCATCCGGCCTTCGTTCACTTTAGGCGGCACCGGCGGCAACGTGGCGACGAATGACAAGGAATACGAGGAATACTGCAACTGGGGCCTGCAGGAAAGCCCGCGGCACGAGATTTTGATCGAGCAGTCGGTGATCGGTTGGAAAGAGTTCGAGCTTGAGGTGATGCGGGACCTCAAGGACAACGTGGTCATCATCTGCTCGATCGAGAACCTCGATCCCATGGGCGTCCACACCGGCGACTCGATCACCATCGCGCCGATCCAGACCCTGACCGACAAAGAATATCAAATTATGCGCGACGCGGCCATGGCGATCATCCGCGAGATCGGCGTGGACACCGGCGGCTCCAACATCCAGTTCGCGGTCAATCCCCAAAACGGCGAGATGGTGGTGATCGAGATGAACCCGCGCGTCTCCCGGTCCTCCGCGCTCGCCTCCAAGGCCACCGGCTTCCCCATCGCCAAGATCGCGGCCAAACTGGCCGTGGGCTATACCCTGGACGAGATCAAGAACGACATCACCCGCGAGACCCCGGCCAGCTTCGAGCCGACCATTGACTACGTGGTCACCAAGGTGCCGCGCTTCACCTTCGAAAAATTCCCCGGCGCCGAGGACAAGCTCACCACCCAGATGAAATCGGTGGGCGAGGTGATGGCTATCGGGCGCACCTTCAAGGAGTCGCTGCAAAAGGCGCTGCGCTCGCTCGAGATAGACAGCTATGGCTTTGAGGAACGGATTATGCAGAACGGCAAGCGGCCTTCCGCCGCGGCCCTGGCCAAATTGCGCGAGCAGTTGCGGGTGCCCAACTCGCGCCGTTTGTGGGCGATTGCAGATGCCTTTCGGGTCGGGCTCTCGCAGGAAGAAATTTTCGAGCTCAGCCGGGTGGACCCGTGGTTTTTGCAAAACATCCGGGAGATCGTGGAGAGCGAAGCGGACCTGAAACGCGCCTGGAAAAAGAACCGGGGTCTGGATCCGGAAACCCTGCGCCAGGCCAAGCAACTGGGCTTCTCGGACCGGCGCCTGGCGGCGCTCGGGGGTTTGAGCGAGAAGGAGGTCCGGCAAGCGCGGAAAGCGGCCGGCATCGAGGCGGTGTTCAAGCGGGTGGACACGTGCGCGGCCGAGTTCGAGGCGCATACGCCGTACCTGTACTCCACCTACGAGCGGGAGGACGAGGCGCGGCCGACGGAGCGCAAGAAGATCATGATCCTGGGCGGCGGTCCGAACCGGATCGGGCAGGGGATCGAGTTCGACTATTGCTGCGTGCACGCGAGCATGGCGCTGGCCGAGGACGGCTGGGAAACCATCATGGTCAACTGCAACCCGGAGACGGTCTCCACCGATTACGATACCTCGGACCGGCTCTACTTCGAGCCGCTCACGCTCGAGAACGTGCTCGAGATCGTGCGGGAGGAAAAGCCTTTTGGCGTGATCGTCCAGTTCGGCGGGCAGACGCCGCTCAAGCTGGCGGTGCCGCTCTTCGAGGCCGGGGTGCCGATCCTGGGCACCACGCCCGAGGCGATTGACCGGGCCGAGGACCGCCAGCTTTTTGCCGAGCTGCTTCGCAAGCTGAACCTGCGCCAGCCGGTGAACGGCACGGCGCGGAGCTTTGCGGAAGCCGAGGCCGTAGCCGAGGAGATCGGGTACCCGGTGCTGGTGCGGCCGAGCTACGTGCTGGGCGGCCGGGCCATGATGATCGTGTGGGACCACCGCTCGCTCAAGCATTTTGTCAAGGAGGCGGTCAAGGTTTCGCCCGACCATCCGATCCTGATTGACCAGTTCCTCCAGGACGCCACCGAGGTGGACGTGGACTGCGTGGCGGACCGCGAGCGGGCCGTGATCGGCGGGATCATGGAGCACATCGAGGAGGCCGGGGTGCACTCGGGCGACTCGGCTTGCGCGCTGCCGCCGTACAGCCTGTCCCCGGAGGTGAAGGAAGAGATTTCACGCCAGACCAAGGCGCTGGCCCTGGAGCTCCAGGTCATCGGTCTGATGAACGTGCAGTATGCGGTCAAGGACGGCGTGGTCTTTGTGCTGGAGGTGAACCCTCGCGCCTCCCGGACCGTGCCCTTTGTCTCCAAGGCCATTGGCCGGCCGCTGGCCAAGATCGCGGCTCGGGTCATGGCCGGGAAGACCTTGGCCGAGCTGGGCTTCACCCAGGAAATTATTCCCGAATACGTCTCGGTCAAAGAAGCGGTGTTCCCCTTTGTCAAGTTTCCCAAGGTGGACGTGCTGCTCGGTCCGGAGATGCGCTCGACCGGCGAGGTCATGGGCATTGACCAGGTGTTCGAGCGCGCTTATGCAAAGGCGCAACTGGCCGCGGGAACCAAGCTCCCGGCCTCCGGTTGCGCCTTTATCAGCGTGAAAGACTCGGACAAGGCCGCCGCGGCCGGGATCGCGATCAATCTCCATCGGCTCGGGTTCAAGGTCGTGGCGACCAAGGGCACGGCCAAATACCTCCAGGCCGGGGGCTTGCCGGTGGTCATGGTCAAGAAGGTGAAGGAAGGGTCGCCCAATATCGTGGAAATGATCAAGGCGGGCGAGGTGGCGTTGGTGGTCAACACCACGGCGGGAGCCGCGGCGATCCGGGATTCCTTCTCCATTCGGCGGAGCGCCTTGCTCATGAACCTGCCCTATTTCACCACGATTCCGGGCGCGCTGGCCGGGACGGAAGCCATCGCCCACTTGCGCCGGCGGGGATTATCGGTGAAGCCCCTGCAGGAATATTATCAAGCCCCGACTTCCATTCGCTGAGATTGTCGTATGGCCGGGATTTGGGCTATACTGCGGGCACCACTTTTTGATTTGAACAAAAGGAGACAAGACCGATGGTGAACCGAGTTCCGATGACCACCCGGGGACACGCTTTGCTCCGGGAGGAATTGAGAAGGCTGAAGGAAGACGTGCGGCACACTGAATTGCGTCAAGGGAGACGAGCATGGTAATCCGAGTACCGATGACCACCCGGGGCTACGCTAAGCTCCGGGAAGAATTGAGGAGATTAAAGGAAGATGTGCGACAGAAGCTGTCGCAGGAGATCGGGAAGGCGCGGGAACTGGGCGACCTGTCCGAGAACGCGGAATATCACGCGGCCAAGGAGAAGCAGGGCCAGGTCGAGGCGCAGATCCGGGACATGGAAGACCGGCTCTCCCGGGCCGAGGTGGTGGACGTGAGCAAGCTCTCCGGCAGCCGGGTCGTGTTCGGCGCCACCGTGACCGTGGAAGACGGCGATGGGGAAAAGGCGGTGTATCAGATTGTCGGCGTCGAGGAAGCCGACCCCAAGGCCGGCAAAATCAGCTTCGAATCTCCCATCGCCCGCGGCTTGATCGGAAAAGAGGAAGGCGATACCGCCCAGATCAAGGCTCCGCGGGGGTTGAAGGAATTGGAGATTCTCAAGGTGGAATTCATCTGACCGATCCGAGGGAACCCCGTTGGGTTTGGGAATGGAGAAGGGGCCATGAAAAAAATAACTGTCTCGATCCTGGGGATTCTGACGCTGATCCCGATCGCGGCCGTGGCTTTGGAACGGCCTGGGGTCAAGGAGCTGACTGAATTCCAATTTTGCCCGCTCGAGAAAAAGACGGGTAAAGAACTCGGAGAGTGTCTCCCGGCCAAGATTCCAGGCGATGTCATCTCCGATCTGGAACGCAATGGTAAAGTCCCTGACCCCTACCGGGATCTGAACTCGCTGAAAGTCCAATGGGTCAATGACCGGGATTGGCTTTACCGCGCGGATTTCACTTTTTCACCTTCACCCGGTCGTCGCGCTTTTCTCCTCTTCATGGGCGTGGACTACCGGAGCAAAATCAGCCTCAACGGCAAGCTGCTCACCGAACACGAGGGCATGTTCTCTCGCATCGGCCCGCTTGACATTACTGATTTGCTCAACCCGCAAGGCTCCAATCGCCTGGAAGTGAAAATGTACGGCATCCCGGACCAGTGGCTGGAAAAGGTCGGGCCCAAGATCCTCCAGAGCTCGGAGTTGGGCCGGCGCGATACGCTGAAGACGCAGATGTCTTATGGCTGGGACTTTGCCCCGCGCTTGAAGGGCGTGGGGATTTGGGATCGCGTTATGGTGTTCGAGAGCGGACCGATTCTCATTCGCGACGTGGCCGTCCGTCCCCAACTGGACGGCAACGTGGAAGTGGGGGTCGAGCTTTTCAGCCAGGGTGCCGCCAAAGCCAACTTGAAGCTCAAAGTTTCCGGCGAGACCTTCGCGGGTTACGCGCAGGAATTTGAATGGCCGGCCGAGCTAAGCGCGGGTCTCAATTCAAAAACGTATAAGGTCACGATCGAGAATCCCCGCTTATGGTGGCCCTGGGACCAGGGCCAGCCGGACCTGTACCGGCTGAAGGTAGAGATCGAGGCTGACGGCGAAGTCTCCGATGCCGCCGGCGAGACCTTTGGCGTGCGCGAGATCAGTTGGGCCAAGAACCCCGACGCGCCGCCCAACTCCGCGGATTGGGTGCTTCAGGTCAACGGCCGGAGGGTGTTCATGCGCGGAGGCAACTGGGTCCCGGCCGAGGCGCTGAATGGCCGGCTTACGGACGAGCGCTACCGCAAGCTGATCGCGCTGGCCCGCGCCGCCAACCTCAACCTGGTGCGGGTCTGGGGCGGCGGCAACCGCGAGCGGGCTTCTTTCTACGATGCCTGCGACCGGGCCGGGATCATGGTCTGGCAGGAGTTCCCGCTGGCCTGCGTGTACATCATCGGTTATCCCCGGGACCGGCATTTCCTCAACCTGGTCCACCAGGAGGCCGCGGAGATCGTCAGGCAACTCCGCAACCACCCCAGCCTGATCATGTGGTGCGGCGGCAACGAGTGGAACGTGAAAAAGTCCCCCCAGGTCGCGCAGGCGCTGGAACAGGAAACCGCCGCGGGCGATCCGACCCGGCGCTTCGTGCCGGCGTCGCCTTACCGGGGCGACTCGCACAACTGGATCGTCTGGCACCAGCGGGGCAACCTCTCCGACTATTTTGCCGATCGCTCTCCGCTGCCGAGCGAGTTCGGCTTGCAGGCTTATCCCGCGGTGGAGACCTTGCGCAAATACCTTTCGCCCGAACGGGTCTGGCCCATTGGGGAGGCCCACCGGCATCACAACCTCGGCCCGGAGAAGATGGCCAAGTATTCGGCTCCGCTCAAACCGGCCGACAACCTGGAGTCGGTGGTGCAAGCCAGCCAGATCATGCAAGCCCATTATTTGCAGCGGGGGATCGAGTTCTGGCGCCAGCGCAAGTACCAGACCTCGGGCGTGGCCTTCTGGCAATTCAATGAACCCTGGCCGGCCATCTGCTGGTCGGTCCTGGATTATGACCTGGTGCCCAAGCTGGCTTATACACAACTGAAAGACACCATGAACCCGCTCCTGGTCTCGGCCCAGTTCGCGGACCGGGCCTGGAAACCCGGAGACAGCTTTACCGGACGAGTGATCCTGGTTAATGATTATCCCCAGGCTTTCGCCGGGCTGACCGTCACCGCCAGGGTCGGAGACCAAAGCAAAACTTTTTCCGCCGACGTTCCCGCCGACGGATTGCTCGATCTCGGCGAGATCCAACTTCAGCTGCCGGCCGCGGGACCGCCGATCCTGGAGTTGACCGCGGAAAAAGACGGCCGGGTGCTGGCCAAGAACCGCTACGATCTTTCGGTGTGCGACCCGGTTCCGGCCTCGCGCCAGGCCCTGGCCGCCGGGAAAGTGGGATTTCGGTTGATGTCCGGGGCTAAGCAGGAGCAATGGAAGCGTTAGCGCGCCACAAGAGATAGACCGCCACCACAAGAAAAATGAGATTCCCGCCCCAGGCCGCAGCCTCCGGGGTGAGGATCCCGCCGCGGCCCAGGGCCAGACCTTCGGCCAGGGCGATATAAAAAGCGAAGCCGGTGATCGCGGCAAAGAGGAGGTTCTTGGCGAGCGAGCTGGTGCGAGTGGAGCGGATGGCCAGGGGCACGCCCAGGAGCATCAGGATCAGGCAGGAGCAGGGCACCGCGCGCCGCGCTTGCAGCTCGACCCGGTAATCGGTGGCGTCCAGGCCGTAATTGCGGGCGAACCGGGCCTGGCGGCTCAATTCCCAGGAATTCATTTCTTCCGGCTGAAGCTGGACGACCTCCAGGTCTTCCGGCTTTTCTTTCAAGGCCAGGGTCTGGCGGGGCGCCTGAGTGATCCGGGGCGCTTCGCCGGCCGGGAATTCGCGCACGGTCACGTCCTCGAACTCCCAGCCGTGGCCGGTGTAGCGGCCCCGCGCGGCTTCCACGCTCCGGACCAGGCGGAAGCTCTCGCCCATCTCATAAAGCCGGAAACCCTCCAGGCTCTGGGTCTCGCGGTCGTAGTGGCGAATCCGATAAAACCGCGGCGGCTTGCTCTTGCGCTCGCTCACGTACCAGATGCGGTTCTCTCTTACCGCCTGGAGTTGCTGTTTGCCTTTGATCCGGCGCTCGAGGCGATTGACCTCGGAGTTGGCCCGGGGCAGGACCAGGTCGCCGAAGAAAAACATGAACCCGCTCAGCAGCAAGCTGGCCCCGAACAGAGGCAGGGCGAGGCGAAAGCCGCTCCAGCCCGCGGCCTGGACCGCGACCAGTTCGCTCTGCTGAGCCATGATGCCCAGCGTGAGCAAGGCCGAAAACAAGGCGGCCATGGGGATCACCAGGTAGGTCGTCTGCGGCACCTGGTACAGGTAGTAGCGGACGATCAGGCCGAGGGGCACCTGCCGCTGGATGAGGAGAAAGTTCAAGCTGTCGAGCACGCTCACCACCAGAAAGAGCATGGTCACCATCAGCAGGGAGGCCGCGAAGAAGGCGAGGAAGCTTTTCAGCACGTAGCGCTCGAGGATCTTCATGCGGCGTCTCCCGGCCGGCTGAAGCGACGGCGCAGGCGTTCCTCCAGGTGGGAGGCCAGATCCTCGAGCCAGGTCAGCAGCGGCACCGGCTGCTCCCGGGCCTTGCAGTCGAGCAGGTAAAGCCCGCTGAGCAAAATGGCCGCGTTGGGCAGCCAGAGCACCGCGGCCGGATCCATGATGCCCTTGAGGGCCAGCGCCTTGCCCAGCACCAGCAGGTAGTTGTAAATCCCGGAGAGCAGGATGCTCAGGATCACGCTCCGCAGCCGGCCGGAGCGGGGCGGCTGAATGCCGAGCGGCACGGCCCAGAACGCCAGGATCAGGCATCCGAAGGAGAAGGCGAGCTTCTCATGGAGGCTCACCCGGAGGTCGCGCCAGTCTTTGCGCAACTTTTTTCCTCCGGCTTTGGTCAAGCTGGGTTGCTGCAGGGCGGAGCGGAGCTCCTGCCGGCGGGCGAGGAGGTCGCCCAGGTCCATTTCCTGCAAGGCGGTTTCGCCGGTGTTCTGACCCTGCCCGAAATCGAGGCGGAGCCGTAACTGCTCGAATTCCACGGTCTGGTACACGGCCCGCTTAAGGTCGTGAACCTGGAGGCTGCCCTGTTCGAGCAGCAGCACGGTCTCGAGGTGGTCGGGATCATGCAGGAAGCGGCCGCGCTCGGCAAAGGCCATCCGGATTTCCTCGGGCGGAGCGTCGGGCGGCTCCTTGGGCCTGATCTCCTGGGAGATCATCACCCCTTGCAGGCCGCGCTCGTCGCTCTCGCGGACGTAAAAAACTACTTGAGGCAGGAGCGAAATAAAGGTGCGGGGCGTGATTCCGGCCTCGGAAAAGCGCTGCAGGATGCGGTAGCGGAGCTCCCGGCTTTGGCGCTGGGAGCGGGGGATCCATTCCAGGGAGAGGGAGAGGCAGACCGCGAAGGCCAGGCCGGAGAAAAGCAGAATGGTGGGCAGCAGCCGATACAGGCTGATGCCGGAGGCCTTGAGCGCGA
>Ga0315282_10013488_pt1 | contig 12318 bp, 11 predicted proteins | sample YL17G07_20_MG_FD_203693 | JGI IMG/M metagenome (GOLD analysis project Ga0315282, IMG submission 203693) | Sediment microbial communities from Yellowstone Lake, YNP, Wyoming, USA - YL17G07_20 | ecosystem: Environmental > Aquatic > Freshwater > Lake > Sediment | place: USA: Wyoming | collected... | reverse complement strand
GTTCGACCACCCTGCCATCGTCGATTTCCTGAAGTCCGACACCAGCCTGTATCGCATCGACAGCCGCACCGGCGTGTGGGACCTGTGGCAGCCCGACACCGGCCTGCTGCACGAGGTGTTCGACGTGGCCGGACTGGTCAACCCGCTCACCCTGGCCGACTACGACCGGTACCTGAACGGCATCCCCAGCCGTTCATCCCCGCTCTACGACTTTCTGAACGCCAAGTACGTGATCGCTGCCAAAGACGTGGTGCTGGATTGGCAGAAGTTCGTGCCGGTGTTCGATGCCGACCCGGCCTTGAACGTCTACCTGAACCGGCGCAGCCTGCCGCGCGCGCTGCTGGTGCATCAGGCCACGGTGGTGCCCGATCACGAGGCTGCTTTTGCGGCGCTTCAGTCGCCCGATTTTGATCCGGCCAGCCGGGTGGTGCTCGAGGAGGGCGAGGCGCTGTCCGCGGTGTCGGCCGGTCCTGAGAGCATCCATTTCGACGGGTATGAGCTCAATCAGCTCCAACTGAGTGTGGTGAACGCGGCGGATGGCTACCTGGTGCTCAGCGAAGTCTGGTATCCAGGCTGGCAGGCTGCCGTCGACGGCCAACCGGTGCCCGTGCTGCGCGCCGACTATGCCTTTCGGGCGATTCGCCTGTCGCCCGGCACGCACCAAGTCACCCTCGCGTTTGCTCCCCGGTCGTGGACCCTCGGCCTGGCCGTCAGCGCGCTGACCTTACTCGGTGTGGTGATTTGGGTTATCTTGCGCTTTGTGACCGGATCAGTATAATCACACTATACGCAGCTCAGTCCCGGAGGAACCTATGCCGCCCCTGACGGCGCGAGAACGGGTCTACCGCGTACTGGCCGGGCAGCTCCCTGACCGTGTGCCCGTGTTGGCGCAGAACTTCCAGAATACAGCCTACCTGGCCGGCTATGCGCTGGACGAATTCTGCACCAGCGGCGAGCGGATGGCCGAGGCGCAGCTGGCTGCCTGGGAACGCTTCGGATATGACGTGCTCGACCTGGAAAACGGCACGGTCGCCTCGGCCGGAGCGCTGGGCTGCCAGGTCGAGTATCCCAGGGACCAGCCGCCGCGCCTGGTCGGGCCGGCCATCCAACGCCTGGAAGACATCGGCCGCCTCGAGCCGATGGATCCCACCCGGGATGGCAGCCTGCCCGAGTTCCTGAAGGCCACGCGCCGGGTAGCGGATGCGTTGCAGGGGCGAGCCTGCATCGTGGGCGAGGCCGACCAGGGCCCCTTCAACCTGGCAGCGATGCTGGTGGGCATGGAGACGTTCCTGGCCGCCACGATGGACCCCGACCAATGGCCCCTGCTGCACCGGCTGTTGGAATTCAGCACCGAGCAGTGCCGCCGGCTGGCATTGGCCCAGATCGACGCCGGTGCCGACTTCACTCAGATTGGGGAGCCGCTGGCCGGGCCGGACGTCAGCTCGCCCAAGGTTTACCGCCAGTTCGCCTTTCCGTACGAACAGCGCCTGGCCCGAGAGCTGAGGCAGCGCCAGATCCCGTTCATTATCCACATCTGCGGTGACGCGACGCGCATCATCTCCGAGATGGCCGATACCGGTGCGCCGATGCTGGAGGTGGATGCCAAGATCGACATGGCCCGCTGCCGCCAGCTGACCCAGGGGCGCAGCGTGCTGGTGGGCAACGTCGACACCACCTTGATGGCGCGGGCCAGCGCCGACGAAGTCGGCGCGGCGGCGCGCCGGGCCATTCAGGCCATGGGCCGGCAGGGGGAATTCATCCTCAGTTCCGGCTGCACCCTGGGGGCGACCACGCCTCCTGAGAATACCCAGGCGCTGCTCGACGCGGTGGAGCGCCACGGCCGGTACGATCAAAACGGCCTGATCGGCTGAGCCGGAAAACCTGGGGGGTGCTTGACTTCGCACACCCGGCCGGCTACAATCTGGTGCATGCCGCCGGGGGATGAGACACTGACTTTGGACACACAGATCTGAGAACGAATCAGCATCGAGGCGAGGTATCTATGACATTGAAACTGGGTATGGCTCAAATATTGGTCGAGGGTGGTAAACCGGAGGCAAACCTGGCGCGGGCCGTAGCGCGCATCGGCGAGGCGGCCGGCCAGGGGTGCCAGCTGGTGGTGCTGCCGGAGTGCCTCGATCTGGGGTGGACCCATTCCAGTGCCCACCAACTGGCTCAGCCCATCCCTGGCCCGCATTCGGACCGGCTGGTCCAGGCGGCTCGCGAGCATGGCGTATTTGTGGCAGCCGGCCTGGTAGAGCGCGCCGGGGACCGGTTCTACAACTCGGCCATCCTGGTCGACCGGCAGGGGAAGATTCTCCTGCTGCATCGCAAGATCAATGAGCTGGATATCGCTCACCACCTGTATGCCGTCGGCGACCGGCTGGGGGTGGCGGAGACCGAGCTGGGCACGCTTGGCCTCGACATCTGTGCCGACAACTTCGCCAATTCGCTGGCGATCGGGCACGTGCTGGCGCGCATGGGTGCCCAGCTGATCCTGTCCCCCTCAGCCTGGGTGGTGAATGCCGATCACGACAACGCCGCCCAGCCCTACGGTGCCCGCTGGCGCACCGCGTACGGCGAGCTGAGCCGGCTGTACGACATCACCGTCGTGGGCGTCAGCAACGTCGGGTGGGTCAGCGATGGGCCGTGGAAGGGGAGGAAGACCATCGGTTGTTCGCTGGCGATGGGTCCCGGAGGAAACATCCTGGCCCAGGGTCCGTATGGCGAGGCCGCCGAAGCGTTGATCACCGTCTCGGTTGAGCTCAGGCCGCCGCTGGCCCGGGGCACCCGCATCGCAGAGGCTTTGAGCGCCCGGGGCTACACCGGCTGTTAAGCGCCGGGTGGATTTCACCGCAGAGGCGCGGAGGTCACAGAGATTCCTATAGATTTATCTGCGCCCTCCCTGAACTGCCGGGGCAGGCTGCGTCTCTGCGGTGAATTCGCTTCAGGAAAGGAGAGGGGACATGCGCGGACTTGAGGGCAAGAAGGTCATCGTCACCGGTGGCAGCCGGGGGATCGGCCGGGCGACCGCCGAGCGTTTTGCCGCAGAGGGCGCGACGGTGCTGCTCACCGGCCGCAATCGCCAGACGGCAGAGGCAGCCGCCCAGGCGCTGGCCCGGAAGACCGGCGGCACAGTCTACGCCTTCCCGGCCGATGTATCGATTAGGGCCGACGACCTGGCTACCGTCCGGTTTGCGCTGGAGAAGATGGGGGGAATCGACGTCTTGGTGAACAACGCCGGCATCTATTACACCGAGCCATTCGAGGAAATCACCGAGGAACGCTGGGACGAGGTGATGGCGGTTGACCTGAAGGGCACGTTCCTGATGTGCCAGGCGGTCAGCCCGCACCTCAAGGAGAAGAAATCGGGCGCCATTGTCAACATGGCGTCCACCAACGGCATCGCGGGCGAGCTGAACTACGCCCATTACAACGCCGCCAAGGCCGGCATTGTGTTGCTGACCAAGTCGTTGGCGTTGGAGCTGGCGCCCTACGGCGTGCGGGTCAACTGCGTCTGCCCCGGCTATATTCAGACCGAATCAACTGACACTATGGACAGCCCAGAATTCATCGCCGAGTACGCCCGCACCAAGATCCCGTTGGGGCGGGTCGGTGGACCGGAGGAAGTCGCTTCGGTCATCGCCTTCCTGGCCTCCGAGGACGCGTCGTTCGTCACCGGCGAATCGGTGCTGATCGACGGGGGGCAGCTCGCATTCTAACGACAAATCTCAAATATCAAATGGCAAATCTCAAATGGAACTTGTGGTTTGCCATTTGTCATTTGACACTTGGTATTTCCCAAAGGAGGCATTCTGTGAGTAAGCGCAAATTCGAGATGGCTCGCATGACGAATCTCCAGGTGGAGGACTATCTGAAGGCAGGCGGCAACACGGTCCTGATCCCGATCGGCAGCACCGAGCAGCACAGCCATTACGGGCCGCTGCGCACCGACCGCATGATCGCCGAGGAAGTCTGCCGCCGCGCGGCGCCGCAGCTGAATGCATTGATGGCGCCCGGCCTCAGCTACGGCCTGTCCGAATCGCACATCGGCGTGCCCGGCGTCATTTATGTCAAGGCCGAGACGTACATGGCGTTTGTCAAGGACATCGTGCTGTCGCTCGCCCAGGCCGGCTTCCGGCACATCGTCTTCTTGAACGGCCACTACGAGAACTCGGGCGCGGTGACCTACGCGTTGAAGAGCGTCTACAGCCAGCTGCCGCCAGGGACGCTGGCTTACTGCTTCAGCTATTGGGAAGCGCTGTCCCCTCAGGACGGAGCCGCCTACCTGGGCCCCGAGGCCGGCCTGCACGCCAACCTGGGCGAGACGGCGATCATGCTGGCCGTCGACCCCGAGAGCGTGGACATGGAACACGCCGTGCCCGGCTGGCCCGAACCGCCCACCGATCTCGAGACCAACGCGCTGGCGGCCATGCTGCCGGTCATCCTGGCGCTGCCCGGCACGATGGTGCAGGTCACCCGCACCGGCGGCTGGGGTGATCCCACCCAGGCTACCCCCGCCAAGGGCGAGGAATTCCTGGGGACCATCATCCCGGCGGTGGTCAAGTACATCCGGGATTGCGAAAAAGTGTACAAGAAGATGTTTGCCTAGAATGCCAGAGGCAAATATCAAATCGCAAATGGCAGAGGCCGTTTGGTATTAGATATTTGATATTTGTCATTTGTCATTTGATATTTGACAGGAGTCCCTATGTCACAGACGACAGACGTATCCCAAGCCAGGCGCGCGATTCTGGACTGGGTGGAGCAGCACCGGGCCGACGTGATCGGCCTGACCCAGGCATTGGTGCGCTTCCCCACCGAGCAGAAACCACCTCACGGCAATGAGCGGGATTGCCAGCTGTTCGTCGCCGATTTCATGAAGGACCTCGGCTGCCAGATGGATGTATTCGCCCCGGCCGAGGTGAAGGAGCTGGCCAGCCATCCGCAGTACCTGCCGGGCCGTGATTATACCGACCGCCCGAACGTGGTCGGCCTGCTGAACGGCACGGGTGGCAGCCAGCGCTCGCTCTTGTTCTCCGGCCACATCGACGTGGTGCCGGCCTATGGCCAGGGCCAGTTCGGCTGGTGGGATGGTACCATCCAGAATGGCAGGTTGTACGGCCGCGGCTCCAACGACATGAAGGGCGGCATGGCCGCCTACCTGACCGCCGCCCGCTGCATCAAAGAGCTGGGGCTGGCGATGAGGGGCAGGCTGATCCTGGAAAGCGTGGTGGACGAGGAGTTCGGCGGCGCGAACGGCACGCTGGCCTGCCGGCTGCGGGGGTACGACGCCGACCTGGCGATCGTGCCGGAGCCGAACAACATGCTGGTGAGCACCGGTCACCGGGGTGGCCAGCAGTTTCGCCTGTACGTCGCCAGCCAGGCCGCCGGCATGGGGTTTGGCGAGGCCGTCCTCAGCGACCCGATCACCAGCCTGGGGCACATCCTGGTGGCCCTGGAGCGCTACAACCAGAAGCGCAACGCTCGCCCTATGCCGGCCGGGTACGAGAACGACGTGTTCCCACTGATGCCGTTCATCCTGCGTGCCGGCGAGCTGCTGCCCTGGGGATCTCAGGATGCCATACCCGACTCGGCATGGCTGGAGTTTTGGATCGAGATTCCACCTGGGGTGACCGAGCCGCAGCTGCTGTCGGAACTGCAGGACGCCGTCGCCCAGGCCAGCGCGGTCACGCCGGCCCTGCAGCGGGTTGGGACCCGTTGGGAGAAGCGCACCCGTTTCTTGCCGGGCACCAGCGTATCGGCCGACCAGCCGGCTATCCGCACCCTGGCAGCCAACCTGGAACAGGTGACCGGCCAGCCGGCCAGCTACCGGCCGGCCCCTTTCGCCTGTGACGCGTTCATGTTCAACCTGTGCAGCCCCACCCCGTGCGTGCTCCTGGGGCCGCGCGGTGCCAATGCACACGCCCCGGACGAATGGGTCGAGGTGGAGGACCTGGTTACCCTGACCAAGACGTATGCGCTGACGATCGCCGACTGGCTGATGTAAGACTGATCACTGCTTCAGCGACTCAATCGCTTCTTTCGGCTGCACCGGCCGTGCCGCCTGCCGGGCCCGCCGCCCTTTTGTCGCCCTGCGGAATAACCTGACCAGCGCCGGGAGCAGGCCTTGCGGCGCGAACATGGCAATTAAGGCCAATGCCAACCCGATGCTGAGGTTGCGGTACCCTTCCAGTGAACGCAGCACTTCGGGCAGCACCGTGAGCAGCGCCGTGCCGAAAATCGGCCCCCAGAAGGTGCCCCAGCCGCCCAGCGCAATCATCGCCAGCAGGTTGATCAGCCGGCCGAAGTCGAGCAGCACCGGCGAGATGGTGCCGTCGTAGTGGGTGAGATAGGCACCCGCCAGGCCGGTGAAGAAGGCACTGAAGGCAAAGAGGAACAGCTTGAAGCGGAACGGATCGATCCCGCGGCTGACCGCATAGGCTTCGGAGTCGCGCAGCGCCCGGAAGCTCATGCCGATCGGCGAATAGAGAATGCGCCAGATGGCAAAGGTGCACAGGCCGAACAAGACCAGACCCAGGTAGTAGTACAGCAACAGCACTTTGTCGCCGCTGAGGTCGATGTTGAAACCACCCAGCATGAATTGGACCGGCAGCGTTTTTTCAGCGCCGAACCAGCTGGCCGGAGGCAGCCGGGGCACCTCCCTCAACCCATACCCCCCGTAGCTGATCCATCGAGGCCCATTCAGGATCCAGTTGCGGAACAGCTCGTGGAACGCCAGGGTGAGCAGCACCACGTAGGCGCCCTTGAGGCGGAGCACCGGCAGGCCGATGATCACCGCCACGAAGGCAGTCATGACTGCCCCTGCCCACATAGTCACCCATGGGGTAAAACCGAACTCCTTGACCAATATGCCCGAGGTGAAACCGCCCACGGCGTACAGCGCCAGCTGCCCAAACGAATAAATGCCGGAAACCCCCATGATCAGGTTCCAGCATTCCACGACCATGCCCCAGCCGAAGATCAGGATGAGCAGGTGTATCGCGAACGCGCCGAACGAGATCGCATCGAGCCCCCACGGCAGCAGCAGCATAATCACGATGCCGGCGATCACGGCCGCCGGCCTGGGCTTGCCCCAGGGACCGGCCGACCACTGCAACTTGTTCAGAATATCGCTTCCCGTGCGGAGTGACGGCTGCGCTTCCTGGATCATAGTCGTTGCATCTCCCCCAATCCGAACAAGCCGTTCGGGCGGATGATCAGCATCACAATCATGAACCCAAACAGCCCGGGCAAGGCCCAACCGGCGCCGGCATACACCTGAAGGAAGGATTCCAACAGACCGATGATGAAGGCGGCCCAAATCGTGCCCTTGACGCTGCCCAGGCCGCCAAAGATGGTGACCACGAGCGCCCGGGCCATTGGGTTATACCCGGCGGTAGGTGACAATTCGAATACGGATGAGAGCAACACGCCGGCCAGCCCGGCCAGCGCGGCGCTGAGGAACATCACGATCCAGAACGTGCTGCGCACCGGGATGCCCATCAAGCGGGCCGCGTCCATGTGCTGCGAGACGGCCTGGATGGCCAGCCCATAACGGGTGCGGCGCAGGAACAGGCTGAGCGCGATCAGCGATACCACCCCCAGGCCGATGATCATCAGCCGGTGGTAGTCGATCAGCATCGCACCGATCCTAAATCGCCCTTCGAGCAGAACAGGCATCGCCTTGCGTTGGGCGCCGAAGATCAGCAGCGCCGCGCTTTGGAGCATGATCGAAGCACCCACCGTGACGATGAGTGAGGCAGTATCCCACCCCGGTTTACCCAGGATGCGGTCCACCATCAGGAACTGGATGAGGAACCCGACCACCCCGGCTCCCACCACCGCCAGCCCGAACGACACCAGGAGCGGCAGGTGCACCACCTTCAAGTTGACCAGGGCGAACGCGAGGTAGGCGCCTGACAGGTAGAGCGAACCGTGGGCGAGGTTCAGCATGCGGAGCGATCCCCAGATCAGGGTCAGGCCAATCGCCATCAGCCCATAGACTGAACCGTAGAGTATGCCACTGTACGCCGCTTGAAACAGATCCTGCACGTGCATGGTGTATGTTGTCTCCTCCTGACCTATCGTTGGCTCACATCATCCCAGGTAAGCTGCCAACAGCGCTTCGTCTTTGAGCAGCTCCTGGGCACTTCCCTCGCGCACCAACGCGCCCGCCTCGAGCAGATACACCCGGTTGGCCAGGCCGGCGATATGGTCGGCGTTTTCGTCTGCCAGCAAAACCGCCAGTCCCTGCTTCTGGTTGATCTCGCGGATGGTAGCGTACACGTCGTCGATCAGAAACGGGGCCAGGCCGAGCGAGGGTTCGTCGATCATCAGGATCCTGGCTTTGCCCATCAGGCCCCGCCCCAGCGCCAACATGCGCCGCTCACCCCCCGACAGGCTGCGGGCCAGCTGGTTGCGACGTTCGGCCAGCGTGGGAAAGAGCTGAAACACCTGTTCCAACTTCTGCTTGCGCTCGCGCCAGGCTTCGGTCCGGTAGGCGCCCATCAGCAGGTTCTCCATCACCGTCAAATCCGGGAAGGGGAGGTCTCCCTGGGGGATGTGGATGACCCCGGCGGCCACGATGTCGTGCGGCAAGAGGTCAGAGATCACCCTGCCGTCCATCTCCACGCTGCCGCCCGTCGGCTGGATCAACCCTGAGATCGCTCTGAGCAGCGTGCTCTTGCCGTGGCCGTTGGGCCCCAGGATGACCACCGCTTCGCCCTCATTCACGAAGAGCGAGATCGAATGCAGCACCTCCGATCCGCCATAGCCGGCCTTCAGATCGGTTACCTTTAGTAACATCAGCTGGCACCCCCATTGCCGGCGGCCTTTGCCCGCTGCTTACCGCCCAAGTACACCTCCACCACCTGTTCGTCGCGCAGCACGCTGGCGGGCGGCCCCTCGGCAATCTTCTGGCCGTGATGCAGCACCAACAGCCGGTCGGCCAGCACCTGCACCGCCTTCATCACGTGCTCGATCATCAACACGGTGACGCCGGCCTGGTTGACTTTGCGGACATACTGGATCATTTCCTCGCGCTCCGTCCGGTTCAGCCCGCCGACCGGCTCGTCCAGCAGCAGCAGCTGCGGCCGGGTCGCCAGTGCGGTGGCCAACATCAGCCGCTTGCGTTCGGCTGTGGAGAGCTCACCGGCCAGCCATGCCTGTTTTTCCAGCAGATCGCACAACTCCAGAGCTTCCAGGCCGGCCTGGATGGCGGCCGCTTCGAAGACCAGGGTGGGGTTACCGTTGCCGACGCGCCCCAACACCGCGCCGACCAACACATTGGTCAGCACGGTTTGTGAGTCAAATCCAACCGTCGTTTGAAAGGTGCGAGCGATGCCCAGCCGGCAGATCGCGTCGGGGCGCTTCTTGTGAATCTCTTGACCATTGAAACGGATAATGCCCGAGGTGACCGGGGACACGCCCGAGATCGTGTCGAACAGGGTGGTCTTGCCAGCGCCGTTCGGGCCGGCGATGGCGAAGATCTCGCCTTGTTCCACCGAGAAACTGAGGCCCTTGACTGCGAGCAATCCTCCGTACGCCTTGTCAACGCTTTGACATTCAAGAATCGTAGCCATGCACGTCCCTTCTACACCCCGCCATGGAGGGCAACTATCAAGCGAAGGTTGGCCGTTCGCGGCAGCACGAACGGCCAACCTTCGACGACGTACATACCGGAGTAGGGGCAATTCAGGAATTGCCCCGGCCGCGGTGCCGTTATGCCTGCACCCAGGGCGGCATCTGGAACTTGCCGTCGGTATACGGATCCGGGAAGATCACCTTGTATTCTTTGTTCTGGATCTGGACGACGATGTGCGACTGGCCCAGCGAGGGGTCGTTCTTCTGCCAGGGATAGCACACCCCGGCGTGGTTGACGAACGAGATGCCGCCCGTCACGCCGCGGTGGATCAGGCTCTCGGTCACCTTGGCGACCTTCTTGTAATCCTTGTGATCACCCGCCAACCCTACGGCCTTGGCCCACACCCAGACCGAATCGTAGTCGCCGGGCGCGTTGGCCCAGCCGGGCTTGGCGTTGAACTTCTTCTCATAGCGCGCGGTCCAGTCCTGGCCAATCGCGTCGGGCAGGTAACCCAACACGGTGGCCCAGATCACGCCGTTGGCTGCCTCGCCTGCCAGGTCCATGTACTCCGGGACGGACGGTCCGTAGTGCTGGTAGATGACGGTGGGGATGGGATTGGCGACGAACTGCTTGATCATGTTAGCGTTGTCGGCCGGGTTGTAGTCACTGGTGAACAGGACAGCGGGCGGGTTGTCGCGCACCGGCGACAGGAGCGGGCCCCAGTCCGACACGTTGCCCACCGTGAACGCCTGGTTGCCGACGATCTCCCAGCCCAACTTGGTGGCCTGGTCCACGAAAGTAGCGCCGATCATTGCGCCGTAGACCTCGTCGCCGTGCAGGACGTAGGCGGTCTTCTTGGCCGGCTTGTATTGGCCGGACTGCACCAGCTGGTCCAGGAACAGGGCAAACCCGCCGCCGTACCATTCCTCGTTGGGATCGGTCTGGAAGATGGACCAGTACTTGTCCGGGTTGGCAGAATAGCGGTCGGTCCATGCCTTCTGGGTGTTGTTGTTGTAATAGAGCACCCCGGCCTCGGCGCAGATGTCGAACTCGGGCGACGAGTTCAGGTGATAGCCGGAGAAGATCACGTCCGCTTTCTCCACGTCGATCGCACGCCGGAAAGCGGTGGTGACCTGATCGCCCGTCGAGTCGACGTCGTCGACCTCGATGTACTTGATCTTCTTGCCCAGCAGGCCGCCGAGACTTTCATTGATCTCGTCGATGGCCATGACGGTGCCGTTGCGCATCTCGATGCCGTCCCCGGCGATGGCGCCGGTCAGCGGGAAGATGCCCACCGCGTTGATCTCAGTCGCGGCCTGGGCCGCCGGGACTGCGGATACCATCTCGGTCGGCTTGTCCGCTGCAAGAGCGGTCGCTACCTGGCTGCCGACCAGGCCAGCACCCAACACGCTGCCGGCCCCGGCAGCAACGGCCGTCTGCAGAAACTGACGCCGCCCCATCTTTTTCTTTGACATTTCGATTCCTCCTTTTGCCGATCTGTGATAGTGTTTGGTGACCTATTTCTACCTCTGGATGGTCTTAATCGAGTTTCACCTTCACTGGCTGGCCGCCCTTGGCCGCCGACTCGTCGATCGCGAAGCAGAGCGCCATCGTCTTGCAAGTATCGTGGACCGAGGCATGCGACTCCACGTTGTTCTCGATGCATTCCATGAAATGGCGGATCTCGGGCACAAAGGGATGGTGCGAAACCTCGCCGCTGTCGGGCTTCACCGTCGGGAACGCCCAATACCCCAGCGCGCCCGGGTAGTGCTTGCTGGAGTGGACCTCGTTGTTGCGAATCGACCCCTCGGTGCCGAAGAGCTGGCAGTTGAAGACATAGGGAGTCTCACCCTCGATCAGGCTGGACAGCTTGCCCACCGCGCCGTTGGCCCACTTCAAGATGGCGACCGAGAGTGGCTGATATTCGTAGTCTTTGTTCATGAGCGGACCGGCGCTGAAACCGCACACCTCGACCACCTCGCCGGCGACCGGCAGGGCCAGGTGGCGCAGCGTGTCGGCAGCGTGCACGCCCGCGACCGTGAAACTGCTGCCGCCCGACAGCTTGGTCATATAGTAAGGATAGCCAGGATAGGCTTTGATGATGGGGTGCCAATAGTCCGCCTCGCCGTAGAGCAGATCACCCAGCACACCTTCTTTGATCAGCTGGCGGACGGTCTCGAACTGGGGGTTCCAACGCAGCACCACACTGGTCACCGATTTGACCTTGGCCTTAGAGATGGCCTGCCGCATTTTGGCCACTTCCTCAGGGGTGCGCGCCATTGGCTTCTCGATGACCACGTGCCGGCCGGTCTGAGCGGCGCGAATCACATATTCGGCCCGCGTGTCCGCATGCGCACAGTGCACCACAATCTTGATGCGCTCATCCTTGAAGAATTCGTCGATCGACGCGTATTCCTTGCCCTCCACGCCGTGCGCTTTCATCAGGCGGGTCGCCTTCCCGGGGGTCTTGTTGTAAATGCCAATCACCTCGGTGAGCGGGTGGTCACGGAATGCCTTGACGTATTCCCCAGACACCCAACCGGCGCCGATGATGCCGACACCGTATTGCTTAGCCTGTTTTCGACATAGAACAACCGATCTAGATTTTGCACTTTGAGACCCTTTCATAATTGATCAAGTGTTGGCAAAGGCGAGTACCTTGAGACGCGAAGTGGCCAAGTCTGGTCGTTGATAACGAACGGCGATGAAGGCGACAATCAGCGCCGCGAGGT
>Ga0315282_10013487_pt1 | contig 12318 bp, 12 predicted proteins | sample YL17G07_20_MG_FD_203693 | JGI IMG/M metagenome (GOLD analysis project Ga0315282, IMG submission 203693) | Sediment microbial communities from Yellowstone Lake, YNP, Wyoming, USA - YL17G07_20 | ecosystem: Environmental > Aquatic > Freshwater > Lake > Sediment | place: USA: Wyoming | collected... | reverse complement strand
GACGGAGGGTTTCTCCGACGCTTTCTTCTTCACGAAAAGTCCCAACACAACCCACAAAAAGAGCATAGGGAGCCTTCCCCTTCTTATGACCCCAATCATGCCGCTCTTCCTCACCATAAATATTCCCGTATTTCTCAATCAGCTCGCCCATCTTCTTGAAGAGGTTGTCGTAGCCCGTCTCCACCAGAGCCTTTCGCGCTGCCTTGATGACTTCTTGGGGGTCCACACCTGAGGGGCAGTTCACCGTGCAATTCATGCAAGTGGTACAACGGAGCATGGCCTGGGCAACTCCCTCTGTCACGGGAAGTTTTCCCTCCATGACCTCTTTCATGAGAATCATCTTGCCGCGAGCATTGGTAATGGGTCTTTTGGTCAAATCAAAGATCGGGCAGACGGCTCGGCAGAACCCACAACGGGAACATTGAGTGATGGCTTTGCGTTGTTTTTCATCTAATTGCAGTTGGGTGGGCATAGCCTTTCCTTAAAGAGGGTTCAAGAGCTTCAGAGTTTCATCGAATTCGGAATTCGGATTGCGGATTGCGGATTTCAAATTCAGCGCTCCGCATTCTGCATTCCGCAATCTAGTCCAGTGCTCTTTTCCCAGGATTCATGATATTGTTGGGGTCGAGGGTTCGCTTGATCCGCTTCATCAAGGCCATCTCCACCGGATCATGTTCCAACGTCATATAATTCGCTTTGGAGAGACCGATGCCATGTTCGCCGGACAGGGTTCCTTTGAGGGAAATGGCAAGACCGAAGATCTCCTCCTCGACTTTTTCCATTCTTTCCACCTGTTTTGGATCATATTCATCATAGAGGATCTGCGGGTGAAGGTTTCCATCGCCTGCATGACCGAAGGCGGCAACCACGATTCCGTATCGCCGGGAGATCTCTTGAATTCCAACCAATAACTCCGGAATTCTGGAAATGGGAACCGTGACATCGTCCAGCACAAAGCTGCGACTGGCACGGGCAAGAGTCGCATAAGCCGACTTACGAGCTTTCCAGAGATTGAGCCTGTCTTTTTCATCCTTAGCGGTCTTAATCGAGGTGGGATCGTTCTCCTTGAGAATACGGAGGACCACTTCCATCTGGGCCTCCACCTCTTCCCAAGTGTATCCGTCCGTCTCCGTTAGAATCATTGCTTCTGCCTCGGGAAGATCGATGTCCGTATTCTCCTTGATCGATTTAAGTGTGACCTTGTCCAGAATCTCCATCACACTCGGGAGCACCCCGCTGGTCATGGTCTGGAAAATCGCTTTTCCTGCATTCTCTAATTTGGCATAAGTGGCCACTGCGGTCATGGCATGACGGGGAAGGGGATTGATCTTTAACGTGACCTCAGTGATCACTCCCAGCGTTCCCTCTGCTCCGATGAAGAGTTTCGCCAGATCATAGCCCGAGACGCATTTCATGGTATAGGAGCCTGTATGCATGGTCTCTCCAGTCGGTAGCACCACCTGAAGGCCGAGGACGTAATCCCGCGTCGTTCCGTACTTCGCCCCTTTAATTCCTCCAGCGTTGGTTGCAACATTTCCTCCAATGGTGGAAACGCTGCTGCTTGCAGGGTCTGGAGGAAAAACAAAGCCGCGCTTCGCCAGCTCTCTGTTGAGGTCGTCACAGACCACACCCGCCTGAACACGGGCAAAGCGATTTTCAATACTTATTTCGAGGATGCGGTTCATACGGGAGAGATCAATGATAATTCCGCCCCTGATTGGAATCACTCCTCCGCTAAGGCTTGTGCCTGCCCCTCGAGGGACGACGGGAATTTTATATTCATTCGCAAACCCAACGATTTTAGAAACCTGCTCGGTCGTTTCAGGCCAGACTGTTGCATCGGGGCGATGGACATTCATCGATGCATCATAGCTGTAGGGGACCAACTCCTCCAACTGATTGGTGAAATGGTCTTGCCCAACGATCTCAATAAGTTTTTCTTTCAATAACATCCTTTCGGGACTCCTCTTGGCGGCTTAAAATATAACAATTATAACCCGCCAGTCCAAACATTTCCTCTGCTTTCATTCCTTCTTGTCAGCAGAAGCCTTCACCTCCGAGTCAACATAATTGAGGTGTTCAAGGGTTCTCTCTCTGGCTTTGTCAGGAGAGTGGTTCTTGATGGCGCTGAATATCCTATAATGGTGGTCGAGCAATTTTTTCACTTTTGATCGGTCTTTAAAAACTTTTCCAACGGATTCCCTTAGAAGGTCATAAATCGTGGACATCATATGGGTCTGGATGGTGTTGTGGGTTGCCTGGGCAATGCCCAGATGGAAGTCAGCATCCTGCTTTTCCCAGGATCGTCCCTCCTCAAAGGCTTTCCTCATTTCTTCGATAATACCCTCCAAATGTTTGATGTCCTCTTCCGTAGCCCTTTGGGCAGCCAGAAAAGCTCCCCAGGCCTCGATCGCTTTTCTCACTTCGATCAAGTCGAAGATCTTCTGGGTATCCGTCTTAATCAGCAGCGACAGGGGATTCTGGACGCTCTCAGAGGCCACTGATTTGATGAAAGTCCTTTTCCCCTTTATCTCCAAAAAACCCATGGCAAGCAAGGTATTCAGCGCCTCTCTGAGTGAAGGACGGCTCACGCCAAATTCTTTGACGAGCTCTCTTTCGGGAGGGAGGCGATCGCCGGGCTTTAAGATCCCCTCACTGATCTGGTTTTTTATCTGATTCACGATTTCATCGGAAACTTTGGTATGCTTGATTACTTTGAACATAAAAAACTCTCTGCCAGGAGGCTGGCTTCCGAGTATGGATGGCCTTTGATCCTTTAATGGTCAAACCATTGTAAAAAAAATTGAAATTTTTGTCAATCCCTAAATTTATATTAATATAACATCTTGAAATCTATAAGTTTTTGTTAATACTTGTAACTTGGTCTGACCATTTTAAATTCCTATCTTTTTTGTTGACAAGATATGTCTCATTTGTTATAAGATGAATTGTACGATTCTAAGAAAAAATATTTGAAATTTCCCCCGCACCCCCTCCCTCATGAGCTCAGCCGAATGGAAAGGGTGAGGGGAATCGTTTTTTAGGAGGAAGTCATGGCTCGATTATATGAATATCAGGGAAAGCAGTTGCTCAAGGCGTCAAAAGTGCCAATTCCTCAGGGCGAGGTCGCATCGACTCCGCAAGAGGTCAAGAAGATCGCCGAGAAGATAGGCAAACCCGTTGCCATCAAATCGCAGGTTTGGGCCGGTGGCCGTGGAAAGGCGGGGGGCATTAAGTTCGCAGAACATCCTCTCGATGCAGAGATTGTGGCGAATCAGCTTTTGGGAACAGAGATTAAGAACCTGAAGGTCGAAAAGGTACTGGTGGAGGAGAAATTAGATATTCAGAAAGAATACTATGTCGGCGTGATCATCGATGCTTCGAGGGAAGTGCGAGCGCCGGTGGTGATGTTTAGCACCGAAGGGGGAATGGATATCGAATCCGTGCCTCCGGAAAAGATCGCCCAGGTCAACGTCGACGTGCTCCGTGGGTTCCGCCTTTACGATGCCCTCAATCTCTGCGTGCAGTTGAAGATCCCCACCCAGGTTCTTCCCTCTATCGCTCAAGCCATCATGGGTTTGTACCAAACATTCAAGGGATACAATTGCCGGACGGCAGAGATTAACCCGCTCGTGTTGACGAAGGACGGGAAGATACTCGCTGCCGATTGCCGGATTGCTATTGACGACTCATCCGTATTTCGCCATCCGGAATTGGGTATCGACGTGGCCCGCGAAGCTCCCACACCTCCTACCGAGTTCGACAGGATTTCTTGGTGGATTGAGGAGGGCGATCTTAGGGGAACCTGCTACATCGCACAGATGGCTCCGGACAAGAAAGGGCCCGGTTATGTCGGGTACCATGGGATAGGGGGAGGAGGCGCCATTCTTGGAGTAGACGCTTTGAATCGTCAAGGTCTCAAGATCGCCAACTATGCCGACACGAGTGGTAACCCTACAGCGGCAAAAGTGTACAGGGCGGCGAAGGTTATTCTTTCTCAACCCGATATTGAAGGTTACATGCTCGGCGGTTTCATTGTGGCGAATCAAGAGCAGTGGCACCATGCACACGGCGTGGTGAAGGCCCTGAGGGAGGAACTCCCCAAGAGACCCGGATTTCCCTGTGTAATTCTGCTTTGTGGAAATAAGGAAAAGGAGTCGATGGAGATTCTGAAGGAAGGAACAGCAGACCTGCTGAAGCAGAACCCCATCGAGATCTACGGAAGCGATAGGGTGTATGAAACAGAGTTTTTAGCAAAGCGGATGAGGACGCTTATTGATGAATATCGGAAGAAAAGAGGCGTGAAAGCATAGTGTACTGCCTCAGAAATGACTTTACACATCCCGTCATTCCGGACTTGATCCGGAATCCAGTTTTTTCTATCTGGATTCCCGCTTTCGCGGGAATGACAGCTCTTAGATCGTAAAGGAGGAGCGAGCATGCATTTCGAAGAAAGAACGATCAAGGTCATCATCGATGAAAACAAATGCGCCGGCTGTACGACCCATGCCTGCGTTGCTGGTTGCAAACTCTATGACCGCGGTATTTTGGTGCTAAAGGATGGGAAACCGGCTCTTGGAGGAGATGCAGAATACGCCAAGCGTATCGGGACGGAGTGTTTAGCCTGCGAGTATGAATGCTGGTTCAGGGGGAACAAAGCGATTACGATAGAAGCCCCGATCCCCGGTCTGGAAGAGTACAAGAGAAAACATGGAGTCGTCTAAGAATTTTGGATTTCAGATTGTCGATTGGCGATTTAAAATCTGAAGTCTGAAATTTCAGATCTGACATCAAGAGGGAGTGAAACATGGCTATCTTACTTGAGAAAAACACAACGATTTTAGTTCAGGGAATTACCGGAAGAGAGGGCTCGGCAAGGGCTGCATTTATGAAAGGTTATGGCACCAAGGTAGTGGCGGGGGTGACACCCGGACGGGGAGGAGAAGAAGTGTCCGGGATCCCTGTCTATAACACGGTCGAGGAGGCAGTGAAGGCGAAGGGACCAGTGGACGCAAGTGTGACATTTGTGCCGGGTCCGGGTCTGAAAGACGCGGTTCTTGAGGCCCTGGATGCAGGGATCAAGTTCATCGTGATGCCCGTAGAACGGGTACCTTTGTATGATATCCTTGAAATGGTGGCCTATGGGAAACAGAAAGGCGCCCGTCTCTTGGGTCCAGGATCAATTGGTATTATCAGCCCTGGCATTGCGGCCGCCGGCTGGCTCGGAGGTACCCCAGAGTTTGCAAAAAGAGTGTTTGTGCCGGGGCCCGTGGGGGTCATCTCAAGAAGTGGAGGGCAATCCGGTACAGTGCCGTGGGCCATTCAACAGGCAGGACTTGGTGTGACCACGGTCTTGCATATCGGCACAGAGCCGGTTCTGGGTCAGTCCATGGGCGATATCCTGCCTCTTTTCGAGGCGGACAAGGATACCAAGGCTGTTGCCATGTTTGGTGAGATTGGCGGTCCTTATGAAGAGGAGGCGGCCGAGGCTGTTCGAACGAAGAAATTCACGAAGCCTCTTGTCGTTTACGTCGCCGGTGCCTGGGCTCCGGAAGGGATGCGATTCTCACATGCGAGCAGTATCATCGAAAGGGGGAAGGGGTCAGCGAAGAATAAGATTGCCTCTCTCAAAGAAGCCGGGGTTCATGTGGTTGACCGACCCGATGAAATCGCTCCAACCCTTAAGCGATTACTAAATTTATAGTCTCATAGTCTTATGGTCGCATAGTCTGGTAGTCTAAATGCACTACCGGAATAATTGACCACGAGACCACGGAACTACAGGACTACAAGACTAAAAATAGGAGGTGCAGAAATGACTGTAATGAGATCTGTATTTTATGTTCCAGGAAATAATGAAAAGATGGTTACCAAGTCTCCAGAGTTTCCAGCAGACATTATTACTTTAGATCTTGAGGATTCCGTTCCCCCTGCAGAAAAACCAAAAGCGCGTGAAGTCGTTCGGCAGAATCTAAAGTATACGGGATCTGGGGGATCCCCAGTATATGTACGGATTAACAACTGGGAAACGTTGCTGACCAATGATGACCTTGAAGCCATCGTGTATGAGGGGCTTTCTGGCGTTTGTTTGGCGAAAACTGGTGGCCCGGATCATGTTCAGCGTCTCGATTGGAAACTGGAAGAATTGGAGCGAAGAAGAGGGCTGAAAGTGGGAAGCATCGCCATTCAACTTCTTATCGAAACAGCCAAGGGGGTCATTAACGCTTATCCCTCAGCCATCGCCAGTAAACGAGTCAATTCTCTTATCTTCGGCGCGGTGGATTATACAAAAGATATGAGGGTGAAACTCACCATCGAAGGCGATGAGCAATTTTACGCACGAGCTCATGCAGCTGTTGCTGCAAGGGCCGCAGGGTGCATTGCTATTGACTGTCCCTTCGTTGCCTTCAAAGATACAGAAGCCTTTGAGAAGAATACTCGTTTCGGCCGTCAGTTAGGTTATGAAGGGAGAATGCTCATTCACCCGAGTCAAATCGAACCTTCTAACAGAATCTATACGCCACCCCCGGAGGATGTGGAATGGGCAAAAGGTGTGGTCAAGGTCTTTGAAGAAGAGGGGATTGCCAAGGGTTCTGCTTCTGTTTCCTACATGGGGAAAATGGTGGATACTCCGGTCTATGATAATGCAAGGACGATCCTGGCCATCATGGAGGAAATTTCTGCGTTTGATGCGAAGAGAAAAAAATAGATTAGATCTAAAGGGGATAGGCTGCATTGTTTGTTCAGAAAAAAATAGCCTGTCCCCTTTTTTCTCTGGAGTACTTGACTGATGAGAATTGTGATCGTCGGGCAAGGTCCCTTTGGCGAGAAAGTATTGGAGGCCTTGGTTCAAAAAGGAGAGGAGATAGTAGGAACCTTCTCTCCTCCGGATAAAAGGGGGGAAGGCTTGAAGGCCTTGGCCGAAAAGTCGGGAATTCCCTTCTTTTGTCCAAGTTTAATGAAGGATCCTCAGGTTTATGATGACTATGCGAAGTTGAAGCCAGAGCTCGCCATCTTAGCGTTCGTAACCGATATCATCCCTGAAAAATTGCTGGCCGTCCCATCGCTCGGCACCATCTGCTACCATCCCTCTCTTTTACCGAGACATCGCGGTGCGAGTGCGATTAACTGGGCGATTATTCGGGGAGATACCCGGACAGGTTTGACCGTCTTCTGGGTTGATAAAGGAATTGATACAGGCCCGATCCTATTACAAAAGGCGCTGGAGATTGGTCCTGATGAAACCACGGGTTCCCTTTATTTCAATAAGCTCTTTCCCATGGGAATAGATGCTATGGTGGAGGCTGTTGAATTGATTAAAGAAGGGAAGGCACCCAAGATTCCACAGGATGAATCCGAAGCGACCTATGAGCCTCCTTGCGATGATCGAGTCGCCTCTGTGAACTTTGAAAAACCGGTTAAAGCCATTTACAATTTGATAAGAGGTTGTGATCCACAACCAGGAGCTTACACGATCTCTAAGAGGGAAAAAGTGAGATTTTATGATGCTAAGTTGCTTTCTTCTTCTGGAGAGAAATCGAAGGGAGAAATTGTATCCATCCAAAAAGAAGGCCTTCAAATTGCTGCAAAGGGTGGAATCATCCAAATTGGCAAATTAAGGGTAGACAAAGGAGAAAAGACAGGACCCATCGAATTTGCCAAATTAGTGGATGTGAAAATTGGAGACCGGTTTGGATGATAAACATGGAATACTGGAATAATGGAAGAATGGAACATTGGGGAAGCAGAAAAAAAGACGCGGAGAAACGGAGACTCGGGGACCCGGAGAAGAATGATCTTTTTCTCCCCATCTCCGTGTCTCCCTATCACCCCATCAGAATTATCTTTATTTAAGGAGAGCCTATGGAGCGTAAAAAACTGAGCGAAGCAATGACGAACATTGTGGGGAAAGAGAATGTGTTGTCCTCGGAGACGGACTTATTGCTCTATGGTTACGATGCCTCCCTCTTTCGGGGAAAACCCGATTGCATCGTCCTTCCCGGTTCGACAGAGGAAGTTTCCAAAATCGTCAGGTTTGCCCATGAGGCAGGGGTTCACATTGTTGGCAGAGGGTCAGGAACCAACCTGAGCGGAGGAACCATCCCGACAGAAGGCGGTATTGTCATTCACTTTTCAAGAATGAATAAGATTCTTGAGATCGATACCGAAAATCAAAGGGCTGTGGTGGAGCCAGGGATCTTTACCCTGTCTTTCAAGAATCAACTGGCCCGTTACGGCTACGTTTACCAACCCGATCCCGCGAGTGAAAAGGTCTCTACTTTTGGTGGAAATTTCGGGGAAAATTCGGGAGGACCTCACTGCCTCAAATATGGGGTGACGACGAACCATATCCTCGGAGCGGAAGTGGTCCTTTACGATGGCGAGGTGGTCCAGGTGGGCGGGAAGGCCCTGGATAATCCAGGGTATGATTTGACAGGAATTCTCGTCGGTTCGGAAGGGACTCTTGGGATTGCCACGAAGTTGATTCTCCGAATCATGCCGAAACCGGAAGCGGTCAAAACCATGCTTGCCATCTATAATTCACTCGAAGATGCAGGAAGAACTGTGTCCGCCATTATCGGCGATGGGATTGTCCCTGCCACTCTTGAGATGTTAGACAGACTGACGATTAAAGCGGTGGAGGAGTCGATTCATGCAGGTTTCCCTCTTGATGCTGAGGCTGTCCTCTTAATCGAACTCGACGGGCTCAAAGATGGCATGGAAAGGTTGGCAGAAAGGATTATGGAAGTCTGCAGAAGGAATAATGTCCGCGAAGTCAAGGCTGCGAAAAGCGAGGCAGAGAGGGCTCAACTCTGGGCAGGTCGAAAGGGAGCGTTTGGAGCGATCGCGAGGCTACGACCTAATTATCTGGTCTGTGACGGAACCGTTCCCCGAACAAAGCTTCCTGAGGTTTTGACCAAGGTGATGGAGGTAGGTAGAAAGTATAACCTTGCCATTGCAAACGTGTTTCATGCAGGAGATGGAAATCTCCATCCTCTTATTCTCTTTGACGAGAGAAACGAAGAAGAGTTGAGAAAAGTTCATTTGGCTGGCTCTGAGATCATGAAGTTGTGCGCCGATGCAGGTGGCACGATCAGCGGTGAGCACGGCATCGGCACGGAGAAAAAGAAAGAGATGCTCTTCGTCTTTACGCCTCGCGATATCGGCGCCATGAAAAAAGTGAAGGTAGCCTTCGATCCTGAAGACGTTTACAATCCGGGAAAGGTCTTGCCTGAGGTCGAAAAATGATAATCCCCCCCTTAATCCCCCGTCATGAAAGGGGAAATTATTTTCCCATGCCTTTTCTAAAGGGAGGACCGGGAGGGATTATGGAGGAAACTTTTTATGCCTAAAACTGATAAGCTTTTTTCTGAAATGGAGGAGATTGTTGGAAAGGATCACGTGATCCACGATCCGGATAAGCTCAAGGCATATGCATTGGATGGAAAGAAACCGAAAGTGATCGTTTCTCCGGAGACGATCGATCAGGTCTCAAGGGTCGTTGCCCATGCCAATCAGCAGCACCTCGCTATCATTCCGAGGGGGAATGGAACGAAGATGGGGATGGGCGGAATTCCGAAAAAGATGGATGTCATCCTTTTCACCAGCCGGATGAATCGTATCACAGACAGCGACTGTGAAAATTTGACGCTCTCCGCAGAGAGCGGAATTACCTTGAGCGAAGTTCAGAAGAGCTTGGCAAAAATTGGAAAGGGATATTTTCTTCCTCTCGATCCGCCGTTTACAGATAAAGCCACGCTGGGTGGCATCGTCGCGACGAATTCCAGCGGGCCCAGAAGGTTGCTCTATGGCACGGCGAGAGATTTGATCATCGGGACTAAAGCTGTTTTCCCGAATGGAGATATTATCGTCTCCGGCGGAAAGACGGTCAAGAACGTTTCCGGCTATGACATGTGCAAACTCTTAATCGGTTCTTTTGGGACGCTGGGTTTGCTCTGTGAAATGACGTTTAAACTCCTTCCTCTCCCTGAAAAAGAGGCAACCTTATTGCTCTCCTTTGCAAGAATAGAGGAGGCGGATGGTTTCGTTCGCGAATTAAGAGGATCCCAGTTGATCCCGTCATCTATTGAAATCCTCAATGGCATGGCTGTTCGAAAGATGAAATATTTTGTATCCATGCCTCCGAATGGACATTATCTCGTTGCCGTCGGGTTGGAGGGAGTCAAGGAAAGCGTTGATAGGCAAGTTTCCGAGATGGGTGAGATGGGAAAGAAAGACGGGGTTCTTGAAGCAGTGACTCTGGATTCGGAGAAACATCAGGCTTTTTGGGTAGCAATTCGTGACTTCTCCTGTGGGTTGACTCAGGAATACCCAAAGGCGATCGTTCTGAAATCCAATTTTTTGATATCTAAATCCGGAGAGATGATGGGGAGTTATGAAGAGACTGCCAGAGGATATGGGATAGATTGTGGTTTGATCTGCCATTGCGGAAACGGAATTCTTTACTCCTATATCCTGGCTGGGAAGAATTTGAGATCAAAGATCGAATCCTTTGTTGAACTCATCGGAAAGTTGACTTCTGAAGCAGTGGAACATGGAGGCAACCTTGTCGTGGAATCGTCTCCCGTTTTGGTCAAGAAGCAAGTGGATGTATGGGGAGCATCCCGAAGTGATTATACGGTCATGCGCCGGTTGAAGGAACAGATAGACCCAGTAGGTATTCTGAATAGAGGCAGATTCGTCGGAGGAATCTAAATTTCCGTGAAGGCGTGAGTCGCAAGGTGTAAGTGGGTTTACGCCTAACCCCTGACACCTTACCCCTTACGAAGAAGGATTTTATTATTCGGATAAATATTCGAAGCAGGAGTGAACGATGAAACAGGAAGAATTGAAGACATTATTATACGATGAGGTCGCCAAATGTAATCGGTGCGGTTTCTGTCTGGCCCACTGTCCTGTTTATGCAGTTGAAGGCAGGGAATGGGCTACCCCGCGGGGGAAAAATGCCCTTGTGAGAGCCATCATCGAAGGGAAAATTGGTTGGACGCCCGAAATCGAGGCGACCCTTTTCCGATGTACGGGGTGCAGACTTTGTACACAAACCTGCTTTCCTGCGGTGGAGACCAATCAAGGGGTTCTGGCGGGAAGAGAATGTTTGGTGGACAGAAGGCAGTATCCGAAAATTGTGGATCGGGTTTCGGAGGCCGTGGAGAACAACTTCAACATTTCAGGCGAGCCGAACGAAGAGCGCATTGCATGGGTAGAATTCATAAAGAATGCTCCGGCTAACATGTATCAGAAGGAAAAGGCCAAGGTCCTTTACTTCGTGGGATGCGTGGCCTCTTTCTTCCCCCTGGTTCAAAAGATTCCCCAAGCCTTTGTTCAAATCTTAGATAAAAGCGAGGTAGACTTCGCCACCCTTGGAGGAGAAGAATGGTGTTGCGGGTTTCCTCTCATCCAGATGGGGATGCCCGACAAGATGCAGAAACTGATCGAGCACAACCAGGAGAAGGTTCAGCAGTTAGGAGCAGAGACCGTCGTCTTTGCCTGTCCATCGTGCTACCATACCTGGAAGGAGAAATATAAGATCAATGCGGAGATGCTTCACTCGACGCAGTTCATGGAAAGGTTGATCAAAGACGGAAAGGTTAAGTTCAACAAGGGCTTCAATAAAAGAGTTACGTACCACGACCCATGTGATTTAGGAAGAAATAGCAAGGTTTTTGATCCGCCGAGGAATATCTTGAATGCAATCCCCGGCTTAAAGCTGGTGGAAATGGCAAACAACCGCCAGTTGTCTGTCTGCTGCGGTGGTGGAGGGGACCTCGAAATGATCGATCCGGAGCTCTCCGCCGCCATTGCTGAGAGAAAGATTCAGGAAATTAAGGATACGGGTGCCGAGGTGGTGGTTACGTCCTGCCAGCAATGTATCCGGACTATTTCTGGTTACGCGAGAAAACATGAGATCGATCTCAAGGTGATGGATATCACAGAAGTCGTTCTGGAGGCGATGGGGTCTTAGCGGCAAAGGTCAAAAAATCACATTTAACTTTCCCTCCCCCCTTGACGGGGGAGGGTGTGGGTGGGGGTGATAAGGCTCAGTCCCCCTCCCCTTCGTCCCGCCGGGGGAGGGGAGATTTTTTGGGCGTTCCTATTGGTGAGTTAATAAAAAAATCCCGGGCGGAAAAAACCCAGGATTTTTTTGTGAGTCGATTGTTTGTCTTTTATTACTTTTTTACTTCACAGCGAATATCTCTGAAGTTCCACGATACTTGGGCCTAAACTGGGAAAATACACGGACCTTGCATTGAGCAGAATCTACCTTAGGTACCTTCCACACATATTTTCCAGTGTTCG
>Ga0315282_10013485_pt1 | contig 12319 bp, 15 predicted proteins | sample YL17G07_20_MG_FD_203693 | JGI IMG/M metagenome (GOLD analysis project Ga0315282, IMG submission 203693) | Sediment microbial communities from Yellowstone Lake, YNP, Wyoming, USA - YL17G07_20 | ecosystem: Environmental > Aquatic > Freshwater > Lake > Sediment | place: USA: Wyoming | collected... | reverse complement strand
GAAAAATCTTTATTGAATCAGTCGAAAATCATTATCAATGGCGGAGATTACAATTCCTCAATAAAAATTAGTTCTGTTTCTTTTAAAAAATTAATACCGGATTTGGTAATCGGCAGTTTCGCTAAAGTCCGAGAGTAAATATTCGCATATCATTCGCATAAAATTCGTATCCTAATTCGTGTATTTTTAGTTTAATGTATTATCGACTTTTCTCCAAAATTTATGAAACGGGAGCCAGACAGATGTGTCTTGACTGCCAGGATTTTATCAAAGAAGGTTCAAAAATTTTAGACTTAGGATGCGGCTCAGGAATTGCTGCCAAATATTTTCAAGATTTCTTTAAAGCCAAAGTTCTTGGTGTCGATATTCAAGATAACAGATTAATCCCCATTCCTTTTCAAATCATCGATGGTCGAAATCTCCCTTTTGAAAACGACTTCTTTGATATCGTTTTAATAAACTATGTTTTGCATCACTCTGAAGATCCGGAAGCTTTGTTAAAAGAGGCCAAAAGAGTTGGAAAAAGAATCATCATTTTCGAAGATTTGCCGGAAGGATTTTTAGCCAAATTAAGATGCCAAATTCACCAGATTATTTTTCCCGGCAGTAAAAAAACATTCAACTTTAAAACTCGAAAAGAATGGCGAGAGATATTCGATAAACTGGCTCTAAGAATCATTGCCGAAAATCAAGTTTTCACCAAATTTAGCTGTTTAGATCCCATCAAAAGAATTCGTTTTGTATTAGAAAAAATATAACACGCATGTAGCTCACCGGCCAGAGCGCAGATTATAAACAAGCATAATTAAGATGCTTTCACAATTACGCGAACAAGCAATTAAACTCCGTACAGAAAAAGAATTTAGTTATTCCAAGATTAGAAAAAGATTAGGTGTGCCGAAAAGTACCCTAAGTTATTGGTTGCGAGGATTCCCACTTAGTGAAGAAAAGATCAAAGAATTAAAAAAGAAAGGATGGAAGAAGGCCGAAGTTAAGATAGAAAGATTTCGAGCAGCGATGCGTAGGAAAAGAAAAATTAAAGAGCAAGGGATTTACAGCAAATATCAAAAAAAGTTTAAGAACCTTTCCAAAGAAGTATTTTTCGCGGCAGGTCTAATGTTATATTTAGGTGAAGGAGATAAGAGAGATTATTCCAAAATCGCTCTTGCGAATACAGACCCTGGAATTATTAAATTTTTTGTTCAGTGGTTAAACGAATTTCTGGGAATTCCAAAAAATAAAATGAAAATAGGACTCCACCTTTATGAAAATATGGATATTAAAAAAGAAAAAGAATTTTGGAAAAATGAATTAGGATTTCAGGAGGATCAGCTATATAAACCTTGGATTACGAAATTAAAAAAGACGAGTTTTTCATATAGAGAATCGTTTCGACACGGGACATGCTCTCTTTATGTTTTAGGAGTAGAAAAAAAGAGAGAACTTATGATGGCCGTTCAGGCTTTCGTTGATAAATATATTAAGGGCGCGTAGCTCAGTTGGTTAGAGCGTTACACTGATAATGTAAAGGTCCGTGGTTCGACTCCACGCGCGCCCACCCTAAATCGACTTTGTCGATCGGGCACCCTAAACAATATGTCTAAAACATTTTTTATCGTTATAGTGCTGATTACTATTGCCGTAGGATGCTGGATTTTTCTATGGACGAACAAAAAACAGGCCTGTCTGATTTCGGGGGGAACCGTTGCGACTTCTCTTTGTTGTAAAGCTACAGGAGATTTTCCGAACGCCTGCCTTATCGGTGCCTGCGGGTGTTCGCCTGAATACAGCCACGAGGTGAAAGTCTGCGACTGCGGAATGAATAAATGTTTTAACGGAATCCGTTGCAAAAACGCTAAATAAATCAGGAAAACAAAAAGCCGCCCCCGAAGGGGCGCTTTTTAAATCAAAATTATCACTGCTGACAACAATACCGCGTCCAACCACTCTGATGACAACCCGCCCTATAAGCTTCATCACTTGAGCGATAACAGTATCCATTACAGTAGTATTGTGCATAGTTTGGGCAGCAGTGTCCTTCTACATAACAGGAACCCGGCGAACAGTGCTGGCATCCTATACTGATCCGGCTACCCCCACCGCCTCCTCCAGTAGTCCCGCCACCGCCACCACCAGAAATACCACCCCCGCCCTTAAAAGCCTGATAAATAGATTGGCACATCCGATCACCGGTATTCGGATATTTTCCGGTAGCGCAACCGTAAGAGTACCAAACCCAGTATAGAAATAGTCCTGTAATAAATAATTGAATACATGCCTTAACGATATCTCTCACGATATATTTTGTAGGGGTTTTTATGGGAACCGGTGTTTTCTCGGGAGTTAATTGTTCTTTCGGAGCTTCAACCGGTCCAGCCAAAGTAGCCCCACAGTTTTTACAAAATTTATCGTCCGGATTGATTTTTTGGCCGCAATTTGGGCAAAAATTTGCCATCTTATTAATTTCTTTTAAGAAATTTATCGACCTTATCTTAATTTTACTTTAAATTGCTACTTCGTCAAGCAACAGTTATATGAGGCAACCCGACACGCCAAACCAATTTTTTCACTTGACATAGATAGTTGATTTGATAAACTAAAGGTAACAATAATTGTAACCTTCGGCAGACAAATTATGAAAGAGACTGGTTTATCAAAAATATTGAGGTCTAAAAATAGCGTCTTTACTTTTAAAGACATTTCTTTGCTTTGGGCCGAAACCGATAGCAATTTAATAAAGAGGAGAATAAATTACTATGTCAAAACAGGCAAGTTATATCCGATTAGAAAAGGTCTCTATGCCAAAGACAAAAATTACGACAAACTTGAACTTGCTACTAAAGTTTACACCCCTTCCTATATAAGTCTTGAAACCGTCTTAACTAAGGCCGGGGTTGTGTTCCAGTTCTATAGCCAGATTTTTGTCGCATCGTATCTTACTCGAGAAATAGTCGCTGACAAACAAACCTATTCCTATAAAAAAATTAAAGATAATATCCTTACCAATTCCGCAGGAATTGAGGCTAAAGAAAACTATTCTATTGCTTCTCCGGAAAGAGCGTTTTTAGATATTCTTTATCTCTACAAAGATTATCACTTTGATAATCTCTCGCCCCTCAAATGGGACAAAGTTTTAGAAATTCTGCCGATTTACGGTAGCAAAAGAATGGAGAAAAAAATTAAACAGTATTATAAAGAAGCTCAAAAAGGTTAATTAAGAAATTATGACTCTCGATATAATCACTCACAAAAATATTTTAATCAAAATTCTAAAAGACATCTACACCGATTCTACTATCGGTCCAATTTTGGGTTTTAAAGGCGGCACGGCGGCCTATTTATTTTACGGGATGCCGCGTTTTTCAGTGGATTTAGACTTCGATTTACTCGATTTGGAAAAGGAGGATTATGTTTTTGAACGAGTCAGAAAAATTTTAGAAAACTATGGCACAGTAAAAGAGGCCAGCAAGAAAAGATTTAACCTTTTTTACATTCTTTCATATGAAAAAAAGGCCGAGGGAGCCCAAAACATTAAAGTTGAGATAAATTGCCGGGATTTTGGTTCAAGATATGAGATAAAATCCTATCTTGGCATTTCTATGAAAGTGATGATGCAAGAAGATATGGCTGCCCATAAGTTAGTGGCTATGTATGAAAGAGCTGGCAAGACAAACCGAGATATTTTTGATAGTTGGTATTTTTTACAAAACGATTGGCCGATTAACAAAAAAATAATTGAGAACAGAACCAAAATGTCTTTTAAGGATTTTTTAAAAAAATGTATTAACTTAGTAGAAGAAAAGGATGAAAAACACATTTTAGCCGGAATGGGCGAACTTTTAGACGAAAAAACCAAAAATTGGGCAAAACAAAACCTAAAAAAAGATTTATTATTTTTACTAAAATTAAAACTTACCCCGTAGGAAGCTTTGCTTTCCTTCGGAGTTAGAAAGCGAAAAATTTACCCCCGCACCAAAAAATTGGCGATGGCCAAGCAAAGCGAAGCCCTGTAGCGAGCTAAGCTCTACTACTGGGGAAGAGAAAAATTCGGCTTGAAAAAGCCGCTTTTTTATGGGAAAATGAAAAAATGCCAGAATTTTACTTCATTATTGAAAATAAGAATAGGTTAGAATAATATAAAATAAAGGAAGGGATAAAATCCATGAGAAATAAAAAGAACAAATTAAATGATTTAACTGCTCAAGAATGGATACAATTTACTAAAAGCTGGTTTATCCATAATCCCCCCCCTAGAGATAAAGAAAAAATTCTTCACCCAGCAGCTTTTCCAGAAACTTTAATTGTTGATTTTATAAAATTTTTTACTAAGAAAAATCAAATTGTATTAGATCCATTTTTGGGGACCGGAAGCACATTAATTGCGTGTTATCTAACACAAAGAAGTGGTATTGGTATTGAATTAAACTATAAATACGCTAAAATTGCTCAAAAAAGAATAGCGAATATAATGAAACAACAACGACTTAACTTTGATTCCAATAAAATTTTTCTTAGAATTTTCAATAAAGACTCTAGAGATATAAGAAAAATATGGTCTGAGAAGAAATTACCGATGGTTGACTTTTGCATTACTAGTCCTCCTTATTGGAATCAATTAAAAAGAAGTTACATAAGACAAAAGGATAGAAAAAGTAAGGGTTTAGATACTCAATATAGTTATAATCCAAAAGATATTGGTAATATAGACGATTACAAAAAATTCATTGAAGAACAAAAATTTATTTTCGATCAGGTATATGATGTAATGAAATTAAGAGGATATTTAGTTGTAATCACCAATAATGTATTTGCCAATGGTAGATTATATCCCTTGGCATTTGATACCCTAATTAGCTTAAGCCAAAAATGGACACCCAAAGATGAGAAAATATGGTGTCAAAATAATAAAACTTTACTCCCATTCGGTTTGTATTCTGCATGGGTAGGAAACCGTATTCATCATTATTGCTTAATTTTTAGAAAAGAAAAATAATATGTTAAAGAAAATTAATGATCTAAATCCTAAAAAATGGAAAGAATATGAAAAAAAAGGTTTACAATTTACTACATTATGGGATTTTCCAAAGAGAGACCCACTTAATTTAACGGTCGAAACAATAAAAGGCAACTCGCCGGTGGAAATTCCTCTTCAATGTATTTTAAGATATACAAAAGAAAACGATATAGTTGTAGATCCTTTTGTAGGATCTGGAACAACTCTGTTAGTTTGCGCCGCTTACAATAGGAGGGGGATCGGAATAGAGATAAATCCAAGGATAGTTGAGATTACGAAAAAAAATTTATTTAATTCCAATCTTCCAAAAAATCAGTTAGAAAAACAGAAATTATTAAAAGCTAATGCCGAAGATTTATTAAAGATAGCTAAACGATATAAATTTCAAAAAAAAGTTTCTTTAGTATTTATACACCCTCCTTATTGGAATTTGATAAAATATAGTGAATGTTATGGGAAAGTAAAAGGCGATTTATCTGCTAAAAATTTATCTGAATTTTTAATATCTATAAAGAATATATTTTTTCAAATTTTAGAGATTTTAAAACCGAATGGTTTCTTTTGTGTTTTAATTGGCGACTGTTTTATTAAAGGAGGGAGAGTAATTCCCCTTGACTATTATTTTACTCAAATTGCTTTGGAATGTGGTTTCGATTTTTGTAACAAAATAATAAAAATCACACACCACGCAACATCGAGACACGGGATAAGCAATTTGATGAAGTATCGATCATTACGATCAAATTTTTTTATATGTGAACATGATTATGTGTTAATATTTAATAAAAAGAGTGAGTAAAAATATGACGGAAGACGATGTTAAAATTTTTACTAAAAAATGGCTTTCAGATCAACCTTCTGTAAGTCAGGTTTTACCAGAACAAAAGATAATTAGAGAGGGTTTAACAGCAGATTTTATAGCGTACGCATCCGACGGAGAAATAAAATATGTCGTCGAATGTAAAGGAAGCGCTGACATCGGAGAAATAGCAAAGGGCCTAGGTCAAGTTGATCAATACAATTATCAAAAACAGTTTAACAAGAAAGCAATAAATGCGGAAGTATATTTTATATGTCCGAGAGATAGAGAGTTATTTTTTAAAGTTTTAAAAATACCAAAAGATGTTAAAGTTTTGTTAGTAGACGAAAGCGGGAAAATATTGGAAAGAAAACCATCAAAATCACCTCGTGGTAAAATTGTCACCGAGTTGCAACTCCCAAATACTTTTTATATCCGGGATATTTATTTCGAGGATATTAAAGTTTTAATAAAAGTGATAGATGGCTTAACTCCGAAGTATAAAGGTGATCGAGGAATTCCCAGAAAAATTATTATGTCTGAAGCAAAAAAACAAAGACCACAGATGGTTGCAGAAGGCTATAATCATTTAATAACTTTAATGTCCCTGGGTTTTATAAATAGTCAAAATATGTTGACCCCAGAAGGTTATAAAATGTTGGGGTATATTGAACGCTCAGAGAATATTTTTTATAGAGAATTAATGAATTTGTTCTATACTTTTATAATCAATGTTTTAAATGCCTTAATTCACATCGCTAAGGATAAAAAACAGACAATTGATAAAATTATGTGTACCCAAAAAGAAATTTCACATAAAATAGATGAATTATGGGGAGATCAAGTAAGATTTTTATACGATCCTAGAACAGTTAGCACAGTGGTTAGAATTCTGGAAGAGTTAAGAGTATTAAAAAGAAGAGGTGATTCATATTCAATTTTAAGTTTATGCCACCCGTACCTTTTACCATGGACAGGTAAACAGAATAAGGACATGACACTTTTTTAATACAATCGTAATTTAAAGAAGAGAGTTGACTTTTCGAAAAAATTATGAACCAAATAATTTATGCAATAAAGGTAACAGATTTATCTTACAGTGGATTAAAAATTCTTAATGTCAAAATTGGAAGGACGACAAACCTCAATGCTACTTTGCGGCAATATAGAAGGACTAGTCAAGAGGCTGAAATATTAGATTTATGGGAATCAAATCCCCAAAAAACATTGTCGGAATGCGAGGAGGGAATACATAAAATTGCCGAAAAATATGCATATGAACGCAAAGGAGAGGTTTTTACTTTTCTCCAAGAAAGTTATGAAAAATTTTCAGAAAATATAAATTTACTTTTTAAAAATATCTCGCCAGATAAGTTAACTAAAGAAAAACAGAGAATAGGAAGAGTCCCAAAAGATTATGCATATACCGGTACCACCCCTAATCTAATTAAATTTCTAGGTAAATCTTATAAAGTAAACTCATGGAGAGAGACATTACATAAAATGGCAATACTGCTTTATCAAAATCACAAAGAAAATTTTGATTCAATTTTAAATATCAGAGGTAGGGAGAGAATTTATTTTTCGAAAAACCGTAATTCTTTGGTAGATCCAAAGCCAATCGAAGGGGCTGCTTATTTTTTTGAAGGGAATGTGAGCGCAAACCGAATAATGAAGATTATTAATAGCCTTTTACACAATTTTGGTTATAAAAAATCAGATTTTGAGGTAATTTTCCATAAGTAAGTTATACTGATAAAAATTGACTTTTGGGAAAAATTAAATTAAAATCAGCCAATAAGCTGATTTTTAATTAAAAGTCGACGAAATTGCCGAGGTATTTGTGAAATTTACAAAAATAAGATTTAACTTTAAGAAATTAACATTATGGACGATGACATTCGCGAAAAAATTCTAAAAGACCTAAAAGAAACTGGTTATCCTTTAGAAATTGAAACTACTTTTAGTTTAGAAAGTGCTAATTGGTTAGTTTATAATCAAACAGGTTATTTGGATCCTCATGAAAATAAATGGCGACCGATTGATATTGTAGCATATAAATCTCTAGAAGTTTTAGAATCCTCAATTTATAAGAGAATACATTTCTCACTTTTCATCGAATGTAAGAAAGGTAAAAATCCGTGGGTATTTTATATTCGAGACAAAGAGAGAATGAGAATATTCGACTCTATCGTAGCCTATGGTTTAGTTAAACAAGTAAGTTCGCCAATGCTTCACCCTTTAAATTTAGAGAAGCTAACTCATTGTCTTCATTACTATAAATTCAAAAAAGTTGCTGTTATTCCTTTTGAACCTTTTACAGGCGGTAAAAGTAAGGAAATATTTGAAGCTGTAAACCAAGTTATTAAATCTCTTTATTTTGAATTTGAAGAAAGGGCTTCTCGATGGATTAAAACTTCCTCTTTTAAAGAAATTTTATCTTTATTATATCCAGTCATTGTTTTTGATGGGGAACTCTACGGGATTTGGGGTAAAGAGAAATTGTTTCCACAAAAATATCTTCAATACATTGTTTCTTACCCCACTCCTAAAAGAAGAGAGGATTTTTTAATTGATATCGTGAAAGCAGATTTCCTTACGGAATATCTAAAAATAATTGATAAAGAATTAGAAGATTTAAAAGAAAACATTAAATTATTAAAACCTTCTTCAGATTAGTGCCAATTTTATGAAATGCGTACAAAAAAGCAAAAGAATTATTAAATGAGGCAAAAAGAAAAGTTGAAAAATTAATTGAAAAATAAAATGGAAGAAAGGGAAAAACTCTTAAAATTTTTGTTAAAGGCAAGGACAAAAACATACGCTGGTGGAGGGGGAAAAGTTAAGTCAGTTTTTAAAGGTTCAAAGCAATTAGAATATAGGGAAGGGGATTGGTTTTATCGCGATGTGTATTATTCAGGGAAGGGAATTTTTATGGGCATTGATGTAGTCCATTATAAAAATAATCCTGTTTTTGCGATGTCATATTATGGCAATTTTAAAGGAATGGCAGAAGAAGAAATTGATAAAATTTTAAGGGAAGCATTAATGGAAAATTGGCAAACTACACGAACTTGGAAAAAGGTAGAATGGCAGAAAGGAGATTATAAATATGTCTGTCAGCCCGATTTTGAAGGCTCGATTGATGAATTTGCTGGGTTAGAAACAATATCTAAAAAGGGTAAAGAAATTTATAGATTTTTTTATGCTGGTGGTTTAATAAAATCAAAAAGTCGAGGAATAAATTGAGAAATAAAATTATGATTGATTTGAAAAAATTACAAAAGGAGATATTCGAGAATAAGAAAAAGAAAGGCTTTAATATAACTGATGTTAATTTTGAATTTAATTTAATTCATTCAGAGCTTGCAGAAGCTTTCCAGGCGTACCGGAAGAAGTTGCCAGATTTAGGTGAAGAATTAGCCGATGTTGCAATTTACCTTTTAGGGCTTTCGGAAATGCTGGATATTGATTTAGAAAAAGAAATTTTGAAGAAGGTCGAAAAGAATAAGAAAAGGAAATACAAGAAGATAAAAGGAGTAATTACCCGCATTAAAGATAACGGCTAGAGAAAATAAACCAATCAATTTTAGACAAAGCCCTGAACTATAACAAAATTAAACAGGGTAAACATTTAAGGGAAAGTTATGAGAAAATACACTGCAAGAAAATATATTAAATTAGTTGAAAATATAGATGACTCTATTTTACAGTCTCAAATGAAAGCGGAGATAGAAGTAATATCTAAAATTAAAGATTCAAAGAATAAAACTTTTATAGATTTAGGAGCAGGATACGGCAGGATTCTTTCGGATTTAGTAAAGATTGCCAGAAATGTTATCTTAATAGAAATCAATCCAGATATGTTAGAAGAACTCAAGGAAAGAACAAAAATATATAAAAATGCCACGGTAATAGAAGACGATATCCAACAACTCTCAAGTTTATTAGAAAAAGCAGCTGTTAAAAATCCAGTTTTGCTGTTAACTCAAAATACTCTCGGTACAATAGAAGGAAATTATAAGAAGGTGCTTTCTGAAATGAAATCCGTTGCTCAAAAATATAAAGGCGAAATCGTTATCTCTTTATTTCGTCAGGAATCTTTAAAAGATTGGGGAATTAAAATGTATTCAAAAATTCAAGAAATGGTAGGAGAACCAGATTTACAAAAAACGGATTTTAAGAAAGGTATATTTATAAGCAAAACTGGATACGAAGCTAAATGGTGGAATTCAACGGAGATAGAAGAAATAAAAAATTATTTTGGCGGAGAAACAGTCAATGAAGTTTTAACTCCATATTTTAGTATAATTCATATCTCATTAAATAAGCTTTAAGAAAATAGGGTCAACTCTATTTTTTAAGAAATCTGAAAGCCAAACCAAAAGTCGAAGAATTAATTGAGAAATAAAAATTATGCCAAATTGTTTTTCTTTTATAGATGAATCAGGGGTTTTAGATGAATCTAAAGAAGTTCAACCATTTTTTGCTGTAGGATTTTTAAAAATAGCTGATGTGTCATTAAGCACTGAAAAATTATTCCAGAAACACTACGATTATTATTCAGTTCAAAAAGAAAAACGAAGAAAAATGATTCAAGATTTAGAAGATAACCCAAGAATTTTAACTCAACAGAATTTAAATCTTTTACTTGTTTCAACACGCCATTACGAGCATAAGTTTACAAAGATAACCTTTACAACCTTAGAACGCTATAAAACATTTATTGATACTGCTTTTGAATTTCCACTTTATTTTTGTGCCTTAGTGATTGATAAAAACGACCCAAAGTTTAATCAGCTAATTTATAAAAATTACTGGGATGCTTATATTAGTTATAGTAAACTTCTTTGCAAATATAATCTTAAAGGAGATAATCTTTGTGTTATAGCTGATTATATGAATCGTCCAACAAAAAGCGATAAATATTTTGAGCCAGAAATAAATAGTTTACCTGAGGTGTTTAATACTATTCGCGCCCACTCAGAAACATTTATTTTGCTCCAGGTTGTGGATCTATTGTTAGGTTCTGTAATATTTCAATGGAGACAGAAAAATGGTTATGTAAAAGATTCAAACCGCGGCCGGGCAAAGACACAATTTGTAGACCATCTAATTTCCAAGCTCGTTATCCCGCCCGAAAAGCAAGCTAAATATCCGTTAGCTCAGCATATTACCATTAACCAACCTTTTTATTTTAATGTATGGCCATTGAGATTATCGGATATAAAATAAAAACGGGGGTGTCCAGAATTCTGGACTCCCCGCTTCTAATTTCTATATAGCATAAAACTCCTGTCAAGGCAATAGCCTGTGGAAAACTGTAAAATTAAGTAAAACTAGGCAAAAAGTCGAACCCCGGTAGTAGAACCTGCGGGTTCACTACGGGGCAGGAAATTAATTGAGAAATGAATCAATTTTAGACAAAGTATTTAAAGGAGAATTAGTAAAATAAATTTGTGGCTTATATATTTTTAGATGAATCTGGTGATTTAGGGTTTGATTTTCGAAAGAAGAAGACTTCTAAATTTTTTGTTGTGACCTGCTTATTTACGGGAAATAAAAGACCAATTGAGAAAATAGTAAAAAAAACTCATTCCGAATTGAAGAAAAAATATAAAAGAAGATTCGGGGTACTTCATGCTGTCAAAGAAAAACCGATTACTCGCCAGAGATTATTAAAAAGATTGGATGAAAAAGATTGCACTATTATGACAATTTATCTTAATAAAAAGAAGGTTTATACAAGACTTCGTGACGAGAAACCGGTTCTCTACAATTATGTCACTAATATTTTGTTAGATAGAATCTATACAAAGAAAATTATTCCTATAAAAGATAGAGTTGAACTTATTGCTTCGCGGAGAGAAACGAATAAATTTTTAAATGAGAATTTTAAAAATTATCTTAATCGGCAAGTTGAAAACCGTCACAAAACTGATATAAAAATTTCAATTAGAACTCCTTCGGATGAAAAAGTTTTACAGGCGGTTGATTTTGTAAGTTGGGCAATTTTCAGAAAATATGAATACGGAGACGATAGTTATTATAATTTAATTAAAAATAAAATAGTGGAAGAGCGTCCGCTATTCTCCTAAAAAAGCAAAACCCCGTGCGCTATTTACGAGCAACCATCCGGAAGCCCACGCACGAGGATTTACTTACTATACTTCAATATAGCAAAGAGTAAGACACCGTGTCAAGAGCAGGTTGTGGATAATGTTCAATCCCGCCGGGCGCGCAAAAAAGCAAAAGAATTATTAGTCAAAGCCAAGCCCCCACACCAAATTTGAAAATTATATTATAATAGTTCTGTGCATTTATGAAAATTTTTAATCTTATTATTTATTTCATAACTGGAGGTTTGTTTACTACCATTATTGTGGCGCTTGAAGAATGCAATCAGCGAATACTGTCGGGACTTGCCACGCTTATCCCTGTTTTTACTCTCATAGCCTACATCTTTATTGGCGAATCAAGAGGTGGCGAGGCAGTAGGACAACATG
>Ga0315282_10013484_pt1 | contig 12320 bp, 9 predicted proteins | sample YL17G07_20_MG_FD_203693 | JGI IMG/M metagenome (GOLD analysis project Ga0315282, IMG submission 203693) | Sediment microbial communities from Yellowstone Lake, YNP, Wyoming, USA - YL17G07_20 | ecosystem: Environmental > Aquatic > Freshwater > Lake > Sediment | place: USA: Wyoming | collected... | reverse complement strand
AAAGCCCCATTCTCTCAGGCGGCGGGCCCAGTAGAGCAACCCCAGCGGCCAGGCCCACAAGTCGAAAGCGGCCACGTCCGTGATCCAGGGATTTACCAAAAGGAGGCGAGGCATGGACTGGCGTGGCGTTCTTGAGATAGGGAGGCGCCGCAACCTGACGGGGATTACCTCCCGGGCGGCACGACTCCCCCAAGGCCCCCAGCGCTGTTTCCCGGCGCCCCGCCGCTGTTGCCGGGCAACTCGTTGACATTCCCGGGAATCCCATTGACGCTCCCGGGTATCCCGGAGGGGTTTCCTGCAATTGGGTTGGCAATGCTGGACGGGGGAGCGGCTTTCTTGAGCGGTTCATTGATGAGGCGCAAGCCCGTGGGGTTCAAGAGAATGGGGAATGGCGCCTGTTTGACGATCAAGTCGCCGTATGTTTTTCTGAAGTCGAGCACAAGGTAGTCCAACACGCTTTGACGAGCGAAGCTGTCAAAAGTAGCGCCCATGGCCTCCCGGCGCTCGGTAAACCGCAGGACGTGGAAAGCCCCGCCCGAACCCGTTGAAGTTTGCGACGGGGCAAGCCGCCCGCTGAGAACTTTGAGACTCATTGGGGACTCCGTGCCTCCTGTCGTCTCGATGATCTCGCTGACCTCGCCGATCTTAAGGGATTGGACGGCCTCCATGAGTTTCGGGGGCAACCCTGAACCGGCGTCCACCCAGCCCATGTCTCCGTTGAAAGGCTTGCCGTCGGTCCGCGGGTTTTCCTCGAGGGCCACCTTCTCGAAGTCCTCGCCGGCGCGAGCCGCCCTCTTGCGAGCCTTGTAGAAGGCCTTGCGAAGATCCGAAATCTCCTCCTTGCTCGCATTGGGAGGAAGCAGCCGGATGATCTGCCATACGTGGATCTGGGCGGGAACCATGAACCTGGCGGGATTGGATTGGTAGATGGCCCGCAACTTCGCTTCGGGAACCAGTCTTTGCACTTCCTGCTGGATATACTTGTCCGCCATGAGCCCGTCGCGCATTTCCGCGCGCAGCACCTGAGGATCCACCACCAACGCTGTTGTGGGCCCCTGTCCGGAAGAAGGCCCCATCGGCATCCCCTCGCTGGCCTCTTTCGTGCGGGCGTTGAGTTCCTCCTCCGAGACCTGGACGCCTTTCTGTTTGGCAAGCAGCGAAAAGGCCTTGGTAACCGCCCACTCATACAGCACATTCCCTTCGGCTTCGTCCATCTTCCGCTCGATTTCCTGCGCGATCAAGGGGTCGCTGTCGCGTTGGGCCAGGATGTCGGGACTCACGGGAGTGCCAACCATGCCTGTCAATTCACGGCGCGTGAGAATGTAGGCATCGCCAATCTGACCCACCACCACCTGTTCGGGAGGAAACCGAAGATACAGCGGGACATTGGGCGCCGGACGGTTCACGATCTGAGTGCTGGGCCGGTCATCGGTTCTCGTCTCAGGGGGGCGTTGCCGCTTCCTAGGCAGGAGCTTGACGCCGCTCTTGGCGTTCGGCACGTAATTGGCCGGATCCAGCTCGGGCGGGAGGACGCAGAAAGCCGCCGCGCCCAACATCAGGAATCCCCACACCAGAAAGGGCGTTTTCCTGGAAAGCATCGTGTAACGGCTATACATGGGGAATACCTCCGAAAAACGGGGAAATGGGACGGCTCTTCGCGAAGTCCGGCGTCCCAGCGGGCCGGCCGGCGGTCAACGCCACCGGCGTCAGACGGATTCGGACGGGGGCTTCCGGGATGCTCTGGGCACGCGAACACGGATGCCGGCCCCCCCCAAAGGCGACGGCACGCACTCGATCTGCCCTTGGTATTTCTCCACGACCTGCTTGGCGATCGAAAGCCCCAAGCCGTTGCGATGGTCTCCCTTGGTCGAATGAAAAGTGCGCCAGATCCGAAGCCGTTCGCTTTCCGGGATCCCCGGACCGTTGTCGAAGACCTCGATGCAACACATCTCGTCGTCGGATTCGCCGATTTGGATGAGGATCCGTCCCTCTTCGAGGCCGGACGTTGCTTCAAAGGCGTTTTGCACGATATGGGCCAGCCCGAACGTCAGCTGGCTCGCGTTCATCAGGACCATCAAGGGTTCTCCGTGAGAGCGGCCCTCTCCCGGCATACGGATTTCCACCCGGCCCCGGTGGGCGGGCGGCACAACCACCGCAACCGCCTGCCGAACGATCTGAAGGACCTCACATGGACCGCTGGAACGCAGCCGGCCCTCGCGCAACTGCCGCCAGACCCGGATCATTTGCTCGATTTGCGCCAGGCTAGGCTGAACGAACTGATCCAGGTACCGCCGCATCTTCAGCTGGCGCGCCGAGTCCTCCATCCCCTCGGTGGCAAAGGTGAGAAGGTCGGCCCCGCCTTTCAGGCCCGTAATCTGGTTGTTAAGATCGTGCAGAATACGCGCCAGCGGCTCCTCCAGATAGCGCCCCTGCCTGAGGAAAAGCTCCCGTTCGACACGCTCCTCCACGATCTCCGAAAAACGGCCGCTGGCCTCGAGGGCGCGGGACAGAGCCTCAGGGGATGGAGGACGATCGAGAGATGCCGTCACGATAACTCCGTCCGCGCTCTCCGCGCCGCACTCCCCGCCGGTCCGGCCAATCTGAATAACCGGCACCAGCGGGAACTGCGCGAGAAACAAGCGGCGCAAATCGCGCGAGGCGAGATCGGGATGGGTCGTGGAACAAACGATCAACCGGATACCGGCGCAACGGACGGGAGGAAAACGGAGGAAATCCCCTGTCGAGTCGAGACACAAAACCAGAAAACCTTCTCCCGAAAAAAAGCCGCTGAGGACTTCCTGGGAAGAGGACTGCTCGTCGAGAATGAGAACCGTGGGTTTCTCCGGTTCGCGGGCGCCTACTAGGAGGTTGTTGCTGAGTGTGGTAGAGGCCAACGATTCACTCTCCAAGGTGTCTGCGCGCGTCAGACATCTCCTCGCGCACCTGGGACTGGCCGGGCTCAAGAGTCAACGACACTTCCCACTGCCGGATGGCGTCTTCCCACCATCCCCGAAGCGCGAAAAGCGTCCCCAGGTTGTTGCGGGCCGGCACGAACTTCTCATCCAGGTCCAGCGCGGCTTCCGCCTCCTTGACGGCCGCATCGAAGTGCGCCTCGTCGTCGGCCAGGTCTTCCCACACCTCCAGGTACTCGTAGTCCTCTCGGAGACGCATCAGGCAGACCACGGACAACGCATGGTGGGGGAGAGGGGAATCGGGATACTGCTCAATCACGGCGCGCAGATGCGCGATCGCTTCGTCATACCGCTTGTCGGCGCAGAGTTGTTCGCTCTCCCCAAGAAGGGCATCGAGTTGGGCGTCGCGATCCTGGGAATCGCCAAGCTGAGAGACGGGACCTTCAGCGGCCATCGGAATGGACCTTTCGCGTGGACTTGGGCAGGGAGGTTCCTGGGAATCCCGGGCTTCGGCCCGGACTGCCGGGGCGAGCACCCTATCGCCCCCGCCCCCTTGCCCGACGATTGGATTATGCAGGAAGAAAAGGGGGACTGTCAAGGAAACAAAGGGTCTTGTGCGCCGCGCGCGAGCCGGATTTGCGCCGACGTTGATTTCGCCTCACTCCGGCGCTATTGTACTTGCAGACGCGCCCGGGGCTTAGCGGCCAATCCCCTGTGGTTCGGCCTGGTGGAAATGCGGCAAGGAAAGAGAGATGAGGTTCTTCACGAGAGAATGGCTCGCGGTTCCTCTGGACAGCGAAAAGCCGCTACGTTCACCGTCTGCTGTTTGATCCGGAAGACGAAGTCGAGATCATCTTCAAGGACCTGAAGGTGATCCGGACAGCCCGGCCGGACCGAAGATTGCCCTGTCTCAAGGACAGGTACAGGGAGTCGGATTGTATTCCGGCCCCGGGAAAGAAGTAGTGACGAAAACAGTTGCAAGTCCTAATGACGTTGTACATATACCGCATCCTGACAACGGGCTTCTTACATCATTGCTGTCCTGACAGAGTACTAACGTCTCGCAGCGCAAACCGCTATTGGCCCTCCCCCGCCGGAATCCCGCCTCCCGCCGGGCAGGGGAGGGGGAAAGAGGCCCGAAACGTCCCCATCACCCTCTTTTCCCCCTTTTCCGCCCCGGTTTCGCCCTTGATTTTGCCCTTTCCGAGGGGAAGCACGGGGATCTTTTTTTGCGCATGCTTGAAGCTCTTTCTCCGTCCGCAAGCGGAAGTTGCCATTTCTCAATGTCTAGCGCCCGATCGGAGAGAGGGGTAGGGACCCCCATATTTTGTGTTGACTTTTGCCCCAAGGTACTATATGTTGTGTTTCGTTGGCTGAAAGGAGGCTTTGGTCCAGTCAGCCACAAATGGAATCTATCATTTAATTGTGCGTAGGACCCGATAGACGGCGAAGCAGCTTTACGGTAACGCTCTTGCTCTAACTCCTGTTGAGGCGTTCAGCGTTCCTGTTCCACATTTCTTGTTCCCAGTGCCCGTGAGGAGTACAGCCATGTTCGATAGCATCCGCAAACGCGACGGCAGGGTGGAGAAGTTCTATCCGGAAAAGATCGCGTGGGCCATTTTCAAGGCCGCCCGCGCCTGTGGGGGAGACGACTTCAAACGAGCCAGCGAGCTCTGCGACCAGGTCATTGCTCTTGCCCTGGAAAAAACCTCGGGTCAGATCCCGGAAGTCGAGGATATTCAGGATCTTATCGAGCGCGTCCTCATCAAGGAAGGCCACGCCCAGACCGCCAAGGCGTTCATTCTCTATCGCGAAAAGCGCAAGGGCGCCCGCGAGACGAACGCCCTTATCGGGGCCACTATCGAGATGTTCTCCGGCTACCTGGACAACCAGGACTGGCGCATCAAGGAGAACGCCAACACCCAACGCAGCATCAACGGACTCAACAACTATGTCCGGGAGGCCTTCACCAAGAACTACTGGCTCCACGAGATCTACCCGGCGGAAGTCCGCCAGTCCCACGAGGACGGAAATGCCCACATCCACGATCTGGGTTTCCTCGGCGCCTACTGTGCCGGGTGGGACCTGCGCCAGCTTCTCACTGACGGTTTCGGCGGGGTTCCCGGAAAGGTCGAAAGCAAACCCGCCAAGCACCTCCGGGCCTTCCTGGGCCAGATCGTCAATTCCACCTTCACTACCCAGGGCGAGACGGCCGGGGCCCAGGCGTGGTCGAGCTTCGACACCTACTGCGCGCCCTTCATCCGCTACGACGACTTGACTTATAGTCAGGTCAAACAGTCGCTTCAGGAATTCGTCTTCAACCTCAACGTCCCCACCCGGGTCGGCTTCCAGTGCCCCTTCTCGAACCTCACGTTCGACATCACGGTTCCCAAAATCCTCGGGAGCGAGGCCGTGATCATCGGCGGAAAACCGATGCCGGAGACCTACAGCGAGTTCCAGGCCGAGATGGACATCTTCAACCGGGCCTTCTGTGACGTGATGATGGAGGGGGATGCCAAGGGCCGCGTCTTCACCTTCCCCATCCCCACCATCAACGTCACCAAGGACTTCAACTGGGATCTTCCCGCCGTCAACTCCTTCATGGAGATCACCTGCAAGTACGGCGTGCCCTACTTCGCCAACTACGTCAACTCCGACCTCTCTCCGGAGGACGCCGTCTCCATGTGCTGCCGGCTCCGGCTCGACACCACCCAGCTCCGAAAGCGCGGCGGCGGGCTCTTCGGCAGCAACCCCCTCACCGGCTCGGTGGGAGTGTTCACCATCAACCTGCCGCGGATCGGCTACCTCTCCTCGTCCAGGGAAGAGTTCAGGGCGCGCCTGTGGCAGCTCGTGCAGGTGGGCAAGACCGCGCTCGAAGTCAAACGGAAGGTGATCGAAAAACAGACGAATAACGGCCTCTATCCCTATTCGGCGCATTACCTGCGCAACGTCAAGAAGCGCTCCGGCGAATACTGGTACAACCATTTCTCGACCATCGGGATCATCGGGATGAACGAAGCCCTGCTCAACTTCATGGGCGCGGGCATCGCCAGCCCCGAAGGGCAGGTGTTTGCCCGCGAGATCATGGAGTATCTCCGGCATCTGCTCACCCAGATCCAGGAAGAGACGGGCCATTTCTACAACCTCGAGGCCACGCCGGCCGAAGGCACCTCGCACCGTCTGGCCCGCTTGGACAAGAAGCGCTATCCCGAGATGATCGCCGCGGGCAACGGCACGCCCTATTACACCAACTCCACCCAGCTGCCGGTGGGATACTCCGACGACATCTTCGAAGTGCTGGCGCTCCAGGACGACCTCCAGTCGCTCTACACCGGCGGAACGGTCCTCCACCTCTACCTGGGGGAGAGCATCGAGGACATCGAGACGTGCAAGAAGCTCATCCAGACGATCTTCCACCGGCATAAACTGCCCTACATATCCATCACGCCCACCTTCAGCATTTGCCAGGACCACGGCTACATCCGCGGCGAGCACTTCCATTGCCCCACCTGCGAGGCGGAAACGGAAGTGTGGTCGCGCGTCACCGGCTACTTGCGGCCCGTCGCCAACTACAACGACGGCAAAAAGCAGGAATACGTGGACAGGAAGAAATTCCGGATCCCGGAGCTCGCCGCAAGATGAACATCATCGGTTTCCAGAAATGCTCGCTCGTGGACTATCCCGGCCGGATGGCGGCGGTGATCTTCACGCCGGGCTGCAACATGGATTGCTTCTTCTGCCACAACAGGCGGATCGTCTCCATGCCGGCGCCGGGAGCGCTCTACGACAACTCCGCCGTCCTGCGGACATTGCGGGAGCGGGTGGGATTCCTCGACAGCGTCGTGATCACCGGGGGAGAGCCCACGCTGCAGAAAGGCCTGGAGAGCTTCATTCGCGGAGTGCGGGCGCTGGGCTATGCGGTCAAGCTCGACACGAACGGCTCCAACCCGGAAGTCCTGAGCCGCCTGATCCGCGACGGACTCCTGAACTACGTCGCGATGGACGTCAAGGCGCCGCGCGCCCGTTATGCCGAGATGTGCGGTTCCGGGTTTGACCTGAACGACGTGGACGCCAGCATCCAGATCCTGATGCAGGACTTCGTCGAGTATGAGTTCCGCACGACCGTGGTCCCGCAGCTCGGGGGCGAGGACCTTCTTTCCATCGCGCGTTGGATTCGCGGGGCGCGCCGCTACGTCCTGCAGCAATACCGTCCCCTCGCGGCGGGGGAGCGGGGCAGCGACGCCCGCTGCGCCGAGCCAGCCCACGCCCCGGCCGCCCTCTGGCGGTGGGCCAGGATGATCCGTCCCTTCGTGGAACACTGCGAAACCCGCGGGCTGGGTCCGGAGATTCCCGTCCGCACCGGCGACACTGCCGAAGAGGACCGCCTCGCCGCCTCCATCTCCCTCACCGGCGCGACCCAACCCATCTCCCTCCCAGCCGTCTCTGCCGCATAGGTGCGGGGAATGGGTCAACAGATACGTTTTGAGTGTCAGGTACGGCTAGTGAAAGCCCAACACCATGTGAATGCGAGGAAGCGAACTCCTACAAAGTAGGAGTTGCAAAGGGCAGAGAGATGGAGTATCTGTTCATCGAGGCGCCGGTGTTCATGAAGCGTCGTGACGCTCTCTTTGCGGGCGATGACGACTTCCGGGACTTTCAGATGCAATTGGCCGGCAACCCCGGAGCAGGGGACGTGATACCAGGTTGCGCCCCGTTGCGGAAAACCCGTTGGCAGAGTCGGAAACGGGGACAGGGGAAAAGAGGGGGGTGCCGGATTATCTATCTCTGGATTCCGGAAATCCGGTGGATATTCCTGATTCTCGCTTACGGGAAAGACGAGAGGGACGACCTGTCCTCCACCGACAAGAAGCGGTTGCGTGAAATGGCGCGTCAGCTTCGACGGGAGTCTCTGGCAATACACGGAGGGACTAAGTATGGGAAAGCCCAAGGCTAGCAATGGCAAGACTTGGAGAAACGACAGAACGACTCGTTTGTCTCCCCTCGCTGCGGAGATAGCCCAAGGATTGCTCGAAGGTATCGAATACATTCGGGGGAGCGGCAGCGCTCGGGCAACCCGCGTGACTTTGCCGGACCCTCCGCCCGCCTATACGCAAATGGAAGTCCGGCGGATACGGGCCAGGCTGGGCCTGACGCAGAGGCAATTTGCGGTCCTGATCAATGTCACACCCAAGAGTGTGGAGAGTTGGGAGCAAGGGATACGTCATCCAAGCCAGGCAGCCAGCCGCCTTCTTCAGATACTGGGTGATCCCGGGAAACTCAGGCAGTTCGAGCGATTTGCCCACGCCTCAAAGGAATAGCGGGCATACCAGACACCAGACACCTCAGAACTCCGGTTTATCAGAAGTTCGATTGAGATTGGAGCGCTCTCGCATGCCGGTTGATCCCGTCCAGGAATATCTCAAAGAAATCCAAAAGCACCTTTCGGCGGGCAATGCCACCGAGCACACCTACCGGTCCGCGTTGGGCCTCTTGCTCGAATCGCTCGCCAAGGGCGTTACCGCCACCAACGAGCCCAAGCGCGTACAATGCGGTGCGCCGGACTTCATCGTGACCCGGGGCCAAACGCCCCTGGGCTACGTCGAAGCGAAGGACATCGGCAAGAATCTCGACGAAGTCGAAAAAACCGAACAGATGGAGCGCTATCGGGAAGGACTGTCGAATCTGATTCTGACGGACTATCTCGAATTCCGGTGGTACCGAAACGGAGAGTTCGCCGAAAGCGCGCGCCTGGCGCGCGTGGGGAAAAACGGCAAACTGGAAAAGACACGGGACGCCGAAACGGAACTCCGCAAGGTGATGGAGCCGTTTTTCAGTTCCACGCTCCCCACGGTCCGCAGTCCGCGCGAACTGGCCGGCCGCATGGCGCGGTTGGCGGACATTCTGCGTGACGTTATCGTCCGCGCCTTTGAGAATGAGGACGCCAAGACCGGCGCCCTGCACGCGCAACTGGCGGCTTTCCGCCGCGTTCTGCTCCACGATCTGGAACCGGCGCCCTTCGCCGACATGTACGCCCAGACGATCTGCTACGGCATGTTCGCCGCCTGCTGCAATCACAAACCCGCGCGCGGCGCGTTCACCCGCGAAGCCGCCGCGTTCGACCTGCCCGAAACCAACCCGTTTTTGCGCGAGATGTTCACATACATCGCCGGGCCGAAACTGGACAGCCGCTTAACGTGGGCTGTGGATCATCTGACCGAACTGCTCCGCCGCGCCGACATGGCCGAAATCCAGCGCGATTTCGGACGGCGCACCCGCCAGCAAGACCCCGTTGTTCACTTCTACGAAACCTTCCTCGCCGCCTACGACCCCAAAATGCGCGAGGCGCGAGGCGTCTATTACACCCCCGAGCCGGTTGTCTCCTATATCGTCCGCTCGGTGGACCACATCCTGAAGAAGGACTTCAATATCGCCGACGGCCTGGCCTCGGACGAGAAAGTCCCGCTCTACAAGAGCGACGAAAGCGTGAAGGGCAAACCTCGCCTCGGTAAAACCGGCGAGACCCACCGCGTTCTGATCCTCGATCCCGCGGCCGGAACCGGCACTTTCCTCCATGGCGTCGTGGATCAGATACACCAGCACATCATGGACAACGGCATGCGCGGCGTATGGGACTCTTATGTCTCGGAACACCTCCTGCCGCGTCTTTTCGGCTTCGAACTGCTCATGGCCCCCTACGCCGTCGCCCACATGAAACTCGGCATCCAACTGGCCGAGACGGGCTACACCTTCCATAGCGGCGAACGCCTCCACGTCTATCTGACCAACACGCTCGAAGAAGCCTTCGAGCACAAAGACTTGCCGCTCTTCGCCAACCTCATCGCCGAAGAAGCCAACGCCGCCGGGCGCATCAAGAACAAGGCGCCGGTGATGGTCGTCCTTGGCAATCCGCCTTATTCGGGGCATTCCGAGAACAAAAGCGCCTGGATCGCGGATTTGCTGCGCGGTCACGACAGAACCACCGGCAAGCCCACCGGCGACTATTTCAAAGTGGATGGACAGCCATTGGGAGAACGCAACCCGAAGTGGCTGAACGATGATTATGTAAAGTTCATTCGCTTTGCCCAATGGCGCATAGAAAACACCGGCTACGGGATTCTGGCATTCATCTGCAACAACGGCTACCTGGACAACCCGACCTTTCGCGGAATGCGCCAGAGTTTGATGGAAACCTTCGACGACATCTACATTCTCAACCTGCACGGCAACTCGAAGAAGAAGGAAACCGCGCCGGATGGATCGAAAGATGAAAACGTCTTCGACATCATGCAGGGCGTCGCTATAGGGATATTCGTGAAACGCAAGGAGCAGGCCGCAAAAAAGGCGGCGATGGTTCGCTATGGCGATCTGTGGGGGCTCCGCGAGGTCTGGGAAAAACGCCCGGACGGAACGAAGGATCTGATCGGCGGCAAGTATCATGAGCTCTATCAAAGCAATGTCGCGGCGACAAAGTGGAAAAAGTTGAAGCCACAAACTCCCTTCTATCTGTTTGTTCGGCAGGATTCCGAATTGCTTCAGGAATATGAAGCTGGATGGAAGGTGACGGAGGCGATGCCGGTCTACTCGCTCGGCATCGCGACGGCGCGGGACGATTTCGCGATTGCATTTCGCGAGGATGAACTTTGGGCGAGGATCAAGAAATTTGTAGGGATGACGGCGGCACAGGGGCGCGAAGCATTTCAACTAGGCCCCGATACGCGCGACTGGAAAGTGCATCTTGCGCAACAGGACTTGAAGCAATCGGGGCCGAGCAAGAGTTTTCTTCATCCAATCCAGTATCGCCCCTTCGACGTTCGACTCACATATTACACCGGCAATTCGAGAGGCTTCCTGTGCATGCCCCGCGCCGAAGTCATGGCTCACATGCTGGCGGGGCCGAATATCGGACTCAGCACGACGCGAGGCGTCGAAATCGGCAGAGGCTTCGAACACGTCTTCTGCTCATCGAACCTCATTCAACTCCACACCGTTTCCATCAAGGAAGTGAACTACCTTTTCCCCCTTTATCTCTACCCGAATGGGAACGTTCCAGACATGCTCGTGGCGCATGAAAACGGGCGGCGGCCGAATCTGGCCTGCGAGTTTGTCGAGAATATCGGCCGTCGGTTTGCCATGTCATTTACCCCTGAAGGACGAGGCAACCTGCGAAAAACGTTCGGCCCGGAAGATGTGTTCCACTACATGTACGCCGTTTTCCACAGTCCGGCGTACCGCGAGCGCTACGCCCCCTTTCTCAAGATTGATTTCCCCCGTTTGCCGCTGACTTCGCGTCTCCCGCTGTTCCGCGCGCTGTGCGGATTGGGCGAACGCCTCAAGGACCTTCACCTGATGGAGGCGGACACCAAACCCATCACGACCTTTCCCAAGACGGGCGACAACACGGTGGAGAACCCGAGGTTTGTGGAAGAAGACACAGCCGAGGGCGGCTGTGCCACAATTGGCAAGGTGTATATCAACAAGACGCAGTATTTCGGCGGCGTGCCGCGGCGCGCGTGGGAGTTCCACGTCGGGGGCTATCAGGTTTGCCACAAGTGGCTCAAGGACCGCAAGGGCCGCCCGCTCAGCTACGACGACCTAACCCACTACCAGCGTATCGTCGCCGCGCTCGACGAGACAAGCGGCCTCATGGCCGAGATTGACGCGGTGATCGCCCAACACGGGGGATGGCCGATTCAGTGAGGGCAACAGGAGGCAGGCTCAGGCGGGTTTCGGGTTTCGGGGACAGTGCACTCTATTCGGGAGAAAAGTTGAACAGGATTCGAAGCATTTTCATGGCGTCGGCGCGAGGGCCTGGGTGTTCTGTTTGGGCGAGCCGAATTCATGTGGAGTGCGGCGGCTTGCCGTCGTTCAAGCCACTAGGGACGTTTACCTCGATCAGGATTCCGGAAAATGTTTCCCCAGTTTCCCCCTATTTCCTGGCTATTTGTGCGCTGAGGACGTATAGTGTAATCTATCATGCGCATCTACATCGAAAGCACCATACCGAGCTACGTTGTCGCCCGTCCCGCGCGCGACCTGCTGCAGGCCGCGCGCCAGCAAATCACCAAAGACTGGTGGGACTTAAAGCGCGACAGGCACGAGCTTTTCGCTTCGCAAGTCGTGCTTGATGAAATCGCCTTCGGTGAAGCCATAATGGCTCAACTCCGGCTGGAAATTCTGCAAGCCATTCCGCTGCTTCAAGTGACCGACGAAGTGAAGGAACTCGCGCGCAAGGTCCTGACATCGCGGCTTCTGCCTGCCACTGCCCAGCCCGATGCCACGCACATTGCTCTTGCCAGCGCCCATCAAATGGAGGGTCTTCCAAAGGATCTGTGGGTAAAACAAGGATGAGTTTTTCGCTTTTCAACCAAGACACGGGTTTGAAAGAAGGCCCCTCACCCTACCCTCTCC
>Ga0315282_10013483_pt1 | contig 12324 bp, 11 predicted proteins | sample YL17G07_20_MG_FD_203693 | JGI IMG/M metagenome (GOLD analysis project Ga0315282, IMG submission 203693) | Sediment microbial communities from Yellowstone Lake, YNP, Wyoming, USA - YL17G07_20 | ecosystem: Environmental > Aquatic > Freshwater > Lake > Sediment | place: USA: Wyoming | collected... | reverse complement strand
GGGCCCGTCACGCCGATGACCAAAGATCGCTTCCGGTCGTGCTTGAGATACAGCCTTCGGGCGGATTCGAGAGCGCCCGCCTTCCCGCTCGATCTTTCGATGAACGAGAGATGTTTGGCGATCCGGCGGCTGTCTCCGGCCGTGGTCGAGAGGATGTCGGCTTCGGTTGGAAAACCCGCGCCCGCGCCCTTCCCGGCCGCCTCGGCCTCTCGAATTCTGGCCAGGATGTCGTCGGCGATTCCCTGAATTCCCATCCTCTGGCCGTCCGTGGCGTGGTAGATGCGCGCGACTCCGTAGTCTTCGAGGCTCCGGATTTCTGCCGGCAGGATCACCCCGCCGCCCCCGCCGAAGACGAGAATGTCGCCCGCGTCGAGCCGGCGCAGCTCGTCGACCAGGTAGCGGAAGAATTCGTTGTGCCCGCCCTGATAGGAGCTCACCAGGACGGCGTCGGCGTCCTCCTGGACGGCGGCGGTTACGATTTCCTCGACCGAGCGGTTGTGGCCGATGTGGACGACCTCCGCTCCCCGCTTGTGCATCAGCTTGGCGAAAATGTTGATCGAGACATCATGGCCGTCGAAGAGGGCGGCCGCGGTGACGATTTTGATCTTGTCCATGCCTGGCGTTTTTATTTTTTCAGGATCTGGCCGGCGATGATCATCCTCATGATCTCGCTCGTCCCCTCGTAGATCTCGGTGATCTTGGCGTCGCGGTAGTACCTCTCGACGTTGAAGTCCTCCGTGAATCCGTAGCCGCCGTGGATCTGGATGGCCCTGGAGGAGCAGAACATCGCTGTCTCCGAGGCCTTGAGCTTGGCCATCGCGGCCTCCGCGGAGTAGGGCATTTTCCTGTCCTTCATGAGCGAACCGCGGTAGGCCAGGAGCCAGGCGGCCTCGTATTCGGTCTGCATATCGGCGAGCATCCATTGGATCGCCTGGAAGTTGCAAATCGGCTGCTCGAACTGGACGCGCTCGCGGGCATACCTGGCCGAGTCCTCGATCGACGCCCGGGCAATGCCCAGGGCCTGAGCCGCGATCCCTAGACGCCCTCCGTCAAGGGTGACCATCGCCACCTTGAAGCCTTTGTTGAGGTCTCCGAGCAAGTTCTCCTCGGGCACCCGGCAATCCTCGAAGCGAATCTCGGTCGTGGAGCAGGCCCGGATTCCGAGCTTGTGCTCGACCTTGCCGACGGAACAGCCGGGAGTGTTTTTCTCGACGATGAAGCTGGTGATTCCGCGCGTCTTCGCCGCCGGGTCGGTCGAAGCCATGACGATGACGATGTCCGCCTCCTTTCCGTTGGTAATGAATTGCTTAGTGCCGTTGAGAATCCAGCCGTTGCCATCGGCCCGCGCGGTCGTCTTGATCCCGGCCGAATCGGAGCCCGCCCCGGACTCGGTCAGGCAGAAGCAGCCGAGCTTCCGGCCCGAGCAGAGGTCCGGCAGGAACCTTTTCTTCTGGTCCTCCGTTCCGAAACGGAAGATCGGATCGACCGCAAGCGACGAGTGGGCGGAGAGGATGACCCCGGTCGAGGCGCAGTGCCTCGAGACCTCTTCGATCGCCAGCATGTAGGAGACGAAGTCCATCCCCGCGCCGCCGTATTCCGCCGGGTAGGCGATCCCGGTGAGCCCCAATTCCCCCGCCATCTTGATGATCTCCGCGGGAAACCGGCCTTCCTTCTGGTTCTTCTGGGCGACCGGAGCGATCTGGTCCTTGGCGAATTTCGCCACCACCTCGCGGAGCATCTTCTGGTCATCGGTCAATAAATAGTCCATTGTTCGCCCTCCCGTTATGATGAGAATCTGTTTATGAAGAGACCGGAAGAATCATGCCTCTCCGCCGATACGGGGCCGGGGAAACGGATGCGTAGATTTTCCTTTTTGAACAGACCGCAATGTCTCGCCGTTCCGGCACGATTCCCACCCGAATATATCAAGGCGAGACGACTTGTGTCAATAACGGGTGGACGGGGCTCATTTCTAGCCGACCCTTGACTTGACTCCGCCCGTAAAGATAGAATTTTTAACAGGGAACCCCGGGAACCGTCGAATGACCTGAGGTATCGATCATCATCCATCCGAATGGGAAATCCATGACCCTGAAAGAAAAAATCGACGTTCTGAAGGCCAAGCGGGAAGAGGCGAAGCAGGGAGGCGGGCCGAAGCGCATCGAGGAGCAGCACCAGAAGGGGAAGCTGACCGCGCGCGAGCGGCTGGACCTGCTCCTGGATGAGGGGAGCTTCGAGGAATTCGATCCTTTTGTGACCCACCGATCCCGGGATTTCGGCCTGGATAAACAGGTCATTCTCGGGGATGGGGTCGTGACGGGCCACGGGAAGATCGACGGCCGGAGAATATTTGTTTTTTCCCAGGATTTCACCGTCTGGGGCGGCTCGCTCGCCGAGGCTCACGCCGAGAAGATCTGCAAGATCATGGACATGGCCGTAAAAGTCGGAGCGCCGATCATCGGCCTGAATGATTCCGGCGGAGCCCGAATCCAGGAAGGCGTGGTCAGCCTCGGCGCCTATGCCGACATTTTTCTGCGCAACACCCTGGCGTCCGGAGTCGTCCCCCAAATTTCGGTCATTCTCGGCCCGTGCGCCGGCGGCGCCGTCTATTCTCCGGCCATTACGGACTTCATCTTCATGGTCAAGGGCACGAGCTATATGTTCGTCACCGGTCCGAACGTGGTCAAAAAGGTCACTCACGAAGAGGTCACGTTCGAGCAGCTGGGAGGACCGGAGGTCCACGCGACAAAGAGCGGGGTGGCTCACTTCATCGCCGAGAACGAGGCAGAAACGCTCGCCCTTGTCCGGAAGCTGGTCGGCTTCCTTCCGTTGAACAACGTCGATGACCCGCCGCCCCGGGAGGTCTCTGATCCGATCGAGCGGCAGGACGAAGACCTCGACCTCCTCGTCCCGGACAACCCAAACAAGCCCTACGACATCAAGGACGTCGTCACCAGCGTGATCGACGACGGCGACTTTCTCGAGGTCCATGAGCATTATGCCCAGAATATCGTCGTCGGCTTCGCCCGTCTCGGAGGGAGGCCGGTGGGCGTCATCGCCAATCAGCCGGCCATCCTGGCCGGAGTGCTCGACATCGACTCCTCGGTCAAGGGAGCCCGGTTCATCCGCTTCTGCGACGCGTTCAACATCCCCCTGGTCACGTTCGTCGACGTGCCCGGCTTTCTGCCCGGGACGGCGCAGGAATTCGGAGGGATCATCAAGCACGGCGCCCAGCTCCTCTTCGCCTACTGCGAAGCCACGGTCCCCAAAATCACCGTGATCACCCGGAAGGCCTACGGCGGCGCCTATGACGTCATGAACTCGAAACACATCCGCGGGGACGTCAACTACGCCTGGCCCACGGCCGAAATCGCGGTCATGGGCCCTGAGGCCGCGGTGGAGATCATCTTCAAGAAGGAAATCGCCGAATCGTCCGACCCGGACGCGGCGATGGAGAAGCGCATCGAAGAATACCGGAAGAAATTCGCGAGCCCCTATATCGCCGCCCAGAGGGGATATCTCGACGACGTCATCATCCCTCGGACAACGCGGCCGCGGTTAATCCAGGCTCTGGCGATGCTCTCGACGAAACGGGATGCGAATCCCCCCAAGAAACACGGGAACATTCCCCTCTGATTGCATGTTCACCAGGATCCTGATCGCCAACCGCGGAGAGATCGCCGTCCGGATCATCCGGGCCTGCCGCGAGATGGGGATCGTCTCGGCGACCGTGTTCTCGGAGATCGACCGAAAGGCTCTTCACGTCCGCCTGGCGGACGAGGCCTATCCGATAGGGGCGTCGCCGGCGAGCGAGAGCTACCTGGATATGCGAAAAATCGTGGCCGCGGCCGGGCGGTGCGGGGCGCAGGCCGTCCATCCCGGCTACGGATTCCTGGCGGAGAACCCCGAGTTTGCCGGGCTCGTCGAAAGCGAGGGGTTCGTCTTCATCGGGCCGCCGCCCGGAGCCATCAGACTCCTGGGCGATAAGATCGAGGCGCGCAAAACGATGCGGGCCGCGGGAATCCCGATCGTTCCGGGATCGGAAGCCCAGATCGAATCCGAGGAGCAGGCCGCCGCCGTAAGCGAAACGCTCGGCTATCCCGTGTTGATCAAGGCCGCGGCCGGCGGGGGCGGCAAGGGCATCCGGATCGTGAGGAAAAAAGAGGAGATCCGGGCCGCCCTCGATATCGCCTCTTCCGAGGCGCGCTCGGCCTTTGCCGACTCGCGCGTCTACATCGAGAAATATCTGGACCGCCCCCGTCACGTCGAGGTCCAGATCCTGGCCGACCGATACGGCGCGGTGGTCAACCTGGGGGAGAGAGAGTGCTCGATCCAGAGGCGATACCAGAAGATGATCGAGGAATCGCCGTCTCCGGTCGTGGACGAGCCGATGAGGAGGCGCCTGGGAGAGACGGCCGTTGCCGCGGCGCGGGCCGCGGATTACGTGAACGCGGGGACGATGGAATTTCTGGTCGATAAGGACCGCGACTTCTACTTTCTGGAATCGAACACGCGGCTCCAGGTCGAGCACCCGGTTTCTGAGCTCGTGACGGGGATCGACATCGTCAAAGAGCAGATTAAGATCGCCGCCGGAGAAAGGCTATCGTTCGGACAGGGCGATGTCCGCCGCCAGGGGGCCGCCCTCGAGTGCCGGATCAACGCCGAAGATCCCGATAATGATTTTCTGCCCTCCTGCGGAACGGTCGGGTCTTACCTCGAGCCGGCCGGACCGGGGGTCCGGGTCGACTCCGGGCTCTATGAAGGATGCGAGATTCCTCTCCTCTACGACCCGATCGTCGCCAAGCTGATCACCTGGGGAACAGACCGCGGAGAAGCCATTCGGCGAATGGTCCGGTCTCTCGCCGAGTACCGGATCGCCGGCGTCGCGACGTCTGTTCCGTTTCACCGGAAGGTGATGGCCAATCCTCGGTTTTTGAGCGGGGATCTCTCGACCCATTTTATCGAGGAGGAGTTCGGCAGGGAGGCGCAGGATGCCCGCAGGACGGGGGACGAATCCACCCAGGTGGCCGCGATCGTCTCGGCCTGGGTCGATTATCGCGAGAGGAAAAAGCCGCCCGCGGCCTGCCGCGAAACCCGGGCCGAAGAATCCAAATGGAAGACGGAGGGGCGCCAGCGGGGTCTCCGGCAGCTCTCTTAGGGAGAAAGAGATAACCGGACTATGAGATACCTGGCTAAAATCGACGGCCGATGCCTCCTGGTCGAGATCCGAGAGCGCGACGGAAAGATGGAGATCGCCGTGGATGGCCGGGCGGTCTCCCTCGATCTGGTCGAGCTCAAGCCTCGCGGGCCCTTATCCGTGCTCGTCGACGGCAAGTCTTTTGAGGTCGACGTCGAGAAGAACTCGGAGGGATACATTGTCCATCTCGACGGCCGCTTGTTCGAGTGCCGCCTCGAGGATGAGCGATTGGCCCGGCTTCGGAGTCCGGCTTCGCCCGGCGGCGCGTCGCTCAAAGGGAAGGAGCTCAAGGCCCCGATGCCCGGACTCGTTCTCGCCATTCATATCAACGAAGGCGACCTGGTCCAGCCGGGGCAGGGGCTCGTGACCATCGAGGCGATGAAGATGGAGAACGAGATCCGAGCTGCGTTCGAGGGCACGGTGAAGTCCGTCCGGGTCAAGCCGGGCCGGGCCGTGGAGAAAAACGAAGTCATGATCGTGTTCGAGTGAAAGGAGAAGGAACCCAGATGAAAATCAGCGGCATCGACCACGTGGGCACGGCCGTCAAGAGCATTCGCGAGGCGAGGCGGCTTTACGAAGACATCCTGAAGCTGCGGGTCAGCCCGGCCATCGATTTCCCGCCTCAAAACATCCGAATGGCTTATGTCGATTTTCCGGGGACCCGGATCGAACTCCTCGAGCCCGCCGGGGGGGGAAGCACCATCGCCAGGTTTCTGGAAAAGAGGGGAGAGGGAATCCATCACTTCTGTCTGATCGTCGACGATATCGAGGCAGCCCTCGTCGAGTTCAAGAACCTGGGGATTCCGCTCATCGATAGCTCGCCCCGGCTTAATCCGCACGGGGACAAAATCGCCTTCGTTCATCCCGACGGCGCCAACGGCGTGCTTTTGGAGCTCAAGGAAAAGAATAAAGATATAAGCAACGCCTCTTTTAAGACAACTGCCGGAGTATTGAAAACAAAGGGGAAATTGACGAAAGCGCTTATTGAAGAACGGGAGCGCCAACGGGATTATCCGGGAGAAAGAAGGCGACGAGTTACTCCCCGATAATCTCGCGGCTGATCACGAGGCGCTGAATCTCGCTCGTTCCCTCGCCGATGGTGGCCAGCTTGGCGTCTCGCCAGAACTTCTCGGCCGGATAATCCTTGACGTAGCCGTATCCGCCGTGGATTTGGACCGCCTCTTCCGCGACCTTGACCGCAGCCTCCGAAGCATAGAGCTTCGCCTGCGAAGCGGCGAGCGTCGTCTTCCGGCCGGCGTCCTTTTCGTCTGCGGCGCGCTCGGTGAGAAGACGGGCGGCGTCCACGAGCGTTGCCATGTCGGCCAGCTTGAAGCGGATGGCCTGGAAGGCGGAGATCGGCTTTCCGAACTGGCGGCGAACCTTGGCGTAGGCGACCGCCGCGTCGAGGGCCCCGCGGGCGATTCCAACGGCCATGGCGGCGATGGAGATGCGGCCCCCGTCGAGGACGTCCATCGCCTGGAGGAACCCTTCACCCTCTTTTCCGAGCAGGGTCTCGTCGCCGACCCGGCAGTCTTCGAAGATCAGGGATGCGGTTTGCGATGTCCTCATTCCGACCTTGTCCAGGTCTTTCCCGGGGCTCACGCCCGGAGTGTCGAGAGGGATGAAGAAGGCGGAAATGCTGCGGTTATCCTGGGCCGGCCTCGTCCGGGCCATCGCGACCACAACGCCCCCCGCGCCGGCGTGAGTAATGAAGGTCTTTTCGCCGTTGATCACCCATCCGCCCTCGGCCCGCGTCGCGACCGTTTTCGTCGACGCCGAATCCGAGCCGGCCTCGGGCTCAGTCAAGGCCCAGGCGCCGAGCAGCTCGCCGCTCGCCAACCGGGGCAGCCACCGGGTGCGGATCTCTTCGGAGCCGTAGAGATAGACGTGATTCGTACACAGCGAATTATGGGCGGCGACAGAGAGGGCGATTCCTCCGTCGACGGCCCCGAGCTCTTCGAGGGCTGCCACGTAGTGCCTGTAGGTGAGTCCCGACCCGCCGTATTTCTCGGGGATGAAGATCCCCATCAGCCCCAGCTCCCCTATCCGCCGGAAAAGGTCCTTGGGAAAATGAGCTTTTTCATCCCACTCACGGACATGCGGGGCGATTTCGGAACGAGCGAAATCCCGGACTAATTCGCGGCATTCCCTGATAGATTCCTGCGTCTCAGGCGTCATCCGGACCCTCCTGAACAGGGACATTGACCTGCACCGGTCTACGTCCCCGAATGATGCGCTTTGACCTCGAGCTCGAGCAGCGGATTCTCGGAATCGACGAGCGCTCCGGGCGCCACGAAGATCTTGGTCACGACGGCTTCTCCGGGAGACTTGATCTCGTTTTCCATCTTCATCGCCTCGACGATGGCGAGCGTCTGATTCTTCCGGACCTCATCGCCTTCCGCGACCGCGACCTTGATCACCTTTCCCGGCATGGGCGCTTTGATTCGGACCTTCCCCGCGAGCTCCTTGTCTTCACGCGCCGAAGACCCGCCGGCCTGCTCGTCCCGTTTCGCGACGACGTAATCGGCGCCGTTGAGATGAACGATCATCGAATCGCGATCCCGACTGATGTAGGCCGTGTAGGTTCGGCTTCCGACGAGAAGCGAGACCGCGTTCTCCGAAACGAAGCGGATGTCGGCCTCCCAGGTATCGGCCCCCTCGTGAAAAAGAAACGTCTTCTCCTTCGGCTCGACCAAGACCTTCCGGTCGCTGCCCCCGATCAGAAACTCAAACTCCATGATGACTTTGTCCCCCGATTCTCCACCGGCCCAGGCTCCGCCACGGCGAGGGGCGCTCGCGGCGCGAGGACCGGGCGGGGCTTCCATCCGGGCCGGTCGTCTTCCGAATTTCGTCGAAGGCCGCGACCGTCAGGGCCAGCCTGCCCTGATCCTCTTTTTCTTTCTCCGTTTTTTTCCAATCCCGAAAGTACTTCGGGATGAAGGCGGTCGTCGTTCGCCCCGCCCTGAACTCGGGATGATTGATGGCGTCCTTGAGAAAGCTCAGGCCGGAAGGGATTCCGAGGATGACGTAATCGTCGAGGGCGCGAGCCATCCGCCGGCAGGCCGTGTCCCGGGTCTCCCCCCAGACGATGAGTTTGGCCAGGATGGGGTCGTAGTAAATCGGGACATCCCAGCCGGCGTAGACGCCGCTGTCGACGCGGACGCCGGGTCCGCTCGGCTCCCTGAGAAACGTGATCCGGCCGGCGGACGGAAGGAAGCCCTTGGCCGGGTCCTCGGCATAGATCCGGCACTCGATCGCGTGCCCGCTCTGCCTGAGGTCCTCCTGGCCGAAGGCGAGCTTTTCCCCGGATGCGATCAGGATCTGCTGGCGGACGAGGTCCAGTCCCGTGACGAGCTCGGTCACCGGATGCTCGACCTGAAGCCGGGCGTTGACCTCGAGAAAATAGAAGTTTTTGTCTTTATCAAGGAGGAACTCGACCGTGCCCGCGTTGTTATAGCCCGCGGCTCGAACCGCTCTCTTGGCCGCCTCCCCCATCCTGTTTCTGAGATCCGGATCAAGCGCCGGCGATGGAGTTTCCTCGATGATCTTCTGGTGCCGCCTCTGGATCGAGCACTCGCGCTCGAACAGATGGACCGTGTTTCCGTAATTATCGGCGAGGACCTGGATCTCGACGTGACGCGGCTCTTCGAGATATTTCTCGAGGTAAACGGATTCGTCGCCGAAGGCGGCCTTGGCTTCGCGCATCCCCGCCTCGAGGGCGGGTTTCAGGTCTTTTTCCTCCGCGACAATGCGCATTCCCTTTCCGCCCCCGCCCGCCGAGGCCTTGACGATCACCGGATACCCCAGAGCGCCGGCCGCTTCGACGGATTCGGCGAGGTTCGAGGGGATGGATTTCATCCCGGGGGTGATCGGAATGCCCGCCTTCTCCATGGTCTGGCGGGCGCGGATCTTGTCCCCGACGAGGCAGAGCGCGGTCGAATTCGGCCCGATAAAGACGAGGTTTTCTTTTTCGCACAGCCGGGCGAAATCGTCGTTCTCGGCGAGAAAGCCGTAGCCGGGATGGATGGCCTGGGCTCCGGTCGCGCGGGCGGCCTGGATGATCCGGTCCGTCGACAGGTAGCTTTCCGAAGCCGGAGGCGGACCGATGGCGACGGCCTCGTCGGCCTGCTGGACGTGGAGGGCCGTCCTGTCCACTTCCGAATAAACGGCGACCGTCCGGATCCCCATCTCGCGGCAGGCGCGGATAATCCGGACGGCGATCTCGCCCCGGTTCGCGATCAGGATCTTCTCGAACATCCGCGGCCTCACCTTGCCCACTTCGGTTTTCTCTTTTCGAGGAAAGAAGCCATCCCTTCCTGGCCTTCGGGGCTGATCCGCAGGCCGGCGATCATCCGGGCCGTATAGGTCTTTGCCTCCTCGAAGCTCATCCCCGGGATGTTCTTGAGAAGCTCCTTGCAGCTGGCCAGCGCTTCCGGCCCCGAGGTGAGCAGGGCGCCGACGAGCTCGTCGACTTTTGCGTCGAGCTCTTCGGCCGGGACGGCCTCATTGACCAGGCCGATCTCGAGCGCCCGCGCGGCGTCGAACCTTTCGCCCGAGAGAAAATACCTTCGGGCCTGGCTTTCCCCGATCCGGCGCAGGACAAAGGGCGAGATGGCGGCGGGGACGAGCCCGATCTTGACTTCACTCAACCCGAACTTTGCGCCGCCGGCCGCGATGACGACGTCGCAGGCGGAGAGAAACCCCGTTCCCCCGCCGATTGCCGTGCCGTTCACCCGGGCGATCGTAGGTTTCGGCAAGGAATAGATCTTATAGTGCAGCTCGGCGATCGCGAGCGATTCCTCGAGGTTCTGGTCGAACGAGTACTTGATGATCTCCCGCATCCAGTTCAAGTCGGCCCCGGCACAAAACGACGGCCCTTTTCCGGACAGGACGACGACACGGACGCCTTGATCCCCGGCGATCCGTTCGAAGGCATCCGCGAGCTCCCGGATCATCGTCGCGTTGAAAGCGTTGTGGATCTCGGGCCGGTTGAGCCAGACACGGGCGGCCTGGCCCTCGACGGACAGGATGATCGTCTCATAATTTTCTGGCATAGCTCTTTTACATCCGAAAGATGCCGACCTTATAGTCGGGGATGGGCGCGTTTAGACTCATCGCGATGCCGAGCGCCAGGGCCTGACGCGTCTCGAGCGGGTCGAGAATGCCGTCATCCCAGAGCCTGGCGGTGCTGTAATAGGGGCTGGCCTCTTCGTCATATTTCTCGAGGATGGGCCTCACCATTTTTTCCTTTTCTTCCGGAGACATCTGCACCCCCTGCTCCTGCATCCTCTTGATTTTCACCGAGACGAGGACGTTCGCCGCCTGCTCTCCGCCCATGACCGAGATCCGAGCGTTCGGCCACATCCAGAGGAGGCGTGGGTCGTAAGCCCGGCCGCACATGGCGTAGTTTCCGGCGCCGTAGGAGCCCCCGACGATCACAGTGAACTTCGGCACATCGGCGTTGGCCACGGCGTGGACGAGCTTCGCCCCATCCTTGGCGATCCCGTGGTGCTCGTACTGCTTCCCGACGATGAACCCGGTGATGTTCTGGAGGAAGAGGAGCGGGATTTTTCTCATGGCGCAGAGCGTGACGAAGTGGGCCCCCTTGAGTGAGCTTTCGGAGAAGAGGACGCCGTTGTTGGCCAGGATGCCGACCGGATAGCCCATGATCCGGGCGAACCCGCAGACCAGGGTCTGGCCATAGAGCTCCTTGAATTCCTGAAACCGGCTGCCGTCGACGAGCCTGGCGATAATCTCCTTGATGTCGAACGACTTGCGCAGGTCCGCGGGGACGACGCCGTAGATCTCCGCCGGATCGTAGGCGGGGTCTTCGGCCGCGGCCGTCTCGAGCTCGAACCGGCGCGGCGGATCGAGAGTCTCGACGATGTTCCGGGCGATCCCGAGCGCGTGTTCGTCGTTCAGGGCGTAGTAGTCCGAGACGCCGGAGATGCGGCAGTGGACGTCGGCGCCGCCGAGCTCCTCATCCGTAACTTCTTCTCCGGTGGCGGCCTTGACGAGCGGCGGCCCCCCGATGAAGATCGTCCCCTGCCGGCGGACGATGACCGTCTCGTCGCTCATCGCCGGGACATAGGCCCCGCCCGCCGTGCACGAGCCCATGACGATGGAGATCTGGGGGATCCCCGCGGCGCTGAGGCGGGCCTGGTTATAAAAAATGCGGCCGAAGTGCTCCTTGTCCGGGAACGTGCCGGACTGGTGGGGGAGGAAGATGCCGCCCGAGTCGACGAGGTAAATGCAGGGCAGCCGGTTTTCGAGCGCCACTTCCTGGGCCCGGATGTGTTTCTTGATGGTCATCGGGAAATAGGTCCCGCCCTTGACCGTCGCGTCGTTGGCGACGACGAGGACCTCGCGCCCGTGGACGACCCCGACGCCCGTGATCATCGACGCGGCCGGGGCCTCGTTCTCGTACAAACCATAGGCCGCTAGCGGGCTGAGCTCGAGAAAAGGCGTGTTGCGGTCGAAGAGCCTGTCCAGCCGTTCGCGGACGAGAAGTTTACCCCGCGACTTGTGCAGCTCCCGGTACTTTTCGGGGCCGCCCTTCTGGATCTCGGCCAGCTGCTCTTTGTATTCGGCCACGACCTGGGTCATGTGCTCGACGTTGTGTTTGTACTCCGGGCTCCGGGTATCGACCTTGGATTCGATCTTGAACATCTCCCCGCCTTTCGTCCCTTGAGGAGCTCAGGCAGGCACGAACTTGTAGCCGTAGTGAATGACGCCGGCCGGTCCTTCCTCGGAGACCTTCCGGAATTCGATCTTCACCGGAAGCCCGACCTTGAGACCGGCGAAATCGCAATCGACGATCTGAGCGGTCAGGCGGACCCCGTTGTCGAGCTCGGCGACGCCCGCGGCATAGGGCGCCTCGTCCTCGAAGCCGTGGGGAGCGACGCGGATGATCGTATAGGTCAGGAGCCGCCCACGGCCGGGAAGCTGAACTGACCCAAACTCTCTTCCCCCGCAGTCCGGACAGACGAGGCGGGGAGGGAACGAGATGTGTCCGCAATTTCGGCACTTGTCTGCCTCCAGCCTGTACCGCTGAGGAATTTCCCGCCAATTCCTTGAAGGTGTTGGCATGGCTTTCTCCTTTACTCAGCCTCGAAGATGTGGACGAC
>Ga0315282_10013482_pt1 | contig 12324 bp, 6 predicted proteins | sample YL17G07_20_MG_FD_203693 | JGI IMG/M metagenome (GOLD analysis project Ga0315282, IMG submission 203693) | Sediment microbial communities from Yellowstone Lake, YNP, Wyoming, USA - YL17G07_20 | ecosystem: Environmental > Aquatic > Freshwater > Lake > Sediment | place: USA: Wyoming | collected... | reverse complement strand
GCTGCGTTGTCACGAACTTTCATCGGGAAAGGTCGTCTGGGAGAAGGACTTGGCGAAGGATTTCCAGGTCCTCGAGAGGGACAACGAGGGATGGGGAATCACGACCTCGCCTCTGGTGGTGAATGACCTTGTGGTGGTGCAGGTGTGCTCCAGCTCGGCCCAGGTGGGGCTTGTGGCGTGGAGTATCGAGGACGGGAAGGAGGCGTGGCGAACGCCGTATTTCGGGAACTACTCGAGTTCACCGAGCTTCATGCGGGTGGGCGAACTTCCGGTTGTCGTTTGCTGCTCAACGACCGCGACGAAAAAGCTCAAGAATGGGGACCTCTTCGGCTTTGACGGACGGACCGGCGAGCTGTTGTGGTCCGTCAAGACCGGGAAGTCTTACTACAACTGCCCGACGCCGATCGTCGGTGACGGGATGGTTTTCCTCGAGGGCGGCGGAGGCGATGGACCGACTGTCGCCGTGAAGCTTGCCGAGGACGAAAAAACCGGCGGCACCGTGGCCTGGAAGGACCCCAAGCACCTCGTGCGGTTCTCGAACTACCTCTATTACAGAGGACTTCTTTTCGGGCACGGCTATCCCGCCCACGGGGGACCGCATCTCTTGTTCTGCATCGATCCGAAGGACGGCTCGCTGCTCTGGGAAAGCCAGGACAAGGACACACACCAGTGGCTCCTCGGTTCGGACGGCAAGGTGCTTCAGCTGCGCGAAACCGGCGAACTGATTCTGTTTGACGCCGATGCCCGGAAGGGCTATCATGAACTCACCCGCGCCAAGGTCATCGACACGACCTGGTCGCATCCCGCTTTGGCGGACGGTCGGCTCTATGTCCGCAGCGAGACACAACTGATCTGCCTTGACCTCTCGGCCAAGTAAGCGAGACAGGGGAGGGCGCCGGGACGGTCAAGGCATTCTCGGTGTGAGTGCTAGCGGCCTTTGTGCGCTCTTCGGTTCCTCACGACATTGGATCGGCTTCCCCTGCAACGTTCGAGGTCGCGGCTCCATATGGACCGGAAGATCCCTCTGAGCATCTCCGTTTTCTTCCCCGTCTACAACGACGCCCTGAGCATTGGCAAGCTGGTGAATGACGTGAAGGGAGTGCTCGGGCGGCGGTTCGACGATTGGGAAATCCTTCTGGTGAACGACGGCAGTGCCGACGGTTCGGGACAGGTCGTGGACGAGCTTGCGGCATCCGACCCGCGCATCCGGGCGATTCATCACGATCGCAATCGCGGCTTCGGCCATGTGGTGAGGACCGGCTTCGCTCACTGCACCGGGGACCTGATATTCTATACCGACGGCGACGGGCAGTTCGACCCGAAGGAGCTGGATGTGCTCCTCGACCACATGGACAACGCCGACATCGTCAACGGCTTCAAGATCCGGCGGAACGACCACGTGGTCCGGAGAATCGAAGGACGGCTCTACCACGCGGTCACCCGGATGTTCTTCGGGGTCAACCTCAAGGACGTCGATTGCGATTTCAGGCTGTTCAAGCGTCACGTGGTCGAAGACATCATGCCGCTCCAATGTTCGGGCGGCGTCATCGGGGCGGAAATCCTCGCGAAGGTGCACGAGCGCGGCTACCGTGTGGTTCAGGTGCCCGTGCATCACTATCCCAGGCCCCACGGCAGGTCGCAATTCTTCTGTCCCAGACACCTCGGCTGGGCCATCCTGGAACTGTTCATCATGTGCTTCAAGCGCGTCGTGTCGAACAGAGACCTGGCCGGGCCGGGGCGGGGGCGCAGAATTACCGCCACTCATGGTTCCCCCGATCCTCCCGGAAGGGGAACATTAGCAGGCCGCTAAAGAAATCGGCGGCGTCCCGATTCATCAGGTAGTGCGCCTCCCTTGTGGGGCGCCACGGAAGATTGGGCGGCCGACGAAGGGACCGCACCACACCTCCTTAGCGGCCTGGTACTGGAGCCGCACCGATGGTTCCGTTTCTTGAATGCAGGCGTCAATACGAAGCCCTGCGCAACGAGGTGGACGCGGCGGTTGCCGCCGTCTGCCGTAAAGGCTGGTTCGTCCAGGGCGACAACGTCGAGCGGTTCGAAGCGGAGTGGGCGTCATACTGCGGGACACGATACTGCATCGGCGTCGGCTCGGGAATTGACGCGCTTACTCTGGCCCTGAAGGCACTCGGGATCGGCCCGGGCGACGACGTGCTGACGCCCGCCAACGTCGTCTACGGCGCCATCGCCACGGCACTGTGCGGGGCCAACGTCGTGCTCGTGGATGCCGACGAAGACACGGGTCTTGTGGAGCTCGGTGCGCTGGAATCGTCGGTCACCCCGGCCGCCAGGGTCGTCATCCCCGTCCATCTCTATGGCCAGATGGTCGACATGGAACGGGTCCGTCGCTTCGCACGTGCACACGACCTTCGGGTGGTGGAAGACGCCTGTCAGGCCCACGGTGCGAGCTTGCGCACGACGAAGGCGGGGGCGTGTTCCGACATCGGCTGTTTCAGCTTCTACCCGAGCAAGAACCTCGGGGCGTTCGGAGACGGCGGCGCGATCGTCACGGACGATCCCACACTCGCGGAATCCCTCCGAATGCTGCACAATTACGGGCAGCAAAGCCGTGACCGCTACGCCTGCATCGGACTCAACAGCCGGCTGGACGAGCTGCAGGCCGCAATCCTCCGCACCAAGCTTCCTCACCTGGACCGCTGGAATGACCTCCGGCGTCGGATCGCCGATTTCTATCACGCCCGGTTTGAACCGCTGCGTCACGTCAAGTGCCTCGAGGTCCTTCCGGAACGGGAGCACGCCTATCACCTGTTCGTGGTCAAGTGCGAACGTCGGGAGGAGCTCCGCTCGTTCCTCCGGGACCGGGGAGTCGGCACGCAGGTGCACTATCCCATCCCCGTGCATCTTCAGCCGGCGTTCGCCGGCTTAGGTCTGGGTGAGGGGAATTTTCCCGGCGCGGAGAGGCTCTCCGGGCAGGTGCTGTCGCTTCCCCTCTTTCCGGAACTCACGTCCGAAGAGATGGAACAGACGGCATGCGCGGTCGAAGCGTTCGACGCGGCGTGCTCCCCGGCCCCCCAAAAAGCCAAACTCCAATGACCCGATTCCAAGTTCCAAGTTTGGAATCCGGCGCTTGGAATTCGGTTTCCCCGCGAAGGCGGGCATCTACAGGATGGTTCTCATGAACGCCACGTAGCCCGGCAATGCTTCTTCCGGTTCGGGCAGTTCCGGGTTCCACATCTTCTCGTGCTCGAAGCAGAGGAAGAGGTCCAGGGCGTTCTCCTTGAGGACTTGGACGGCTTCCCGGACAGGCACCTGGCCCGAGCCCACGGGGACGTAGCGGTGCTTCCCGTCCGGCCCCTTGACCCAGTCCTTGACGTGACAGTAGAGGATGGTGCCCTGGAGACCCCTGAACTGCTCCCGTGCACCCTTTCCGGTGAGTGCGAATGCGTTGGGGAAATCCCATACCATGCCGAGTCCGCCGCCGACTTTTTCCTGGAGAGCGCGGACGTTCGCCGGATCACACCAGTCGTCGTGCGTCTCCACGCCCGGGGTGACGCCGATTTCCCGGCCCCTGGCCCCGCACGGGGCAAGATACTCGGCGGCATCGAGGACGGCCTGCTCGCGGGACTTTCGGTTGCCGAACTCTCCTGCAAAGGTGCGCACGAAATCCGCCCCGGCCGCCTTCGCTAAATCCATCACCTTGAGCAGCATGTCCCGGTTGGCGGCCAGTTCCCTGGGATCCGACGAGTCAAAGCGAGTGTAGGAACTCAGCGAAAAGACACGGGTTCCCCTGGAGGCGAAGAGTCGGCCGACCTTCGCGGCCTGCCTGACGGAGACCTTGGGCGACAGGTGGCGGCCGTCGTCGTGGGTGCGCAGTTCCACGCCGTCGAAGCCGCTGGCGCCGGCGAATTCGGCGATCTGTTCGAGCGTCCAATCCGGACATCCCAGCGTGCTGAATGCGAGTTTCACGTGACGTCCTCCTGAGTCTTGCGAGCCTGGCGTTCCGTGATGACCCCGCACCATATCACAATCGAAGCGGGTTGGCTCACGGATTCAGAGGATCCGCTGCGCGGCTGAGAAGCTCGCCGGTCAATGACAATCCCGTGCAGGCTGGTGCGACGGTGCTTCGCCATCCCGATGAATCGACGTGGCGGAGAGAGTGGGATTCTCACCCCGCGTTTTGCTAACTTCTTGTCGAACAAGACGTTACGACGCAACCTCTTTGTTGAGTAAAACTTGCGACTTCACTGGTTGTCATCCCATGTCATCCGGTATCATCCCATATCATCGAGATTTGGCGGCAAGTTTACACAAAGTTTTCACAAGACCCGGTAGAGCTCTCCCCGCATAGTTGGTCCACCATGATATCTACTCGGTGTCCTGATCTCGATCAACTGGTCGCCGCATGGCCAGTTCTTCCTGCTGGTCTTGTTCTGAGGGCGTCTGAGGAATCCGCACGGACACCCGTGCGGTCGGATTACAAACCCATACATGTTCTGGCCCCTCATTGAGAGTGGCTGGAATACTACCACGCAAGCCTTCCGCCGTCCAGAATCGATACACCACGCGGTCCGCCACATGGTGTGGTCGTGGGTTCGCAGCGGGATCATCAGGTTGAGGGTGATCACTCGGAGTGCGATTTCCCTGCGGTGCCCGCGGCGGTCATCGTCTCCTTCGCCTTCGCGAGTTTCTTCGTGAACGCGCCTTTCTGGAACTCCGTGCGCCACTTGCGCAGTGTCAGCCAGCCGCCGAACCGGAACACGCTGGTCCACCACCGACGCCTCCAGTACTGCCACCCGGTCTTGACGCTGTTGGAGTAGAAGGGGAAGGTCGGGAACGCCATCGTGTGAAACCCGATCGAGAACATGTGTGTCACCCGGTAGAAGCGTCCCATGATCTGGTGGACCGCCGCCCGCATCGACTCGGGCGTCAGCGGGGGGTCCGGAACGAACAGCGGGAAGTTCCCGTCGTAGTACTCCCACCCGATGTGCTCCAGCGGGAAGAGCCGGTTCTGCTTCGCCAGTCTCTCCCGCATCTCGGTGCCGGGCAGCGGCACGGGCAGCAGGACCTGCACGGTGTCCACCCGCGCCTTGCGGATGAACCTCCGGAACTTCCTGATGCGCTCCTCGGCGGTCATCCGGAACTCGACCCCCTCCCGCATCGGGTAGCCGAAGATGAACATCCCGTGCACGCGGAAGCCCGCGCGGCGGAAGATCCTCGTCTGCTCGATCATCCGCTCCGGCTTCAGGTGCTTGTCCATGGCTTTCAACTCTTCCGCAATCGGCGACTCGTAGCCGATGGCGACCATGAAGATGCCCGCTTCGCGCATCGCCCGCAGCATCTCGGCGTCCCGGGCCTTGTCCAGCCGGATCTGCACCGTGATCGAGAAGCGCTTCGCGACCCGCTTCTGGTAGTCCCGGAGCATCCCGCACAGGCGCAGCGTCTCGACGCGATCCTGGCCGAAAAGGTCGTCCACCAGGAAAAAGTGCTTCGCCCCGTAGGTCTCGTATAGCAGCGCAATCTGCTCCACCAGGCGCTCCGGCGAGGCGTAGCGCGGCTTCCCCTTTACGGTGCAGAACTCGCAGTTCATCCCGCAGCCGCGGACCCGGCCGATCGGGTAGAACTTGATGCGGGCGAACCGGACGAGAGAGAAATTCGGTATCGGGAGGTCGTCGAACTCGGTCAGCAGCTCGGGGTCGGGCGTGCGGACCACACGCCCCTCTTCGAGGAAAGCGATGCCACGGATGTCATGGGCGTCCTTTGCGCCGTCCAGGCACGCCAGCAGACCCTTAATGACCTTCTCGCCTTCCCCGGGGACCACGAAGTCGATGTCATGGGCCAGACCCTCGACGACGTTGTCGCCCGCAAAGTGCTGTCCGCCGGCGATCGTCTTTACGCCGAGACCTTTGTAAAGATTCGCCAGTTCGTAGAGACGCGGCACGGTGCTCGTCAGGCCCCCGTAGAACCCCACGGCGTCGGCGGGTCTCAGTTGCTGGAGGAGCGTGTGGTCGGGCCTGCCGAAGGCGTCCCTGGGCCCGCCGCGCCGGTAGTTGTTCTCGTCAATGACCTCGGCATCCCATCCTTCGACCTCGTTCACCGAGGTCGCCACGCAGACCGGTCCCAGCGCCGTCATTCGCTTCGCTACGCTGGAGTAGATGTTCAAGGCCGGAAAAGCGGGGATGACGATGCGAAGCCTGCGCCTCTTTCTTGGCAAGTTGCCGCCCGACATAGCGGAGCCGCTCATTGTCTTTCTCCCTTCCCGCCGGGAACTCCCTCGCCGGCACCAGCTTCCCGTGCTTCAGGCGGTGGACAAACCTACCAATCCCGTTCCTTCCTGTCAATCGCTACTGCGCCCCCGGTGGGTAGTCGCTTTTCACGTGGCTGGCCAGTCGCCTGGTCGTGGGTTCGTAGCGGGGTGTTTGCCGGCGATGCAGACAGGGCTAACATCCAGAAGGCTGACATTCCGGGAGGTATTCACGTCGGTGGCGAGGATGCTTCTTTACGTCCTGATCGTTATCGATTTCAGTACGTGCAGCCATAGAATTGGGAGGGAATTGGCAGTTGCGTAGCAACAGTTGGTGAATGAGGCACCCCCCGGGCGTGTTTCTTCACGCCAGAGGGGCGAAGCCCCTATCAGGACGCTAAAAATGTCATTCTGAGGAGCGAAGCGACGAAGAATCTTTCCCCGCATCCATGAGAATGCCCGATCTCAGCGCGAGAAAGCGGATGTCCTCCCGGTGTAGTGGCCAGATCCTTCGCTTCGCTCAGGATGACACTACTTTTTTAGCAGCCTGCTATGGAAGTGCTCTCCGTTTCGAAAGAAGCCAACCCTACAAGAAATCATGAGACGGAGCACTTAGTTTATCCGCCTGCGACGCAGGTAACCGAGTCCCCCCAACAGACCCGTTCCGACCAGCAGCAGCGTTCCGGGCTCGGGAATGACGGAGGAGTAGTGCCCGCTGAGCAGGAGCTGCTTCGAGTCGGCAGACTTGACCACCGACAGGCTGTCCCAACCCGTGTCGTTGGTGTAGGAAATGTTCCCCAGCGCGTACATGCCAGTTATGCCTATGGTGGTCGAATTCCAGATCACCAGGTTGCTGAGGGTCGTCTCGACGACCGGGGTGAAGAGGTTCACCTGCAGCAAAGCATCCGCCAGGATGGTGGTGGTGCCGGCGTAAGTAAACCCCAGCACGAGCTGGTCATAGGTGGTGTCACTGGTAACGTCGATCATCACCGTCGACCCGGCGCCGAAGTCAAATTTCGGGGTATCAAACGCCGGGAGTCCGAGGGAGAGAACGGCGGCATCGGGGGCATTCGCTTCCCCCGGGCGCACGATCGCACCGCTTCCGAAGGTGACCTTCTTGTATTGCCCCACGGTCAAGGCACCCCAACCGCTCAGCGTGTGGAGGTACGTCACGTCCGCCCCCAACTGCATATGGATATCCCCACCACTCTCAATCCGGTAGTTTCCCGTGAGGCACCCAGCCGTGTAAAGGTAAGTTTTGATATTATTGGGACCAGGCTGAACGATATAGGTCCCGCTGAAATCGGAGGTGGCGTCCGCATAAAACGCGCCTATGGCCATCAGAGTCAGGTCAGCACTGCCGTGCATCGCCATCGAATAGCCCGCCGTCCCCGAGCCGAGCCCCCCACCGCCCGTAGCTGTGCCCCGTGTGACGTACGAGTTGACATCCACATACATGCTGCGCCCCGACATAGCCCAGACCCCGACAGACACGTTTATGCCGCCGCCTTCCATGTAGGTCTTTACCGTCGCAAAAGGGCTCCCAGTCCCAGCGTTCCAGATTTCGCCGCCGGGGTACACATAAGCGGTGCCGCATGACGCACCGGTAGCGCGCAAGTATTTGATGACGTGATAGACGTTAGCGTTATCCTCGGCAAGCTGCGGGTAGTCGGTCGCAAGCGGCGTACCCCAAGTGAGGTTACTGGCCCACTCTTTATTGCTCTGGACGCTGGTGTACGTCGTACCCAGTGCCTGGCCGGCGAACATCAGCAGCACTCCGACCATCGCCACAATATTCATGCTCCGCATGTCTGCCCCCTCCAAAAAGAACCGAACGATGCTGTCATTCCCCCGGTTTCGGCCGGAGTTCCGCCTCGGCGGAATCCTAAATAGCGTAAGCTGCAGCAAACGGCGTGCCAAAGTCGTCGGAATTCTTCCTAAGGTGGGCTGGCCACGACGCAAGTCCTTGCATCACAAGTTCTTGCGGCAATGCAAAAATGGGAAGAAAAACGGCACGCCGTCGGACGCCCTGATAGACGTTCTTTTATCTGAACACTGGTCGACGGATGGCTGCACAGCAACCACCACAAGTCATGAAATGGCTGACGATTGCGCCGATGTTCTGCCTTTCAACGCATGCTGTTGAGTTTTTTGAACAGGACACGGCTTCTTGGATGAAGAATCGTGAATAGTGCACTATTTTGCAGCAAGACCTGAGCCGCGGAGCCGGAGAAGGGAGGGAAGAAAACGAGCAGGGCGCGTCCTTTCCCTTCCAGGTGCTCTGTCCAAAACATCGAGACCGTCTAGCTGGCTATGCCCTCTCCCTCCCCTTGGGGGAGGGGCCGTGTTTGTTGTCAAGTCACTTGGGCAGTTTTTTGAGCTTCCCAAGGGACATGAGTTTTGAGAATGCTGTTGAGAAGGATCAGCAGTTTTCGCATGCACGCGGTGATGACGACTTTGAATTCTTTGCCGGCCGTCGTCAGCCGCTGATACAGAGGGGCGATCACGGGGTTGCAGCGGGTCGCCGCGAGCGTCGCCATGTAGAGCACCGTGCGGATGCTGCCTCGACCCCCCAGATGGTGCGGCGTCCTCGCATTTTGCCGCTGTCGCGGTTGAGCGGAGCGAGGCCGACGAGCTTGGCGATCTCGCGAGGTTCCGCATCGGGGAGGCTCCTTTCTTTCAGCGGGCGATGTCCATGCTCTTCTGAAAGCGCGCAATTCTTGGAGCCTATCCGAACAACCCTGCGCAGCGATAGGCGATGAGGCCACAGACGAAATGAAGTAACGGCAGATAATTGGCGGCTTTCTTCTCCCAGCGGACCAGAATCGGCCCGTCGGGCAGAAAGCCTCTGCAGTGACGTCGAAGCGTGAAGGGGGGCCGATCCTGCCGGTGGGTCGTCGAGTGCGCCCTGACATGGTTCAACGGGTGCCGGGCGATCCTGGTGCAGTCTGAAAGGAAGGCACGAACTTACCTCGGGTTCATCAAACTGGCGCGTCCTGCTCTGGTACCGTCCAACCCTGGGCGCACGCGTTTTGAGATGGTTTCTTGGAGGTGACGCAGAGCAGCTGTGCCTCACCGGCCCCTCTTTGCTCCTAACCTGTTGTCAGCCAGCAAGGTCGCTTCTCCGCGGAGCAGGACTTACCATATCAACAGATCGTCCGTCACTCGCATCATCCTCACCTCAACTGGACCGGTGAAGTCACACTTGCCGTCCGCGTTTACGCGCAGGATGGTGGAGCGGTCGAGTATCCCGAGAAGCTGTTTGCGCGCGTACGTGCGGTCACTCTTGTAGGCACGAAACGGGAGTTTTTTGCCGGGATAGCGCGGCGGATCGCAGAGTTCGACGTTGACATCCACCTCGATGACATTGGCGCGGGTCGTCAAGTAATTGCTTATCCACGTGAAGACCATATCGCGCTCGTCACGTTCGCTGCTGATACCATCGCCATCATCATCCGCTGTTGTAATCCCAAATTCCTGTAAGATCCCAGATGATGCCCAATTGGCGGTGTCCCAGTAAGTACTCCCAGCGAAGTAACCTCCGGGCCGGGATTGAAAGGAGTCAGCCCGCAGAAGGTCGCCTATGGTCTCGAACGGCCCATAGCCTCCGCCGGTTACGCCTGTGCCGCGCATGCCCCGGTCAGACAGGCCAAGGAATAGAAGACCAAACTCCAATAGGCCGTAGTGTCTGCGATATCCGGGACCATCCGGGAAGACCATCGCCATCACGGTACGCGACCCCTGACTAAGGTCGATCTTGCCGAAAACGCGTATCTCAGGACCACACCTGTCGCCAGGCTGGCGTCCCGTGTCGTCGTCGTCGATCGCCCCGTCCCCGTCGTTGTCGATCCCGTCGTTCGACGGGTCCCATACGGTAAAGATATCAAGAATGTGCAGGTTAGCGGGGTCCATGCGGGTGACAGGCGGATTGTACATCCCCGCAGGCAGGAACGGCCGGTAGAGGTCGAACTTCGCCTTGGGATCCAGCTCGTTCTGCGACTGCAGGGCGACATTGTACCGGTCCCACCAGGGCTGCTGGGCGTTGGTGTGCACCCGGGTCAGGAGTCCGTCCTGGGCACAGTTGTACATCATCAGTTCACCGAACCAGCCGATCGAGGGCAGGTCACCGTCCACCACCTTGAAATTCCGCTCGAACTGCCGGTCGTACTGGTAGGTGCTGGTGCCGGAGCCCGGCCAAGGCGTCGTCGAGGCGCTCCCCATATAACCCGTGTTCGGTCGACCCAGCGTCGGGTAGTTCCCCAGGTTCCACCCCGGACACCAGAGCACGTTCGATCTGTCCCTGGTCTCCGGCTGTCCGGATAACGGCGGCTCCGGGCTGCCGTACAACTTCGCGTTCATCGGGTCCCAGCGACGGTAAGTCCCCAGGTAGACCAGTTGAGTCCCGCCGGGACCAGCGTAGGGCGTCCCGGCACCATACGGCCTCACCAGCCTCAGGTTCTCCGTCGCGTCCACGCAGACGTGCTTGACCCCGTTGATCATCTCCACTTTGCCGATGGCGGGTGGAACGTTCAGAGCCGCGTCGCCTGTAAGCGGCTTCCAGAGCGACACCTTCACCCCGGAGAAAGCCGCACCTTCCAGTTCCGCCCGCGTCAGTCCCGGAGGCCAGTTCACCGCCACCGACCACCCGATGTGTGCATACCGGCTCCAGGTCGGGTGACTCGTCACCCCGCCCGCCTGCGGCATCCCGTACATCCCGTCCGCACCGATCATGTTGACCGCCCCGCCTGTGTTGCCCGGAAGAGGATCACTATAGAGCGTGTCCGCGTTCGTTGTGAACCGTTTCAAGTCCCCTATGCGGTAATCGTGCGAGGCGATCCTCAACACGTAATTGCTGATGTCGTAGGCCTCGTCCGAGTCCGGAATCCACGGGATGTTCTCCATCGGGTTATAGAGTTCCACGCGGAACCGATACAATTCGTAGTTTGCGGTGTTCGCCGCACTCTTCGAGTAGAAGACCACTTCGTTGATCACCGGGTGCTTCTCGACGCCCAGCGCCCACGCCCCGCTCGGGTCGGGGGCCGCGTAATACGTCTCGTTCTGGTCGCGGTCCACCATGTCGATGAGCGAGGCGATGAACTGACAGGCTTCGTGTTCCGGGGCGGGGGTGTTCGTGAACCGGAGCGCCCCGACCAGCATGTAGTAGAGTCGCTCCCGCTCGTGGGCCGCCTTGTCCCGCCACCGGCCCTTGAGCACCGTGTCCTCGCCCGCGATCCCGTCCGGCCCCTTTGCGCCGACGATGTTGATGTTGACCCGCTTCAGGATATCCATGTGGTGCCAGTCGCCCGGGGTTGCGGTGTAGGGCGGCCCTTCCGTCGGCCAGATCTTCCCCCGCAGGATGGTGTCGGTGGACCACATGCTGAGATGCGGTCTCAGCGCCCGCCACTCCCCATCCGTAAGGATTCGAGCAATGGCGCTCGTGTCCGGGTGATCGACCGAGTGGTCGTGCTCGATCATCTCGTTGGCCCCGAAGTAACGGTCGCTGCCCATCGGGTTCTCGGGTGACGGGAACCTGTAATAGCTAGCCCCGTCGCGTCTCCAGCCGACACGCCATCGGTCCGTTCCGTCGGCGGGGAGACCGCTCCCGTTTCCCCATCGATAGCGGATGAGTGCCCGGGCCTTCGCACGGTCCACGCCGACATTGCCAGGCATGGAGGCTATACCGGCATATTCGTGGGAACGAAACAGCTTTTCCAGGCTCCCCGCCGCCGGGGAATACATCACATTGTTATAGTTCGCCGGAAACCCACCTCTCCCGTAATCGTACTCACCTCCGAAGCCCTTCCAGTCCATCCGGGCGAGGTGCTCACCCGGGATGGTCGAGTCTCTCTCGTCACTGGCCCTCAAGGCCGCGAGTCCTATGCCCCCCATGTTATTCAGATAGCCCGAATCGGCGCCGTCGACGTTCCCGTGGACGTTCACGTTGGCGTACATGGATTGCGTGGGCCCTACCTTAAACCCCCAGCGCCAGTAGAGACCTCCCGGCAACGTGGCTTCGTGCGTCAGAGGCGGTCCAGCCTGGTAGTACGTGTAACCCGAATAGATGGCGAGAGGGGCTGAATCCCAGTATAATTCAAATATGGAAAATT
>Ga0315282_10013481_pt1 | contig 12325 bp, 15 predicted proteins | sample YL17G07_20_MG_FD_203693 | JGI IMG/M metagenome (GOLD analysis project Ga0315282, IMG submission 203693) | Sediment microbial communities from Yellowstone Lake, YNP, Wyoming, USA - YL17G07_20 | ecosystem: Environmental > Aquatic > Freshwater > Lake > Sediment | place: USA: Wyoming | collected... | reverse complement strand
TTCACGGATGAGCAGGTGGAGGGATTTATCAATACTCACTCTCGCGAAAATCTGAAAATCTTCAAGGAGGTTATTGAACGGGAAGCGAAACGCTGAAAAAATAAAAAGCAAATATAGGTCCTTCGTTGCGCAAAAAAACGTTTGGCCCGTCCTCGGGAAAAATCTACCGCGCACAGCGCGGCCTTCGGTCTTATGGTCGTTTTTACGATAAATTCTTACCGGAGGACCGGCCTTCGGTCTTATTTAACGAAAAATTCTTGATACGCACTCAGAACCTATCTTTACTTTTTTCAAAGCTTTTTTAGAACTGATTGAAGGGAGTAATATGGACACAGATTTGAAAGGCAAGACGGCAATTGTTACCGGGGCAAGCCGGGGTATCGGCAAGGCGATAGCCTCGTGTGTGGCAAGCCTGGGCATCAATGTGAGCATTGCTGCGCGGCAGGAAGGTCCTCTGCAGGAAACGGCTGAGGAGATCAGGAAGAACTACGGGGTTGAAATCCTCGCCGTACCGGTTGATGTTGCCAGGCTGGAAGACCTGGAAAACCTCGTGAACCGGACGAAAGAAAAGTTCGGCACCATTGATATCCTGATAAACAATGCAGGGGTTTCCAGCCAGTATCCTTTCCATCAGCAGCCCTTCGAGGATTTTGAGAGGCTGGTACATACCAATTACCTCGGGTACGTGCGGATGATCCGCCTGGTGATCAACGACATGGTGAAAAAGAGGTCCGGGGCGATTATTAATATTGTATCCGGGTCAGTGCTCTGTGACCCCCTGCCCAGAAATTTTCTGGTGTATAGCTCTCTGAAGGTTGGACTGCGTGCCCTCTCCAAGGGTTTATTCTGGGAGATGAGGGATTATGGGATCAAGGTTACCTCGATTCTGCCGGGGGTGACCGATACCGATCTTACCGGAAAGCTGCAAGGGATAACCGTAGAAAGATCCCGCCTCATGACTACCGAGGCAATAGAAAATGCCGTGCGATTTGCCTTAACCGTCCCGGCGAATGTCTGCCCTCTCGAGATAGCTGCCATAAACCAGCAGACCCCCTGGGTTGATCCGGTGATACCGTTTCAGCAAAAGCATCCGGACAAGTGATAATACAGGGTTCGAGTGGCCAAGGAATCTAACGACAATGTCAAATGTCAAAGCTCAAATGCCAAATAAATGTCAAATGACTAATTCCAATATCATTTTGGCATTTGGATTTGATTTGAACTTTGGATTTTGACATTTGGATTTTTCCCCTTGAATCCTCGAACCCTTTCCTTATAGGTCTCAGATATGATCTTCGATGCCCATTCTCACTGGTTGCCTGATGAAATCATTTCCCATGCCCATTTTTTCTCCAGAGCCTGGGGTGATATCGAGACACAGATAGAAGTAATGGACAGCGTGGGAATCGGCAGGGCTGTCCTTACCTATCCTACCTCGGATGCCCACCTCAAGCTGGGTGGACTGAAAGAAGTAGTCAGGATCTATAACAATAATGTATCCGCAATCATGAAGCGCTATCCCGGCAGGTTCGTGGGTGCAGCCATACTTCCGGTGAGCAATAGTGAGGAGATGCTTGCTGAATGGAAGCGTGCCAGAGAGAAACTCGGGTTCAGGGCAATTTCACTTGCCACGAGTTATGATGGCATTTACCTGGATGATGAAAGATTCCTGCCGCTCTATCAGGAAGCTCAGGAAGGTAACATTCCCATATTCGTGCATTCGCAGATTATGAATCCCATCGGCTATGAAAGGGTTCAGGACCCGCTCCTCACCCCGGTAATTGAATATGTATTTGATACCACCATATCAATCGGCAGATTATTGATGTCAGGCATTTTGCAGGAATTCGATAGAGTGAAGTTCATCTTTGCGTACTACGGAGGTGCGGTCTCTTTTCTTAAAAACCGCTTTGATACCACGTACCAGATGCTGCGATCGATTAACTTTGTGAAAGACCTCAAGGCTGATCCCACAGAATACTTAAAGCGGATCTATGTAGATACAGGCGGGGATGCGAGCGCGCTCAATTTGCTCTCTGCCCTTGAGTTATTCGGCCCGGAGCATATCCTCTGGGGAAGCGAGTGGCCGGCAAAGAGAGAACCTCGACGTTCAATTCAGGCAGTAAATGATTTACGGATAAACAGGGAAGAAAAAGAAAACATCTTGGGACGCAATTTGGAAAATATGATAAAAGGAGTATAACTATGCAGATGCGAAAAGAGATACACTTGACAGGGCGTGACCTGACAGAGATGGTCCAGTTGAGGCCGCAGGATGTGGGTAAGTATGCAATTGTGCCCGGCCCCCGTGACCGGATGGAAGCTGTCGCAAAGAAACTGCAGAATGCGGTGAAGAATTTCTCCTTCATGGAGTATGCTATGTATACAGGAGAATATCACGGGATCAAAGTTACCACCATAAACGGCGGAAGATTCAGTGCCGATACGGCGATTACCACCGAGGTGGTCTGTAACGCCCTGATCAAAAACGCCATCCGCATTGGGACCTGCGGTGCCCTGAATGAGAATATCAAGATTGGGGATTTGGTTGTGGTCGATAGCGTCATACGGGGCGATGGCGTAACGCCCTCGTACGTGGACGCCTCTTTCAAAACGGTACCAGACAGCCATATAACTGATACCATAGCCACCGTGGCAAAGGATCTGGGCGCAACGGTCCATCGGGGATGTGTCTGGACCACTGATGCCCTGTTGCGGGAGACCCGGGATGTCGTAGAGGCAAAACGGAAAGAAGGGGCGATTGCCGTTGATATGGTTTCATCCGCATTTCTGACCATTGCTCAATGGTATCAGGTGAAAGCTGCTGCGATATTGGCGGTAAGCGACAATCTCATCACAGGTGAAATGGGTTTTGTAAATCCTGTATACTATATGGCAGAGACAAAACTGGTGGAAGCAGCGTTAGGCACGGTAAGGAAACTGGAAGGAAAGTAAGAAACGGTCAGCTTTCAGCGTTCAGCGATCAGCTTTGAGCAACGAAGAGCACTGTTTTAGCAATCTCAGGAGGAGTACAAATGGACAGCGAAAAATTCTCACCCCTCTTCTGGCCAGTCAGATTAAAAGGCAGTACCATCTCCGTTCTCGACGAAACCGCTTTACCCCAGAAAGTGGTTTACCTCAAGGTCCATGATTATGAAGAGGCATGTTCAGCTATCCAGGAGATGAAGACACGGGCAGTAGGCCAGGTACTGCTGGTATTGTATGCATTCCTCCTAATCATCAAGCAAACAAAAGGCAGAAAATATTTGCTCCCCTCCCTGCAGAAGGCTGTAAAGGCCATTCATGCCACCCGTCCCACCTTTCCTTTTGCCGTTCTCACTGATATGGTTCTGGACTGGGCAAGGCAGGGGAAGCCGTTAGAAGAGATGATAACCGGATTTCTGGAACGGCTGAGAGGGAAACGCATCCACCAGGCAGAAGAGGCAAGCAAACTGATCCGGGGCGGGGATACGATTCTTACTCACTGCAATGTGAGTGGTCTGCTCCCCCTCATGGGGAAGTTCTGCCTTCAACAGAAAAAGCAGATCCGCTTTTTTGTCACGGAGACCAGGCCGTACCTGCAGGGGGCACGTTTAACCGCCTGGGAATTGCAGGAGCAGGGATTTGATGTCACCATTATTACTGACAGTACCGTTGCCTACCTTATGTCCCAGGATATGATCAACAAGGTAATCGTGGGCGCAGACCAGCTTGCCCAGAATGGAGACATTGCGAATAAGATCGGCACCTACCAGATAGCGATCCTGGCTCATTACTTTAATATCCCTTTCTATGTCCTGTGCCCGCCGGCAGCAAAAGTAAAAACCGGAAAAGACATTGCAATAGAAGTCAGGCCGGATAAGGAGTTACTGGAATACCGGGGAGTACGCCTCGCTCCCAGTGATGCGAAAGGGTACTACCCTGCCTTTGATATAACTCCGGCCCGTCTCATTACGAAACACATCCCCTTAGAGCTTTAATGCCTGTGTCAGAGAGAGAGAAGACCGTAAGAGATGAAATCATCGCAATCGGGAAAAAGCTCTACGGCCTCCGCCTGGTGGCTGCCCGTGCCGGAAATGTCAGTGTCCGGCTGGATGAGAGTACTATTCTCATCACTGCTTCAGGCGCCTCGCTCGGAAGCCTCACCAATGATGATATAGTGAAGGTTGACCTCACAAAAGAGTCTCAGCACGAGAACAAACGTCTCAGCACCGAATTCCCACTCCACAGCACTATATATAAACATTGTCCTATCAAAGTTATAATCCACTGCCACCCGCCACTCATCAATGGTTATTTCTCAGTCTATTCTGACCTTAAGCCGCTTACCTTTGAAACCAAACTCTTTTTGGGCAATGTTCCCGTTGTTGAACAGGAAACACCTACAGTCACGAAGCCGGAATTGGTGGTTGAAGCTTTGAAGACAAATAACCTGGTGGTAATAAAGCATCACGGGGTAGTTTCCGTAGGGGAGAACTTTGTCGAAGCCCTGTACTTAATAGAGACCCTGGAGGAGGCGGTCAAAGTTGCGGGCATTGCCCGGCTGTTTAAAAAAGAAGTCCTGGATGATCTGGACAGAGAGCTGAAAGGAGAGCTTACAAAAGAAGACGGGATCTATCCCATGTTTTCCCGGGAGCACATCCAGGCGATTGTGGATTTGGTCAACCAGGATGAGTTCATCGGAAAGAAGGGCAGGGAACTGAATTTAACGGTAAAGCTTGCCATTCAGCTCGATGGGAGCGGCCTGGTCTATAAGTTCACCTTTGAAAAGGGGAGGATTACAGAGCTTTCATTTGATGATGATGCGCCGTTTGTGATTTCTGCACCTCGCGATATCTGGGAATTGATCTTTCTGGGCAAACTCGACCCTTTTGTAGCCGTCAACCAGAGAAAGATGCAATTAAAAGGTGACCTCCTCAGGCTTTCCTGCTGGTATACCCCCTTCATGCGGTTGTTTGAATTGTTCAAGCAGGTGAGGATCAAATGAGGTCTTGATCTTATAGACCTAAAGATAATCTTCACCAATCTCCGCCTAACCTTCGCCTTGACAACCTTCGCCTTTTTTCTTGACTTCATACCTCACTGTGATAGATAGATTCCATTCTGCTACTCCGAATTTATTGATACTTCTTCTGGTCTTATAGCGGCGGGTCATAGACTCTTCGATTTGAAAATATGGGGGGTTGTACCTTTGTCCTCGATGTCTCAAGGGTTATGGCCGATGTGAAAATTGCTTCACTGGCGTCTTATATGGATAGGAAGACAGGTGTTCCGCATGTTATGCGGATCAATATAAACAATGTTGGGCACGAAAGATCAATGAAAGAATCCGAGAAGGGATGTTCACTGGATCAGCCACTATACAAATGGAACTGGAGTTCGGGTCATGTTCCTGATCTTGCACGTTGTGTTCGCCGTGAACGGAGTCGAAGCTAAATGCTGCCTTCCGCTATAGCCTGGCTTGCCTCACAGTGGCCGCTTGTAGTCGCGGTTGTAGGGGGAGTGCTATCCCTTATAGGCGTTATTAGTGAAATGACCAGCCGTACGAAAGGCTGGAAGGCCTTTTCCTACGCGCTGATTGCCACGGGAGGTATTCTGACCATACTGTCGGCGACCGGGACTACAATTCGTCAAAGTGCTCAGGAAGAAGAGTCACGTAAGAAGAGCAACGAGCTACTCTCGCTGACTAGACAGTTGCAGGTGCGCACAGATGAGCTGTTAGAACAAGGCGGGCGCGTTAACAAACTCACTGAGACCGTAGCCAACAAGAATCACGAGATCGGCCAACAGAATGCCAAGATTGCCGAACTCGTGAAAGATTCTCTTTCTTGGACAACTGGTGATGACAACTTCTGCTATTTTCAATTTCCCATCCCTAATCCGAAGTCGAGTACCATTGATCTAGTGCTCACGACTTACGGAAAGTATCCGGTCTATGACGTCCAAGTGAAAATACAGGACATCGAGGGGAAAATCGCTGCCTGGGAGCGAGAAGAGAGGAAAGGGAATTTACCGGTGGAATCAATGGTGGATGCCATGCAATTCATGTCGCTGGGTGCAAAGGTTATCTCAGTAGGAACGATGACCCCTCAAACACTCATTCCTGTGGGTAAGTTAAAGCTGCCGGATGCCGACAAGCAATCATTTCAAATTGATATTTGGGCACGAAATGGTCATGCTGTTCAATTGCTTTCGTACCGGCGGGTGAATGGCGTATGGAAAGGGGCGATGCGGACCTATAAGAGGGATAATACCTTCAAGGAAGACCTTGAGCCTGGCTTTCCGCGAAATGACAAAGGTGAAGCGGTGTGGTAAGGAAGCGTTGCGCACGACTCTAAGTATGCAAATACCGCAATTTCTGACCAGCACCGCATCCATGATGACGTTGTGTCAAGAACTTAGGAGATTGCCCAACGAAGCGTTGGAGCCGATCGCTAACGCTCCGGCTCAACTCCGTGTTCGGCAAAGCGAAGGCCCCCCAACGTAACAGTCACGGTTACAGAGCATGAAGTGGTTCAATAACATTCCCGAGTGGGTTCTTGGAATCATCGGCCTCGCGGTTTTCCTGCTGATTGCCGTTTTGGGTATTTGGGGTCAGGCTTGCGATATTGGAAAAATCTTGCGCAAGAGAAAGGTATCGGGTCTACACTTTTGAAATAAATTTAACCGTAACCCCTTCCCTGACTTCCCCTCCTTGCTCGCAGTGAAACACTTTCAATATTTCCCTCTGACTGTTCATTCTTTTTCTCTGATAAATCCCTTCTGTAATATTTTTTTATTTGACGTACCTCATCCCATCGTTAATAGCATGGAGCGAAGAGCACAGAGCGTGGAGTCTGGAGTTGGGAGTTAAGGAGTGAGGAGTTAAAACAATAAAAGTGAGACGTAAGATGTGAGACGTGAGACGAATTGAGGGACGATCCTCCGTGTTTGCGCTGAACAAAGGCGCGGAGCATAGAATAAAAATTCACTTTTTATAATCCTTAATTTGTTATAATAATAACAATAAATATAAAGTGAGGTTACTAAGATGAAATATACAGTAGTTATTAACAAAACCGAATATGGTTATGATGTTCACTGCCCAGCACTCCCTGGCTGCCACAGCCAGGGAGACACCGTAGAAGAAGCCATTGAAAATATTAAAGACGCCATCCATACTTATCTCTCCATGATCGCAAAAGAGACAAAGGGTGCCTCTGTCTATGAAGTAGAGGTACTTGCTTAATCATGCTCTTTACTGATGTCTCCGCCGAACGGGCTGTCAGGGCATTCAGTAAAGTAGGATTCAGGATTATAACTAAGGGTAAACACTTCGGTATGTCTGATGGAGTGCATCGAATAACCATCCCAAATCATAAGAAGATAAACCCTTATACACTCAAGGCCATCATTAAAGATGCTGGCCTTGTGGACGAAGATTTTAAAAAACTTCTCGCTTAAGCGCCTTGATTTCTCGAATCTGGTTATCCTGGCTGCACCGATAAGCTTTTCGTCACGCATTTTTTATTTAGCGCACGGCATCCCATCGTTCATGAGAAATTAGGGATATAGAAAATTAGAGACACCCGACCCTTTTATGCGACTCATCGGCTCATTATCACGTGAATCGGACGCGCGGATTTTCAGCGATTATCTGTATACCTCGGGTATTAAGAATAAAATCGAGGCGGCAAGGAATGAGGCTGATCAAACAGAGGTCTGGAATATCTGGGTATATTCCGAGGATCAGCTAAATGAGGCAGAATCGTTATTGAACGAGTACCGGAATACTCCGGATGCGCCCCAATTTCGAGAAGCTGCCACTGCTGCCCATCAGAAAAGGGAACAGGAACAACAGGAGTTGAAAGCCTACAGAAAACGTGTTTTCACCAAGGGTCAAATCTTCCCCAAATATGAACGTATCGGGGTAGTGACGGGGATGCTGATCGCGATCAGTGTTGCGGTGGCCATTTTTTCGCAATTAGGGAGAGATGGAACGTTCATCCGGTATCTGTTCATTTCAGAATACTTTAATGGCGGGCTAATCGAAGTTCGTAACGGGCAGGTATGGCGACTTGTCACACCAATTTTCATTCATTTTGGATTTTTGCATATCCTCTTCAATATGCTGTGGCTCAGGGACTTAGGGAGCATGATTGAACAACGGCAGAGTCCCTGGACTCTGGCTGCGCTGGTGGTGGTGATTGCCGCCGCTTCTAATGTGGGGCAGTTCTTGATGAGTGGTCCCTTGTTTGGGGGAATGTCAGGTGTCGTCTACGGCTTACTCGGCTATAATTGGATGCGGGGCAAATATGATCCATCTTCTGGCTTATTTGTGCATCCCCAGACGGTCACGTTGATGATTATCTGGTTCTTCGTCTGTCTCGTCGGCTTAGTCGGCCATGTTGCCAACACAGCGCATGGCGTCGGCTTTGCTGTCGGCATTGCCTGGGGCTTCATTTCTGCTAAAAAACTTTAATCATACATTTTTTATTTGACGTACCTCATTCCATCGTTAATAATTATACTTAAAATTTAAGAAAATATCTAACGCATGGAAAAATCTATTGTTATGGTAAAGGGGCAGGTGGAAAAGGAAATAAAGATTCACTGGATTGTCTGACGATGTATGCCAGGGAAAGAAAAAAAGCGAGGAGCATTCCTCATTACGTGGAGCAGATCGAAGCGTTATCCAAGATCAGCAAGGCGATCACCTCTGACCTGTACCTCGAGGATATTCTCCGTCTCATTGTCACCGTTACCGCCGAGGTAATGCACTCGAAAATCTGTTCCCTCATGCTGCTTGACGAGACAACAAAAGAACTGGTGGTGAGGGCCACCCAGTCAGTAAGCGAGGAGTACAATAAGAAGCCAAACATCAAGCTCGGTGAGGGGATTGCCGGCATGGTGGCGCGGGAAAACCGGCCGTTCGTTGTTCTTGATGTGAAGAAAGACCAGCGCTATATGAATACCAGGATAGCCGAGAAGGAAGGTCTCTGCTCGCTCTTGAGTGTGCCACTGAGTGTTAAGGGGAGAGTGATCGGTGTCATCAATTGTTATACCTCTGCCCCCCGTCATTTTACGGATACGGAAATTGCCGTGTTGACCACCGTGGCGAATGAAGCGGCAATTGCCATTGAGCATACCGAACTGATGGTCAAAACAAAGATCATCCAGGAGGAACTGGAATCCAGGAAACTGATTGAGAGGGCGAAAGATGTCCTGATGCAGAGGATGAAGCTCACCGGGGAAGAGGCATACCATAAAATCCAGAAAGACAGTATGAATACCCGGAAGTCTATGCGCGACATAGCCGAGGCAATTATCCTCGCCAACGAAATAGGGCTGAGATAGTAGTTGATAAAACAGGTCAATTATTTACTGGGCCTGCCGGTTGTGTTATAATAATTTTCACATTATCTCTATTAACCTGTTTCAACGGGGGTCAACTTCGTAGCGAAATGAAGACTAAAAAAGGAACAAAAGAGACAAAGGTTACGATTAAAATACCCAGACCACTCTACGACAGGCTCAAAGGTATCCTTGAGGGAACCGGTTTTAATTCCGTTACTGACTTTATCGTCTATGTGCTGAGGGATGTCGCCTCAGGCGGAAAGGAGAGGGTAGAAGGTGAACTCTCCCATGAAGAGATTGAACAGGTTCGAAAAAGGCTTAAGGCATTAGGGTATCTGTAGCATTTGTGGGGATGTAGCTCAGTGGGAGAGCACTGCCTTCGCAAGGCAGGGGTCAGGGGTTCAAATCCCCTCATCTCCACCAACGAAGAAGGGTTCGAGGATTCAAGGGTTCCAGGGGCCAGGTGGAATACTTCAAAAGATAGGAATTCAGATCTCTTACTTGAACCCTTGAATCCTCGAACCCTGTCTTTTATTATGGAGATTAGTTTTCAGAAAGTAGTTATATGGGTCTTACTGATACTCCTGGCTGGATTCATTGGTCAGTTTGGGAAGTCTTTAAGCGTGGCCCTGATCAATAAGTTCAGAAAGCAGAGGAACAAACCCTTCCCGGAAACTAAAAGTGAAAAAACCGGACTTGCAGAGAATGAGGCAGAAAAAGAGAACGCTTTTGCCGGCAAACCTTCCCTGCCTCAGGACAGGGTTCAGAAGAAGCTGTTAAAAGCAAGATTTAAAATGATGAAGAAAGCAGCGAAAAAGGATTAATCTGTCCTTTTCCATTTGTATCCCTGCCAGGGAATAATTTCTTACCATCCTGTGAGGAATCTGTTATATTTTAGAGTCAAATTCAGTAAAGAGGAGATTATGATGCAGAGAAAGGTTGAACTCAAAAGGGAGACCTCAGAAACTTCGGTATCTCTTGCTTTGGATCTTGACGGCAAGGGAGACTACCGTATCTCCACTACCATCCCCTTTTTAGATCATATGCTCAGCCTCATGGCTAAGCATGGTTTCTTCGATGTGACCCTTGAGGCAAAAGGGGATACCCAGGTAGATATGCACCACACGGTAGAGGATATCGGGATCGTGTTGGGACAGGGGTTCAAGCAGGGTATAGGAGAGGGCAAGGGCATCTGCCGCTATGGGTACAGCAGTGTACCTATGGATGAGGCTTTGGCTGACGTGTCCCTCGATGTCTGCAACCGCCCCTGCCTGGTCATTAACCTTCCTCCTTTAAACACCAAGGTCGGGGAGTTTGACGCGGAGCTGGTGAAAGTTTTTTTTCAGGCCTTTGTTGCGAAGAGCGGGATTACCCTGCATGTCAATGTGCGTTATGGAGAGAACACCCACCATGTAATCGAGTCCATTTTTAAGGCTTTTGGCCGTGCCTTAGCCGAGGCAGTGAAAGCAGATGAGAGAGTAAAAGGCGTGTTATCTACCAAGGGAACCTTTTAACTAATGCGGAATACTGACTATAGACTATAGACTTTAGACTTAATAGGAGTCTGATGTCTGATGTCTAATGTCTTCAATCTGAATGAGGAGTGCAGATTAGGGAATAGATATGATCGCGGTGGTTGATTATCACATGGGAAACCTGAGGAGCGTTGAGAAAGGACTGGAAAAGGTGGGGTGTGAGGCTGTGGTTACCAGCTCACCTCAGAAGATTCTGGACGCTCAAGCTGTAGTTCTGCCTGGAGTTGGCGCCTTCCGGGACTGCATGAAAAATCTTGAGCGCCTGGGTTTAATCGAGAGTATCCACACGTGCATCCGCACCGGTAAACCTTTCCTCGGGATATGCCTGGGTACCCAGGTTCTTTTCTCGGAGGGTGAGGAGTTTGGTACACACCCGGGGCTCGGGATCATTCAGGGGAGGGTGAGACGTTTCCCTGAACACATGACAGGTGATCCCCGGAAAGCAGCAGGTAGTGCGCCCGTGAGGCTGAAGGTTCCCCATATGGGGTGGAATACGGTAACATACAAGAAGGACTCACCCCTGCTCAGAGGGATAGAGGATGACTCTTACTTTTACTTTGTTCATTCCTACTATGTTGAGCCGGAAGAAAAGGACTGGATAGTAGCTACTACGAGCTACGGGATTGAGTTTGCCTCTATCGTCGGGAAGGACAATATCATTGCCTGCCAGTTTCATCCGGAAAAGAGTCAGAGCCTGGGGCTCAGGGTATTAAAGAATTTTGGCGACCTCGTTAGTTCCAGAAATTAAACAGGGTTCTTCGATGCTTGTAATTCCAGCTATTGACCTGAAAGATGGAAGATGTGTTCGGCTTCTCCAGGGAAGGGAAGACCGGGAAATAGTCTTTTCCCACTCTCCTTCTGCTGTTGCGAAGAGGTGGGAAGAGGCAGGTGCTGAGCTGATCCACGTGGTAGATCTGGATGGAGCGTTCAAGGGGAAACCCGTCAACCGGGAGGCAATCAGGGAAATTGTGGATGCCGTCAGCGTGCCGATCCAGCTCGGTGGAGGGATACGGAGTCTCGCGTCAATAGAGGAGACCTTTGCCTCCGGCGTGAACCGCGTTGTGCTGGGGACGGTTGCGATCCAGGACCCCGGTCTCGTTGGAAAGGCCTGTAAGAAGTTTCCCGGGAGAATCCTGGTTACCATTGATGCCAAAGACGGCATGGTGGTGGTAAAAGGATGGGTGGAGGAGAGTACGGTAACTGCTTCAGAACTGGCAAAGAGACTGGAAGCGGTCGGGGTTGCTGCCGTTGTCTTTACCGATATCAAGAGAGACGGGATGATGGTCGGTCCCAATATCCAGGCGGCAAAAGAACTGGCACAGTCTGTTTCCATTCCGGTCATCATCTCCGGCGGGATTTCTTCTTTAAACGACATACGGGAGATTATTCCTCTAAAAGCTGCGGGGATAATAGGGATGATTATCGGCAGGGCGATTTACGATGGATCGGTTGAT
>Ga0315282_10013480_pt1 | contig 12325 bp, 6 predicted proteins | sample YL17G07_20_MG_FD_203693 | JGI IMG/M metagenome (GOLD analysis project Ga0315282, IMG submission 203693) | Sediment microbial communities from Yellowstone Lake, YNP, Wyoming, USA - YL17G07_20 | ecosystem: Environmental > Aquatic > Freshwater > Lake > Sediment | place: USA: Wyoming | collected... | reverse complement strand
GTCGGTGTCGAAAACCCACAGTATTCCTTTATCGGTCGCTGGGTCAAGGACGTGGACGGCAAGCAGTGGCACCTGTATGGCATCATGCGGCTGCCGGTGCCGGCAACCTCGTTCAATGGCAATGCCGGTTTCCTGGAGGACTTTGGCAATGGTGGGCGGTCCGTGCGTTCCATGCATCGCCGGTTGGGATATTGCCGCAAGGATGGCAAGTGGCTCAAGTCGGACACCGTCACTTACGATGTGCCGCCCAAGAAAGGCCGGATGGACACCTACTGGGTCGTCAACATTTTGCCCGAAGGCGACCACGAACTGCTGGCCATGGAGCTTTCCGGCAACCCCGCCCTGCTGCCGCAGAAGCTGCAAGGCGAGCCACTGGAGTTGGGGAAGAAACATGCGTTCACCGTCAAGCAGCCGGATCTGCCGACTCTGGACCGGCCTGAGGTAAAGGAAGTCAAAGCCGAATCCAACGGCAAACAGGTTATGGTGTCGTGGGCGATCCCGGCCTCGGCGGCGCCGCAATTTGCCTATCGGATCGAGATCTTCGACAATCCGGCCTGTCAAGGCCAGCCGTTGGTCATCCGCGAAGAGCGGATGCCGACGGTGCAGACCGTGCTGGTGGAGGCAGCCATCGCCAAGCCAACCGCGCGGCTGACCATCACCGATGTGTTCGATCAGCCGGCCGCCCCGGTGGTGGTGACGGCAACGGCAGCCACCGCCCCGGTTCCGGCCCTGGCCACCGCGGCGGAGCAAGGCCTCGAATACGAATTGTTATTCCAAGATTCCTCACGACACGAGAATTTCTTCTTCCCCGACTCCAAGAACGAGCAGAACCGCAACGAGCGGCACTCCTGGCTGTCACTGGCCGAGTTGAAGGATGGACGGCTCATTCAAAGCGGCATTGCGCAAGGTTTTGACACCGATCTGCGCGGGGATCGGAGTAACGGCTATGCCTTCAAGTTCAAAGGATTGCTGCGCGTTCCCGCCGATGGCCTGTATGTTTTGCACATGCAGGGATCCGATGGCTACCGCATCGCGGTGGACGGCCGCGAGGCGCTGACCTGGGACGGCCCGCATGGTCCGGCGGAGAAGACCGCAGTGCTGAACCTGGCCAAGGGTGACCATCCGCTGGCGGTGGATTACTTCGTTGACCAGTCGTCATCGCCGTTTTTCAAGCTGGAATGGGAAGGCCACGGCCTACCGAGGCAGGAAATCCCGCGCACGGCTCTGCTTCATGCCAAGACTGGCCAGACGCCGCAGGCGACTCTGGCCTCAACCGGCGGAACCAATGGCACTGCCACCATCAAGGTGAAGGTGGATCCCAAGGGGCACCAGGTAGCCAAGACCCGTCTGTTCCTGGACAAGCTGCAGATTGCCGAAGCCAACGGTCCCGAGCTTACCTACGCCGGTCCGATGCCGGGCGGCGAGAGCGCCGTCTGGGTGCGCCTGGTCTATGACCAGGACCACACGCTCGATTCCGAACCGCAAACGGTCACCGTGACCGGCCCGGCGGTGCGGGGATGGAGCTTTGCAGTTGCGGGTGAAGCCAAGTCGCGCCGCGGCGTGTGGCAGACCGGCCCGGATTCCTTCTCGTTCTTCGGCGAGGGCGAGTATGTCATCAGCCGGAAAATCCAGGGTGATTTCACGCTGACCTGCCGCATTGACGCCTATGCCGGGGCGCAGGGCGAACCGGTCAATCCCCTTTCCTGGGTTGGCCTGACGGCGCGGGAAGATGGCAGCAAGAACAATTACGGCTGGGGCCGCGAGTTCGGTGTCATGCAGACCGGGCGCGCCGGCCTGCGCACCACGCCGAACAACAGCGATCTCGGCGGCGGCCGGATCAACGATCACGAGTTGCCGAAAGACCGCCCCTGGCTGCGCGTCGTCCGCCAGGGCAACCAATGGACCGCCTGGACCTCCGCCGATGGCGCCACCTGGGAGCATGCCGCCACCCACTTCATTCCGACCCGCGAGGAGATGGATGCCGGCCTGGTTTTTCGCGCGTTGCCTCAGGATGCCCGCGCGTATTTCCAAGCGAAGGTCTCGCACCTGACCCTCGAACCCGGCATCGCCAAGGACGTCGTCATGCCCGCTCCCGTCCCGGCGAAAAACACCGATGGCCCGCGTTTGACCGGCGTTGTGATGGCGCACTCCGATCCCAACATCGTGGTGGTCCGCTCTTCCACTCTCGGGCTTCTGCGCTCCGCCAACGGCGGACGGGACTGGGCTGCGGCCAATGGAGCGCTCGCCGGCGCCGCCAACAGCGTCCGGAGCGTTGCGATCCATCCGCAGGATCCACGGATCATGTTGCGCGCCGCCGGCCATGCCGGCCAGAACGGCACCTTCGAGGGCGGCCTGGCGCTGACCCAAGATGGAGGACAGACTTGGGAAATGCTGAACTGCCCCGGCGACTTCGATGGTGAAGGCCCTTCCGCATTGTGCGGCGAAGTCGTTGCCTTTGATCCCGCGCATCCGGAAATCCTCTTTGCCGGCTGCGAGACCAAGGGCTTCTTCCGCAGCGAGGATAGCGGCAAAACCTGGAAGCTCATCGGCGCGGCCGGCGAACGGATCACGGCTGTGACCGTGAACCGCTGGATCCGCGGCACATCCAACCAGGCCTACTTGCACGTCGTCACCTGTCCGGACGCCTGGATGCCGCTCCTCGGCCGCGGCAAGCCGGCTCTCTCCGCCACGGTGGCGGTTTCCCGCGACTATGTCTCGCATGAGGGCGGACTGTCGCTGAACAAAATCTGCGAGCGGACCGACTTGGGATACCTCAATGTCGCCTTCGACAAGGGAGCCTATCCGGAAGAACTCCCCTACGCGACCACCCATGGCATCATCAAGGCCCTGGGCGATGGCGAGCGGACCTTTCTGTTCCCGATCGCCAAGAATCTCGATTGCTTCCGCCCGGTCACCGCCCTGGCTTGTGCCGGCATTGACGATGGCTATGGCCGCAGCCTGACCCAGCCGCTCAATCCGGCGAAACCGGGCCGGTTTTCCCGTAGCGACAATTGGGCTTTTAACTGGGACTGGCAGACCTTTGGCGGCGACCGCCCGGCTGGCGGCCTGATCTCCATCTTCGGGGAATTCCTGCATGGGCGGGAATGGTGGCTCCTGGCCACCGACGGCCTCTACCGTTCAGCCGATGGCGGCGCCACTCTGAAAAAGGTGCTGGATGAAAAGGGAACTCCGTTGAGATAGAAAGGGTCTTGCATGAGCCTCTGGCTACAGCGAGAGGGCAGTGGCGGCTACGTGTTCAACACCGTCCACAACATGCTGCCCGAAGTGCCGCCGCAAAACATCGTCGCCATGTTCGATGCCGTCCGCGAATTCGGCCAATGAACCTCAAATTCGGCGCACATCAATTCCTCTGGAAAAGCCACTGGACGGATGCCGACGCCGGCATCCTCGACCGGGCGCGTGCGCTGGGATTGACGGTGTTCGAGGTTTCGCTGGGCGACGACGTGCGCTTTGACTGTCGGCGCTTGCGCCGGCACGCGGAGGCTCTCGGCATCGAACTCACCATCGGCCCCGGCAATGCCTGGCCGATGGAATGCGACATTTCCCACGACGATGCCGGCCTCCGCGCCAAGGGTCTTGCGTGGCACAAACAGATTCTCGAACGCGCCGCCGAATGCGGTGCCGCGGCGTATTGCGGCGCGATCTACAGCCATCCCGGCCGGGTGTGCCGCCGACAGCCGCCGGCGGACGAATTGCCGCGCGCGGCGGAAAACTTGCACGTCCTCGCGGAACACGCGGCCGGCTTGGGTGTGCGGTTGGTCATCGAACCGACGAGCCGGTTTCGCAATCATCTCGTGAACACGTCCCGGCAAGCCGTGCAACTGGCGGAGCTGGCCGGTCACTCGAATCTTTCCATCAATCTCGACACCTATCACATGATCACCGAAGAACGCGATTACGGCGCAGCGATCCGGCGGGCGGCTTCCCGGTTGTGGGGCGTCCACGCCTGCGAGAACGACCGTGGCGTGCCCGGCGGCGGTCTCGTGCCGTGGCCGGCAGTGTTCGCGGCGTTGCGGGAAGTGGACGGCCCAGTGCGGTTTTTGTTGGAGACCTACCGGACCGGACCAGACGGTTTCGGTTTCGAGCGAGGGATTTTCCGGGACCTTTGCCCCGATCCGGAAGCGTTTATCCGGCAGGGCGTGGCTTTTCTGAAAGGCTGTGCGTGAAGCGGCTTATTGGCATCGGTTTTGGGCCGATGCAGTCCGGCCTGTTTGTGTTCGAGGCGTTCCGGTCCGGCAGTCTCAGCGAACCGATCCGTTCCCGATCGCCAGGAATCTCGATTGCTTTCGCCCAGTCACCGCCCTGGCTTGTTCCGGCATTGACGAGGGCTATGGCCGCAGCCTGACCCAGCCGCTCAATCCGGCGAAACCCGGCCGGTTTTCCCGTAGCGACAATTGGGCTCTTAACTGGGACCGGCGGACCTTTGGCGGCGACCGCCCGGCCAATTCCGGTCGTTGCGCGTATTCCGTTTCGCCCAACACCATTTCAACCGCACGGCGGGAAGAAGATGCTTGTCGAAAGCGCATTTCCCTATCCTCCCGGAGAGAGTTGTGCTATCTTTCATTCATCGCAGCCCAAGACGGCTAAAGGGTTACGAACGGCTCTCCCCCGGCATGATGCCAACAAGGAGGCGGAGTATGAGGAAGAATGCCTTTACCCTGATCGAACTACTCATCGTCGTCGCCATCATCGCCATTCTGGCGGCTATCGCGGTTCCCAATTTCCTCGAAGCTCAGACGCGGTCGAAAGTGGCCCGCGTCAAAGCGGACCTGCGAAGCATCGGCGTCGCGTTGGAATCCTACGCCGTGGATCATAACCGCTTCCCGGACGCGGACCACCCGGATTACTATTCGCACGTTTACATCGAATACATGCACCAACTATCCACTCCCGTTGCCTATTTGACCAGCCTCAATCTCATTGACCCATTCACTCTTCGCGCAGGCAGGATGCCGGCGCATTTGGGCTCCCCCGCGGAAGGATGGAAAGGTTCATACCTTTATCTAACCTACGATGGCCTATGGGTCGCATCGTTCTGGGGCTCGGGCTCGTTGGGATTACGCAGAGGCTTCGTGGCGGACAGCCAGGGTCCCTCGCGGAGATACTCAGGGATAGAGCATTATGGCTACGCTTGTATCATGAACCTGCCGCCCGGGGATCCATACTTCGCCTGGCTTAGCGGAATCACGCAAGGGATTGACGGAGGACCCCCCGTTCACGCCAAAGAAGACGTGCTGTACAACCCAACCAACGGCACCACGAGCTTCGGCGGCATCGCCCGTTATGGCGGAGACATTCCGGGCTGCCCGCAGTCGCTCGGAGGGTGATTCCGTCTCGCCAGTTCGTAGTGCGGGCTTTAGCCTGCTATGGCGCGTAACAATCCGGCAATCTGGGGACACAATCTAGGGACCGACCTGGGGAAGTAATATCCATTTCCCTTACTACCGCTCTGCGTTCCCTGCTTCCAGCCATCTCTCGGATTGCGCCCGGCCTTCCGGGAACCAGCCGCCCCGGATTGCACGAAGGTCGGAATTCAACGCCCGGGCGCCCATCAGTGTTCGCTCGATGGTTCCTCGGTCCGCGTGGAATCACAGGGACAGAACGAACTCCGCCAGATCGTTGATCTCGGACTCATTGAGGTCCGACGTTTTGCCGTGGGTGTCGCCCTTGTTGTAGGTGGTCAGCAGTTCCCGGATCGTGGCCGCGCGGCCGTCGTGCAAATACGGCGCCGTCCTCCACGCCTCGATCAGCGTCGGCGTGTCAAACGCTTTGTCCTGGTCCATGCCGGCGCCCGTCTTGAGATCATACTGCCTCTTGTCGGTATAAAGCGGAGGTTGGTGGCACGCGGCGCAACCCGCCTGCGCGAAGATCGTCCTGCCGCGCCGCGCCGATTCGCTCAGCCGGCTTTTCACCAGGCGAGGGCTGGGCATGGGCTTGAGCGACTTGAGATAGGCGTCAACCGCCGCGGCATCCTCCTCCGGACGCACCGCGAACTCGATGAACTTGATGCCGGAGCGGACGGCTGTCTCCGCCGTGTCACGCACGCCCAGGCCCATCGCCGGCGGAGTCCGATGCGCCAGCAGCATGCTCTTGGTGTTCTTGGGATTGCCGAGTCCGTCGTTGAGCAAATCCCAATTCAGGCCGTCGGCTCTTGCTTCGCCGGGATGGCAGCTCGCGCAGCTTTGCCATTTCTGGAAGCAATATGAAGCATCGTTGAAAATCATCTCGCCCTTGCGTATGAGGGTCATGGGGGTCGCCCGCCCCAGGGAGAGCGGTTGGGCTTTGAGAGGTCCCGGCGACCCCAGATCCACCACGTCCAGAGTGTCGGTGAAGTAATTGGCGACATAAACCCGCGAGCCGGCCAGCGCAACCGAACGCGGACCGTTGCCCGTGAGGCTCACCCGCTGACGCAGGCCGACCAGGAAGGAGAGGTTGTCGCGCGGGGGAATGCTCTCCATGGAAGCTTCGGAGGGCGGCTGGCCCGCGGCGGCCCTCGCCAGGCGGGCGTGCATCCCCTCCCGATCTATGACGCTCAGTTCCTGCGACCCCGCATGGGTCACCAGCAGGCTTTTCCCATCCGCCGTGCACGCCACCGCGCAGGGGTTCGCCGCCCCCTGGTCAATATCATCCAGGAGAACCGTATCTACGAACTGCCGCCGCTCCAGGTCAAGGACACTCAGGGCGTTGGTATTCATCCAGCCGCGCTCGATCTGTGTCGTCGGCATCAGGTAGCGGGCCAGGATATGCGTGACGTAGCCGAATTTGCCATCGGGCGAAATGCATGCGCCACGCAAGGAGGTCGAGCCGTTGGGCAGCCGGATCGTTGCGGCGGTTTTCCGCTGCGCCGTATCAATCAGCGAAACGGCCCCGGCCACTTCGTTGATATTGCCGGGGCCGGTGGGAAGCATGTTCGCCACCATCAGCAGTTTGCCGTCGGGCGTCAAAGCCGCGGCCGCCGGTTCGCGCAAAACGGGGATCCGGGCCGCTTCCTTGCGGGCGGCGAGATCTATCACCGAAACATCGTTGCTGAAGCGGTTGCATGCATAAAGCGTCCGGCCATCGGCCCCGGCCGCGAGGGCGCCCGGCGTATGGCCGACTCCAATGGATGCCTCGATCCGGCGCTTGGCCAGGTTGACGACGTGCACGCGGCCGACCGGGACCGCGCCGCTCACAAAAAGCCTCGAGCCGTCGGCCGACAAGGCGAGCCCGCCCGGCGCATCGGGCAGGACAATGGTCCGCTCGATCTTGCCCGACGCGGCTCCGATCACATCCACCCGGTTGGCGGCGGATTCGGCCACGAAGAGCGTCTTGCCGTCCCTGCTCGCGGCAAGCGCCAGCGGAGAAAGACATCTCGGCTCCCCTCCGCAAGGAGGTGTCAGCGTCAGGCAGAGCAGGATCGCGGCGGCCAGCCATCGCGGATTCTTCACGGAAGGGATGGTCATCTTCGGTTCTCCTCGTTTCAGTCAGCGCGCTTCGCGCCAATCCTCATTTCGACCGCGCCGCGAAATCAGGCAACACGCGGCTTATCGCGTCGTCGAACGTCGGCGCCGGGCGAAAATCCGGATCGTTGCGCCATTCCAAGTTCCGCTTGCCGTAATAAGAACCGTAGTACTGGGCGTTGGCGTCTATCCAGGTATAAAGCTTGACCCATTCCTCACGCGAAAGCTGCGCCTCGTAATGTCCCTCGCGCAGAATCTTCACCAGTTTGCTCTCATGCGAGCCCAGCGAGTAGGGACCCAGATACTCGACGTTGGTGATTTTCGAATTCAACTCCCCAATGTACTTGATCAGTTTTCGATCCACCAGGTTTTCGTAGGAACGGCTGAACAGCGTCGTCATCGTGCCGGTCAGGTCCAGACCCCCGTCTGGGGAATCCGCGCCGTGGCACTTCAGGCAGTGCTTGTCCCAGATCGGCTGCACGTCCGCGGGGTAGTGAATCACGCGCGGGGCCGTCTCGCCGGGCTGCGGGCCGGGCGTCACCGGCGGATGGGCCATGGCCAGGACCGGCTTGGCCTGCGGGGCCGTCTCGCGCTGCTCGTGGCAACCCACGCAGGAGCGGCTTTCGGTGGGGCGCAGGTTGACATAGGTCCGCATGCGCTGAACTTCCATGTAGTCTTCGTCCAAGGCCTGGAAATAGATGTTTCTATTGGCCGGCACCGTGAAATGCGCCGAGCCGTCGGCTTCGACGGGCACAATGCCGCGTAGCACCTTGAGTCCCAGCGCGCCGTCCTTACTGACGGGCGCGTGTTCCTGGTAAATGCCATCTCTCATGCCGCCTTCCCAGAAGCGCCGCGCCGCCCAAGGCCTCGGCACTTGCTCCATCACGCGCAGATACTTCACCGTCCCGCGCTTGACGCCGAGCTGGCCCTGGTAAATATCATTCAGGACCAGCGTGCCCAGGCCGGGACCGGAGGGATCGGACGTCTTGAGGGCCGAGGGCAAGACGGGCGGGACCGGGCGCGGGCGCAGCGGCCGCGGCTCCCAGCACGACATCTCCGGGTCGCGGTAGATCTCGATACGGTTGCCGGATTCATCCAGTAGGTGGATGGCGTAGGCCGAAACGTCGTTCCAAGGGCGGTCGGGATTGCAGGTCACCAGAAAGAGCTTGTCGGAGAGCGGATAGGGGTCCATGTAGAGCGGGCCATTGAGGTCGGCGGCCCACTTGCCGTTGCGCTTGTGCCAGAATCCGAACTCGTCGCGGATATCCACGTCAGGCGTGATGTAGGTCATCGGCTTGCGCGTGCGCAGGGGGTAGTTGATATCCAGCCGGAGGACCGTGCCCACGCCGAAGGGCATGTGGGGTGCGCCGATGACGACAAAGAGGTTGTTGTGGCCTGGGATCGCGCGCCCCTGGTGGAAGGTGTCGGGCAGCGCGATGTCATTGCCATAGATTTCGACCGATCCCGTGCCGTCCGGACGCATCGCCCAGAGGCATTTGACCGCCGAGCCGCCTTTATCCACATATTCCCAGCGCGTGTAAAGGATGCGGCCGTCGTTCATCACGCTGGGGAAAGTCTCGCTCACCGAGCTGTTGCCCAGCGGCTGCATGTTCCTGCCATCCCCGTCCATGCGGTAGAGGATGGTGGTGGTGAAAAGGTCGGGAGGATCGCAAAGAATGCCGTATTCGCAGCGCGTGGTGGCGAAACAGATCCCGCCGTCGGGCAGGTAGCAGGGCTGCATGTCATCGGTATGGTGCCAGTACTGGTCGTTGATCCTGTAGCGGCGGATCCGCTCGGCTTCGTCGGGCGGGTCAAAGGTGAGCTGGCGCAGGCCGGCGCCATCCACGTTTACTTCGTAGATGCGGAATCCCTTGCCGATAGCCGGCTTGTAGTCGAACACGACGCGCTTGCCGTCAAAAGAAAGGTCATAGTGGGTGATGATGCCGTCCCGCAGCGACGGGACCAGTTCGGTCACCTTGCCGCCGCTTAGCGACAGGATGCAGATATTGCCGCCGAACCGCTCGCAGCCATTGATGTAATCGGTGTAGTAATGGTTCGCCTGCGACGTGTAGCGGCGCAGAAACAGCATCTTGTCGAAATTCATCAGCGGATTGCGGGCAGCCAGCGCTTCCCCGCGGGTCCGCTCAGGTTCCCCCGCGGCGTGCCCGCCGGCCATAGCGATGAGAAGAAGGAATGATAACCACAGCGTGAACACAATCGGATTGCGCTTTACCATCCCCGCGCGCGAGTTGCGGCCGCCGTTTCTCCCGCCATCATGTCCTCCATTCATCAACAGTTTTCCCCCTCGTCCCCTAGCCGCCCGCTGGTTTCCGGCCCGGCTTTCCTCCCGCTGGAGGCCGGCCCGATACTTACACCAAGTGCGCCGCGAAGTCCACGCCGCTCTCGCCCCCGGCGATCATACCTCCGCGGCCTTCCAGCCTTCGCGGTATCGGCGGCTCAGAAAACGCTCCGCCTCACGGCAGTTCGGGATTCTCATCTTGGAGGAGTTCCACTCCAACTTCTGGTCCGGCATGCGGATGGCGACAGTCCCGAGGATAATCGCCTCGGCCATCGGACCCGTTTGCGCGAAGTGCGATTCGCACATCTCGCCGCCGCGGCAGGCGTCCACGAAGTGGTGATAATGGTTCCGCGGCGGCAACTTCGGAAACGGGGATTTCCCGAATTTCTCCCGCGGCAACAGGAACGGGCTCGAACCGCCGTGCGGAATGAGCAGCGCGCCTTCCTCGCCGACGACCATCGCCGATTCGGCGGGATATTCCCCGATGGAATAGAGCGAGCGAATGCTCTCGGGCGGATAATACTCGCCGTCGAACCATTCCAGAACGAGTTCGCTGCCGGCGGTCATCTTGTTGCCGGGGAAAACCCACGTGATGTGATTGCTCTGAGGCCAGCAATCGGCGCGGCGTTCCGGCGAATCCTTCCAGGATTCTTGGACCTCCGCGATGACGGACACCGGGGCCTTCAGGTCCAGCCCCTTCCATACGGCATCGAAGATATGGCAGCCGATGTCTCCGGACCAGCCCGTTCCGAAATCCTGCCAGGCGCGCCACAGCACGGGGTGGTAAATGCCCGGCGCGTAGGGACGCATCGGCGCGTTGCCGATCCACACGTCCCAGTTCAGCGACGCAGGCGGCGTTTCGCCCTTGGCCGGACGCGGCCCCGACAGCCGGTAGTCCTCCGCGCCGGGCCGGTTCGAACAGAGATAGACCCGCTTGATCTTGCCGATCGCGCCTTCCCGGAGCAGCCGCACCGCCATGCGGTCGTTGACGCTCGAGGCTTGTTGCGTGCCGAGCTGGGTGATGACGTTCTTCTTTTTCGCGGCTTTTGTCAGTGCGCGGATTTCGGCCACGTCGTGGCACAGAGGCTTTTGGCAATAAACGTGCAGGCCCCGCGCGATGGCCGCCATGGCGATGATGTAGTGCGAATGATCCGGCACGGTGACGTTCACCGAGTCAATCCTATCGCCTTCCTTCTCGAACATCTCGCGCCAGTCCGTGTACGTCCGCGCGTCGGGAACCTCCCCCGATGCCTTCTTCAGGCGGTCCGAGTCCACGTCGCACAGGGCGACAATCCGGACGCCCGAATGCTCCTTGAAATTCTGCAAGTCTCCCCACCCCATGCCGTCAACGCCGATGCAGGCATGGTTGAGCTTGCTGTTGGGCGGGATAACCCGCCGGCGCGGCGCCCTCGCGCACATGGTAAGCGGCATGGCAAGACATCCCGCCGCGGCGGCCTTCAAGAAACTGCGTCTCGAAATATCCCTGGTGTTCATCGCGAATCCTCCTTGAGGATGAAGGGGTCTGACACATTGAGGCAGAATACCTGCCGCGGGGCGGCAACGCTATGCTTTTTCGCTTCTTAAGAAGATCTTTGAGCCCCCCCAGAAGATCATTCAGCGCCCCCGAGCGCCTTCCTTGATCACGGCGCGCGCCGGCGGGCCACGCACACCGAGAGAGGAATCGCGGTTTCCGCGGGATCTCCCCACATCTCGCGGAAAAGAACGTAGCGGCCCAGTTTCCTCCACGCGCTTAAGCCGTACAGATCCGGGTTTTCTTGCGGCGTCTTTGCGCGGGAAGCGGGCGTCAGCAGGTGCAGGGGGCTGGGAACCCAGGCCTGCCGTAACGCGACGACCTGCAAATCGAAACCCCGCTGAATCTCCGGGTGATCGCGCGCGTAATCCGGGTCGCAGACGAGCAGAGAAACGTTCGTGAAATCTGGCGGCTTGTCCTCGCGGTCATATTGATAATTGGCTCCGTGAATGTACCACAACAGCGGCCAAAGAGCCTCGCCCTGCAGAAACGGCGCCGCCCGTCCCCCGCTCTCCAGGGACCGCTCGCGCATCTCATGCCCGAGGTCCCGAATCGCCGGCTGGGTGTGGTAGTACACCAGGGTCTCGCGGCAGAAGGGCGCCTTCTCCGAGCCGTCGGCAAAGCACAATCGGTATCCCTGAAAGAGATTGATCCCCACGGCGAGCAGAAAGCACGCCGCCGCCGCTGCCCGAAACGGCGGGCGCGCCCCGCGCCACCAGTCCCCGCAAATCTCGGCGGTCAGCAATATGGCCGGAAGGATGATGTGCAGCGAAATCCAGGGAACCTTTTCGCCCGCGTAGCTATACTGCAGGAAGCTGAGGCCGGTCCACCAGATCAGCCAGGCCCGGAACACCCGGCCCCGGCCCAGGCTGACCCATGTGGCGCAGAGCGTGATCCACCCGATAAAAAGGGCCAGGCCGAGGTGCCATTCCGCGGACTGGCCCTGTTTATCAGTCATGTGCAAGAGACGCAGAAGCTCGCCGGGCTTGAACCTCTCCGCGGCGTCTGAACCAAGGCACTCGGCGGCGAAACGCA
>Ga0315282_10013479_pt1 | contig 12325 bp, 9 predicted proteins | sample YL17G07_20_MG_FD_203693 | JGI IMG/M metagenome (GOLD analysis project Ga0315282, IMG submission 203693) | Sediment microbial communities from Yellowstone Lake, YNP, Wyoming, USA - YL17G07_20 | ecosystem: Environmental > Aquatic > Freshwater > Lake > Sediment | place: USA: Wyoming | collected... | reverse complement strand
TGGCAGAAACTTTGGAAAAAGAAAAAGGAAGTAAATTTAAAGAATTTAAGAATTTGGAGGTTTTGAAAGAAATCGAAGAAAAATTGCCAGCGGAGCAGAAAGAAAAAATTCAAGGGGAAAGCGAAAAGATTTTGGGAAGTTTAAATGAAAATCTGGAAAATATGTCAGATGAAGATAAGGAAAAATTCAAAGAATACTTAGGAAAAATTAGCGGTGATAAATTAGTTCATTTAAAGGTATTAGCCGATCTGGAAGGAGAAGAAATTTCTGATAAAACAAAAGAGATTTTAGAAGACGCGGAGGAGGAAAAAGCCCAAGAAGTTCAGGAAATAACTCCGGAGATGGCTCAAAATCAGATTAATAAAGCAGGGGAAGAAATAGCCAAGGCAGAGGAAAAAACCAAAGGAATAAATCCTGAAGAATACAAAGCCCAAGCAATCTTTCGGCTTTTAGATTTAGCGAAAAGGCACTTGGAAGAAGCAAAGAAGTCATTTGACGAAGGAAAATATGGTCGGGCTTTTGGATTGGCAACTGCCAGTTATCATGAAGCTCTAAATTGTCAAAGAATTGTTGAAAAAATTGAAAAAATTAAGGAATCACCGGAAAAAATGAAAGAAAAAATGGAAGAACTTTATCCCGGGGTTGAATTACCAGAAGAGATTAGAAAATGTAAATTAGTTTCTCCTCCAAAATGCGAAGGAAAAATTTCTGTAGAAAAAGACGGAAATGGATGCCCGATTTTTAAATGCCTTCCGGTTGAGAAACCGGAAATTCCAGAGAAAGAGAAAATCGTCTGCCCGATGCTCTGGGATCCAGTCTGCGGAAAAGATGGAAAGACTTATTCGAACGAATGCTTTGCTAAAGCAGCTGGAGTGGAAGTGGATTATAAAGGGATGTGTAAAGAAGAAAAGAAAGAAGCATACATCAAAGTCCTTTCTCCCAATGGAGGGGAAAGGTGGGAGATTGGGAAGAGCTATGTTGTGAAATGGGAAAGTAGAGGAGTTAAAAAAGTAGACATTTTGTTAGTCGATTATCGAGCTCCAGAAACTTGTTATTTGAATGGCATTAAAAAAGAAGATTTAATCTGCGAAGGAACTGAACCACCATATTCTTGTCGGACAAAACCTATTGATGCAAGTTTAGGTAGTTTTGCAATTGAAAATTTGTCAGAAGTAAGGTGCTTTCCTGGGATGCATCAAATGCCGGTTGTAGATATTTCTCCGGGATCTCAATATAAAATAAAAATAGAAGATGCAGAAAATCCTCGAGTTTCTGACTTCAGCGACAATTATTTCAGCATTGTGGCAGCAAAAGCAATTCTCTATAAGACAGAATTCGATGGTGCAAGATTACGTGGTACATTATATAAATCCGAGGATTACGGGAAGACCTGGAAGGAAATATTATCTCAGTATAAGGGTGAAATTATTTATGCTACTGATTCTGAAAATCCTAAGATTATCTATGCAGCTGATACTGCTGGTAATTTGATGTCGGAAGATATGGATATTGATCTTTTAAAATCAACAGATGCAGGTGAGCATTGGACAGATATTTTAATCCTTTCTCAGATAAAGGAAGAGGAGATTTTATTTGGTTATAGTTCTTTGTGGGTTGATCCCAGTAATTCAGAGATTGTTGAAGTAACTGCAAAAGTTGGAGGCGAAAGTATAAAATTTAAATCCACAAATGGAGGAACTACTTGGACTAGAGAATCTGTTACCCCTTCCATCACCGTCATTTCTCCAAATGGAGGAGAGAGATGGGTAATTGGGAAGACATATGATATTACTTGGAAGGCAGAAGGATTCGATAAAGTATTTATTATCTTGATCAATGAAGGGCTTCCCGGAGAATGGGGGGCAAAGTATTGGATATGTAGATTAACTCCCGAGTATGTATCTGCAAAAGAAGGAAAATACTCTTGGAAAGTGGGGGCTGCACCATGTCCGGTTTCCCCCGGCGATAAATTCAAGATAGGAGTTAACCAACCAGAAGGAATGGCTAGGCCAAGAGCAGATGATGAAAGCGACAATTATTTCAGCATTGTTACTGAATAAAATGTTATTTTAGCAATAAACAATTCTATTCTTCCTTGTGGGGTTTCAAAGGCCCGCCGAAGGCGGGCTTTTAGTTGAAATTATTAAAATTCTAAGTTAAAATCAGTCATATGAAATACTCTATTATTACCTTTGGCTGTCAGATGAATAAATCTGATTCAGAGAGAATTGCTGCGGTTCTGGAAAAAATTGGATATAAGCCAGCTTCAAAAGAAAATGAGGCCGATTTAATTGTGGTTAACATGTGCTCGGTCAGACAATCGGCAGTTGACCGAATTTTTGGACTAAACCAAAAATTCGTCAAACTAAAAACCTTAAACCCTAAACTTAAAACTGTATTAACAGGTTGTGTTTTGAAAGAAGATAAAAAGAAATTTCAAAAAGGATTTGATTTAATTTTGAATATTAAAGATTTACCCAATTGGTCAAAATATCTCAAACCCAAAATCTCCGTAGAATTGAGGCGATCGCCTTTATTTAACGGTAGTTGTTATTTGAAAGTGAAGCCGAAATATCAAAATAATTTTTCGGCTTTTGTGCCGATAATGACTGGTTGTAATAATTTTTGTTCTTATTGTGTCGTTCCCTTCACTCGAGGTCCTGAAGTTTCAAGGCCGGCTAAAGATATTTTATGCGAGGTAAAAAAATTAATTGAAAGAGGAGTCAAAGAAATCTGGCTTTTGGGGCAAAATGTGAACTCCTACGGAGTTAAGCGCGAAACTGACGCAAAACAAAAACGCAGAACTGACGCGGAAGTAAATTTTGCGAAACTTTTGAAGATGGTTAATGATATTCCTGGAAATTTTTGGATTAGATTTACCTCTCCTCATCCTAAGGATTTTTCTGATGAATTGATTGAAACGATGGCGAAATGTCAAAAGGTAACCCCTTATTTGAATTTGCCGGTTCAATCAGGGGATGACGAAGTTTTGAGAAAAATGAATAGGCCATATACAATTTCGCAATACAAAAATTTAATTAAAAAAATTCGCTCGGCTTTTAAAAAATACAGAAAAGCCCCGCACCAGAACCTTCGGTTCGGTACGGGGTATAGCTTAGAAAAAGAAATCGCAATTTCAACTGATGTTATAGTTGGCTTTCCTGGAGAAACAAAACAAAATTTCGAAAATACAGTCAAACTTTTTAAAGAAATAAAGTATGATATGGCTTATATTGCCAGATATTCTCCGAGACCTGGAACTGCTGCAGCAAAATTGAAAGATGATGTTTCGCCAAAAGAGAAAGAAAGGAGATATAAAATTTTGACTGGAATTTTAAAAGAAACTGCTTTAGGAAAAAATGAAAAATATATCGGCAGAACCTTAGAGGTTCTAGTAGAAGCGGAACAACCCCGCACCAGAACAAGTTCGGTTCGGGGCAGGCGCGGATTAAATATGCTGAAATACGCTGAAAATCAGCGTCGATCGGCGTTCTCATCAGCGTCAATCAGCTTCTATATGGGGAAAACCAGAACCTACAAGACTGTAAAAATTCAACTAGACCCTAAACCCTATACCCTAAACGCTAATCTAGTTGGCCAATTCGTCAAAGTAAAAATCATCGATGCTTTGCCTTGGGGATTAAAAGGAAAGTTAATAAAAACGCCTTAGTTCAAAAGACTAAGGCTATTTTGTTTTCGACTTCGTTGTTAATTCCCATTGCTTTCGCTTTTCTTCTTTTTCTTGAAGTTTATCTTTAGCCTTTCTTAGACCTTCGTAAGCGGAGAGGAAGAAAACTTTCTCTTTAAAAGGTCCTTCTAACTCTATTACTAATTCAAATAACGGAATAGCTTCCTCGGGCCATCCTAATCTGAGCATATTTTCTGCTTCATCGAATTGTTCTTTGATAAGATTTTTTATTTTGTTCAAGTAATCTTCTGCTTCCCGGAGAATATCCTTCTCTCCTAGATCTTTCGATCGAGTTATTGTCGCTTGCAACAATGAAATTGCATTTTCCAACTTTTCTGGCTCTTTAGTTTCAAATAATTCCTTGGCTTTATTGAAAGTATCTATGAACTCTTTCATCTTCAATAGCCTTTCCTGTTCTGCTTTGATCTTTTTTTCTCCTGGTGTTATCTTAGTTTCTCTTATTTTCTTTGTAGGCCTCTCTTTTTTTATGACTTTTCTGATTACTGCCTTGTGTGGCTTCGGAATTTTTTTCGGTGTGACAATTCCTAAGTCTTTTAACGGGGTTTTAGCATTGCTACTCCAACCATATAGAGAGTCTACTTTTACTTCCAGTTTTTCGGCAATGTTAGATGTGATTACTTCTTTATTTTCTAATTTTAAAGCTTTGACTGCTTCTTCGATACTCTCTTTTGAAATTCGTTTCCATAGTACAATATCCAGATCCTTCAGAGGAATTTTGTTTTCCCTACTCCATTTATACAAAGAGCCTATATAAATACCTAGTTTCTTGGCCACATTCTTTGGAGTCGGTCTTTGTTCAATTTGTTTCAGTTCTCTAACTGCTTGTTCTATGAGTTCTTTAGAAATCTTTCTTTCCTTTTTTCTTTTGGCGATTCTTAACTTTTCTAGGGATGTTTCGTTTCTTTTGATCCAAGCGAGCAAACATTTCTCTTTTACTCCCAACTCTTTGGCGACTTCTTCTGTGGTTGGAGTTTTTTTCTTTTCCCTTTCAAACGATTCGACGACTTTTTCGATTTTAGTCTTAGTTATGATTTTCGTGAACACGCCCAATGTCTCTAATGAGATTTTCTTTCTACAACTCCATTTTGTAAGATAGTTATATTTTGTTCCCAGCCCTTTGGCTACGTTCGAACGATTTGATGTCAAACTCTCCCTTTTCAGAGATTCAACGATTTCCTTAATACGTGCTTCAGAAATTACATTGGGCCTCCACATTGCAACTCCTAATCTCTCTAAAGGAATTTTGTTTGCACGACTCCATGTAGATAAGGAGTGAAAGTTAACCACTAATATTTGAGCTACTGCCTTTCTTGTAGGTTTCTTCTTTTGTCTTTTTAGGAACTCGACAGCTTCTCTAATACGGTGTTCAGTTATAGGTCTCATGACATAAATTCCGTAGACTTCAAGTGGTTTTTTCTTTTGAATACTCCATCTGGATAAAGAATCTCTTCTTACACCTAATTTTTTAGAGACTGCGATTATCGTTGGTTTTATCTTCTCACTCTTCAGTTCTTCAACTGCTTTTTTGATTTTACCTTCAGATATTTTTCTTTCTCTACCGGCTTCAACGATTCCTAAATCTTTTAATAGTTTTTTCTTTCTTGCGCTCCATCTTATCAATGATTCTACGCGCACATTCAACTTTTTTGCCACATTATCACGAGTAGGCTCTCGATTCTTACTCTTTAAGAATTCAACGGCTACCATTAACTCTTTTTCTGAAATTACCTTTATTTTCTTCCCTTCTGCCATATTTTTCCCTCTTTATCGATTTTTAAAGAACAAAGTTATATTATTAGAGTAAACCAAGAAATAAATATTATGTCAAATTTAAAAACTAAAAAGACTTTGTTGGCCAATTCATTAAAGTAAAAATCATCGATGCTTTGCCTTGGGGATTAAAAGGAAAACTGGTTTAATAACGTGAAAAGCTGGGTTTTGAGCCAGCTTTTTTATGATTATAAATAAATGTGCAAGAAAAAAATGGGTGCCTTCTCCTTTCTCTATTTTTGGGCTGACTCATTCGTCTTTCAAGATCCTAAGCATTGATGCTACCCTTTGCTTTCTGCTATCCTTGAAATTCTTGTCCCAACATTCGGGACAGATAAGAACCTGCAGTACTTCATAGCCATATTGTTGAAGCAATTCAATTAATTCGTCGGTGGCTTTTTTTGTTTTGCCGCTTGGATAGGCCACTATTATCGGTTTCGCTGCTGTAACTATGTCGCCGCAATCATCACAGAACATTTTCATTCATCCCTCCTTTGTTTTTTTATCCGCTTTGTCATCAGCCTACTTCTTTCTCCTCAAACCCTTATCATTTTATCAAAGGGCTGTTTAAATAATATCACAAAATTATAAGTTTTGTCAAGTTCGAACATAAAAAAACGCCCTGAGCTTTTTCGCTAAGGGCCTACTGAATTTATTTTGCAGAAAAAAAGGGAAGCTAAGCGTTTTCGCTTATGACATCAGCAGCTGTTTTGGATGTCTTGTTGTAGTCCTGTTCATTCAGTTTCTTCACTTTGAACTTGAACCAGCCCCAAAGAACAGCAGTGACCGTACACCACACTAGATAGCCAATGACAAAATACGGAACCATAATGAGCCATACTATAACGGGAATTATAGCTATGGATACTATCCCGGTGGCGGCAGCCCAGCTTTGAATCAGAAAGGTATTGTGCAGTTGTCGGCGTGGCTTCGACCTAAATTCGGCAGGAGCCTGCGGATCGTCAGACTCTTCTAGAAGGATTCGGCGGAGACGGCGTTTCAGTCGATAGAAAAAATTGGAGATAATGTTCCGCATAGCATATCACCTTTATTCGGGTCCTCCCATGCCTGGAATTAGAAGGTACCTGAAATACGGCGCAATAGTGCAGAGAACGCTCACGGCGCTTACCATCATCAATTTCACTCTCAGACTCATGGTTTTCACCTCTTTCATTTTTTCGGTTCTTCTCGAATCTCATTAAATTTTCAATTCTCAAAGAACCATTTTCATTTTGACAAAACTGAAACACAATGTCAAGTATTTTTTAATAAAAAAGCCTTTAGTTTTTATTAGACTAAAGGCCTGTTTTGAAAACTATTTTTTCTCTTCTTTCTTTTCTTCTTTTTTCTCTTCTTTGAGATATTTTTGGTAGTATTCTTGGGCCTTGGCAACGGCTTTTTCTGGATTTTTTAGAATTGGATATTTTCTACTCGATAACTCCTCGCATTTTTCGAAGAATTGTTTTACTTTTGCAATGTTGCCCTGATATATAGCTAATGCCGCCGCGGTGTGATACCACTCGCTGGCCTCTAACGCATCGCCAGATTTCTCAAATTCTTTTGCCTTTTTGGCTGCTTCTTCCATCGAAGTTCCTACCTTTCTTGGATCCAAAAACATTGTATCAACCAAAGCCTCGTAGACTTCTTTGTCATCAGCGCAAATTTGTTCGAGCTCGGTCTTGATTTTTAAAGGTTCTGTTTTTTCTTTTTTCTTTCCACCAAAGATTTTCAAATTTATCCCTCCCTCTAAATGCTATTTTATAATACTATAAAAGCAAATATTATGTCAAGTTTTAAAAATAGGAGAAGTAAAGATTTAAAAATAAAAAAAGAGGCCTAAAAGGCCTTTAAAGAACTATAGAAAAAAGTGGTTATGTTATCAATTGCATCCGAATCATACTATCCACTAAGCCCTTATTTCGAAGATAGTCCCTGAAATAAGCTTCAATCTCTTCGGGCCTAATATTTCTCCCGACCGTTAGATACTTAATGTCCTTGCCTTTTCGACTAAGACACGGCTCTATTGCCTCAGTCGGCATATTGACACATTTTTTGACTTTTATCTTCCATCGTTCTATCTGACCATCAAATTTAAATTCTACTAAAAGAGCGGGCATTTTGATCAACCTCATATTTTTCCTATTTTAAGTAGCTATATTATAATAACAGAAAACTATCCATTATGTCAATTTTTCTTAACAGGTTATAGTATATTTTAGGATTTGAAAAAATCCAGTTCTTTTTTTATTAATTTTAAATTGAGTTATAATAAAACAATGAAAAATAAAAATTTGCAAAAATTGATTGTTATTTTGGGTCCAACTGCTTCAGGAAAAACGGATTTGGCAATTAAACTGGCAAAAAAACTTGCCCCGTACCGAACTTGTTCTGGTACGGGGTTTAATGGTGTTGAAATTGTTTCGGCTGATTCAAGACAGGTTTACAAAGGAATGGATATTGGAACAGCGAAAGTGACAAAAAAAGAAATGCAAGGTATACCCCACCATCTTTTAGATGTCGCTAGTCCAAAGAGAAAATTTACAATTACCCAATACCGAAAATTGGCTTTAAAAGCAATTGAAAAAATTCAGAAAAAAAATAAAATTCCAATTTTGTGTGGAGGAACTGGTTTTTATATTCAGGCAGTAGTCGATGGATTGGTAATTCCAGAGGTTCCGCCAAATTGGAAATTGAGAAAAAAATTGGAAAAGAAATCGGTTGGGGAGCTTTACGAAATCTTAAAAAAACTTGATCCCCGGAGGGCTAAAACAATTGAGAGAAAAAATCCCCGAAGATTAATTCGGGCAATTGAAATTTGTTTAAAAATTGGAAAAGTTCCACCTTTAAAATTTAAACCTCTCACCTACCCAGTTTTAATGATTGGAGTTAAAAGAAAAATGAAAGAATTGAAAAAGAGAATTAAAAAAAGATTTTTTGATTGGCTAAAAAGGGGGTTGATTTTGGAAGTTATTAATTTAAAGAAATTGGGCCTTTCTTGGAAGAGAATTGAAGATTTTGGAATCCATTACCAAATAATAACGCAATATCTACAAAATAAAATAGGAGATAAGGAAATGATTGAAAATTCAATAAGGGAGATTCAAAATTATGCCAAGCGCCAAATAACTTGGTTTAAAAGAGATAAAAGAATTCATTGGGTAAACCCGCCAAAATTTTGCGGACCAAAACTTAGGCGGGTAAAAAATTATAAAAAAGCCCCGAAAAAATCTCTTCGAGATTTAACGGGACAAGCAGAAAAATTAATAAAAGAATTTCTAATAAAATAAAAAAGAAGGTGAAATCTTCTTCTTTTTTCGAGGAGAAGGAGAAGGGAAAAAAACCGATTTCCGACGACAAAAATTTCTCATCTTCATTAATCGAATTTCTTTCTCGAAAGAAGAAGCACCTTCTTTAAAGAGCTAATTTTATTTTGATTCTTTTAAAATTTTAGTCAAGAGACTTCTAGCCACTTCTGGATTAACTTTACCCTGACTTTTTCTCATCACCTGACCGATTAAAAATTGAAGAGCAGTTTCTTTACCATTTTTGAAATCTGAAACTGCTTTTTGGTTTTCTGAGACAACTTCTTGAATAATCTTTTCAATTTCTTTTTCATCAGTAATTAAAGAAAGTCCTTTTTCTTCAATAATATGGGATGGGTCGGCTCCGGTTTTAAACATTTCTTCAAGCACAATTTTGGCAATTTTACTCGAGATTTTGCCATCGGCAATTAAGGCGACAAATTGGGCAAAATTTTCTGGAGTAATTAAAAATTCTTTTTCAGCAACTGAAGTTCCTTTCAATAAACCTTGCAAATCAGTAATTAAATAATTTGAAGCCAATTTAATTAACCTCGGAAATTGATTTTTTGGAATTTTAGGAGGCAATTCACTTATTACCTTTTCAAAATATTCTCCTAAATCTTTATTTTGGACAAAAACCTCAATACTCTTTTCATCTAAGTTGTATTCTCTTTTAAATCTTTCTCTTTTTTGTTGGGGAAGCTCGGGAATTTCGGCTCTGATTTTTTCAATCTCTTCTTTTTCAAAATGCAAAGGTGGTAAATCGGGTTCAGGAAAATAGCGGTAATCTTGGGCGTATTCTTTTTCCCTCTGAGAAACAGTCACTCCTCTTATATCATCCCAGCCCCTAGTTTCTTGAATCACTTTTTTGCCAGAATTTAAAATTTTTGTCTGTCTTTTTATTTCGTAATCGATCGCTCGCTCAACCGCCTTAAAGGAATTTAAATTTTTGATTTCAACTTTCGTTCCCAAAACTCGCGAATCAATCTCTAATTTATTCGCGAATATTCGCGAATTAGATTCGCGATTGATTAGTGATATGTTCACTTCAACTCGCATCTCGCCTTTTTCCATATCGGCAGCAGAAACATTCAAATACCTCAAAATCAACTGTAATTCTTCAGCAAAATTTCTGGCTTCCTTTGCCGAGGTTATATCTGGTTCCGTAACTAATTCCATTAAAGGAATTCCCGCCCGGTTAAAATCAACTAAAGAATAGTTTTTCTCGTGGATCAATCTTCCAACATCCTCTTCTAAATGAACTTCTCTGATCCTAATTTTTCTTGCCCCAATTTCTAAATAGCCATTTTTGCAGAGTGGCTGATACAATTGAGAAATCTGATATCCTTTTGGTAAATCGGGATAAAAATAGTTTTTTCGGTCAAATTTTGAGTATTCAGGAATTTGACAATTGAGAGCCAGACCAGTTTTTATTGTTTTCTTTATTGCTTCTTTGTTGATAACCGGAAGCGTTCCCGGGTGTCCAAGACAAATGGGACAGATCTCAGAGTTAGGAATCCTCGCATTAGGGTTATTCCTACAACTACAAAACATTTTACTCTTCGTATTCAATTCCACGTGTATCTCGAGCCCCACAATTGGTTTATACTCCATAATTTCTAAATTGCATTATATACCACATTTTCTACGATCGTAGAAATTATAGTATATTTTATGTCTTTAGCTCTTTGATAATTTCAACTCCTGAACTGGTGCCAATGATATCGGCACCAGCTTTAATTGCTTCTTTAGCATCAGAAAGTGTTCTGATTCCGCCGGCGGCTTTAATGAGAAGCTCGGGGGCTCCCTTTCGCATCAATTTCAAATGAAAAAATTTCTCTTTTAATTCTCTGTGCTCCAAAGGGTCTTTTTCAGTTGCAGTTTTAACGCAAATTGCCCCGGCTTTCTTGACAATTTGAGAAGCTTTTATAATCTCTTCGTCAGTCAAATATCCTGAACCAATAATCACTTTTGTTGGCAAGATTTTACAAATTTCTTTTAAATCATTTAAAACTTTATCCCATCTTTCATGTTTGACATCAGGAATTGAAATAACAACATCTAATTCATCGGCTCCATCTTTCTTTGCTTTTTTACAAATCTGAACTCGTTTTTGATGCGGACTATCCCCTATTGGCGGATCAATTAAAACTACCACCTTAACATCGGTCCCTTCCAACTCTTTTTTTACCAATTTCACCCATTCCGGCTTAACGCAAACACTCCGAAATCCATATTTTTTGGCTTCCTGACAAGTTTTTTTAATATCTTCGGCTGTAGCATCAGACCTTATATTTGTGTGATCAATAATTTTTGTGATTTTTATATTTGGCATGATTTTTAAATCATTCGACAAGCCCAGGGTTAATGCTGAGCGAAGTCGAAGCATTAATCTTCGTAAAGTTCTTCTCTTAAAAATCTGGCTAAGGCATATAAAACATCGTGTTCAAAGCTTTCTTGGCGATTAGAATATCTTTTAAGGAAAAATCCGACTGCTCCCCACTTTTGTTTAGTATTTTTTACTCCCTGAAGTTGATCCATAATATTCCCCAATTCCTCCCCTTTTTCAAGCTTTTTTACAATCTTTTCTGGCAAAAGAATTCCACTACTTCCACTAATGCCTAATCTCCCCTTTTTATCGATAATAGCTACCGCCCCTCTCATTAGAACGCCGAATTTAGTTTTTTCATAACCTCCTTCAAGGCCCACTCCAAAATCATCCCCAGTTTTTTCCAATGCTAATCTTGCCCGATTAATTGCTCCTTGAGCTGTTTCTTCCCAAGAAGAAGGAGTATGAGAAACACCGGAATTTACTTTGACGCTTAAAATTTCCACCTTTCCGAAAATTCGTTTAAATACATTTTCGGTTGCTTTAATTTTAACAGGATTTTGGGAACCAACCGCTACTTTCATAATCCCAATTTTTTATTTACAATCTTAATTATTTCTTTTGAAATTTTATCAACCGGCCTTTCGCCATTGATAATAAAAATATTTTTGAATTTCTTTGCCAAAACCTCATAATTTTTCCAAACCTTTTCTAAAATTTTTTCTTTTTCAAAAAGAGTTATCTCAAATCGATCATTTTTAATTCTCTTAATGCAAATTTTTGGAGAAACTTTCAAGAAAAAAGTTAAATCGGGAAAAAGAAATTTTTTGTTTATCTCAATTAGCCAATCCAAATCTTTAATTTCCAAATTTCCATAGGCCATTGTTGAGAAAAAATAGCGATCAGAGATCACATTTATTCCTTTTTTTAGTAAGGGAATTATTTCTTTTTCTAAATGATAGGCCCTATCGGCTGAAAATAAGAGTTGGAGGCATTCAGGCGATGATTTCCAATCATGAGTTAGTTGACTTTTAATTAATCCACCAATCAAACCTGAAGTTGGTTCTTTGGTAATATGAGTTTTCTTCCCAATTTTATTCAAATAATCGGCCAATAATTTCACCTGGGTTGAATTCCCTGCCCCATCTAAAGAATCGAAAACAATAAGTTTTCCAGGATAAGAATTTTTAATCATTATTTTATTATACCCCGTTA
>Ga0315282_10013478_pt1 | contig 12326 bp, 8 predicted proteins | sample YL17G07_20_MG_FD_203693 | JGI IMG/M metagenome (GOLD analysis project Ga0315282, IMG submission 203693) | Sediment microbial communities from Yellowstone Lake, YNP, Wyoming, USA - YL17G07_20 | ecosystem: Environmental > Aquatic > Freshwater > Lake > Sediment | place: USA: Wyoming | collected... | reverse complement strand
GGGGAATGGCTGGGCAATATAGAGATCGTCAAGCTGGTAGCGGTGCTGCGTTCTTCGGCGGTCTATGAAGCCCGCCGGGATGGTGTGATGATCCTGCTGAAAGTAGCACACGAGGGCTTCCAGGAAAAATTGAAGCGCGAGGCCAAGACATTGCTGGATCTCTCCAAAGGCCGCCAGCATCCCATGCTGCCCAGGCTGCTGCCAGCCTACGCCCAGGCCAGCCTGGCTGATTTTTCTTACGGCAAAGTGGCTTTCGGCGCCAAACAGAAGTACTTCCTGGTGTTTGAGCACTGCGAAGGCGAACTGCTGCGCGACATCCTCAACCGTACCCCGCAGCCCTGGTATCAAGACGTGGGCTGGCTGGTGATCAGCCTGGCCGACGTGATCCTCAGTCTTAACCAGGCCGGGCGGCTGCACCTGGGTTTAAGCCCTGAAATGGTGCTGGTAAATTTCGATGCCCAGCATGTGCCGCGCCCCTTACTGCTGGACCTGGGGTTGGCAGACGGCGTCCAGGACCTGCGCAGTACCTGGGACAGCCGTTTTGTTCCACCGGCTTACACTGCCCCAGAGCTGGTTGAATTGAAGGGTAAAATTGGCCCGGCAACCGAGGTTTACGGCCTTGGGCTGCTGCTGTATGAAATGCTGGCAGGACACCCGGTGCACGAATTCCGCTCGCAGCGCGACGAAGACGTTTACAACGCTGTCCTGAACCACCTGCCTGCCAACCCGGGACGGGCAGACTTGAAGAATATACCGGATATCGCCCTGAGCGCTATCCAGAAAGATTATGAACGGCGTTACAAAAGCGTGGTCGATTTCGCCCGCGAGCTGCAACGCAATTTTCGGCCCGTACCGAAAGTGAAGAAACAGGTGAAAGTCAACTGGCGTTACATGCTCATCGGCGTGTCGGTGCTGCTGGCGATTTCGTTGCTGGTGTTATTAGCGTCCATGCTGTAATTCAGGAGGTACTACTGGTGCCCAAGCAAAATTATATCGACCGTCCTCCTCGTTTGCAGCCTGAGCTGCCGACGGGTGAATATAATATCCCGACCCCGCCCCAATTCCAGGATTCCGGCAACCAGATGCTGATACAGGCATCTCTACCCATTGTCACGATCATAGGTTACATTGTCGTTGCCTCGTTTGGGCAGAGCAGTAATATGTTGATGATGATCCCCATGGGGCTCTCGGTGGTTGCCTCGACCTTCCTGGCCATTTATACCAACCAGAACAATCAGAAAAAACGCAAGGCGACTGAGGCAGCTTACCAGCAGCGCATCAGCGAGCTGCACAAGGAAATGCAAAGCTACCATGAGATGCAGCGCATTTTCTATAACTATAATTACCCCAACCCAGAAATGACTCTGGAGATCGCCAAAGATATTAGCCGGCCGTCTGAAGAACGTATCGAAGATAGCCGGGGCGGTTCACGCCTGTGGGAACGCCATCCAGATGACGTGGATTTTGCCCGCATCCGATTGGGTACGGGTACGTTACCTTCAACCGTTGTTTATAAGCTGGCGCAGACAAACCAATTCGGCGACGATAAGCTGATCAGGGATGCGGCGCGCCTGGCAGAATCTTCGCTTTACGTCACGGATGTGCCGGTGACTATCCCTCTGCGCCAGGGACAAAAGGATGAAGTAGCGGATCCAACCGAAGCCGCTGGGAAACCTAAACTGGTCGGTCCGCTGGCGGATACCACTCCTCGCCATGCCATCGGGATTGCGGGTAATAACCCCGAAGCCATTTACGCTTACATGCGCGCCCTGTTAGTAGATTACACGGCTTTCCACTCGCCCACCGACGCCCGCCTGTATGTGGTTGGCACCTACGAAGCCCGCCCCAACTGGCGCTGGGCTTTTCCATTACCGCATTGCAAGGAAACCACCCAGGAAGAGACGCTTTCCTTTGAAGAGGAAAAGGCAGGCGAAGCGACGGTCGACCGGGTCAGGCTGTTCTGGAAGAAGATGCGCCTTTTGCTTGAACGGCGCAAGGCGCGCATGCGGGATGATAAAGAGGCCAGCAGCGACGTGACGTTGCCTTTCATCCTGGTGGTGGTAGACATGCTGGCGCCGCTGGGGGAGAGCTCATCCCTGCGCGACCTGGAATCCGATCCGGGCGTATCTTTGCTGCTGGAAGAAGGGCCGCAGCTTGGGGCGGCGATTATCTTCCTCGTTCCAGAGCGCAGCAAGGTCCCCAGCGCGTGTGTGGCGGTGCTCGAGGTTGAAGCGGATGCGAAGGGTGAAAAGCCGCCGGTCTTCCGTTACGCCGAGGTGGATATCAACCAACCACGCTACGTCGGGCGGGCTGACCTGGTAAAAAGCCAAGACCAGGCGCGCGATTTTGCCCGCATCATCGAACCGTTAGGCATCCGCCGGGCGTACGGGGCAGATCTGGCCACCAACGTGACCCTGTTCGAGATGAACGCGATTACCTCGATCGACCAGATGACCGAACTGACCACGGCTAGTTGGGAGCGCAGCAAAAAGTCCAAGTTTGCCGATTGGATGGGGGTGAATGTGGGAGCCATGTCGGGTAACGAGGTGCGCAAGCTGGTTTTTTCGGCCAAAGCCGACGGTGTACACGGCATGATCGCTGGTTCGACCGGCTCGGGCAAATCCGAGCTGCTGATGACGCTGATCCTTGGCCTGGCCATTACCTACGACCCGAGCATTATCAACTTCGTGCTGGTCGATTACAAAGGCGGTTCGGCCTTCGAGCCTTTCCGCAACCTGCCGCACGCCGTTGATATCGTCACCAACCTGGAGGGTTCGGCTACCGACCGTATGTTCGCCTCGATCAAAGCCGAGCTGGACCGCCGCCAGCGCCTGAATACGTATTCGGATTCCAAGGATATCGTGCACTACCGCAAGAAGGGCCTGCACCTGGTGGAAGGCTCGCCGCCCTACCCGCACCTGTTTGTGATCATCGATGAATTCGCTGAAATGATCTCGGGTAATTCTGAGTTCAAGTCGCAACTGGAGAGCATCACCCGTCTGGGCCGCTCGCTGGGTGTGACCCTGATCCTGGCTGCCCAGCGTCCGACCGGCGTGACCGATCAGATGCGCGCCAATATCAAGTTCAGGATCTGCCTGCGGGTGGAAACGCCGGACGACAGCCGTGAGCTGCTGCGTCGCTCGGACGCCGCCTTCCTGCCGCCTGGCATCCCCGGGCGCGGCTACCTGCAGGTGGGCAACGAGAACATCGAGTTGATCCAGGTGGCGCATACCGGCGGAGATTACCTGGGCCCTCAGGAAAACGCCAGCCCGAATGTGATCTGGTTGGACCGCCCCAAGAAATCGGACAAAGTCAAGACCGCTGAAGCGCCCAAGCTGTACGAGGTGGTGGTGCAGACCCTGGCTGACCTGGCCAAACAAAACTCTAAACCGCAGTGGCGGCCCTGGCCGGCATTCCTGCCGCGCCTGCTCAACCTGCGCAGCGCCGTTGACCCAACCTACATGAGCGAAAGCGACCTGGGCTTTTTGACAGGCGACGTCCAGGTTCCGGCTGAATCGGATGGGAAACCGAGCGAGCAGGTGCTGCTTAATCGGGCGATGAACCAGTGGCTGAACGGGACACCCGGCTGGCCGGGTATCCGTTGGGACCGCAACGCCATGCGCCCGGTGGTCGGGCTGATCGATGATCCTTATAACGCCCGCCAGATGCCGCTGACAATCAATTTTCCTGTCGGACATATGGCGGTCTTCGGCGCGTCTGGTTGGGGCAAGACTGTCTTCCTGCGCACGGTGGTGCTCAGCCTGGCGGCTACCCATTCACCGGATGAGCTGCAAATCTATATCCTCGACTTTGGCGGGCGCAATTTGGCCCTGCTGCGCGACCTGCCCCACGTGGGGGCGGTAATAACATCGGATGAAGACGAGCGCGTCAAACGCCTGGTGCGCCTGCTGGCAGGTATGTTGGAACAGCGCCAGACGCTGTTGAGCCAATCCGGCGACAGCGACCTGTATACTTTCAATTTAAAACATCCCGCCAGCCCGCTTCCGGCCATCCTGGTGGTGATTGACAACTTTGCCGAGCTTAAGGAGAACTTTGATGCCTTATTATCTGATCTGATCGCCCTGGTGCGGGATGCGCGCGCTTACGGCATCCATTTTGCCATCTCAGGCGACCAGACCAACGCCATGCCAGCCAAAATGTTCAGCATTATCACCGAGCGGTATACGCTTAAGCTTTCGGATGCCAGTGAATATACCAATATTGTTGGGCGCGGCGTCAGAGACGTCGACCCTATCGCCGGGCGCGGTTACGTACGCGTCGGGCGTATGCCGCTCGAATTTCAGACCGCTTTACCGGTGGGAGTGGACGAAGAAGACCGTATGAAGGGCATCGACGAATCAGAAAAGATCAACCGGTTGGCGGCCAAGATGACCCAGGTGTGGGGCGGCGCCTGGAAGGGTACGCCGCCGGTCTCGATCGAGACCTTGCCGGTGCGCGTACCGCTGGAGAAGGCGCTGCAGATGGCGGGCGCGCCTACCGGACGGCGCATCCAAGCTGCCATCGGCATCAACGACCGGGATCTACAAGTATTTCTCCTGGACTTGCAGCGCAATGGCCCGCACTTCGTAGTGCTCGGCCCACCAAACTCGGGCAAAACCACCACGCTGCGCACTATCTTGCTGGCGATTGCCAGCCAGTATTCACCCGAGGATGTAAAGATCGTACTGGCCGATTTCCAACGGCGTTTCTTCGAATATGGCGGCAAACATACCCTGGGCGAGCTACCCCAGGTGGTGCAGGTGGTGCAACGCGCAGAACAATTAGAGAATATGGTGGCTAACCTGTCGGCGGAATGTAAACTGCTGGCAGCCTCGCCCGGCAAAACCCACATTTACATGATGGCCGACAATTACGACAGCTTCAGTGACGAAGGCAGCAGCAAGAGCCGCAAGTCATTCGATACAATGGCCCTGCTGGCCCGTGAATACGGCACGGCCGGGTTGCACTTTGTGGTGGGTGGGTCACTTTCGGCGTTCAGCGGGGTCGAAGATCTGCGCAAGCAAATCCTGTCTTCCAGCTACGGCATCGCCCTGCAGTCGGCCGATGCAGTGGACAAATTGAACGGCAGGATGCCGCGCAGCCTGAAGGATGTCGAGCTGCCGGCTGGCCGTTCGTTTGCGATCAAGTCCGGGCGCACGGCGATGCTGCAACTGGCGGTGCCCTATACCAGCGACGACGCGGTTGAGCCATCCCTGGACGCCTGGGTGGAGAAGATTAACGCAACCTTTGCCGGGCAGAAAGCTGTCTGGAGCCAGCCGACCGAGGCGCCAGGCGAGGTGCCAGCCGAGGCGGGAGGTAAAGATGGCGGGTCAGGGAAACCATCCCCAGTCTCCACTGAGATCGAGGTCTTGAAGGCCAAGCTGAAGCAGGTGGGCATCCCGGATGAGATGATGAAGACTTTTGCCGCACAGGACGTAATTACCATGGCCACCCAGTATGGACTGCTGGAAAAGAAGTAAATCATTAATTTTTTAGGAGAATAAACTGTGGCGGGTCCGGTTGAATATCTTGATTTAATCATCGATGTGTTCGACAACACCGGCCAGCGCGCCCGGGTGAAGAAGGCTTTGACCTCCGGCGAGCTGGTTGGCGAGGTCCTGCGTGAGTTCGACGACCTCGACCAGAAGACACCCGAGGCGTACGCCCTGTTCCTGCGCGGCGAAGAGAAACCGCTCGAACGCGGGCTGAGTATGGAACAGTTGAACATCCAGGACCACGATGAGCTGGTATTCAAGCATTCCATGCCGTCGGAAAGGCAGGCCAGCGCAGCCGGGGCGAAGCAGTATTATCTGGTGGAAGTGAAAGGTGGAACGCGCCACGAGATCCGCTGGCAGCCGGCCATCATCGGCCGGCCTGATAACGACCCAGCGCACAATGAGCTGCTGGCAGTCAACTTGCAAAATTCGCCGGGCGGGATGAGCATTTCTCGCCGGCATGCTCAGTTGACTTTCGAAGGTGAGCAGTATTTCCTTGAGCCGCTGTCGGCCACCAACCCGACTTTTCTCAACGATGCTCCGCTGGCAGCTCAAACCAGGGCGCTGCTTAACATGGGTGACCATATTTCCCTGGGGACCAGCCGGATCGAGCTGGTATTTACTGCGGAGGATTCGCAGAAATTCGCCGCGCTGCGGCGGCTGGCAGCCAGGTTGGTGGTGACCTTTTCTCCCGGAGAAGTAGCCGGGGGAGTTTACCCGGTTTCTAAGACACCCTTCACATTGGGACGCAAGGACTGCGACTTGACCCTGGCAGGCGACATGGGCATTTCCCGGCGACATGCCATGCTTGGTTACGATGAGAAGGGCGGGACATATACCCTGGCAGACCTGGGTGGGGTAAATGGCACCCAGGTAAATGGCGTCCCGCTGCAAGCCAACCAATCTGTGCCGCTGCGCGGCGGCGAGGAAATTCAACTCGGCCCGGAGACGAAGATAAGGTTTGAGGTTGTGGCGGTCTGACCTCAATAAACTGGGAGCTTAAAAGTCCCATCCTCAGGCTAGTCAAGCCTTACCCCGCCTTTTAGCAGGGTATCCTGGAAATGTTTTAGGGTTTCCCCATTGGACCAGACGGGCTGGGGTGAGTAGCTATTGTAGCAGCAGTAAGCTGCTGGTGCCACGGCAGCCTCCCCAATCGACTATTCCACCGGGTGCAGCCGGTAAGCGCCATTGGTCAGGTGGTTGGTGCAGATGTTCTTACAGGCGGCGACCAGGTTGTCGCACTCAACCGGAATCAGCGCGCCAATAGGAATCTGGAAGGGCAGAGTGGGTGCACTGAGGGAACGTTCATCCACGACACAGGCATGCACATCGATTGGATACCAGCCAATACCGACTGAATCGGGAAAGGCAGCCTGAGTTTTTCCAGCATTCAATTTAATCTTCATTTCCCTTGTCGATCACCTTGCGAAGGGTGTGAGAGAGAGTCTCTATGTCACGGATTCCCTTCACAAGGTTTGGACCATGGCAGTAACCTTGCGAAGGGTTCAAGGTTAAAAGCGAGATGTTCAGGGCACCCTTCGCAAGGGTAAGAACACTTATAAAGCAGACCAATAAAGTGGATATTTAAACTAATCTTTAGTCCAAATTAAAGACTTTATCAGGTTTAAAGACTAAACTTAAAGGTTGCGCTGGTGAATATTCAGGTAACCAGACCTTGAACAGGCTGCATACGGAAGGAAGGGATTTATGCCAGAACAAAAATTAGCCCTGGAGTCAGGCCGGTTCATCCGGTCCGAGTTGGACCGCATGAGTGTCAATGCGATCCGTTTTTTATCAGTCGATGCAGTGCAGAAAGCCAACAGCGGTCATCCCGGCATGCCCCTAGGGGCGGCCCCGATGGCGTATGTGTTGTGGACGCGCTTTCTGCGCCACAACCCGGCTAACCCGGGCTGGAATGACCGGGACCGTTTTGTCCTTTCCAGCGGGCACGCTTCGATGCTGTTGTACAGCCTGCTGTATTTGACCGGTTATGCTCTGCCGTTGGAACAGATCAAGCAGTTCCGCCAGTGGGGTAGCCTGACGCCGGGACATCCCGAATATGGCCTGACTGCAGGAGTGGAGACGACTACCGGCCCGTTGGGGCAGGGCTTCGGAAATGCGGTAGGCATGGCCATCGCCGAAGCCCACCTGGCGGCGAGATACAATCGCAGCGGGCACGAGATTATGCGCCATTATACCTACGTGATCGCCAGCGACGGGGACCTTATGGAGGGGGTCTCTTCGGAGACCGCTTCGCTGGCCGGACATCTGGGCCTGGGTAAGCTGATCGTACTCTACGACAGCAATTCCATGTCGCTGTCAGCCTCTACGGCGGTCACCTTTACCGAGGACATCTCACAGCGTTTTCGAGCTTTCGGCTGGCACACCGGCCTGGTTGCAGATGGCAACGACCTGAACGCCATCGCCCGGGCGATCAGGGCGGCGCGGCGAGAATTGGACCGCCCGACGTTGATTACGATCAGGACCCACCTGGGTTTTGGCGCCCCGCACAAGCAGGATACCTGGGAAGCCCACGGCTCCCCCTTGGGAGAGGAAGAAGCGCGCCGGACCAAGCAGGCGTTGGGCTGGCCGCTCGAACCAGCGTTTTACGTCCCTGAGCAGGTGCTCAAACATTTCCGGCGGGCCGTCAAGCAGGGACGGAAGCTCGAAGCCGAGTGGCAGATCCGCTTTGACCGCTACGCTGAGGAATTTCACGAGTTGGCTGAGGAATTTAAGCACGTGATGCAGGGTGAACTGCCGGATGATTGGGACAGCGCCTTGCCGCGCTTTTCCGGGGGGACGAAGCTGGCAACCCGTGCGGCAATTGGCAAAGTGATGAACGCCACCGCGCCGCACCTGCCGGCGCTAATCGGCGGTTCAGGCGACCTGGACCCCTCAACTTTTACAGCCCTGGCCGGGTTGGGCGACTTTGGCGTCCCACCTGAGGTGGGGATGGATATGCAGGGCTCGATAGGGGGTGGGTGGAGCTATGCTGGAGCGAACCTGCACTTTGGTGTGCGCGAGCATGGTATGGCGTCCATCTTGAACGGCCTGGCAGTCCACGGAGGCACGCTGCCCTACGGGTCGACCTTCCTGATTTTTTCGGATTATATGCGCCCATCGATACGCCTGGCCGCCCTGATGAAGGCGCATGTGATTTATGTGTTCACCCACGACAGCATCGGCCTGGGAGAAGATGGCCCAACCCACCAGCCAGTCGAGCAGCTATTGGGGCTGCGCGCCATCCCAGGTATGACCGTCATCCGTCCGGCGGACGCCAACGAGGCGGCTGAGGCCTGGCGGATTGCGGTCGAGCATACTGGAGGACCGGTGGCGCTGGCGCTTTCTCGCCAGGCGCTGCCGGTGTTAGACATGCAGCAGTATCCACAAATTTCTCTGGGGGTAAAGGCTGGCGGGTGAGTGCTGGCGCCTTCCCAGTATAAGGCAGATATCATTTTGGTCGCCACCGGGGCGGAGGTGCACCTGGCCCTGGCGGCGCGTGAGAAGCTGGAGGCCGAGGGGTTGCAGGTAGGCGTAGTAAGTTTGCCAAGTTGGAACCTGTTTAATGACCAGCCGCAGGCATACAAGCAGGAGGTGCTGCCGGAGGATATTCCCATCCTGGCTATTGAAGCCGGTACACCCCTGGGCTGGCTGCCGTATATCGGCCCGCGCCTGGCCGGGGTGATAGGCGTTGAGCGCTTTGGAGCCTCCGCGCCTGGAGAGGTGGTTTTAGGGGAGTACGGCTTCAATTTGGATAACGTTGTCCGAAAAGTGCACGAGGCGCTGCAGGCTGCCAGGACCCGCTTGAAGCCAGCCATAAAGGATCGATAATGGGGCTAAACAAATATCGAAAACCCGCTTATACAACTTGAATCGTTCGGTAGGCTATTTCACCAGTGTTGGGGTGGCGTTCAGGTCTTGCACCTGCGTAGGTACCAAGGTTGGGGTCGCGGCTGGCCCACCCAGCGAAAACTTGGACGGCAGGCGTTTAAAGATCTCTTCAGCCAACGCCGTGGATGCAGCCAGCATGCTTTCTTCTGTGCGTGTATCGGCCACCAGCAGGTTGATATTGACCATGGTAGGACCTCGCACCACCACTAAAGCGCCTTGCCGGCGGCTTTGGGCGGTTATCCAGGCCCAATATATCAGGTCGTTCCCTCCGCCTTCGCTTATTTGCGCCTTAATAATTGAAGAACCTTTGGCAGCCGCCACAAGTTCGCCAAAAAAGCCCTTGTAATCCAGTCCATCCGCCAACTGTTTTAACTTAGCCATGCGGTCGGCACCCAGGGGGGCGCCGGCGAACCCCAGCAGCACGGCCTGGCCTTGCATAAGGCCAATCGCCTGTTGATCCTGCCCTGCCCCAACCGAGACTGCATACAGGCTGTCTTTGGCGTTGGTGAAGGTGCAGCCCCCACTGACAGGGTTGGGCGGGCTGGCGGGTTCAGCTAAAATAGCCTCCACTTCAGCGGTTGTGACCAGCGAACACGGCTCCAGGTTGGCAGCAGGTTGGGATTCGTCAACCGTAGGTGATGGTATAACCAACTCCTGGGTGGGTGTGGCCGTCACAGCAAGAGTAGGTGATGGTTGGACAATCTCCTGGGTTGGCGAGGCCGTTACCGCATTCCCATTTGATGAAAGGAGATTAGTCAGGTTGCATGCCAAGATTGCAAGGCCAATCACTACACAGGCAAGAATCCGAACAATTCTATTCATTTTCGACCCCTTCAGAAGACCTCAGCTGCGCTTTTCCACTGGGGGTAAGGAGGTCAGGCCGACCTGCACGGCGTACAGGGCGGCCTGAGTGCGGCTGGGCACGCCCAGCTTGGTCAGGATATTGCTGACGTGGGTTTTTACGGTTGTTTCGCTGATGTGCAGTTGCAGGGCGATCTCTTTATTGGCTTTGCCGTTGGCCAGCAGGGAAAGCACATCAGTCTCCCGCTCAGTAAGGGCCTGCGGATTTTCGGGGGTGCGCACCTCGCGCATTAATCTTGCGGCTGCCTGAGGAGAAAGCTGTACCTGGCCGGCTGCCGCAGCCTTGATGGCTTTGCATAACTCGTCCGACTGGGTGTCTTTTAACAAATAACCGATGGCGCCGGCCTTAATAGCTCCGACGACTGCGGCATCTTCCAGTACGCTGGTCAGAGCCACGACTTCTACTTCCGGCGTCTCATGGCGGATGATCTCCGTGGCTGCGATTCCGTCCATCTGCGGCATAATGATATCCATCAGGACTACATCAGGCTTTAATTTTCTGACCTGGTTCACCGCTTCTAACCCGTTGGTGGCCTCTCCGACAATTTCCAACTCTGGGTCGAGGGAGAAGAACATCCGCAAACCCTGCCGGACAACTGAATGATCGTCAGCGATAAGAATACGTATAGTCATGAGACCTCAAGTTTAGTTAATTATAAACCAGTTTAGACCTAAAAGGCAAAAGGTTTGGGTTGGTCCCTTGGGAATCCCCGTGGTGAACTCGACCTTCTACGGCAAATCCCAATGAACCTTTGGTTTCGTAGGGGCAATTTAATAAAAACGGGACGATTTTTCTTCAATCAAAGGTTAATCCCTGTTTCATCCTTTCGTAGGATGCGGGTTGAAATTAAACGGGCTATAAAGAATAGTAGGTTAAGATTCCGGTATGGTCATTTAAGCTGTCATGAAAACATGTGGCATAGCATAGGATTAAACGAACGGAATGAATACTTTACAGGTGACTGGATGGTCAGGATCCTGATTATCGATGACAATCTACTCATCCGGCATATGCTCAAAATGCAGATTGAGCTGGATCCCGATTTAGAAGTGGTCGGTGAGGATGAGATTGGCAAGCACGCCGAGGACCAGGTGCTTAAGTACAAACCGGATGTCGTCCTGGTGGATTTTGATATGTCTGGCTCAGCCGGCAGGAAAACTGTCGAAGAACTACACCAGGCTGCGCCGGAACTCCCGGTGATTGGCACCAGCTTGAACAACGCTGAGTCTAGCCTCATCATCTCCAAGGAAGCCGGAGCCATCGATTTTGTGGTAAAGCAGGCCGATTCAGTAGCTTTGATCAAAGCCATTCGCCAGGTGAGCTCGTATTCAAGACCAGACTTGAAATGATAACCATACATGGGCGGAATCCTTTTTCCTGGTAAAGGTATTCATTCTTAAGGTGGATGATAAAAAGGTTCTCTGGGAATAGCCGTAGTAAACTCCCAGATTTTGGGGTGTCATGACACCCCAAAATCTGGGGACCTTCCACGGTAAATCCCAATGAGCCAGTATTTACCATAAAAAGAGGGATCGATTAGATCGTCCTAAAGTAGGATTGTATATAACCGGTAAGAATTTATAATGAATTCAACAGGGGGAATAATTCACCAATTTTTTAATCGGCTGCCTCTACTCCCATTCCAGCACTGCACCGTCCCAGGCTTCGGGTTCAATGGGATTTTCTGTAGAAGGTCCCCAGATTTTGTGATGTGAGTGTCCGTACGCACGCTCACATCCCAAATTCTGGGAGTTTAACACGGTATTCCCTGAGAACCAGGCTTCGATCCGGAAGCCAGGGAGGAATTGCAAGTGGGTTTACAGAACTCGTACTCTTCAACGGCGAGCCAGTATTCTTTTCGCCTGGCATACCTTAGGCCCGTCTTCGCTCCACAAAACACAAAGGGTCTTCGCGCAGCGCCGAAAGAGCCGCCGCCCACATGGCAGACGCCTCGACCAGGTAACAACTCGCCAATAAAACATTTTTCAGGCGCAGATAGGGGGTGGGTAAATGCTGCGCCAACCGGTCATAGCACTGGACCCAACCCTTAAAATTGTGGCTGCGTACGACCATCCTCT
>Ga0315282_10013477_pt1 | contig 12326 bp, 14 predicted proteins | sample YL17G07_20_MG_FD_203693 | JGI IMG/M metagenome (GOLD analysis project Ga0315282, IMG submission 203693) | Sediment microbial communities from Yellowstone Lake, YNP, Wyoming, USA - YL17G07_20 | ecosystem: Environmental > Aquatic > Freshwater > Lake > Sediment | place: USA: Wyoming | collected... | reverse complement strand
TTCCCTCTGTTCAATTGTTTTTAGAAGTCCAACAGGTTTCTGCCATACAAATAGGGACTCGTTAAAGTTTGGATTAAACTCTATATCTACATAAAAACTATACTGTCTCACTTTGCCGTCTGAAGAATACAATTCTCTTTTGAGCACTATATAAGTTTCATTATCTATCCAAAGAGCTAATAATGGTTTTTTATCTTCTTTATAAGAGATTGTAACCTTTGTTACATCTCTATCTAAAAACTTAGAGGGTGATTGGGTTACATTATAGTTTTTAAATATAAGTTGCAACTGCTTTTCTTGTAGTTTTTTCTGTCCCTGATTAAACATAGTAGGTCCTATTATGAGGACTCTCTCTTTTGCCTGATAATAGTATCTCTTGATGCCATCATCTATCAAGATGTCTCCAGCCAGTTCTGAGGGATACATATATTCTCTTCTAAATTTGTTTGGAGATAGAACAAAGACTCTGCTTACGTTGAATTCACGATGTCCATCAATATACACTCCAGTAGTTTCTGTAGCAGCAAAACTTACCTGATTTTCCAGAGACCATGCTAGGTCTAATAGGTTAGATGGAGCCTGAGGCAAAGAATAAGCCTTTAAAGGATTAAAAGATAATAAGAGGGCAATAATGATAAAAGACAGTTTTCTCACTTTATAAGGTCTCCTAATGCGTCCGTTACAGTTATTACTAGCCCAGGATTATTTCTGCTAATATGTGTTCCGGCAAATTCTACATATTCTTTTACATAAGTATTTAGTGAAGGACTAGAAATAGTATCCTGTGACTTCCAAATATTATTTAAAGCTAAGAAAAAGACTAATATTCCTGCGGTTAAGCTCAAGGCTAGTTTAAGCCCAAAATTAATTCTCTTTCCTCTTATCCTCTCTTCTTCTAATTTCTGAAATAGCTCACTCTCAAAATACGGACCAACTTCTAAGATTGGAAAATAATCCATAAGACTATGGACCTTTTTAATACTATCAAGGTTTTTATTACAACTCCTCATACAATAATTCAAATGTTCTCTTATTGCTTCCATTCTATCTGGAGATAATTCTTTATCATAATAAGCTGAGAGAAGCCTTCTTACTTCATCGCATCTCATCTTCTCTTTCGACCTCCTCTATACTCCAGAGGGCTTTTAGATAGGCCCTCAGTTTCATTCTTGCCCTGTATAGTCTAGATTCTACCGTACCTATAGGAATACTTAACATTTCGCCTATCTCATTGTATGAGAAACTCTCTAATTCTCTCAGGGCAAAGACTACTCGTAACTCATCAGGGAGACTTTCTATAGCCTTCTTTATTGTCTCTTGGAGTTCATGTCTCTCTGCCATTATCTCTGGGTTAAAACTTTCTGGTTGAGAAAACAGATTCCAAGCTTCTTCTCCAATATTTTTTTCTTTGTTTTTGACCTTTTCTCTTAGTTTGTCCATACATAAATTTACTGTAATCTTTGATATCCAAGTTGAAAATTTACTTTCTCCTTTAAAACTTCTTATACTTTTATAAACCTTTATAAATACCTCTTGTGCTATGTCTTCTGCCTCATTGGTATCTCCAATAGTCCTATAAACGAGGTTGAGAATGTATCTCTCATAGCGTTTTACTAAATCTCTAAAAGCCTTAATATTACCTTTTTTAACCTGTTCCACTAATAATTCATCTGTTTGTTCTACCATTTTTGACCTCTATTTAAAAAGACGTGTAATTCGATGAATATATTCCCAAACGAGGTCTTTTAGACTGAAGACTTACTTGATTGGATCTTTTGGGTTTACTGCAATAGCTTTCTTCTCCCACTGTTGCCAACGATAAAGTTGCCAATACATTCCTCTTCTCTGAGTTAGTTCATTGTGAGTGCCTACCTCTACAAGTTTCCCTTTATTTAATACATATATGCGGTCAGCGCCTACAATAGTTGAAAGTCTGTGGGCTATGATAAGAGATGTCCTACCTTTCATAAGTTCTTCTGTAGCCTGCTGAATAAGCCTTTCGGTCTGCAGGTCTATACTGGATGTAGCTTCATCTAATATCAAAATTTTAGGGTCAAATACAAGTGCCCTAGCCAAGCAAATAAGCTGTCTTTCTCCTGCGGATAAATTTGCTCCTCTTTCCATAACCCCTTCATTATAACCTTTACGCATTCTTTCTACAAACTGATGTAAGCCTACTCTTTTTGAAGCGGTAATTATCTCTTCTAGAGGAATATCTTCTCCCATGCGTATGTTTTCAGCTATAGTCCCAGAGAAGAGAACTGGTTCTTGAAGGACTACTGCTATTTGACGTCTCAAAGATGAGAAGAGGATGTCTTTTATATTGTATCCATCAATAAGAATCTCTCCATTTTGGATATCGTAGAATCTTAGTATGAGATTCATTATGGATGATTTACCTGCGCCTGTAGCACCTACAAATGCAACGTGTTCTCCAGGATAAACATGGAAAGAAAGGTTTTTCAATACATATTCATCATCATAGGCAAAACTTACATTTCTAAATTCTACATCTCCTTTTATCAGTACTGGCGAGTTCGTAGGAGATGTAACTACGATTGGAGTATCTAGAAGTCCAAACACCTTTTCTGCTGCTGCCATAGCAGATTGCATTATATTATACTTCTCGCTGAGGTCTCTTATAGGATAGAAGAATCTTTCTAAATATGTCATAAAGGCAAGGAGTGAACCAAATGTCATAGCTCCTGAAAGAATCTTACTTCCTCCATACCAGAGAATCAATGCTACTACACTTGCTCCTAACACTTCAACCGCTGGATAGAATATAGCATAAACCATAATTGATGCTATTTGTGCCTTATATAGAGAAGTGTTTATATCTTTAAATCTCTTTTTATTCTCCATCTCTCTTGTAAATATTTGAATTACTTTTATACCCATTATATTTTCTTGTAAGTATGCATTCATAGTAGAGATCCAACTTCGAACATTTCTATAAGTCTCACGGGCTTTTATCCTAAAAATCCATACTGCTAAGACTAAGATTGGCAAAAAGGCAAGTGAAATTAACGCTAACCTCCAGTTAAGTAGGAATATCGCTACTAAAACTCCTATAATAAGAAATATATCCCCAAATATTCCTACAAGGACATCAGAAAGCATCTCGTTTAATGCATCTATATCGCTTGTGATACGTGTGAGAATCTTACCCACAGGATTTGTATCATAAAATTTTATATCGAGGTTTTGATACTTTTTAAATATATCCATTCTTAAAAAGTACATCGCCTTCTGTCCTAGGACAGAGACAGTAATAGTCTGAAAGTATCTAAAGAAAAATATGATTAAGAGTATTCCTATATATAATAGGGCTATCCTAGTTAGACCATTCCAATCCTTCCGAAGGATATAGTTATCGATAGCTAACTTACTCATATATGGGAGTACTAATTCTAGAAGAGAGACTCCTACTATTAAGGCTACAGAGATTATAAAATACCTTAGGTTAGGCTTTATGTAAGGATATAATCTTTTTATAAGAGTTATATCAAAAACTTTCTCTTCTTTCTCTTCCATCCGTTTCCTCAGTTAGAATTAAATACCTGTCCCATTTCGTAAAGTCTGGCATATAAGCCATCTAGGGCAAGTAGCTCTTCATGAGTGCCCTGTTCTATAATCTTTCCATCTTCTAACACTACAATTAGATCAGCATCCGTAATAGAAGAGATTCTATGAGTAATGATTATACTTGTCCTTTTACGAATATAACTATCAAGGTCTTCTAAGATTCCTTTCTCTGTAGAAGCATCTACGGAAGAAAATGCATCATCTAGGATAAGAATAGCTGGGTCTATAAGTAATGCCCTGGCAAGTGTCAATCTCTGTCTTTGTCCTCCAGATACTGTAACTCCTCTTTCACCTATATGAGTTTCAAGCCCTTCGGGAAATTCTTCTATTTCTTTTCTTACATGGGCAATCTCTGCTACCTTTAAGATTTCTTCTCTAGGGGCATCAAGTTTCCCAAATGCAATATTCTCCTTTGCTGTGTCAGAAAATAGGAATGGGTCTTGTGGGATATATCCTATTGCATTCCTCAGTATGGCTAAGTCCATATCTTTTACATCTATATCATCTATAAGCACCCTTCCCTCTGTAGGATCATAAAATCTCGGTATGAGATTTATAAGAGTCGTCTTTCCACTTGCAGTAGGTCCTATTATAGCTACTTTCTGTCCTGGTTCTATCACAAGATTTATATCTTTTAATATATACTCTCCATCATATTTGAAGGATACATTTTCAAATGTAATCTTCCCCTTGATTTTAGGTCTTATAGGACTTGATGGATTAACAATAACTGGCTTACTAAGAAGGATATCTTCAAGCCTTCGCCAGGACACGTTTGCCCTCTGTACCATGTTTATTACCCATCCAAGAGCCATAATAGGCCAGGTGAACATTCCCATATATTGGAGAAATTGGACCAGTTCTCCAAGTGTTATCTCTCCAGAGATGACCTCTTGTCCACCTATCCAGATAAGGATTGCTGTAGTAATCCCTGATAGAAGAAATACATAAGGGAAGAAGAAGCCTATTAATTTTGCTATCTCTATATTCTTTTCAAGATAACTTTTATTCTTTTTCTCAAAGCTTCCTGCCTGGTTTTCTTCCTGATTGAAAGCCCTTATAACTCTTACTCCATTTAGATTCTCTTGGACAAAGGTGGTAAATTGAGAGAATAAGTTCTGTACACTTGTGAACTTATCCATCATCTTTTTACCAAATATATAGCTACCCAAAGCGATGAATGGCAGAGGTATAAAGGCATAAAGAGTTAGTCTAGCATTTAAAGAAAGCATTAAGGGAACACCTATACCTAAGGTAAATATGGTAGAGAGTAAGTTTATCAGTCCCATCCCATTAAATCTATTAATATTATCTATATCACTTGTAGAGCGAGCAAGTATTTCACCTACAGGTGTCCTATTAAAATAGGAGAAGGATTGAGAAAGTATCTTGTTGAATATCTCTTCTCTTAGTTGGAATCCTATTTTTTGAGCAGTTCCTGAAAAGGCGTATCTTTGAAGGATTCTAAGTCCAGAAGATATAATGGTGAATATCACAGACAGTATGGCATACCTTGCTATAACAGCAAGACCCTTCTTGCTAACCATACTGTCTATGGCATATCTTATAAGAAATGGAACATAGAAGCTTATCAATTGACTTATTACTAGAGTAATAAAACCTATTAAGAGCCAAATCCAGTGTCTCTTAAAATAATGGGCCAACTTCTTAAAGATTCCCATAACGATAAATATTATATATGATAAATAGGGAAAATCAAGGGTCTTGTAAATTATATTTCTTTGTGATAAATTTATTAATAGAGAATGGAGAGGTGGCTGAGTGGACTAAGGCGCTCGCCTGGAGAGCGAGTGGGCAGTAAAACTGTCCCGTGGGTTCGAATCCCACCCTCTCCGCCATTTGGAAGTTTCCCGGCTGTGCTAGGTGGGGAGTTAGCGGTGCCCTGAACCTGCAACCCGCTATAGCAGGACGGAATTCCTTCCTTGAGGTTAACTTAGTGCAGGCAATTTTATGTGAACGGGCTATGAAGGCTGGGCCCTATACAGCGGAGACCTACAAACCCCGTCAGGTCCGGAAGGAAGCAGCGGTAAGTAGTTATCTCTGGGTGATATAGGATTACCTGGCTGGAGCTAACTTCTACATAAAATCCTGTGTTAGTGTTAATCGATTGGAAGGTGCACAGCCGGTTTTTGATTGAGGAGAATAATCTTTTATGAAGTACACAGCTCTATACAGAAAATGGAGGTCTCAAAGATTTAGTGAGGTAGTAGGACAAGAGCGTATTGTGAAGGCTCTCACTAACGCTATAAATATGGGTTGGATCTCTCATGCCTATCTTTTTTCAGGCCCTCGTGGTACAGGTAAAACTACTGTAGCTAGAATCTTTGCCAAGTCATTAAATTGTATAAACGGTCCTACTGTTGAACCTTGTAATGAATGTGAACAGTGTATCTCTATTCAGCAGGGCACCTCTTTAGACGTAGTAGAACTTGATGCGGCAAGCAACAGAGGTATTGATGAGATAAGAAATTTAAGAGAGCAGACCCGTTTTGTCCCTATGAGTGGGAAATATAGGGTCTTTATAATAGATGAGGCACATATGCTTACTCAAGAAGCATTTAATGCACTTCTTAAGACACTCGAAGAACCACCATTAAATGTAATATTTATTCTTGCCACTACAGACCCACAGAAGATTCCTCCTACTATTGCATCTAGATGCCTAAGATTTGATTTTAGAAGGATACCTGATAATCTTATAAAGAAGAGGCTGAAGGAGATAGCTGATAGAGAAAATATCCCATATGATGATGAATCTCTAAATATATTGGCCATATATGCTGATGGCTCTTTAAGAGATGCGTTAGCATATATGGAAGAATCGATACTCTATGGGGGAGGGAAATTAAAGGGGGAAGAGGTTATAGAGTGCTTAGGAATCCCGTCAGAATTACAAGTAAAAGATTTTTTGTCTGCTCTCTATAAGGGGGATATAAATAGAAGTTTAGAGATTCTAGGGGAAACTATAGAGAGTGGAGTAGAGCTAAAGGTCTTTATAGATAACATACTTTCATCTCTAAAAGATATGGCTTTTTCTAGTGATAAAAGATCTGGAGTAAATTGGAATATAGAGGAGATTGCTAAATGTATCTCTATTTTTGAGGATGTTTCTTCTAAACTTCGTTGGTATAGTTTCCCTAGGTTAGTACTAGAAGTAGGTATTGTAAAAGTTATAACGACACTAAAACGTACATCGGTAGTTTCTGATGTCCAAAAGCCAGAGATACCTGTTATTGAATTTTCTGTTGATTTTGAGAGAATAAAAGACTTATGGCCATTATTCTTAGACTCTGTAAAAAAAGAGAGTATACGCCTTCATGCTATTCTGCGAGAATGTTCTCCAAAATCATTCTCAGATAATACTCTTACTGTTAGTATTAGAGCTGGTCTTTCTTTCCACTACGAATACCTAAATAAGATAGAGAATAAAAGGGTATTAGAGAAAATACTTCATAGTCTATTGAAGCGAGATGTGAAGATTGAATTTGTAATGGGGGATGGTAAGGAAGATAAGATAAAAACTACTGCAAATAAGGTGGCTGAAATTTTTAATGGTTCAGTAATTGCTACAGAGATAAAGAAGGAGGAAAAAGATAATGAAGATGGGATTTAATAGAGAAAATGTACTAAAGCAGGTGCAGAAGCTTCAAGATGATATGAAGAAGGCACAAGAAGAACTTACAAACGAGGTAGTTGAAGGGAGTGCAGGTGGAGGTAAGATAATAGTAAAGTGTAATGGAAATCAGGAGATTTTAGAAATCAAGATAGATAAAGAAGTAGTAGACCCAGAGGATGTAGAGATGTTAGAAGATTTAATATTAGCTGCAGTAAGGGAGGCTATGGAAAAGTCTAAGGCTCTAGCGGAAGAAAAGATGTCTGTGTTTACTAGACAGTTTGGAATTTCAGGTCTTTTCTAATGATAGAAAGTTTTAATAGATTGATATCGGAATTAGAGATACTCCCTGGAATAGGGCCAAGACTTGCATTTAGAATAGCCTATTATATATTTAAGTCATCTCCTGAGAATATCTCAAGATTGACTCAGGCGATATTAGATGTAAAGGAAAAGGTAAGACCCTGTTCTATATGTTTTAACCTTACAGAGAATGAGACCTGTGAAGTCTGTATGGACCCCAAAAGAGATCGAACAATGATTTGCGTTGTAGAAGAACCAAAAGATATAATCTCTATAGAGAATACCAATTCATATAAAGGACTTTATCATGTTCTTATGGGACGAATCGCTCCCCTTGAAGGTGTAGGACCAAATGACCTAACGATTGATGTCCTTATAAAACGCATTACTCCTGATGTAAAGGAGGTTATTATAGCTACTAATCTAGATATAGAAGGAGAGACTACAGCTACCTATTTGGCTAAAATTCTTAAGCCTTTGGGATTGAAAGTGACTCATCTTGCTCAAGGGCTTCCTACAGGTTCAGAGATTGAGTATGCGGATGAGTTTACTTTAAGAGAAGCTATATTAGGTCGTAAACCTTTCTAATATGGAATCTTTTGGCTTTACACTAATAGAAATCTTGGCGGTTCTCTCTGTATTTGGATTTCTAGGAGTTTGGAGTTATAATGGGATAAATAATGTTTTAGAATATCTTTCTCTATACAATAGTGCAGTATTACTTGCAAATGATATAAAAGAGTGTCAAAATGTAAGTATGCAGGAGGGGGTTACGAGTAAGATTATCTTAGATATGTCAGGGGAGAAAAATAAATATTATTTAGTAAAAGTAGAAAAGAGTCCTAAAGTCTATAGGACTGTTTTCCTTATTAAGGATGTAAATTTGGGTTGGACCAGTTTTAATAATTATAAAATAGAGTTTGACCCTATTGGATGTCCTGATATGAGCGATATAGGGACTCCTGATAAAGGTGGGACAGTCGCATTAAAGTCTAAAGATAGGTGGATGTATGTTATTGTTACTCCAGTGACAGGCCATGTTAGAATCTCTGAAATGCCACCATAAAGAAGGCTTTACACTAGTAGAATTAGTTATTGCTATAGTCATTATAGCTTTAGCTATAACGGGAGTAATAGCCTTTTTCCCTACATCACATAGAGCTACTGAAGATTCAGCTCTAAAAAACAGAATAGCTAATAGTATAGTTTCAAAGGTAGAAGAATTAAAAGGGATTGGTTATAAGAGTCTAAAGGATTTAATAAAAGAAGAAAAGGATGGTATAACATTATATACAGATAACAAATTATATAGCTATGTATATGTTACTGAACAGAAGAAGTTTATTTTATCTCCAGAGGATTCTACACCTATTCCACAAGAGGTAGACGATACACTAAAGATTTTTGCTTGGGAGACTGAACTGGAGAAGATTGTGTCTAATCCAGTAGGTACTATAGAAATAAGGAAAGTTTACGAAGTAGATAATCTGCTCTCTGTAAGAGTAAAGGTTAGTTGGGGAGATGGTAGAAGTTATGAAATATTTACATACATTGCCCCATAAAGATGGTTTTACATTAATAGAAGTTTTTATAACTATGATAATTTTTACTTTTGTTATTGGTATGGTTTATGGTGTCTATCAGATGGGTTTATTTGTATATAAAGACAATGAGACCAGACTCTGGACTACTCAAGAAGCTAGGATGTCTCTTGAAAGAATAATAAGAGAGGCAAGAGCAGCAAAGAGTGAGCCGCCTCCTTCCATATTGCCTGATGGTGATGGTTTTAGTTTTCAAAATATAAATAGTGAGACTATAGCCTTCCGCATAAGTGCTGATAAAATCCTTAGATATAAAGATGATGTAGGTGGCAACATTATAGCAACTGGTGTTTCTTCTTTTACTGTTACTTCTCCTCCGTCTGGGGGTTCTTCATACAAGATTACAATAGAATTTAAAAGAAGCCTTAAAGGATCTGAAGACTTTTATGAGGTTTCTGGAGAGTTTACGCCTAGAAATAAATAGGTGGTGAGGAGTTATGAAATTTAAGAAAATAAAAAGTATAGTAGGTCTTGACCTAAGGGACTCTTCTATGAAGGCGGTAGAGCTTGAATCTAGAGAAGATGGAATATATATAAAAAATGCTACTATACTGACCTATCCAGAAAAAGTTATAGAAAACGGAGAATTTCAAAATGTCCCTCTTTTTATTGAATTACTTGATAGAATATGGCAACAGGGGGATTTTACTTCTAAAAGGGTCAGTCTTTCATGGAAAGGAGAGAATGAGTTCTTAAGAGTCTTTACTTTACCTATTCTCCCTGAGAAGGAGCTCTATGAAGCAGTTAAATTAGAAATATCCAGCAGATATGATGTAGACTCTAATTTTGTTGCCTTTGATTATTTCCCTTTTGAGAAGGATGAAAAGAATAAAGAACTGAAGATTTTAGCTGCTGGATTACCAAGAGAGTTAGCTAATACCATATATACAACTATAAAAGAAATGGAACTCTACCTTGAAACCATTGAGCCTGAATATATATGCCAATTAAATGTCATCCCATTTACAGAGGAAAATTTTATCCTTTTAAATATAGGTGCCTCTGCTACAATACTATATATGAGTAATAAAGGTGCTATCAATGTTATACGCTTATTGAGATTTGGTGGGAATGTAGCTACTGAATTGGTATCTTCTTCTCTAAATATCCCTTCTGCAGAAGCAGAGGGATGGAAGAAGGAAAAGTTACCTGTAGAGATAGGCTACAGTAAGATTATGGTAAGTGAAGCTCTCCTTGGGACATTTGTACCTTTTTTGAGAGAGATTAGTAGGTCTATAGAGTATTTTTACCAGATTGCCTCTTCCTATCCTACTCGGGTAATATTAGATGGTGGCGGTTCTCTTCTCTTTGGTTTAAGAGAGTATCTGAGTAAAGAATTAGCACTACCTGTCTATATGTTAGATATCCCTGAGATAATAAAAAATAGAGATATATTAGGTAATAATTTTAATGTCTATTCAATAGCACTAGGAGCAGCCTTGAGCGGATTAAATTATACAACCCAGTATCATTTTTCTACTGAACTTGAATTTGGGAGGATAACTGTATAATGTTAGACCTAAGTAGAGAGTTTAAAAGAGAAGAACAGAAGTTAAGAATACAGTCTCTACTACAAACATTACTTGTTATTGTTTTTATTTCTACTGGTTTTGCAAATTATTATATCTTCTGGTTAAGACAAAATATAGTCCAATCTGAGATAAAGAGTATAGATGAACAATTAACTGTTCTTCTTCCTATAGAGGAGAGGATTAACAATAAGTCTATTCAATTGAATAGGCTTATTGTAGATAGAAAAGAGATGGAGATGAAATTAAATGCGCCAAGGTCCAATCTAGACCTAATTAGAAATATTTCTATATATGCCCCTTCAGAACTTTGGCTAACAAATGTAAGTATCTCTTCTCCTCTTATTACGTTAGATGGTTATAGTATCTCTATCAAGGCAATAAAGAATTTTGTGCAGGCATTACTGGATAATACATTAGACAGTTCTCTTGTCAAAAGTAATATCCAGAGAGTAAAATTAGAAGAGACTGAATGTTACAATTTCCACATAGAGATAAGTAGAGTGAGGGAGAAGTGAGAATTGATTTTGCTAGAAATAGAAGGCTAATCATAATTCTAGTAGCGGTAATCTTCTACATTGTATGGATAACTTTTGTTGTTTATCCAAAGGGTCTAGAGGTTCAACAACTTCAGAGAGAACTTAGTCAAAAAAGGCTAAAATTAATGCAAGCACAGACTTATCCTATTAGAGAAAGACAATTAAATAATGCGATCACAGAGGAAGAAACTAGGATAAAGAAGTTAAAAGAAAGAGTCTATACTTATAAGTTTATTCCTACTTTTCTGAAGGATGTAGAGGATATAAGTAGAAAGTATGGAATAGAAGTCATATTATTGAATGGTCCTAATCTTATTGAAAAGGATAATATTGGATTTAATTTTTCAGTAATGGGAAGCTATCTAAATTTTGTCCCTTGGGTATATGAAATAAGTATAGTAAAGCCATTAAGTATCACCCAACTTAGTGCAAAGATTGAAGAAAATAAAGTTGTTTATAGTGGGGTCTTGGAGATTTCTCCTTTAAAGGAGGAGACAAGTGGGAAATAGGACTTCTTTTATAATAGTTATCTCTTTAGTTTGTATCAGCGTGATAATAACTTTTTGGTTTACAAATAAATTCTTGGGAGAAGAATACGTCCAAATAAACGTCCTCCCACCATTCCCTCAGATTCCTAAAGAGACTACTGAAATGGCTTTTCTTTATTCCCCAGAAGTCTTTCGTGACCCTTTTAAGAGTCCACTTCTTTCCAAACCTAAATTAATAATAGCTCCAAAAGTAGAGACTGCAAAGACAGAATTACCTCCTCCTAAGGTGGTCCCTGAGGTGGAGGTAACTACCCCTAAACGAACTCAGAAAGAAGAAAAGTCTATTGTTTATCCTGCTAAAACCCCAGTCTTACCTAAATTTAAGATTACTGGCATTATTTATGATGAGAATCCCATTGTTATAATAGAATTCAATGGTAGGAGTAGTATTTTAGAAAAAAATAGAGAGATAATAAAGGGCTTAAAGATCAAGAGAATATATATAGATTCTATAGATGTTTCCTGGGAAGGAAAAGATTATAATATAAAGTTAGGGGGTAATTAAAGTGAAAAATGTCAGGTTTTTAATTGTTATATTTTTGAGTCTAATCTTAATTATGGGGAATAGCTTTGCATGGGGGGAA